>ERZ761599.2-NODE-2-length-205664-cov-13.105851_pt1 | contig 205664 bp, 192 predicted proteins | sample MGYA00511878_ERZ761599 | MGnify/ENA primary metagenome ERZ761599 (study PRJEB28899, sample SAMN03785569) | bioreactor sludge metagenome | biome: EBPR Sludge; feature: EBPR Bioreactor; material: 0.22µm filtered reactor supernatant | place: Saint Lucia: Queensland...
GTTTCCTTTCACCAGCAGTATACCCTAGTGTTTCCAAGCTATTGAGACTTTACGTCATACTTGACAAATGGCTTAATAATCAGTAATATGTGTTGGTGTTTTGATATTGTGTCTTAAGGAGGACAAGTCTAATGAACAATGGGATTCTGCCAGGGAGAATCGATCTTGGCCAAAGGCCATTCACTAAATTCACAGACAGTTTCAGCAGTGAAAAATCTTGTGTCGTTGCGGCCTTTGTGATTTTTTGTTGCTTGACCAACCCGAAATCATTTGAACATATAAGCTTGCTGGAGTTTTCTGAATATCTTCGGAAAAAAACAACGGACGATCTGAAGAAGTCTGATAAGTTAAGAGCTCTCGACAGGCTTATCGAATCAGGTCATTTTGAGAAATACGACCAGAAATACATCAGGCCAACTGCCACACTGCTTAAAGTTCTTTCCGCTCATGAAGTGGTTCCTGTGCAGTGGGACAAGGCGGTTGCCGCCCCGCATGCTCTAATATGAGCGTGCGGTTTTTTTATTACGTCGCAGAGCTACGGCTTTAGCCCGGGATATCTATTTCAACAACTCTTCTATAATTGTTCGCTCGTCCCAATCGATTCGTTTATTGCCAGGGAGAACTAAGAATTGTTCACTACCTTTTCCTGTGACGATAATTAAATCTTTTGGTTCAGCGATCTCTAATGCTTTAGCTAAAGCTTCTTTACGATCTAATACAGTTAATACTGAAGAAGCTTTTTTCTTTTCTCCCAAACTTTCAACTCCTTTCATTATATCTGCAGCAATTTCTGTTGGAGGAGTTTCGTACACATCATCATTTGTAATGATTATTGTGTCTGCAAATTGAGCAGAAATTTTTCCAAACTCGAACCTCTTCGATACATCGCGGTGTCCACCGGTTGCTCCAAAAACATGAATAAGTCTTTTGTGTGGAATCATTTGCGCAGCACGCAATGCTTGTTCCATTCCAGCAGGCTCTGGTGCGTAGTCGATAATAATAGTTAACTCGCGACTGTTTTCAATAGACTCCATTCGTCCTTTTACTGTTCCAAAACTTTGTAGAGCTCTTGCAGATTCAGCGAGGCTAATTCCAAGATACTGTGCTGCATTGATTGCTAAGAGTGCGTTTGGGATATTGAACGAACCCTTAATTTTAATATCGAACTTTTGATTTTCTACTGTGAAGTGGAGTGCATCGTCAACTTGAATTTGCTCAGCTCTCATAATCGGCATCGAGGTTTGCGCAATTTTATCTTCTCGCACAGAGATTCCAAATTTTTTTCTAACTGGAAAATTTGAAAAGTATTCATAGTTTGGATCGTCTGTATTCACAACTAGAAAGCCAGAACTTTTCAATTCAGAAAATAAACGCGCCTTGGCTTCGCGATAGTTTTCAAAACCACCGTGACTATCGAGATGAGCAGGGGATAGATTAGTAAACAAAGCGCCATCGAACTTCATTCCGAGATGTCGGTTCTGTGCCAGGCCTTCTGAAGTTGCTTCAACGATTGCAAACTTACAACCTTTATTGCCAAAGTCGTGCAAAGTTTTTTGTAGCAACCAAGGGCCAGGCATTGAAAGTCCGTGCTGATTTATGGTTTCGTTTCTTCCGTCGTAACTACTCACAGTTGTAATGTATCCGGTGCGGTGACCGGTCTGATTTAAAATGTGCGCCAACATTATCACAGTAGTGGATTTACCCGCCGTGCCAGTCACGCCGATTAAGGTTAAGTCGCGTGCAGGCGAACCAAAATAACCTGCTGAAACATAAGCAAAAGCTCCATGGTAAATGGGGGCGAGTGCTTTATAGGCGCCCGTTGGAATAGCTTTTCGAATTAAGTTTTTTAGATCTTTTAACATGGATATAGTATAGCGTTTTGAGTGGTTATAAAAAATAGCGCAAAGCACTCTTTAGAATAATCGGTTTAGTTTACGCAAGATTTTATATACAAAGTAGTGAACCGGTCTGTTCGGAATGTCTTGCGCTGGAGGGTATTGAACCTCTGTTCCTCCCCAGCTAAGCTTAAAACGGACAAACCCTGGTTGTTTTCCTGTTGAAGTTTCGATGCCCCACCAGTCATAACGAGTTAGACCAGCAGACTTTGCATCTTTTATCGCTTGCCAGTGCAGTGCATACGGAGCCATGAGATTTTTATTCTCTGAACTTGAACCGCCAAACAGGTAGGTTCGCGTTCCAATATAATCGATCATAATCGCAGAGCTCAGTAATTTATCCTGCCATGTAGCTGTGTAAATTTTTGAATTTAAATTTTGATTTGAGACAAGCTTGTCGTAATAACTTTTAGGGTGGTCCGCAAATCCTTGTCGTAAACTTGTTGATGTGATTAGGTTCAGTGCTTCTGTAATTTGTAATTGGCTGACAGCTACACTGACTTCAACATTATGTTTTTGAGCAACTTTAATATTGTATCTGGTTTTGTTGTGCATCTGCTTGAGAAGATCTTCTTCTGACACCGAAAGGTTGGTGACCAAGGTTTTTGCAGGCTGGATACGAATTGTTTTTTGCCCAATTGTTGGAAACTGATTTGTTGGCTCAATTCTTATAAACCAATAATCAGAATATTGTTTTTGAATCTCCGAGACTAGTTTTGGAAGTAATTCAAAGTTGCCAACTGGTCCATAGGGGCAGTAAAAATATTTTCCACCGAGATTGGGGATTGATTGTTCGATGAATTGCGCGTAAATGTAGTTGCTACCGCTTTCCTCATAGGAGAATCTGAAGACCTTGTGTCCTAAAGATTCTTGAAACTCGCCCCACTCCCAACTCTGTAAAAAAGAAGCATTGCCTAACTGAGCAATGGACTTGTTATATATTTCTTTGGAAGTTACTTCTGATAACATCAAGCTTAGCTTTTAGTGATAAGTTTCAGTGCCTCTTTAATCTGCGTTGAAGTGTCGAGAGTGTCATCAACTTTGGTTACAACATCGCGCACTTCGCGGGGATTGTAGCCAAGTGAGATGAGCGCGTCGAACAAGTCGCTGCTACTGCCACCAGCCGACATAAGAATTCCGCCAGTCATTTTGTTCTTCAGTTCTAAAATAATACGCTCCGCAGTTTTTTTGCCGACGCCAGACATACGAGTAAACACATCGCTGTCTTGATTGATAATGGCTTGTTGTAAGATATCGATTTTGGAACTAGAAATAATGGTTAAGGCCATCTTAGGTCCAACGCCCGTGACGGAAATAAGTAACTCAAAAAATTGAAGGCCATCGAAGTCGGGCATGCCAAATAAAGTCTGACCATCGTCTCCACTCTTATGATATATATAGAGGGCGATTTCTGAGCCAAGCGGCTGTTCTAGAGTTTCCGGTGTCACAAGAACTTTATAACCAAGTCCATTTTGCTCGAGAATCAGATATTGAGTTGTCTTTTGAAGTATTTTGCCTTTTAAATATGCGATCATGCTTAAATTATAGCATGTAAACATGGGTGTGCCGGCCGTCCAGAATGACCATTTTTTTATATTTTCTTGAAAAATACTTGACAAAATATACTTGCCTGATATTATTCAAATGTGAACAAATACATAGGAAATTAAGGCAATTTAAAAGCCCGTTTTTGCGTTCGGCAAGAATGGGGGTCTTTTTTTTCTCACAATTTAATAAGATCCCGGATCAAGTCCGGTATGACACAATTCCTTACACAAGACTATTGGCGGCTCCAGCAATCCTACTTTTTTTATCTTCATCCTGTTAAACCTTTCGTCTACGACGAGTTAAACAGGGAATAAAAACAAAAACCCGCTTATTCTAGTCTTTTTTGTTACCTAGAATACCTTTTTTAATAAGTTAATTAAGCTTCAACTCATCGGCGCGAGCGCCGTTGGGCAAGCCAAGGACCCCACTCTAGATGGCTATTGTAAACAAGCCCAAGGCTATTGGTTCTGTTGTCGTACCAGGCCAAACCGCAAAGGAACGAAAGTTCTTTGCAAAACGACATCCAGCTGTAAAAATGTCGAACCTCATCGAGGTACAGCTAAACTCCTACAAATGGTTCTTTGATAAAGGATTAAAGGAGTTATTAGATGAAATCAATCCAATTCACGATTTCACTAGCAAAAACCTTGAACTTTACTTCGGCGATTACTTCTTCGATAAGCCAAAGTATGATGAAATCACTGCTCGCGAACGAAACACAACTTACGAAGCTCCTCTATATGTAAGTGCGAAGCTCGTAAATAAAGTTACTGGTAAAACCAAAACACAAGATGTGTATTTTGGTGATTTTCCATTGATGACACCGCGTGGTACTTTGGTTATCAATGGTGTTGAACGTGTAGTAGTTTCTCAGTTAATTAAGTCACCTGGGGTTTTCTTCACTTCCGAATTTTCTCGCGGCCGAAATTTATATGGCGCAAAGATTGTACCTAACCGTGGTGCATGGCTTGAGCTTGATACAGACAACGCTGGTGTAATTGGTGTAAAGATTGATCGCAAGCGCCGTATTCCAATTACAGCATTGCTTCGTATTTTTGGTTTGAAGACCAATGAAGAAATCATGGAAGCGTTTAAGGATGTAGATACTAATCCTGAAATGCGTTATATCCAAACTACTTTAGAAAAAGATGCATCTTCAACAGCAGACGAAGGTTACAAAGAAGTTTACAAGCGTATTCGTCCAGGAGATCTAGCGACAGTAGATAACGCGCGTTCATTAATCGACGCGATGTTCTTTAACTTTGATCGTTACGATGTTTCCGAAGTGGGACGATTCAAATTCAACCAACGCTTAAACTTACCAGCAGAACACGACAGTCGTTTACTAGACTTGGAAGATATGGTTGCTGTGGTTAAAGAAATTATTCGTTTAAACAATACTGGTGATCCAGCAGATGACATCGATCACTTGGCAAACCGCCGCGTTCGCGCGGTAGGTGAGTTAGTTCAAACGCGTTATCGCGTTGGGTTGGCCCGCATGGCGCGTATTTGTAAAGACAGAATGTCTTTGGCTGACCTTGAAACAGTAACTCCTGCACAGTTGATTCACGTTCGTCCAATCGTTGCGGCTACTCAAGAATTTTTCTCTTCATCACAGTTATCACAGTTCATGGATCAAACTAATCCGTTAGCGGAATTGGAACACAAACGCCGTTTATCTGCAATGGGTCCTGGTGGACTCTCTCGTGAACGCGCCGGTTTCGAAGTTCGTGATGTTCACCGTTCTCACTACGGTCGTCTTTGTCCTATTACCACACCTGAAGGACCAAACATTGGTTTGGTTGCTCACTTAGCAACTTACGCTCGCATTAACGATTTCGGATTTATCGAAACTCCATACCAAATCGTAAAGCGTTTCGCTAAGAACGATGGTAAAGATGCTGTTGGTGAAATCGCGCTTTATGATGTAAAAGACAACGAAGGCAATGTGCTTGTAACAGCAGGAAATAAAATTTCCGATAGCGATGCTAAGAAATTAGCCAAAGTACAAGATTTAGACCAGATTCAAATCAAAGGCCGTCTCACCAACAAAGTTGAGTACATGGATGCCTACGAAGAAGAAAAATTAACCATCGCGACTGCTAACTTAGAAGTCGACGAACTTGGTTATTTTAAAGATGAACGTGCTTCAGTTCGTGTTCGCGGTGTTCCAACAATTAGTGATACTACCGAAGTTGATTGCATTGATATTTCTCCAAAGCAAATTATTTCTGTTACTACATCCTTAATTCCTTTCTTGGAACACGATGACGCGAACCGTGCGTTGATGGGTTCAAACATGCAACGTCAAGCTGTATCTTGTTTGGTTCCTCGTTCTCCAATTGTTGGAACTGGGATGGAAGCAAAGGCTGCTCGTGATTCAGGTCAGGTTATTTTGGCTGAGGAATCAGGAACAGTTCTATCTGCGGTCGGTGACAAAATTACCGTTAAGGGTGATTCTGGAAAAACTTATGAATACCCATTGCTTAAGTATGTTCGCACTAACAGCGGTACTTCTTTGAACCAAATCGTTCGTGCAGACAAAGGTCAGAAAGTGAAAGCTGGCGATGTTTTGGCAGATGGTACTTCCACACAACATGGCGAATTGGCATTAGGCCAAAATGTACTAGTTGCATTTATGTCTTGGGAAGGCGGAAACTATGAGGACGCGATTTTATTATCGAATCGCTTAGTGCAAGAAGATTACTACACATCAGTTCATATTGAAGATTTCAAAATTGATGTTCGCGATACTAAACTTGGTCCAGAAGTTGTAACTCGTGACATCCCAAATGTTGGTGATGAAAAACTTAAGAACTTAGATGAAGAAGGTGTTGTTCGTATCGGTGCTCAAGTGAAAGCCGGTGATATTCTTGTTGGAAAAATTACACCTAAGGGTGAAACTGATTTAACAGCTGAAGAAAAACTTCTAAGAGTTATTTTCGGAGAAAAGAGTCGTGATGTAAAAGATACTTCACTTACACTTCCGCATGGTGAATACGGTAAAGTAGTAAACATTCGTGAGTTCACTCGTGAAGCTGGTGATAAGTTGCAGAGCGGTGTGATTCGTTCGATTCAAGTTTCGATTGCTGTGCTTCGTAAGATTCAAGTAGGGGACAAGATGGCTGGTCGTCACGGAAACAAAGGTATCATCTCTCGTATCATTCCTGTTGAAGATATGCCACACATGGCAGATGGAACTCCAGTAGATGTAATTTTGAATCCGCTTGGAATTGTGTCTCGTATGAACTTGGGTCAAGTACTCGAAACTCACTTAGGTTTTGCTGCTCACAAGCTTGGTTATAAAGTTGCAACTCCAGTACTAGACGGATTAACAGAAGAACAGATCAAAGGTGAGTTAGAAAAAGCAGGAATCTCCCGATCTGGAAAAGTTACTTTGTACGATGGAAAAACTGGTGAAGCGTTTGATGAACCGGTGACAGTAGGAATTAAGTACATGTTGAAACTTCATCACTTAGTAGACGACAAGATGCACGCGCGTTCAACTGGACCATACAGCTTAATCACTCAGCAGCCACTTGGTGGAAAGGCTCAAATGGGTGGACAGCGTTTTGGAGAAATGGAAGTATGGGCGCTTGAAGGTTATGGGGCGGCGCATACCTTGCAAGAAATGCTAACTATCAAATCGGATGATGTTGTCGGACGTAGTAAAACTTATGAATCGATTGTAAAAGGTGAGCCGATAAAGAAGCCGAACGTTCCAGAAAGTTTCCGCGTATTGGTTAAAGAATTACAAAGTTTAGGATTAGATGTAGAACTCCTTGGTGAAGGTGGTGCAACAATGAGCGCTACTGCCGAAGGTGATATCGAAGAAGGGGAAGCTCCGGTCGAAGCTGCTCCAGCACAAGATGGCCCATCATTGTTTGATGAGCCGGGCAAAGCTGTAAAGAAGAAAAAGAAGGAGTAAGAAATATTCAGTAAGAAGTAAACAGTAAATAGTAATAACCTTCCTGAACGGGAAGATGAAAATTACTCAGAACACCATTACTTCTTACTTACTACTTTTTACTTATTAATCCAACAATATGTTCACTCAAACAGAAGAATTCAAAGGCGTAAAAATTAAACTGGCTTCGCCAGAAACAATTTTGTCATGGTCTCATGGAGAAGTGACTAAGCCTGAAACAATTAACTACCGAACTCAGCGTCCAGAAAAAGAAGGTTTGTTCGATGAGAAAATCTTCGGACCAATTCGTGACTGGGAATGTTACTGCGGTAAGTACAAGCGCATTCGTTACAAAAACATTGTTTGTGACAAGTGTGGTGTTGAAGTCACAAAATCCAGCGTTCGTCGCGAACGCATGGGTCATATCACTTTAGCTGTCCCTGTCGCTCACATTTGGTTTTTGCGTAGCGTTCCAAGTCGTCTGGGCTTAGTATTAGATCTTGGTGTTCAAGAACTTGAACGCTTGGTTTACTTCGCGGCTTACATCATCACAAGTGTTGATGAAGAAGCTCGCGCGAATACTTTGGAACAAATCGAAAGCGAGTTTAAGGCCAAGAAAAAAGAAATCGAAACTCGTTATGAAACCTTGGTTGCAAAAACACGAACTCAGCTAGAGCAAGAAGTAAAAGGTGACGCTGATGTAAAAGGCGCGAAGATTGATGCAGAGGTTACTGCGCTCAAAGATATGTGGGTGAAAGAAATCCAGAACTTAGAAGCTATTCGCGATCAGGCGCGCAGCGAACTTAAGAGCATCAAGAAAATGCAAATTATTTCTGAGCTAGCTTATCGTGACTTGTCTTTGAAGTACGGACAAGTTTTTACAGCTGGAATTGGCGCTGAGGCTTTAGAGAATTTACTAGAAGAAGCAAATCTTGAACAGTTGGCGCAGGAATTAGAAATCAACTTAAAAGATGCAGAGGGTCAGACTGCAAAGAAACTGACACGTCGTTTAAAAATGATTAAGGCTTTGTTGCGTAGTGGCGTTCGCCCAGAATGGATGCTGATTAAGCACCTTCCGGTTATTCCACCAGACTTACGTCCGATGGTTCAATTAGACGGTGGTCGTTTTGCGACTTCCGATTTGAACGATTTATACCGTCGCGTTATTAACCGTAACAATCGTCTAAAGAAGCTTTTGGAAATTAAATCTCCAGAAGTTATCACCCGAAACGAAAAGCGTATGTTGCAAGAAGCGGTTGATGCATTAATCGACAACTCTGTTCGTCATGGAAAAGAAGTGACTGCTTCAACAGGACAAAAACGCAAGCTCCGTTCTCTTGCCGACATGCTTAAGGGTAAGCAAGGTCGTTTCCGTCAGAACTTGCTTGGTAAACGTGTAGACTATTCCGGTCGTTCTGTAATTGTAGTTGGGCCAAACTTAAAGCTTCACCAATGTGGATTGCCAAAGCGAATGGCTTTGGAATTATTCAAGCCTTTTGTAATTTCAAAATTGATTTCTCGCGAGTACGCACACAACGTGCGTAGTGCGAATCGTTTAATCGAACAAGGTCGCACCGAAGTGTGGGATATTTTGGAAGAAGTAACTAAAGATCACTACGTATTGTTAAACCGTGCGCCGACCTTGCACAGACTTGGTTTTCAAGCATTCCAACCGGTACTAATTGAAGGTAAAGCTATCCAGCTTCATCCGATGGTTTGTGCTGCGTTCAACGCCGATTTCGATGGAGATCAAATGGCTGTTCACGTTCCCCTTACTGAGGCGGCTCAAAAAGAGGCCCGTGAAATTATGGTATCTGCTCATAACTTGCTTAAGCCAGCAAGTGGTGATGCGGTAATGACACCAGCGCAGGACGTTGTAGTGGGTTCTTTCTATATTACTACTATCCGCGATGGCCTTAAGGGTGAAGGTAAAGTGTTTAGTGATCGCCAGGAAGCTATTCTTGCCTACAATAACAAGCACATTCATATTCAAGCAAAAATTAAAGTTCGGCTAGATGATACAGAAATTATTGAAACAAGTGCCGGACGAATTATCTTTAACCGTATTTTGCCAGAAGAATTTGGCTATCGAAACATGGCTTTCGATAAAAAAGCATTGCAAGCTTTGGTTCGTGAATCTTACCAGGCATTCGGACTTGACCGAACAGCAAACTTGATTGATGAAATCAAGCGTATTGGATTCACTTACATGAAGCAATCTGGTATTTCTTGGGGAATGGACGACTTAACAGTACCAGATACTAAATATCATTTATTAGAAGAAGCTGATCAAGAGGTTCAAAACACTCAAGAACAGTATCTTGAAGGTTTACTTACTGAAGACGAACGATATGGTCGCGTAGTAGAAATCTGGGCTGATGCTTCTGAAAAGATCGCAAAAGATGTGGTTAAAACCGTAATGCCTCACTCAAGCGTAAACTACTTCGTATCTAGTGGTGCTCGTGGTTCTTTCTCCCAGATTACTCAGATGTCAGGATTAAAAGGATTGGTAGTAAACCCTGGTGGTCGTACTATTGAGTTGCCTATCCACGGTTCCTTTAAAGAAGGAATCGACATTCTTGAATATTTCATCTCTACTCACGGTTCTCGAAAAGGTATGTCTGATACTGCGCTTCGTACTGCGGACGCTGGTTACCTAACTCGTCGTTTGGTAGACGTTGCTCAAGACGTGGTTATTAATGCCGAAGATTGTAACACCAAAGATTTCGACGTAATTTCTCGTGCCGACAGCGAAGCGATGAATCAATCGTTCGAGCGTCGTTTGTTCGGTCGCGTAGTTGCCGAAGATGTGAAGGACAGCGAAGGCAATGTCATCGTTAAGAAGAATAACGGTGTTGACGAACAACAAGCCTTAGCGATTGCCGAAACAGATGTTGCAGAAGTAAAGTGCCGCAGCGTATTAAAGTGTAAGTTAACTCGCGGTGTGTGTAAGCAATGTTATGGTTTTGACCTCGGGTTTAACCGCATGGTAGAACTTGGTGCTGCAGTGGGTATCGTAGCTGCGCAGTCTATTGGAGAACCGGGAACTCAGCTTACTATGCGTACCTTCCATACTGGGGGTTCCGCTTCTGTAAGTGACATCACTCAAGGTCTTCCTCGTGTGGAAGAGTTGTTCGAAGCTCGTGAACCAAAAGGTATGGCCACCGTTGCAGAAATTGCAGGTAAAGTATCTATTTCCAAAGCTTCAAGCAAGGAAAATGTGGTTCGTATCGAAGGCGAAAATGTAAAGACTGAGTACATTGATGTACCAGCTGAAAGTGAAATCTTGGTAAAAGATGGTGCAAGCATTATTTCCGGCGATAGCTTATTCGTAACTTCCGACGGCGTAATGACCAAAGCTCCAGCTTCAGGTGTGGTTCGCGTGAGCGAAAAACAGATTAAGATTGTTCACGAAGGCGACGACTTAGTAGAGTACACAATTCCTTCAGGTTTTACTCTCACGGTTAACGATGGTGATTTAGTTTCAGCTGGTCAGCAACTTACCGAAGGAAACTTGAGCCCAAATAAAATTTTGGAACTACAAGGAACCGAAGCCGCGCAACGTTACATCGTTAAAGAAGTTCAAGATATTTATGTTTCTCAAGGTCAGCAGATTCACGACAAACACATCGAGGTTATCGTTCGACAAATGTTCAGCAAGATGCGCGTTGTAAATAACAGTGGTACTGATTTGGTGTTAGGTGACGTTGTTGATAAATCTCGTTTGCAAGAAATTAATGAGCAGCTCGAAAAAGACACTAGGGAATTGGTGCAAGCCGACCAATTATTGATGGGGATAACCAAGATTTCCTTATCCACAGACAGCTTCCTAGCGGCGGCTAGTTTCCAAGAAACTACCCGCGTACTGATTGAAGCAGCGATTACCGGCAAGACCGATTATCTAAGGGGTCTAAAAGAAAACGTAATCATCGGTAAGCTGATTCCAGCTGGAACCGGCTTTAATTCCGATATTGCAAAGGAAAACCTTAAGACTCAAGAGCTTCCTATATAAAGTCAAAGACCCCGGATAGCCTTTCAGGCTTCCGGGGATTCTTTTTAAACAGAAAGTATCCCCGGGCTTGACCCGGGGTCTTTTTTCTTTACAAAACCCAAAAAGTCTGTTATAATGATATTAATCAATTAACAGTATATTACCGCTTTGGGCGGATATATACAGGAAACAAAAATGAAAATGAAAATTAAGGAACTGTTCATCAAGGGTGTGATTACATCTCTTGTGATGACTCCTCTCCTCATGGGAATGCCGACTGTTATGGCGGCTTCGCTGACGACTTTGTCAGATAACATGAGTAGACTGGAAGAGAGTACGCTATCTAACCATGATATTAGGTTTGTTTCACCTAGTGGTGTATCGGCAATAGGACAAACTATCACCGTTGAGTTCTCAGGATTTACTATGGGTACCTTTAACGTTGATAATGTCGACTTAGCTTTTAGTAGCAGCTCGAGCTGTGCATCTTTTGCTACAGAGCAAACCTTAGCAACTTCAGCCGCTAGTGGTACTTGGGGAGTTGCTCAATCTGGTCAAATAATTACTTTCACTGCTCCAACTGATGGTGCACCACAAATTCCAACTAACCGTTGTATTCAAATTCAAGTTGGTACCAACGCAACTAGTGGCGGTACTGGTGTGAATCATATCACAAACGGTACAGCAGCAACCGCACATAATATAATTATTGGCGGAACATTTGGTGATACTGGAACAATCAACGTTGATGTAATTCCAGATGATCAGGTATTAATCACAGCAACAGTTGGTCCAAGTATTACTTTTACAATTTCTGATAACACGATTGGTTTTGGACCTTTGAGCTCAGCTGCAGCAAGATATGCAACTGGTGATACCAATGGAGATAACTCGCCGGTAACCGCACACAACCTTACTGCTCAAACAAACGCGACAAGTGGGTATGTGATCTATGTCTTCGGGCCAACGTTGACGAGCGGTGCTGATACTATCACAGCTATAGGTGGTTCGAACACTGCTTCTTCTGCTGGTACTGAACAATTTGGTGTGAGGTATACCGCCTCTGGAGGTTCTGGAACTGTAACCGCTCCTTATGCCGCTGCTGGATATGCTTATGATGCCGTTTCCGCTCAAGACCAAATAGCATCATCTACCGTAGCATCAGCTACCACTACTTATAATGCAGAGTATTTAGCGAATATTGCCACTGGCACTGAGGCAGGTCTTTATTCGACAACTCTCACCTACACAGCAACAGCGACTTTCTAAACCAGAAAAACTGTAGTATAATACAGGCACAGTAATAGGTAGAATAATCTGGTGAAATTTCAAACTTTCTCATTTTCATTTGTAAAAAGATTCCATTTGGCTCTATTGGGAGCAGGTGGTGTCTTTTTATTTTTATCCGTATTTCCTCTATATTCCGCAGAAGCTATAACAGTTAGTCCTCCTCGTTTGGAGCTAGCGGGTGACCCAGGGTCAGTAATAAATAGTGAGTTTAAAGTTACTAATGATGGGACTCAGTCTGCAATCTACTATTCTCAAGTGGAGAATTTTGAGGCCGGGGATGAAAGCGGTAATCCTGTATTTGTGCCTGCCCGCGAAGGCTTGGCTACTTGGGTCAAAGTTGATCCACAGTTTAGTGCTAAGCCTGGTGAACAGATTACAATTCCGTTTAGCATTCAAGTTCCTCGTAATGCAGAACCTGGTGGTTATTTTGCATCAATATTTGTCAGAACCACACCTCCTCCGAGCTCTGCAAACGAAGTTAGTATCGGTGCTCGTGTTGGGGCGTTGTTGTTTGTTCGTGTTAACGGCGAGATGCGTGAAGGTGTAACTATTCTAGAATTTTCTACTAAAGAAAGTAAGCGACTTTATACTTCTCTTCCCGTTGAATTTTACTATCGTTTCCAAAACACTGGTGCTGATCGCGTTAAACCAGAGGGTAGTATTATAATTAAAAATTTAATTGGCATCACAGCAAAAAATTTGAATGCGAACAGACAAGATGGAAGTGTGCTGCCAAGAAGTATTCGTAGATTTGAATCAGCATGGATAAATTCTGGAGGCGGTCAAGAAGATGTGAATGCCCTTCCTCCTTCAGAAACAGTGGATGGATTTTTTGCCTCAGCCAAAAGTCAATTTAGTAATTTTGCGTTTGGTTATTACACAGCCAATCTAGATATTCGTTATGGTGAAAACAATAATACTGCCACAGGAAAATATCGCTTCTTTGTTATTCCGTGGCAGCTGCTGATATTAGTACTTATCGGCTCTATAGTTATTTGGTTGGTACTTCGAACCATCCTTAAATTATATACCAGAAGAATTATTAAACAGCATCAGAACACGAACTTTAGGAAATAGATAAACTTAGCTTTGTAAAAACAACCCCCCTGACGCGGGGGTTTTGGACTTTCATAGTCTTATAAAGTATCCCCGGAAGCCTGAAAGGCTATCCGTGGTCTTTAGTTTAGATCCCGGAACTCCCTACGGTTGTCCGGGAATGCTGAGATTAAACCTAGATCCCGGATCTCGCTTCGCTCGTCCGGGAATGCTCATGAGGTAAGTACCCCCGGAAGCCTGAAAGGCTATCCGGGGTCTATATTAATATTTCATGATATAGATCTTTCCATTCAGGGTTAAAGTTATTGATTAGACTATTCTTCCAACTTCTTCTCCATCTTTTCATTTGTATTTCTCTGCGCAAAATAGTTTCCATGTCTTCACAAGATTCATAGTACATAAGGTATTTAACCTGGTACTTGTTAGTGAAACCAGGTACAGAGTTTATTCTATGTTCATGAATTCTACGTATAAGATTACTCGTTGAACCAATATATAGAACAGTTCTAGTATAATTGCTCAGTATGTATAGGTAAAATATTTTCTTCATGAATTTATTTTACACTCCCTTAGTTCAAGACTACTTCAATAAAATTTTAAATTTGGCATAAGTTATCAAAGAATCTTTAGCCATAGATCCCGGATCAAGTCCGGGAATACTGAGATTAAACCTAGATCCCGGATCTCGCTTCGCTCGTCCGGGAATGCTCATGAGGTAAGTATCCCCTGGGTGAGCCTCACTCAAACAAGCATCCCCGGAAGCCTGAAAGGCTATCCGGGGTCTTGAGTTTAGATCCCGGAACTCCCTACGGTTGTCCGGGAATACTGAGCGATAGTTACAGTCTCATACTTGAATAAATATGCTAATATATAGAGGAATATGGCATACCGAAACAAAAAATATCTACTCACGGCTCTACTTATGTTGGCGATTCCAACTGTTGTTTTTGCACAAACAATGAGTAGTCCGTCCTACAATATAGAGAACTCAACATTAGATGGTGGAGGGGAAAGCAGTGCTTCTTCCAACTATCGCTCAGTTGATTCTATTTCGGACATTGAGTCGGGAACTAGTGCTTCGACAAATTTTCGAAACCCAAGTGGTTTTCAACCAGGTGCGTATCCAGGTATTCCGGGTCAGCCATCTTTAGTTAATACAGGTGGTACGCTTTATGATTCGCTCGATTTTGTTGTTGTGCCAGGAAGTGGTCAGCAGTCGGACACAACTTTTGCGATTGCAATTAGTGATGATAATTTTGCAACTTTTCAATTTATTCAAACAGATGATACTCTTGGACCAAATGAGGCTTGGCAAGATTATGTTGGTTGGGGAAGCGGCACAGGGGAACGAGTAGTTGGTCTTCAACCAGACACTGAATATAAAATTAGAGTGAAAGCGAGTTATGGCAGTGGAAGCGATGCAGAAGATACAGAGAGTGGCTATTCGTTAGAAGCAACTGCAACCACCAGTGGACAAACTTTAAGTTTTGCAATTGCCGGTGTTAACTCAAGTGAATTAGTAGAAGGCGAGACCACAACAGTAACTAGTACTGCAACTTCGATTGGATTTGGGTTGTTAACTATTGGTGATGGCAGCCCTAATCTTGCTGCTCAGACAATAACTGTCTCTACAAATGCAACAGGTGGCTATACTGCCACAGCTCGCCATGATCAAGATTTAACTAGTCAAAACAGTGATACAATTGCAACTGTATCTGGAACCAATGCCAGTCCTGCGGCTTTTGGAACAGGTGTAACTACTGGTCGGTTTGGTTATCATACTTCGGATGATTCATTGTGCACAGGAACACCAAATCGATTTTTAGCCAATGATACTTTTGCCAGAATGGAGACGGTGCCGTACGAAATCGCATGTGATAGTGGCCCTGTAACTAGCCAAATAACCTACATATTATACAAACTGGTAATTGGTACATTACAGCCTGCGGGTGACTATCAAAGCACTGTGACGTATATTGCCACTGCGACTTATTAAAAGTTTATGAAAAAGTATTTATTCCTGATTTTAATTTTTGTATTTTCTATTCCATTGCCTGTCCAGTCTCAGGAAACAGAATTTAGGGAAATTGGAATTTCACCATTTCTGAAAGAATTAGAAGTTGCTAAGGGCGGCACAATTAGCTCAGAAATTTTATTGCAGAATAATAGTGATAAACCAGTTACTGTTTTTTTAAGCACCCGTGATTTTTTGCCAGGTGATCGTGGTCAACCTATTTATATTCCCGATGATGAATATAATGATGTGACTTATTCTTTGGCAGCGTGGATTAAGATTGAAGACGGTAGTTCAGTTATGTTGGAGGCAGGTGAAAGTCGGTTAATTAGGTATTCTGTTAATCCACCAGAAAATGCAGAGCAGGGAAGTCACTATGGTGCAGTACTGTTTAGCTTAACAGAAGGAACAACTCTGTCGGGAGTAGGGATTACGCAATCAGTAGCAAGTATAATCATAGTCCGCTATGGCGAGGCTCGGAGTGAGGGGCAATTACTTTTTTCGGCTGATCCAAAAACAGTTTGGTGGAATAGCAAAATAGAGTTTACAAGTCTATTTGTAAACACTGGACGTGTGCATGTTAAGCCTAAAGGTGAAGTTGAAATAAAAAATATTTTTGGTAAAGTAGTTGCAACTCCGGTAATAAATCGTGATGCAGCAAATGTATTACCCGAATCAGATAGAACTTTTATCTCTGACTGGTTCCCTTCAAGAATTGCGTTCGGACCATACTTCGCTGAAGCAAACATTACTTATGGTCGTGAAAGATTGGAAGCAAAATCTGAGATGGTGATTTGGATACTGCCGGGTTATATCTTGGCAGTGATCGGAATAATTTTGATTGCGATCATTTGGTTTATTTTACACGGACGTCATTGGCACAGAAGAAAAGTTATCGATAGACACATCAATAAAGAATGATTTAAACTCTGCGTACGCGCAGAGTTTTCTGTTATTTTACGCTAAGTTAAAGAACCTCGGAAGCTCGAAACAAAAAAGAATCCCCGGAAGCCCGAAGGGTTATCCGGGGTCTTAGGTTTAGGCCCCGGGTCTCGCTACGTCCGCACAAAATCTCTGCGAGATTTAGGCGGACTACGCTCGCCCGGGGATACTAAATGCACACGCTGCGCACTAGAAAATGCTAACAGCATACACTGTGCTCTCCCGACGACACATCTTAGTCACTATGATCAGCTTTAGATATTGACCTAAGCGACAATTTTTGCTATACTGTGATTAAGATAAGTTTTGTTAAGTTAAGTTATCTTAACTCAAGCAAAATTAATTCACGAATGGAAACAAAATAACAAACAGATTTAAATAATCTTGCTGCTCTATAACAAACGAGTGGCTCTATTTGATGAAGTTTGTGACTCCACTCTATGTAGCCTTAAAAAAATATCAAGGCTAAAACAAATTCACCCTGTTAAACAGCCGCTTTGTGGCTCTTGCTATGCAAGATTTAACAGGGTAAACAATTAATACTTTAAATCTATGACGACCAATCAAGATTTACCGGAGTTGTTGACCATAAAGGAAGCAGCTCGGATGATAAATGTTCATCCTAATACTCTCAGAAATTGGGAGAAAGACGGCAAGATTCAAGCAATTAGGATAGGCTCTCGAAGAGATCGAAGATATCCTAAACAAACAATATGGGCAATGTGCCAACTAGCGACATCGTATTAATATCGATGTTTTTGTGTTTTATAGGGGTGTGAAACTAGCTATAAACTGATGAAACAAAATTATATTCAAAAAACTGTAATCACATACACGAGAATCAAAGCGTTACTATTTGCGAGCGTTTTGGTTTTAGCGTATGCGATTACAAACACCCAAGCAACTCCGCTCGTAGAAGCGGCAATCCCAAAGTATATTAACTTTCAAGGAAAATTGACTAACGTTTCAAATGGTACGAACGTTGCTAATGGAAATTATACTTTTGAGTTTAAACTGTATGATGCACCAACAGGTGGTACATTGCTATGGACTGAAACATGGGACGGCTCTCCAAGTCCAGACTGTGACGAGTTGGCTGTGACTAACGGTGTATTTAATGCCAAGCTAGGTGCATGTAATTCTTTGGCTTCTGTGGATTTCTCAGGTGGGGATATCTACCTTACTGTGAATTTTGATGATGGCGGTGGTTTTGATGGTGAAATGACTCCTAGAAAACAATTAGTTTCGTCAGCGTTTGCGTTCGTCGCAAATAGTGTAGTTGGTGACGGAGTAGTTAACACAGAAAACCAATCGACATCAGCGCTAAGCATCGGACGGACCTTAACCAATCCTGCTTTGCAGGTAGATACTAATACAGCTTCGTCTGCAACTGGTTTGAAAGTTACCGCGGCTGCTGCCGGCGGAGGAGCCGCACTGGAAGTTATATCATCAGGTACAAATGAAAATTTAACATTGAATGCAAAAGGTAGCGGAACAATTTCTATCGGTAATACTTCAACTGGAAACGTTTTGTTTGGATCAAGTGGACAGTTGTCTATAACTAACAGTGGAACACTTTCTACATCAGGAAATATTTCTACAACAGGCTCTGGTGCAATCACATCTGCTGGGTTGTTAACAGGAAGTCTTGGACTTACTGTTAGTGGTGCAGCAGTTTCACTTAACAACTCTTCCAACTTTGATACAAATATCAACACAGGAACTTCAACCGGAACTGTTACAATTGGAAACTCTGCTTCAACTGCTGTACGAGTTGGTAACCTCACAACTAATGGTGTTGTGTATACATCAGGAGCGAACGGAACATTGAATGTTGAAGCACAGTTGTCTGTAGCTCGAGGCGGAACCGGTGCCTCAACATCACAAGGTGCCATTAACGCAATCTCACAACTTACCACTAATGGGGACCTGCTTTACCATAATGGGACCAACTCTACTCGGATTGCTCGTGGTGCTGACGGCCAATGTTTAACTTCGACTACTACCACCATTCAGTGGGGTGGCTGTGGGTTGTCGTCGGTAGCCTTACATCAATTAACAGCAGCTACCACAACTAATACAATCGACAATGCCGGTCACACTCAAACATGGAATTGGAATTCTTTAACTACCGGTAATGGATTTGTATTGGGAACTAGTTCTCTTACTTCAGGCAACCTCCTAAGTTTATCTTCTACCTCTACAGCTGCCGCATCTAATTCTCAAACTGTACTTCGGGTAGCGACTAGCGGCGCTAACGCAACTTCTACTCAAACTACTTATGGTGGCTACTTTACTAATACTCATACTGGAACAGCTTCTACCAATGTCGCTGCTTATTTCTCAGCTTCTGGTGGTACTAACAACTACGCTGCGATCTTTGATAACGGTTTCATTGGCATCGGGGATACTACTCCAGAAAGCGTGTTAGACATTAATGGTCCTTCAGCGGGAGACCATGGAGAAGTTGTTGGTATAAAATCTACTTCTACATTTGGTGTTGATATAGGTTCTGCCATTGCTCTTGGTGGTGAGTATGGAGTTGGAAATACTTTTTGGTCTGGTATAAAAGGAGCTAAAGAAAATGTTACTAGTGGTAATTTCGCAGGCTATCTGTCTTTTTATACAAGAGCCAACAGTGCAAGCTTAGATTTTGGCAGCCCTAATACTGGTGAAGTCGCTCGATTTACTTCGGCTGGTAGCATGGGTATTGGCACAACCGCGCCTGACCGCAGGTTAGAAATCAACTCCGCAACTGGTAACAATCTTCGTTTAACTTACAATGATGCAGATGGTAGTGCTACTAATTATGCTGACCTTCTGATGTCTTCCGGTGGTGACTTAACTATCACACCAAGCGGTGGCGACACTAATATTACTGGCAATCTTATTGTTAGCTCACTAACCTCTGGCGGCACCCAGTGTTTGCAGGCTAACTCTTCTGGTGTAATCTCTGGCACAGGCAGTGCTTGTGGTAGCAATCAAACCCCATGGACTTCCGACATCGATGCAGACGGCTATGACCTCAGAGACCTTTCTAACCTTGAATTCCAAGGCACAACTGGAGCCCCAGCAGGTTCTGTAGTAGCTATCTTCAGTGACAACACAGGAGACCTAAACCTAAACGCGCTCTCTACAAAAACGGTAAACCTTCAAGTTAACGGCACCGATGAATACAACTTCTCTAGCACAGCTCTGGCCATGAACGGCAACAACATCACAGGATTAGGAACTGCTCTTACAGCTGCGGCAGGTCTCACAGTTACCGCAACAGCTGCTGATCTTGCTCTAGTCACAGCGACTAGCGGTAACATCACTCTTGCTCCTGCATCAACCGGTAGTGTACAAGTAACCTCTGGTGTCACCACTGGAACCGGTACTTCTTCTGCATTGTCTCTTGCCGCGAACTCACTAACTGGTGGTAACGCATTAAATGTTGGATCATCTTCCATTACATCAGGAACATTATTATTCTTAAATGGTTCTACAAGTCTAACAACAGGAAATCTTTTAAGAACTGCTGCTACTTATGTTCCAGGAGCAGGCCAGGTTGGTTCGGCGGTAGATATTGTAGCTAGTAATTTAGCTTCAAATACAAGCGGGGTGAGTCGAGTTACTGGATTAAGCGTAAGACTGACTTCTTTAGCAGCAGGTTCTGGTGGTACCCAAGACACTTATGGTATTCGACTTGATGATTTAGGTGGTTTTGCTGGTGCAGGTACTCAAAATAATTATGGTGTTAGAATAGGGAATTATGGCAAGACTGATGCAGAATTAACTTATGGTTTATATGTGGATCCACAAACTGGCTCAGCAAGTAATTATGCTGCATATTTTGGAGGTAGTGTAGGTATAGCAAACACTACTCCTTCCGCTCTTCTAACCTTGGGAACAGCAGGTTCAACCAGTGGTACTTTATCCATGGCCGGCTCTACTTCCGGCACCATAACCATCCAACCTCAAGCTGCTGCAGGAACATACAACTTTAATCTGCCAACCACAGCAGGCACCAGTGGTTATCTATTAACCAGCGGTGGTGGAGGAGGAACTGCTATGACTTGGACAGACCCAGCTGGATTAGGCGTCCGCTGGAACGCCCTTACTGCACCAACAGGAAATTTAAGTCTTGCAATGGCAGGAAATACCACAGAGTTCACTTTCAATGGGGTAACTACAGGCAACGCTTTCACAATGAGTAGTTCATCTCTATCTTCTGGCTCTCTACTGAACCTTGCAGTCACAGGAACTGCTGCAGCATCAAACACACAACGTGCATTAAACGTTTCAACATCAGGTGCTAACGCAACATCAACCCAAACTACTTACGGTGGCTACTTTAGCAATACTCACACAGGCACAGATTCTACAAACATCGGTTTATATGCAACTGCAACGGGTGGTACTAATAACTACGCTGCGATTTTTGAAGACGGTGTAGTGGGTATTGGCACAGCAACGCCTGCAACAACAGATAAACTTACTGTGTCATACACGAGCACATTAGATAGCAATCAGAATGGGGTAAATATAGCTCCTACCTATAATACAACTTTCACAGGAACTACTAGGTTCATGCGTACTCTTAGGGTGGCACCAGTTTTCACAGGAACCACTAATACAACAGTCTTTTCTGCTTATGGAGCTGATTTTACCCCAAGCTTTACAGGGGCTACGGGCGGTGGTGCACAGTCATTAAATTTAGTTGGATTACAAGCTAATCCAAGTTTTTCTGGAACTATCTCTAGCGGTAGCAATAGCGTAAGGCTTTATGGAGGAATTTTTTCTGCAACAAGTGATTTAGGGACAACAGGCACAACAGAAAAATATGGACAGCAGATAAGTGTTAGCGGAACAGCGGATACTCATAAAGGAATAGATTTATCTGTATCCGGCGCAACAACAAATATTGGAATTGAACTTAGTGGCGTAACGAGTGCTGCGGGAAACTATGCAATCTATTCCGATGCAACTGCTCAAAGCTATTTTGCTGGGAATATGGGTATAGGAATAGCCACCCCTGGTGCTAAGCTTGAGATTGCCGGTAACTCTTCCAGTAGTGCATGGGGATTAAACGGAATTCAGCTTCAGGCATCAGCTGGAACTTACACAGACTCATCAACAGCAGCAAGCGGTACTGCTACAAACGCCGTTTTCAATAGTTTTGCTGTACCGACATTGGCAGCGACCAATACTTCAGTTACAACCACTAACGCGGCAACCTTATATGTGGCCGGCGCTCCAACCGCTGGTACAAATCAAACCATCACTAATGCTTATGCCCTTTGGGTTGATGATGGGACATCAAGATTTGATGGTAACGTAACCACTGGCGCCTATTTAGCTATAGGTGGTGAATCCGTAGGTACCGGTAATAACAGATTAAACTTATCAGTAGGGGATAGTATTGCTTGGGCCAATGGTTCCGTGCTTACAAATAATGGATCTTTAACCATACTTCAGGCAAGTGGTGGAACCGATATTGATTTGAGAAATGGCAGTGGTTCATCTAATCTATATATTGATTCAAATGCAACAGGAAATATAGGCATAGGAACAACAGGTCCTGACCGAGCTTTGGAAATCAACTCCGCAACTGGTAACAACCTTCGTTTAACTTACAACGATAACAATGGAAGCGCTACTAATTATGCTGACCTTCTGATGTCTTCCGGTGGTGACTTAACTATCACACCAAGCGGTGGCGACACTAATATTACTGGCAATCTTATTGTTAGCTCACTAACCTCTGGCGGCACCCAGTGTTTGCAGGCGAACTCTTCTGGTGTAATTTCTGGAACAGGCAGTGCTTGTGGAACTGGCGGCGGCTTCTCCGGTGAAGTAGACGACACTACTAATGATGCACTAACCTTTACTTCTGATGATGCCTCTCCACCAGCTGGTACAGTTAACTCAATCTTCCGTGATAACGCAGGAGACCTAAACATCAACACTATTTCTGGTAAGACACTAAACCTTCAGATTGCTGGCACCGATGAATACAACTTCTCTAGTACAGCTCTGGCCATGAACGGCAACAATATTACAGGATTAGGTACAGATATTACTGCATCCGGTGCGCTTACAATTGCGTCGACATCCGCGGCTCTTACCCTCCAAACCAACACCTCTGGTAACATTGTCTTAAACAGTACCGGTGGCACTATCGAATTACAAGATGCTACTAATGTTACTGGTGCCTTAGATGTCTCTACTACTTTAGCTGTCGGCACAGCAGATGCCTTTACTGTTAACTCAAGTGGCGCGATTACTGCAGTGACTGGAATTACCAACACAGGTGCCTTGAGTACAACGGTGCAGTCAGCTACTGCATTGACAGTAGTACGGTCTGGTACAGATTATGCTCTCCAGGTTGATACCAATACAGCTTCTAGCACTACTGGTCTAAAAATTACAGCTGCAGCAGCTGGTAGTGGGGTCGCCCTGGCTGCAATTTCATCTGGTACAAATGAATTTTTAACTTTAGACGCAAAAGGTAGCGGTGAGATTCGTATTGGTGGGGTTTCCACAGGTAACGTCCTTTTGGCAGGAGGTGATACTACAACTGGCTGTACCGTCTATAATTCTAGTGGCAACGTGATTTGTAGCGGGAATATTGCTTCTGGAGCTGCCAATAATAGAGTTGGGCATTGGGTCAATACTGGTACAGTAATTTCACCAGCCACTGGCGGACATAGCTTGAGTGTGCCTGGTGCGGGAACAGACTCTCTAAAACTCGGCTCAACAGCTACCGCATCCGGTGCTGGAGGTATTGGAATAGGAACTGGTGCAACAGCAAGTGGTGACGACACTGTTGCAATTGGTATCAACTCTCAGTCTAGGGTTGATTCAGTTGCGATTGGATCAAATGCTTTCATGTCTAGCGCTGTAACTGATGCAGTCGCAATCGGTTATACAGCAACGGTTGAAGGAGTTAGTTCTATCGCCATTGGTTCAGGGGCCTATACAGCTTCAGCTAGTTCTATAATTTTAGGAAGGGAGGCCCTTGGGACTTCGGCAAACCAATTTGTTGCGGGTTCATCTTCTTACGCTATAAATAATATCTACTTTGGTAAAGGTGTTACTGACGCCTCTCCGACAGCTTACACTATCAATGGTACAGGTGGCAGCGGAACTGATATTGCCGGCGCCGCAATTAATATTGCCGGCGGTCGGGGAACAGGTACAGGTAACGGTGGTAACTTGTTATTACAAGTTGCTTATCCAACCACGACCGGCAGTTCTTTAAACTCCCTAACAACAGTTGCAACATTTAACGCTGATAACAACGACGCTTCTGGAACTCAAAACTTAATTTCACTTACTCCAATCGTGAACCAGTCTGGTACAGCGGGATATACTTCTTTGCTTGTTAACACTACCGAAACAGCCACAGGAAGCGGGTCTAAGCGTTTGTTGGACTTGCAAGTTGGTGGTAATAGTAGAGCTTATTTTTTGAACACTGGACAATTGAATGTTAATAGTGTGATTGCGGCAGGGACTTCGGTTCGAATTTCTAGAACAGACCAAGGTGATGTGGCAGATAGTAATTCAGTTGTCTTGACTTATAATACAAACAATCGTCTTGTGGTTACCGATCACACAGCGGCTCTTGGATTAGTCCAGGCTTCCGGTATCGGTAGCTATGGTGGTGGTAATGCTGGATGGGTCTTTAATGGTGGTACAACATATACTCTAGATAATTTAGGAATTGGATTAACTAGTGCAACTTCACTTCTGCACATTCAACAATTTGCTGATAGCACTAATACATCCACACCAATCGCATTGGACGTAAACAGTGTCGGTGCCGCGGGTGAACTAACTGCTTCTTCGGGCATACAAACTTTTGCACGCATCGCTCCTGTAATCAATCAAAGTTCAACTGCTGGATACACCGGTTTACTGATTAACTCTACCCAGACTGCAACAGGAAGTGGTGCTAAACTTCTTCAGGACTGGCAAGTGGGAGGTGTTTCAAAGGTTGCTATAGATAATGCAGGGGCTTTGACAGCATTGGCTGGAAATTTAGGTGTAGCAAGAAGTGGTCAAGGGACAGATAGGGCAGCAGCTTCATTATTTGCATATTTTGGTTATAACTCTAGTGGTAATGTTGCGTTTACTACAGGCGCAGGTTACACAGGAACAGTACTGCCAATTCAAACAACCGCAATTATTTCTAACGCACACTCGGCTACTGCAATTAACATGGGTCAGCAGGATATTGAATACACTACACTTAATATCAATAACAACTCTAATCAGGTGTTTCATGTTTTTGATGTAAGTGGTACAACAGTTACGGGAGCTAGTGCGAGATTGTTAGCCGTAGAAAATAACGGTACAGAAGTATTTGGTATAGATAAGGATGGTGGGATTCAGTCAGACGCATTGATCAGCGGCGGCACCCAGTGTTTACAGGCGAACTCTTCAGGTGTAATCTCTGGCACAGGCAGTGCTTGTGGAACTGGCGGCGGCTTCTCCGGTGAAGTAGACGACACTACTAATGATGCACTAACCTTTACTTCTGATGATGCCTCTCCACCAGCTGGTACAGTTAACTCAATCTTCCGTGATAACGCAGGAGACCTAAACATCAACACTATTTCTGGTAAGACACTAAACCTTCAGATTGCTGGCACAGACGAATACAACTTCTCTAGCACAGCTCTAGCCATGAACGGCAACAATATTACAGGTATTGGAACAACACTATCTGCTGCAGCTGGTTTAACTATCGGTACCACTTCAGCTGACCTCGCTCTTCAAACTACTACATCTGGAAACATTACGATGGCCCCTGCTTCAACAGGCAGTGTTCAAATAACCAGTGGTGTTACCACAGGCACTGGTACTTCTTCTGCATTGTCTGTTGTGGCGAACTCCGTTAACAGCGGTGTTGGATTTAATCTTTCCACAACCGCTCTAACTTCTGGATCGAGCCAAAGAATTACCGGTTCTGGGGCAACAATGACTACAGGCGGAGAGCTTATAGATTTAGTGCTTGGTGCGAACACAGTGGGTGCTGGACTAACAGTAACTTCGACAGGTACTTATACAGGAACAGGCGCAGCTGATGGTTTAATTAATATAGTCGCCAACAGTTTAACAACAGGGCATGGTTCTAAGATGTCGTTCACAGGTTTGACTTCTGGTACTGGATTATTAATTACTGGTGGCTCAGCAATGACAACTAACGGCGAGCTTATTGATTTGAATATGGGAGCGGCTACAGCAGGTAACGGCATAAATATTGCAACTACAGGTGTTTATACTGGTACAGGATTGGCCGTTCTAACAGCAGACTCTGCAACTTCTGGAGTAGGTCAAGCTATTTCGATGACTGGTTTAACAACTGGTTCGGCATTGCGAGTTACAGGTGGTTCGGCGCTAAATGCATCTGGTGAGTTAGTTGATCTGGTTATGGGTGCTGCAACAGTTGGTGCGGGATTAAATATTACCGGTACAGGTACTTACACAGGTTCAGGGTTCGCACAGATTAGTTCTACTGGAATTACATCTGGAAGTTTGTTGAATCTTGGTCAATCTACTTCAACATTCACTGGTAACGGTCTGTTGATGAACATGGCAAATGGTAGTGGTTCGTTTACAGGCAACTTTGCCAATTTCCAAGTCAATGGCACAACTCGTTTGAGTGTAGGCAGTGGTACCGTTACAACCAGTGGAGCAACTGCGATTGCTGGAATATTCCAAGACTTAGTGATGAATAACAGTACAGCATCAGGTTTTCAATTTGGAAACCGTTTACTAAACACAGTTAGTAGTAGTACCGCGGGTACACACGTTGGACAATTCATTCGTATGACAGATAACACCAGTCTTTCTAGCGGACAGGTGGTTCGTGGATTAGAAGTACAAGCTTATAGCGGAACTAACAACAATGGTATTAATACTGGTATTGCATCCTTCGGAAAAACCTTCGGTATTCAAGCCGAAACTTCTGCACAAGCCGGAGCTGTTAGTCAGCCAGCTGCAGTATTTGCTTACTTAAATCAAGTTGCTGGTCAGGAAGATGTTGGAAACGCAATTCGTGCATATAGTGATACAATAGAAGATTCTATTTTAGTGAGTTTATATCAGGAAGACTCCGCATTTGTGGGTGACGGTTTGGTGTTAAATTTTGGAAATGGCACTGGTTCGTTCAGTGGTAACTTTGCAGATTTCCAGGTCGGTGGTTCTTCGAGATTTTCTGTGAACTCATCTGGTATAGTAAACTTAAATTTAAACGCAACAGCTACAACAAATGGTTTATGTCATAGTGGTGCAGATGTTGATGCGGCTACAGATACACAACGTGATGTAGTGGCGTGTAGCGCAGCGCCTGGTGATATTGCAGAATGGTATGAAACTAAACCTGGCGTAGAAGCAGGAGATATTGTTTCTGTTACTAATGAAAACTTTGTGTACACAGAGAAGAACTTTAATGCCTTTACTGGTGAAGAAACAGGGACTACTTCTATTCACACTATCTCTGTTTTAAAGAGATCAAATATACCTTACGACAATACAATGGTAGGTATTGTTTCAACTTCTCCTTACCAAACTTTTGGTAAGGCGGTTAAGGATGGCGGCGCACAAAATCCACAACCAGTTGCCTTAAAAGGACGTGTGTTAGTTAAAGTGACAAATGAAAATGGCGCGATTCAACCTGGTGATTACATAACAACTTCTGGAACACAACCAGGAAAGGGTATGAAAGCCATTAATCCTGGTATGGTAATCGGACAAGCAATTTCTAGTGATGATGGAACTGGAAAAGTAATGGTATTCGTTCAACCATTCTTCTTCGACCCAGGACTTCAGATTGATAACTATGGAAATGTTGTATTACAAAGAGGAACTGCGACAACCAGTATAATTGCAAACACTCAAGCTAACGCTGCTTACATGATTAAGCAAGAGGGAAGTGGTGACATCTTACAACTTCAAAGTGATGGCATCGATCGTTTAATTGTTGCAAACAACGGTTCAATGAGTTTGAACACAACACCTGTTGATGACGCAGATCTTATTCTAAATGTAATGGCAGCTGACACAAGCAAGTTTAGTATCAACGCCCGAGGCGATCTTGCGGTGAGTGGTGTAATCGTAATCCGGGAAGATTCATTCGCAGGTTCAATTATCACAGAAGAAGATGGCTTGGCAGAAATTACATTCGCATATCACCTAGGAACAGGTAAGCCTGTAATTCAACTTACCGCTGAAGCACAACTTCCAGTGTTCGCACAAATTGTTGAGTTCAAAACTGACGATGACGGCAATTACACAGGGTTTGTGATTAAGACTTTTGATTTGATTTCCGCACCAGTTCAAGCAATTGTTCACTATACTGTGTTCGCAAAACAAGATGGATATGAAACTTTTGGAACATTCTCCGAACCTGAGGACGAGTTTGAATTCTTAGTTATAGACGGCGGTGAAGTGGTTGGCGATAGTGGTGATGGTGAAGGAGATTTAGGATCAGGAAGTGGCGAAGTAACGGGTGGAACTGATGGCGGTGAAGAGCCACCTCCTGCCGTATGGGAAAGTGGAGGCGGTGAAGCAATCGGTGGTGGTGGAAGTGAGGGATAACAAAAGCCGCCCTTAGGGCGGCTGATGCTCGGGTCCATATGACCATTTGGAAACGGACTACCATGCATATCATACCAGCTCAAGAAAACTAATGTAACTCAATCTTTCTTCTTCGCTAAAAGCACCAACAAAATAATTATGATTGCTAACAAGGCACCCAAGATATAAAAATTAATCATAAATTCGGAGAAGTTCATATAGTTATTTCTTAATTATTATAAGACTCACAAACCAAAAAGTCAAAGCTAAGAATATACCAATAAGTATTAGGTACCACTTGGTGGAACGGGTGATAAGCGGGTCAATTAATACCGAGGCAAAGAATATTTGCGCAATGTCACGGGAGATGTCAGAAATTGCCGCAATTTGTACTCGAGTGAAAGTAATCATAAAGTGAAATCTTAACTCTTACATTATAAACTTATCGTGTTAAAAGGATGGTTAAAATAAATCCAATTTTCAGGAAAGAAAATATGAAAAAAATCTCAAGTAAATTTCTACCCCGTTAACACAGGCAGTCAATCAAGAAGTGGTTTAGGCGAATAGTAATGCTTAATAATTGGACAAGTTGGCTAAATAATGCTATAATATATGCAAAGTTTACGAATTGAAACAAAAATACAAATGAATATCATCGGTACTAAGTTAGCGCCTCGCTATCATTTTCTATTGTTATCACTAAATTCCGTAATTTTGAAGGCAATTAGGGGAGTTTTTTATGTCTAAAAAGCTTTCACAATCATCGGTTGCCGGGGGTGCTACCGGTTATAAAATAGCCTTAATCATAGTATCGCTCATATTAATTATAGTTTTGATTTTAGGCTATACCGGAGTATTACCTAGGGAGGCTAGAAAAAACTCTTTAATGTTGAAAAATACTTATGAGTTTTTGAATCTATCAGTAAGATTTGTGGAAAAAAATAATTTGTTAGTAAATTTTGAACCCCTTAGGCAATCTTTGAAAAGCAAGTATGAACAACGCGATGATTATTTGATTTCTATGTATTTTGAGTATCTTCCAACTGGGGCAAATATAACCCTTAACCGTGATGAAAAGGTTTGGCCTGCTAGTCTAATTAAAATTCCTGTCGCAATGGCAGCAATGAAAAAAGTAGAAGAGGGTGTGTGGAATCTTACTAATGAACTCGTGATTTTAGATGAAGATAAAGATGCCGAATACGGCGATCTGTATAAGCAGCCAACTGGAACAACTATCACTATAGAAGAATTACTAAGGGAAACATTAGTTGATTCTGATAACACTGCTCATTTTGTTTTACTTCGCAATCTTGATGGTAGTGACTTAGAGGATGTGTATACTCACCTTGGATTAGAAGAAGTGATTTCAGCTCTAAAGTTAACTCCAAAAGATGGGGAAGTAGATAATCGAATTACAGCAAAAAATTATTCAATTTTTTTCCGTTCGTTATATAATGCAACTTATTTTAACCCAGAGTATTCGGAATTATTTATGGATATTTTAAAAGATGCCCCGGATGATTATTTAGGAAGAGGTATTCCGAGCGAAGTTCCATTTGTTCATAAAACAGGAATTAGAATAGAAGATAGGGTTAAAGCAGATTCAGGAATTGTTTATGTTAAAGGCCGTCCATACTTAATTACAGTAATGATACAAAAAAAGGATTTTGAACCAATTCCAGAAGGGGAAGTTGAAAAGTTATTCGAGGAAATATCTAAAGAAATATATGATTATGTTACGCAAACTAACTAAATATACAGTTGTGATATTCATGTCGTTGGCTATCGTTGCATCTGGCTTTAATCCAGCGGTTTTGGCGGAGTCTTTCATTAATTCTTATAATTCAGCTGATGGTAATGTGGTTGACAAAATTTTCTTGGCACGACAAAACTCTAATGTTATTGATAACTTTAGAACTAGTATGCATAGTGCCGAAGCGGCTATAGATCCAGATGAGATGGAATACATGGTAGATATCGGTCCTATTAATGGAACCGCAACCTCTGGTTATGTATATGCTGCCTTTTTTAACCCATCAGGATCTGGCCGTACCGCTGTTATTAAGCGGATCGCGGTAAGATCAAATGCTGTTGGTGCTGCTAATTATGTTAATTTAAGCACGCGTAGAATTACTGCATCCTCTGGAGGAACAGAAATTAGTGCTGCGAATATTCCAAAAAAGAATTCAGATTCTGTTGATCCCGTAACTACTGTTAGATATGCTGGACCAACAGTTACCCAAGCTGGAGTTACTGATTCTAGAATTTTAGGACAGCCTATGGCAGCAGCAGCAGGACATTATTATAGTGCCAGAGATATTGCTTTTGGTACGGCTGACGAAAAAATAGTTCTGCAACCTGGGGAGGGTATATCTGTGTATCAAGAAGCAGCCGGGAGTACTAACCAGCGTATTAGAGTTCTTATTGAATGGGAAGAAGTGGTTAGCGCACCGTCTGCTCAAAATGAATTTTTATTTGCTTTTCCTAGAACCGAGGTGGCCGCCGCCGCCAGTTATGTTCATAATTCATTTTTTAATCCTGGCGCTTCGGGGAAAACGGCAATTGTGAAAAGAATTTGGTTTGGTGCCGAAACCTGCGATAACACCGCTGTATATACAAATACATTAGCCATTAGGCGGATATCAGCCTCTTCAGGGGGTACTCAGATTACTGCTAGTAATGTACCAAAAAAACATACAGGAAGCGCGAACAGCGTAATGGATTTCCGTAGAAGTGGAGTAACGGTTACTCAGGTAGGAGGAGATGATGCCGCGATTGGTTTGGTAACTCCTTGTGGTGCAGCAGGGCAAGCTCATAGTTGGCAGGAGTTAAATTTTCATAATAGTGACGAAAAGTTAATTTTACAACCAGGTCAAGGAATCGCACTTAGAGCTAATGCAGTGGCTGGTGATGTGGATCAACTGATTCGCATGATTATCGAATGGCAAGAAGTGGATTCGGGCAGTACACCAGCTTCGCAAGGGGAGTATATGTTTGCATATCCACAAGTCGCACCAGCAGTAGCTCCTGTGGCAAATACTACTTTTCATACATTTTTTAACCCAGGAGGCTCTGGTAGAACTGCTGTAGTAAAGCGCATTGGTATTAGAGTTAATGCATCCGCAGCAGCAACTTATTCAGCTTTTAATATTAGAAGAATTACTGCAGCTTCGGGAGGAGTTAGTGTTGCTGCCGCTGATATGCCCAAAAAACATACCGGAACAGCCAATTCAGTTATTGAGGCTAGATTTTGTGGAGCTACCTGTGGTACTGCAGTAACTGCTACCTATGCCGGCACTGCCGATTCTAGGTTGCTGTCCGTGAATGGTGCAGGGGCGGTTGGGCAGGTTATCGGACAAAATGAATTAGTATTTGGAGCAAACGAGAAATTAATTCTTCAGCCAGGGGAAGGGGTTGGTTTTTACATAGATGTAGCAACGGGGGACATTGACCATAGAATTAAAATGTTCATTGAATGGGATGAAGAAGTATCAGCTCCAAGCTCTGACGGTGAATATGTTATAAATATTGGACCGGTTAATGGATCCACCTCCTCAGGTTACGTCTATGGTTCGTTCTTTAACCCGGGTAGTTCTGGAGCTACAGCTGTGGTAAAAAGAGTTTCTGTGAGGATTGATACTCAGGCAGCAGCTAACCACATTGCAATGAGTTTGCGAAGAATTACTGCCGCCTCCGCCGGTACTCAAATTACTGCTGCCAATATACCCAAAAAACATACCAGCACTGCCAATTCAGTCATGGATATTAGGCGCACGGGAGTGACGACAACTTTGGCTGGGTCTACAGATTCAAGGATTACCAGTGTACATACGCCAAACGCAGTTGCTTCAACAACGGCTTCGGGCACATTAGGTTACAAAGAATTCGTCTTTAATGATGATGAGAGAATTATCCTTCAGCAGGGTGAAGGTTTTGCTTTGTATCAAGAAGCAGCAGGTGATGCTGATTATAGAGTTAAGTTACTAGTTGAATGGGAAGAAGTTGCTTCTGGTAGTACTCCATCCTCAGCTGGTGAGTATGTTATGACAACCGGACCGATAAGTGGCTCACTTGACTCTGGTTATGTTTATGCGAGTTTATTTAATCCGAGTACTTCTGGGAAAAATTATGTGGTCAAGAGAATTGGAATTAGGGCGAACAGAGCAGGGACACTGGTTGCACCAGGATATATACCAGCGAGCTTGAGGAAAACCACAGCCGCCTCCGATGGTACTCAAATTGCTGTAGCAAATATCCCGAAAAAACATACAGGCACTGCAAATACAACGGCTGAAGTTCGGCATACAGGGGTAACAACAACCTTTGCAGGCGATACAGCTTCACGGTTATTAACTTCTATTGTTCCTGGAGTTGTAGGTAATCCAATGGGAATTTATGAATCGGAAATCACTTACGGCGATGAGTTAATATTAGCTCCTGGTGAAGGAATTGCTCTATATCAGGAGGCTACGGCAGGGGATACTTTGACGCGCTTTAGATTTAATATTCAATGGAACGAGGTCGATTTACCAGCAACCCTTGTTGAGATATCTGGGACTTGTGATGCTTATGATCAAACTACTGACTGTGGTGACACAGGGGAAATAAAAGTAGCTGTTAATGGGACTTTGAGGGCTGAAACTCAGCCTACAGTTGCCGGCACATGGACAATTGTAGACGTACCTTTACCTGATAATGCCATAGTTATTATTTTTATTGATGGGGCCGCAGCGGCAGATAGAGCTGCGTCTATATTTAAGTATGATAATTCTGGTGATGTAAACAACGTACGGCTATACAAAGAGCATTTGACCATTGGCACAGACGGCGGTCTTAATAGTGGGCAAACTATAACTGTTACTGATTTGGCCTTATATGATGCGACACAGGATGTCGATGTCTTTTATGACGTGATGACTAGCGGAACTTGTAATGGTATCAGTTCTTTTACTGGTTTATGTGTTGATGGTGCGAACGTTTCTTCACAGGATCGGTTAACCGTCTTACCTGGCAATACCTTTACACCAGGACAGAATGTGATTTCAACTAATTTAGAAGTATTAGGTACATTGTCTGGTACAAATAATATTACGATTACAGGTGGTAACGCGGTGGGCAGTGGTACTATAAATATGACTGGAGGAACTTTCTTAGTTGATGGAACTGGAAATTTTGGCAGTAATGCAGCATGGACTTTCTTAAGTTTAATGTTTGGTGATGGTGTTGGAGCGGCAACTACTACTGCTACAGGTTCTGGGAATATTACCGTTAATGGTAATTTAACTATTTCTGCCAATCAAACCTTTAATGCAGGCTCAAAAATCTACATTTTTACAGGTCAATTGCAAAACTCAGACTTTAATATGAACGGTACTTTCAATGCCAATACTTCAACTTTTAGATATACGGGAGTTTCAACTTCGGCGGTTGAGTACACTGATTTATATGAACAAGCATCACCGTTATTCTGGGGCACTGATTCTTGGACGTCTGGTAGCTTTGTTCCCACAGCAGGAAGAAGACTTGTAGTTATTCTAGCTGGATTTGGTGATTTTAATAATGACCTATCAGGATCCTTGACGTTATCAGATTCTCAGGGCTTAAATTGGACATCAATTGGTAATGTGGGGGATTCAGCAGCTTGGTCATATGGTCAACGCGCCTTCATCTCATCGTCAGTACCATCTTCGACAAGTACGACATTAACAGCTGATGCCGGAGCCTTTAACATAATTGGCTACATGATCTCTGTGATAGAGGTGGAATATAGTGATGGAACAGCATCTGGATTTGTTGGAGACGCAGCTATGAATAACGATGGGGCAGAGAGCTTGACGCTGTCTCAATCTGCAACGACTGGTTCGTTGGGGGTATTTGTAAAACATTTGGATGAAGGTTTGAACGCAGCTGCTCCTAGCATGGATACGGGTTGGAGCGTGATTACTCATCTTCGTGATTCAGACAATATGCATCCGCTGTCAGTGGCTGTTCGTCCAAATATGACTGGTACGGCCGTTACTATTTTGGATATGATTAATGGTGCTACTGGAAGCTTAATTAAAACTGTTGGTATGGCATTTACTCTCAATCCTACGCTGTCCTCTTCCATTACCGCTGCTAATTATCACAACTTAGAATTAGTACCAGATACTAATAGCACTACATTTACTTTAGGTCCTGGAACTTTTAATATATCTGGTAATTTAACAATTGGTAATGGTGTAAATACTGGTGTAGTGATTGATGCTAATACCAATGATCCAATTATTTCAATATCAGGCGACTTAATTATTGCAGCGAACAGCACTTATACCGCATCGAACAGCAGTGCCTTCACCATTTCTGGTGATTTTACTAACGGCGGTACCTTTAACGCTTCAAATGGAAGTATAATCTTCAATGATGTTGGTCAAACATCCATCATTTCTGGTAGTAATACTTTTCATAACTTCACAGTTGCAACTTCTGGTAAGGCCGTACGATTTATCGCAGGCACTACAACCACTATCAATGGATTACTAACTGTCACAGGTTCTAGTGGTAACAATGTAACATTTAACAGTGATACTGGTAACAGCTCCTGGACTATTAACCATCAAGGTACTGAAAGTATCACTTACTTAACTGTGTCATGGGGTGCTTGTCATGGCTCATCAACAGCCATAGATTTGACTGGTATAGGTAACACCAATGGCGGCAACAACGGTACTTGCTGGACTTTCCCTGCAGCAGGTATAACTATTTCTGGGGTGGTGTATCAGAGTGATGGTAGTACACCAGATGGAACCGGTTACACTTTAGGTATCTCTACTAACGGCGGTGTTGGCACAACAACAACATCAAACGGTATTGGTGAGTTTAGTTTTGTTAGTTTTACTCAGCCTAACTCGGGTGATATGGTGACTATTTGGATTGATAACGGTGACGCAACCTTAGTTCTTAAGTATGGTAGCAGCTGTACCGGTAACCCAAATTGTACCGGCCTGTCTTTGGTGCAAAATCAGGTGCGACTCCAGTCATTTAATGGAGCAAGTTTCACAAACGATGATTTAGATGCCTGCGATAATAACGATGGAGGCTTTGGCTGTAACAGTAATTCTATCGGCTTTGATAGTGACGGCACTCACCTCACTGTAGATGCGGATAGGAGTTTAGTCATTGCGGCATCAACAACTTTTGCACCAGGTGGAAGCGGTAATGTGACCTTGAATAATTTAATAGTAGATGGAACTTACACAGCTTCTTCTGGAAACTTAACTATTGCTGGTGATTTGGATAATAACGGTACTTTTACTCCAGGAAGCGGTACGGTGGTATTAAATAGCGCGACCCAAACTTCAATAATTTCTGGAAATGTCACCTTCAATAATTTTTCTGTAAACACCCCTGGTAAACGAGTGAGATTTACTTCAGGGGAAACATTCACGATAAATGGATTATTATTGATTAGTGGTAGTTCTGGAAATCCAGTAGATATTAGCTCCACTTCTGGCTCTTCTGCTTGGACAATTAATCATCAAGGAACTGAAAGCATTAACCGCTTGGTTGTAAAGTGGGCTGCTTGTCATGGTTCAAGCACTTCAATTTCAATGAGTTCAACTTCACTAAATGGCGGGAATAATGGCGCTTGCTGGGTGTTTATTGGTTTAGGTGGTGGTGGCGCTAGCGGTGGCGGCGCAGGTGGCAGCGGTGGTACTTCTGGTGGCGGAGCCGGTGGTGGCGGCGGCGGTTCAGGCGGCGGTGCTGGCGGAGGTGGCGGAGTTGGTGGTAGCGGGGATACTGGAGTAACTTTTCCAGGTACTGTGGTTAGTGTAGAACGCGGTGGTGGTGGTGTATGGACTCCTGTTAACGCAGTGTATGAAAGTGATGATGATGGTGCTAATATAAGTGGCGCCAATGGAAGCGGTGAAGACTATTTGAAAGCAACGAATTTTGGATTTAATATTCCTACCGGCGCAACAATTAATGGAATTTTGGTTACTATCAGGAAAAGAGGTGGTACTGTTGGTTCTTTTGACTATATAGTTGATGAAGAAGTGAAGATAGTAAAAGCAAACGATACTATCGGAAATACCAATAAGGCTGATGGAGTTACTAAATGGGCGACATCATTTACTAATTATAACTACGGTGGTGCATCTGATTTATGGGGAGAATCTTGGACTTCAGCAGACATCAATAATTCTAATTTTGGTGTAGTAATAAGTCGGTTAATTCCTGCTTATGATTTTGGCGGCGGTGCTTGGATTGACTCTATTTCAATCAGGGTTTATTATTCTACTTCTACCCCTGGAGGCGGTGGCGGCGGCGGTTCTCCATAAAGCTCAATATTTTAAACAACGACCAAATGGTCGTTGTTTTTAAAGAATGCTGGATCTCTGGAAATCCGAAACTAAATAGTACCCCCGGAAGCCCGAAGGGTTGTCCGGGGTCTGGTGAATTCAGGCTCCGGGTCTCGCTACGTCCGCGTAAAATTTCTGCGAGATTTAGGCGGACTACGCTCGCCCGGGGATACTTATAGCTTCGGATCTTGAGGGGTGTAAAATCAACAACAACCAAATGGTCGTTGTTTTTTATTTCGAAAACTGGGGCAAATAAGGTATAATTAATTATCAACAAACTGCTTAGATATAAAAATTACTTAAAGTTTTCTGTGAAATTTAACTCAATTATCGGTTTATTTAAGACGAAAGTTCCCCTGGCTTTAGCTTGGGTAATGTTAGGCATAGCAATTACCATGACAGGGGCAATAGTAAACGCTCAGCCAACAGATTCTGGGGATGTGGATGTTACGGCGGTAGTTGGAGACATCACACCCCCTGGTCCTGGACCTGGCGGGGGAGGTAGTTCACCTCAAGCGACTATTGTGATGAGCGGTTGGGCATTTCCAGGAGCAAAATTGACGCTCTTAAAAGATGGCTCTGTGGCGACCAGTTTGATCGCTAATCCTGATGGTAGTTTCCAAGTTACTTTAAACAATTTGAACTACGGTAATTATCAATTATCAATCTTCGCTGAAGATCCTAGTGGGGTAATTTCTAGTTCACACACAATTAATGTGAGTGCTGTATCCAATCAGCCGTATACTTTTAGCAATATAATTATTCCGCCAACTATTTCGTCGAGTCATTTTGTGGTTGGCTTGAATCAACAGTATTCTGTGTACGGTTATGCTCCACCTGGGAGTTCGGTGGAAGTTGTTATTGCAGGCGTGAAATCATTTGGTGCAACTACTGCCAACGCACAAGGTTACTGGCAATTAAATCTTTCTGGTGAACCACCTTTTGGAGCTTATTCATTAAGAGCACGTGCGACGTTTAATGGATTCACAAGTTTATACAGCAAGCCAATTCAGATTTTATTTTTCTTAGTTTCTCCTACTCAACCTGCCGAACCGCCACCACCTCCGCAATTAGCCTCTTGTGTAGACTATAATAAAGATAGAAGAGTTAATCTAATAGATTTTTCTATTTTGTTGTTCTGGTTTGGTAAAGATAATCCACCCTCAGTTGTTGATTGTAATCAAGACGGGTTGATCAATATCAAAGACTTCTCTATATTAATGTATTTCTGGACAGGATAGGCTTCTGTCATTCTGACCCTGAGCTTGTCGAAGGGGAAGAATCTCAAGTAGAGATCCTTCACCACGTTCAGGATGACACAGGAAAGGTTCAGGATGACACAGGAAAGGTTCAGGATGACAAAAACCTGTCATTCTGACCCTGAGCTTGTCGAAGGGGAAGAATCTCATATACTAATTTCGCTCCAAGTTGGATTAGTCTCTGATATAAGAGCATCCTTCTTTACTCTCTTCCAACCTTTTAATTTCTTCTCATAAGCAATTGCTTCATATGCTGAAATGAAGCTCGCAGTATAAACTAATTTATTGAGATTATATTTGCTTGTAAAACCCTTAACAAATTTACTTTTATGTTCAAAAATTCTCTTCTCAAGATTGCTAGTTACTCCAATATAAAGAACAGAATTAGATTTATTTGTTAAGATATATACATAATAAATTTTTTCGTAGATCCTTCGCATACGCTCAGGATGACATAATTCACCTCAAGAACAGATTAATAAATGCTCAAATTTTCAAAAACTTTAATAATCACCGCGATGGTATGGTTTATCCCAACCAGCTTATTTGCGGCGAGTGTGTCGTTTGAACCACCAAGTTTGGTTGCAAATCAAGCTAAGCCGTTTTCGACTACTGTTATTTTGAACACAGAAGGGCAAAATTTAAACGCTATTGACGGGACTATTCTAATTTCAGAACAATTGGCGTCAGGTATAACACTTTCTGACAGTGGTTCTGTCGTCACTTATTGGGTACAGCGACCAGAATGGAATGCCGAAAAGAGAGCAATAACTTTTAGCGGAACCATTCCTGGTGGTTATACTGGTCAAGCAGGAATTTTATTCACAATCATTTTCCCACCTCGGCTGGGTGGTTCAGTAGAAAACGCGGCAGTAGTTGCATCAGCGAATAGTTACTTGAATGACGGATTGGGTACCCCGGCAAGAGTTTCCGTTAGTTCATTTAGTTTGGAAACTAATGGCGCTGCACCAGTTGATCAAGAAATAAAAGACCAATTATTTTTAGATGATTCTCGTCCAGATAACATCCCACCAGAAGTTTTCAGTCCTCAAGTTGCGAGAGATGATAATGTGTTTGATGGCAAGTGGTTTATTAACTTCGCTACTACAGATAAGCAAAGCGGAATCAGTCACTATGAAATTCAAGAGACTAGAAGCGGTAGACTTAACGCATCAGGCTGGAAACAAGTAGAGAGCCCGTATCTCTTGCAGGATCAAGATTTACATAGTTTTATCTATGTTGTTGCTGTCGATAGACAGGGTAACGAGCGGATGATTAAAGTCTTTCCTCGAAATCCTCTCACTTGGTGGCAAAGATATAGCCGTGATTTGTTAATTGGATTAGGTCTGCTTGTGGTCGTGACAACAGCAGTAATCGTCTCAAGAAGTAGGAATAACCAAAAAGAAGTTTAAAGATGAATATGCAATTATTCAAATTCAAAAGCGTTCAATTATTAACCACTCTCGGGTTTGTAATATTGGCTTGGTTTTGGTTTGCTTCACTGGCGCAGGCGGCAAGTTTTAGTGTTACTCCAAGTTCGGGTGAACATGCGGTTGGTACCACTTTTGAAGTTTCGGTTTTACTAGATACAAAGGGACAAACCATCAATGCAGTTCAAATGGAGTTATCTTATCCGCCGGACCGGCTCCAGTTAGTTTCTCCTTCGGCAGGCAACTCGGTAATTCAGATATATACCACACCTCCGCGTTACGATAATAATCAAGGGCGTGTAGAAATCATTGGTGGAATCCCGAATGGTATAAATGTTAACAATGGCTTGGTCACGAAGTTAACCTTTCGAGTAAGAAGCGTAGGCCCAGCTAGTTTGCGGTTTACAGGTCAGTCACAGATATTATTAAATGACGGTCGAGGTACCAACGTGTTGGATAATACTTTTGGAGCTACCTATAATTTAGTACTACCCCCTCAACAAGGTCCGATTGTCGTGTCCGACACTCACCCCGACCAAGAGATTTGGTATCGTGAACGTCGAGTTAATTTGCAATGGGATATTGGCTTGCCACCGGCTGATGGTTATAGTTATACGATTAGCAGTAATCCCGACGACGTCCCCGACGATATTTCTGATACCAGCGATACCAGAATCACGTACAATTCTGTGCCCGAGGGGATAAATTATTTCCATATTAAAGCTTTGCGCGATGGTCGTTGGGGTGGTGTAAGTCACTATAGCCTCAAGATTGATACTGTCCCGCCAGCCGAATTTACGCTGGAAGTTCTGCCAGGGCCAAGAACTTACGTTACTAAGCCAATCATCGAATTTCAAACTACAGACGGCAGTTCTGGTATCGAGCGCTATGAGATTAAGATAATTACCCTCAAAACAGCAGGCCGTAATCAAGCTATTGTAGAAGACCAGCTCTTTATTGAGACTGGAAGTCCTTTCCAGACAGTTGAGTTGCTTCCTGGGACTTATGAGGTTATTGTACGTGCCTACGATAACGCAGGTAACTTTACAGAAGTTTCACAGAAATTAGAAATCACTGATTCATGGTTTTGGTTTTTGAGTCAGGACGGGATTACTTTACCAAACGGCCAATTGATTAGTTGGTGGGTAATTTTCCCGCTTCTATTACTTTTATTGTTACTTCTCCTATTAATTGCTTACATTACCAGACGTTGGTATAAGCTAGCTCACGAAAAAGTGGAGAACAATCATTTACCAGAAAGTTTATCTGTACAACTACAAGAGTTAGAGCAGTACCGAAATCGGTATGGTAGAATCACGGGCGTAATTTTACTGTCTTTGTTTGCCGGTTTTAATTTATTTAGCTCAACTCCATTGGCTCAAGCTCAAGATATGTCACCGCCGGTAATTACCAGTTACTCCGCAAATATTAAAGATGATGAACTGTTCTATGTTTCTGGAAGAACTACCGAACCGAATGCAGAAGTAATTGTGCACTTGCAAAGCACAGTAGATGGTTCTTCGTTTGATTTTAATACAATGTCTGATAAACGAGGGGACTGGACTTATCGACACGACAGTTTCTTGGCTGGCGGAAAGTATAGTATTTGGGCGCATACCAGAAGCGGTGATCTACTCAGTCCGCCGAGTCCGCAGGTGGAGATGGATGTTAAACCAATCGCACTTAACTGGGGTAATTCACGCATCACTTATCAAAGTTTATACATTGGAGCTATTCTAGGGTTGCTTTTTGTGTCCGCTGCATTATTCCTTTACATAGTTATTCATACAATTCTGGTTCGTCGTCGCAGACGTCAGTTTGGTCATCAGTTGAGGCAGGCCGAAGATTCAATTAAGCGAGGTTTCATTGCACTGCGTCGAGACATTGAAGCTGAGCTAATGATAATCAAGCAGGCACATCTCACCGATGATTTAGTGGGGGAGCAAAAAGTTCGCCAACAACAGCTTGAAGAAGATTTGAAGAACATTGAAGCGCTTGTGGGTAGGGAATTATGGGAAGTTGAAAGCTTCGAAAAGCTGTCTGGAAATTCGTGATAAAATAAATTAAGCTTCTTTGTCATCCTAAGTCCTGAGTCAATTAAAACCTACCTTGTCATTCTGAGTCCGCCAAAGGCGGACGAAGAATCCCATGAGATCCTTCAGTCACTCCGTTCCTTCAGGATGACGTAAACATAAATTTATGGACACAGACTATAAAGGAATTGCCATTATTGCCCTGATAATTGTAGCTTTATTTGGTGCGGGGTTATTCTATGTGATTTCAGAAGGTAACAACCGCAGAGTCGCTCTAGAGCTAACTAGGCAGTATTTAAACACCAATAACCCTGAAGAACAGATGGCTTTGGAAACCGAGATTCGTGAGCGAATTGAGAAACCCCCAATTGCGATGACAAGCAGAGCTAGTTTAGATTCATTTGAGGTATTAATTGCTAATGCTAGAGCTTGTGAGGATTATGCAGAAAGGGTCCAGTCTGATGGCTCTGAGGTTGATACAGATGAGGTCTGGCGCTACTGCATGGATAATCCTGAAGTCCTCACTCTGCCAATAAATCTTATAAGGTAAATTGAAAAAAGAATCCCCGGAAGCCTGAAAGGCTATCCGGGGTCTTTTTATTTTGGCCAGTTGGCGATAATGAGTGTTTTATCTTCCACGAGCTTACCTTCGCGTAACTTCTGCCATAGTACTTCTGTTACGAATGGCATGAACGGATGGAGAAGTTTTAAAATGTGTAAGAGAATGTGAAGCAGTATTGCTTGAGTATTAGCTTTTTGATTTTCGTTCTGAATTTGTTCTTTTGTTGCTTCGATATAGACGTCTGCAAATTCTTTCCATACGAATTCATAAAGTGTTTGCGCCGCGTCATGAATGCGGAAAACATTCAAGCTCTTGGAAACAGATTCAATTGTTTCTGAAAGCTGGTTTAAGATGAGTTGATCGGCTTTGGTGAGCTTGTCATTCTGAGGCGAAGCCGAAGAATCTAGATCCTTCGCTACACTCAGGATGACAGCCACTTCATCTGCAGAGATATTGGTTAGGATATATCTTGTGATATTCCAAAGCTTGTTCCCAAAGTGCTTCATACCTTTGATTTTATCCTCTGCTAAAGCGGTATCTGTTCCAGGGGCTGTATTGAATACCAAGGCAAAACGCAATGCGTCGGTGCCGTATTTTTCAATCATGTCGAGCGGGTCGATAATATTGCCAAGGCTTTTACTCATTTTTTGGTTTTTGGAATCTCGGATTAAGCCGTGCAAATAAACATGTTCGAACGGAATTTGCCCTAAGTGATAACCGCTCATCAATACCATACGAGCAACCCAGAAGAATAAGATATCGTATCCAGTTTCCATTACAGTTGTTGGATGGAAGGTTTTTAAATCCGGGGTTTCGTTTGGCCAACCTAAAGTAGAGAAAGTCCACAGTCCAGAAGAGAACCAAGTGTCCAAAGTGTCTTCGTCCTGAGTCCAGCCTTCGCCTTCAGGCGCTTCAATTCCTACATACATGTTACTGTCATCCTGAGCATCACTGTCATCCTGAGCGTTAGCGAAGGATCCATTATCAGATTCTTCATTCCGCTTCGCTCCACTCAGAATGACAGGGGTAGTTTTGTACCAAACAGGAATACGATGCCCGAACCAAATCTGACGAGAAATACACCAATCGCGCAAGTTATCTATCCAGTGGAAGTAGGTTTTGTTAAAGTGATCTGGAAAAATTTTTATTTGCCCGCTTGTTACCACTTGCCGCATTAACTCTTTTAACGTGGTTTCTGTGCCTGAATCAATTCCTTCAATTTGAGACTTCTTTAAAGTAAAAGGTTTATTTACATCTAAGAACCACTGCAGTTTCGGTAATGGCTCGATAATGCCACCGCTTCTTTCGGCTGTGGCAACATTTTGTTTGACCGATTCTTCGCGCTCCAATAGATTCTCGCTTCGCAACCATTCGACAATGGCTTCACGCGCCACTGTTGTTTTTTGATCAATCACACCTTCTTGCCCAGCGGTCATTTTTGCAAACTCGTTAATGACTTGCTTGAAAGGAAGCTTGTGTCGTTCGCCGATTTCAGCATCAACTTGGCTATGAGCTGGAGTGACGCCCAAAGCACCAGTTCCAAATTCTGGGTCAACGCTTTCTTCACCAATAATTTTGATGTGAAGTTGTTCACCTGCAAAAGTAACATCAAATTCTTGACCGATAAATTGTTTGTAGCGAGCATCTTCAGGATGAACTGCAACTGCGGTGTCACCAATTTTGGTTTCCGGGCGTGTGGTAGAAATTGAGATAGGGAAGTCGGCGCTATATTTGAAAGTATAAAGAGTCGCTTCACGCTCTTCGTGAACAATTTCGTCATCAGAGATAACAGTTTGGCCTTTCGGATCCCAGTTGATTACTTTGTGCGCACGGTAAATTAAACCGTCGTCGTACATATTCTTAAAAGCTGTGCGAACAGCTAGACTGCGAGGTTCGTCTAAGGTGTATGCTTCGCGGCTCCAATCAACGGAAGCACCAAGCGCTTTGATTTGACCAACGATTGTGTCGCGACTTTCTGCTGCAAATGTTTCCACGCGCTTTACGAATTCTTCACGACCTAAATCGGTTTTGCGAACACCTTCTTTGGTTAAGATTTTTTCTACTTTGGATTGGGTCGCGATTGCAGCGTGGTCTGTTCCTGGTAACCATAAAGTCTTGCGTCCTTGCATGCGACGGAAGCGAGTGAGTATATCTTGAATTGTCACGAACAGCGCGTGGCCAACATGAAGCGTTCCAGTCACGTTTGGGGGCGGCATGATAATAGAGAACGGTTCGCCGTCACCTAAATTATCTGGGTTAAAATACCCAGAATCTAGCCAGTTTTGGTAAATATCCGCTTCGTATTTTGAGGCTTCATAGGCCTTATCTAGTTCAATCATAAATTTATAAATTAAAAAGACACCAATCCGCTTGCGCAGGGTGTCTAGAGTTTGGTAAGTTCTAACTTACCAAACGGTACCATCTAGAGCTTTCGCTTAATTTTTCCAGATTACGGTTGGGGCCGACAGGTTCTACTCGCTGGGATTATCCCGAGCTTTCTTCCTGTACCTATCCGCTATGGGCGGAGCACTTTGGTGACAGCCAAAGAATCGGTTTGCCTTTGTAGGTTCATTATACTGACAGCCTTTGCGTTTGTAAAGCTAGTAGATAGTTTTGAGATTAGTCCTAGCTTTTCTCCGGGAGGAATTGGAATTTCTCCGTATTTAAGTACAACTCCATAGTGCACCTCTACTGAACGCAAGAAGTTTCTCGATTGCTCAAAGAAATCTTCTGTGGTGAGTGAAGAGGTCTTTAGCATTAAGAACCTTCCATCCTGATTAGGTTCCAAATAGAGCAGACTCAAGAGACGTCTTCGTTCAAGATCGCTCAGGAGACGTTTAGTTTTTTCTGAAGTTTGATGTGGTGATTTTTCGATCAGTCTATAAAGTTCATTGAACACATCTTCAGAAAAAACCAGGCCGATTTTTCTTTGTACTTCAACTAGCTCGCGGGACATGGTTTTTGGGTTGATGTTGAAATACTGAGTATCTTCGTCTACCAGAGCTATGTAGCCGATAGAGGGTTGGGCCGAGGTGACACACCAGCTCATCAAAAGCCAGCCTATTAAAACTACTAGTTTCATTCTTGCCTCCATTTCAATTGATGAGGCATTTTAGTATTTGAGCGAGTGGTCTGTCAAATTTATTATAGGAGCTCCCAAGCTGGGTTCGCGTGAACTTGACTTGGTTTGGAAGGCTTTACTCCTGCGAGTAAGTTGAAGTAAGCGGCTAGAGCTATCATTTGGGCATTGTCACCGCAAAGTTCGTGATTTGGAACTTTGAAGTTTAAGCCGTTTTCGGCTGAGAGTTTAGCGAGTGATTCGCGCAACGCGCGGTTGGCAGCGACACCGCCGGCAAGAGTGATTGTTTTACAGCCGTGCTTCTGTACAGCCTTGAGAGCTTTCTGTGTGATTACATCGACAACAGCATTCTCAAAAGACATAGCGATGTCGGCTTTGGTTTGTTTGGAAAGAGGTTTCTTAAGCTTATCAATGTGATATAGAACGGCGGTTTTTAATCCGGCGAATGAGAAATCAAAGTTTTTAAAATGAAGCATCGGTCTTGGGAAATTTAAATCAGTCTTTCCACTTTGAGCAAGTTTAGAAATTTCTGGACCGCCAGGATAGGGAAGATTCAAAAGTCTGGCAACTTTATCAAAAGCTTCGCCTGCCGCATCATCGACTGTGTTGCCAACAACCTTGTAGGATTTGTAATCCTTCATAAGTAAGAACATAGTGTGACCACCAGAAACGATTATTGCTAATGCAGGGAATTGGGCAGGTTTTCCGTCAGCGAAGGCTGAATAGAGATGGCCACTCATGTGGTTAGTAGGAAGGAGTGGAATGTTTGCTCCTGTAGCTATACCTTTGGCAAATTCAGTTCCTACGATTAATGAGGCAATTAATCCCGGACCGGAAGTTACGGCAACATAATCCAATTTAGATAAAGTTAGCTTTGCATCTGCCAATGTTTTTTGCACGACAGGAGAAATCACTGCCATGTGCTCTCGAGCAGCAACCTCAGGAACAACTCCACCAGTTTTTTGGTGAATGGAGATTTGTGATTTGATAACTGACGATAAAAATTTAAAGGAGGGTTGCTTGGATTCTATAGAACCTGAAAGAATCGCGGCCGCGGTTTCGTCACAACTTGTTTCAATGGCAAGGATGGTTATTTGCTTCATAACTTATTTAAAAATGTCATCCCGACGACCACATGTCCTGAGTAAAGTCGAAGGACGCGGGCCAGCCGGGATCTGTGTTGGTATTATATCGGGTTTTGAAGCAAAACAAAAACCACTTAATTTCACTATAATAGTGCCCAATGATGGGAAAATGGCTTTTGTTAGACGTATAAAAATTACATTGTGGAAGCAGAGGCTGGTGCTGAATCGCTTCCTTTCATGCTGTTGATGGCAACTAGGACCGCAGATAAACCTACCAATATATAAACAATGGTAGTTAGCATTGTATCCCCAAAGATTGTTGTAACTAGATTGAAGTTAAAAGCTCCAACTAGTCCCCAGTTCAAACCGCCAACAACCAAGAGAATCATTGCGAGGGTATTTAGCATTTTCAAATTTCTCACCCCCTTCCCTTACGAGATGAATTCTAACTCAATTATATCATTATTTAAGTGAAATTTTTTCAAACCTGTGTATAAAAAAACCGCCTCTATTTTTTATTGAAGAGACGGTTTTTGAAATTTAAGCATGTGCAGGTTCTGACTCGGCTTGCTTTTTAAGCAAGTAAGAAAGAATTGGTGGTGTAAAGAGGGTAGTTAAGATTACCATGATGATGATAATCGAAAACACTTCATCATTTACAACACCGAGAGATTTACCGATAGTGGCAAAAATCAATCCAACTTCTCCACGAGGAACCATCCCGAACCCGACCAAGTTCTTGTTGACACTGCCAGCAGCTAATCCGGAAAGCCATTTACCGATGAATGCTACTGCAGTAATTGCTAGTCCGACAAGAAGGATTTTTGGTTCGAATAAGGTAGCTAAATCAACGTTCATACCGGTGTATACGAAGAATAGCGGAACCAAGAACAGAGCGATTGGCTCGATTAGTTCTTCAACGTGCTTGTCGGAGTGGTGGGTAACAAGCTTCATAATCTTTTCTTTTCCAGCTTCATCAACGTGTTCCAAATGTTCTTCGATATCACGCGCCACTTTTGGTCTACGGAAGTACTTAAAGTGAACAGGGTCGAGCACAAGTCCGGCCGCGAACGCGCCTACGATTGGAGCCAAGCCAATAAATCCAGCTACGGCCGCAAAGATTAACGCGAAGCTGATGGCGAGAGTGAACTTCATTCCAACGCCTGTGTGAACTTTGGATAAGAAACGCCCGAAGTAAGGCGCAGTAAGCTGTCCAAGAACAATCGCACCAATTAAGAACGCAAGAGCTTTAACGATAATCAATCCTACTGTGCCCACACCAACTGTTCCAAGAGTTACAAGTGCAGAAACTACAGCCAAAATGATTAAACCAATTACGTCATCAATAACAGCCGCGCCAAGAACAATTTTTGCTTCAGGCAAACTGAGCTTGCCCAAATCTTTGAACACGCGAGCGGTAATACCTACTGATGTCGCGGTTAGAGCTGCACCGAGGAATAGGTAAGTGTTGAGTTCAAGACCTGGCATTAACAAAGGTCCAACCACCCAAGTTCCAAGGACAAACGGTGCTACAACACCAATGATTGCAACCATAAACGCACGCAAACCGACTTTCTTCATCTCAACGATATTTGATTCCAAACCAACTTGGAATAACAAAATGATCACACCAAGTTCCGCAAGGAATGGAATGAATAAATCGCTTTTGATTGGCTCGAAAAAATTCAAACCGATTAAAGCTAGGTTACCAAGAACGATACCAATCACAAGCTCACCGAGTACTGCGGATTGTCCGAAGCGTTCAATTAAACTTGCAAGCTTGGCAGCGACTAAGATTACCGCTAACCAAAGGATGCTCATTAGGAATCCATCACCACCTGCACCACCTGCTGCATGAACAACTGGAGCAAAAGTTAGGGTGATTAAACCCATGTAGATAAAAGTCTTCGCGCGCATTCGCGCTGGCCAGAAGCGGCCGAGTAGGGATTGCATATCTGAAATTAATCCATTTAATTTTTTAACAACCTAATCATTATATTCCTAATTTTTAAGTTTGCCAAGACAGATAGGGTAAAAAGAAAAAGCCGTCCCGAAAATTGGGACGGCGAAAGTTTTGCTAGGCGTTAACCGTGCGATTGAATCGCTTGGTTATATCCATCATTTCCATGCAGACTACGATTCCAACCATGCCGATTAACAGCTGAAGTCCGAACGGCGGTTCGAGTCCTGTGTAGCTAATCCACATCGTGGTACCAACTTGCCAGAGTAGAAGATAGGGCGCAAAAACCCACGCTTCAATTAACCAGCCTTTGAAAACTTGGGCCGATGTTACGACCTTTGCCGCAACAAGTATGACGAGGAAAGTCACAATCTGTGGACCGTTACCGAGAGGTGAGAGTCCTCCATAGACTACCGATGGGAAAAGATTGAACCACAACTGCATAGTCATGCCGAGCTTCTCGTACACTGGATACGCGGCAGCGAATGCGGCTGCGTTGTCTGCGCCGAGTGTCATCGCAATAACCGCCCAGTAAAGTTGATCCGGGGGAATGTCTGTGTGATGAAGCCCAAGGTGCGCGAATGACACAACCGAGAAGAACGCCAGAAAAATCACGGCTGTCTCAATGGACCAGTGAATCGTGTGATGCCGAGCTTCTTTTGAAAAGAAGAGGCTAGATATCAAAGTGATCAAGAACACTGAGCCAAGGAAGATTGTAATTTGAAATTCTCTTAAGAAGGTTATGGCGATGCTTATGCATAGCGCCAGTACACTTCCGTAAAGAATCTTTAACCAGCTTTTAGGTCGGATGGTTTTTAGTTCAAGGTAGATGTTTCCAAATTCAGTCCCAAGCCTTTTTAGGGAGATGTAATACAACACCGCTGTGAAAGACATATAGAGCCAGAATTTTGTAAACGGAAAGAAGTAATTCAGGGTTTGTCCCATCTGACCAAACTTTACAGCAAGGTACGATTGCGGCGGGTCTGCAGCCGTCGTACCAAGAGCTAGCATGTTCATCGAGAAGATTGCGACCGTGATAAGTATCAACAGCCTACGTTCTTCATCTCGACTTTTCAAAACATGATAGATGGACAGCAAGAGCGGTACTACCGCCCAGGTTGTTCCAAAGTTTCCTGCGAGTGGGAAGACAAGAAATAAAAGCCAACCAATTTTGGTTGTCTTGGGAACTTCGATCTCGAATAAATTAAGTCCGGCAATGGCTATCGCCACCAACGGCACCATGATGAATTGCGGGTAGTCCACTAAGAAGACATGCTTCGCAACTTCACGGGTTTCATCATTGTAGATCAAAAGAAAAATAATCGTAGGGAGAGACAAAAAAAGGAAAATTATTACCTTTTTTTTGAGGTCCCCGACCTTAAGCGACGTGTAAACAATTACGACTAAAATCGCTAATGCGACAAGAAAAAAGTGCATGATCCATAGATCCTCCTAGGTTTTTTTGTTTCGGTTATTTTCACACCGACTCGATATTTTACTACTTCTGGACTGTTTTGTCGAGGGGGTGGTATTACTAAATTTCTTGGTCGCGAAGGTGAATATGTTATAATTTAGTTAAATAATAAAGAACTATGTGTGCAGTTTGTGGGTTAACTAGTATTCCAGCTTGTTCAGTTAGTGGTCAATGTGGGTTGAATATTCAACAGGTTGTTGGTGTTGCGGCTATATCGGGTGGCGCGGCTTTAACTTTGCTTCGTCATTGGTTAGCGGTCCGTGTGAAATCTGCGACGACAAAAATAAGTAAACTATTTAAACATGGAAGTTAAAAGATACGATATTTATTTAGTGGGATTAGTAGTCTTGCACTTTGTGGTTTTTTTCCGAATTCTTTCTATGATAACAGTCGGTAGTGCTTTGCAAATGATGAGTATTGAAAATGGATTTGGATATATGATGATAGCCATTTTTGTAGCCATTTTTTCTTTAAGTTTTTTCAATCTATCGCACATGTTTAGGATTACAACAAAGCCGAGCGGGGAGAATAGCTCGGCAGAAGTTTCGCAGTTACACGGAACCGCTCAAAGATTTTTGATCATCCTGTTAATCTACTTATTCCTTGAATGTATTCAAGCGCTTCATTACATGGGCGAAATAGGTTCTGTGTAAATACCAAAACACCGCCATGAGGCGGTGTTTTGGTATTGGTAGAGGTCGTCTGAACGGCTGGAAAACTTATTTGGCTTTAATAAGAGAGCTGTATTTATGCCTGACGCGGATGGGTCCCTTGCAGGGTTGAAAACCCAATTAATCTTAAATCGGCAGATTCATGATATAATTTTATCGTAATATTAAAATTACCAAATATGCAGAAGGTGGCTTACGGAATCCTATTCTTCATAATAGGGTTGATTGGTTCGATTATACTCTTGCTAATAGTTAGCAACAAGTTGGATACAAATTTGGGAGATATTCCATTTTTCATACTATCCTTTGTAGGTGCAATTCTGTTCTCAATTGTTGGCATAAAAAATACAGGTTATAAAGAAAGTATTCATGCTAACATGGCATTTACAATCTTGGGAATATTATTAGGAATAATAGTCTCCTCCTTAATTGCGAACTTAATCTATGGTTCGTTTCCAAGTGTTATTGATAAGTATCCGTATTTTTATTTTGGTTTACTATTGCTGATTTGGGTGTTAGGTGCTTTGCTTGGCCATTGGGTGGGCAATCAGTATAATGCTATAAAATTGGAACAAGGTGTTCAAAAGCAAAGTAAATTATCTAAATTCTTTTCTTATTATGTTTTTTCAGCAAAAAGGGTTGAAGGTAACTACATAATCTACGAAGTTGATACTAAACGCTATCGTCAATTCACTATTATGCTTTTAATAGTTGGGGTGACACAATATTTTGCGGGGATTAAGTATGTTTGGTTCACTGTATTGGTTATAATTATTGATTTAAGTATCGGAAGTGTTACAAAACTGAACGATAGCTTAAGGGCTATTTCCAGGAAGAAAATAGTCAAAGAGAATGGCATTATAGAATACTGGTACGAAGTCGAGTAAAGTAATCAAGTCAGAAAAGTTTTCATTCTCTTTTGGTCTACTCGAAATTGCCGTTTTGGAAAACTAATCCTTGACCAATAAAACCAAACTAAAAACCCCATTCTGGGGAATGAGGTTGTTAGTGGTAGCGCTACGGGGAATTCCGCCTCACCGCGCTGCTGCGCGGCTCGTTGTTCGGGGTTGCGAGAAACTGCTCCCAGCAGTTTCTCGATCGCTCGGTTTCAGTTTTCTCTGCTAGATACAACTTCACCTCGCTTCAACCCGTTCGATTCCTCTATACCAATACCATAATAAAAACCCGAAGCAAGTTCGAGTTTTTATTATGGTAGTGATACCGCGTCTAGAACTGCCCAGATGGGGGAATTACAAGGGGTTTCAAGCATTCCCAGTATGGACGCTGCGACGCATCCGAGTCTGCCGTATAAATGCTACAAATGAGACATTATAAAAGCTATATAAGACTGTCTCATTATATAATTTTTAAGCATTCGAAGAATTCGACAAGTATTGCTTTGATATCACCATCTGAAGCGGTTGAAGTGTTGTCATGAAGTTCAATTTGAAGGCTATCACATAATCTAATAAATCTTGTTTTCTTCGCAGGATCCCCATCGAATACCTTTATAGAAAATGTACGAACACTTTTTCTTTGAGCCAATTCGTCTTTTATATCGAAGTAGTACTTCCTTTTAAATATATTTTCTAAAATTATACGACAGTCATCTGCATATTTTTGATCAAAGCTTTCGTTAGCTAAAATATTTTGGACACGTTTTAGTCGATCAATAATATCATCATCTGGAAAATCTTGATCAATATCACAATATTCTATTTCGCTTTGTTTTGTGCCATCCGATATTTTTGAAGAGATTTTTAAAGTCTGAGCATTAGATAGTTCGGGGAGTTTTTTAAAATCCTTATAGAATTCTTTTTCATGAGTCAGAATAATCTTTTGTTTAGGTGTGTCAGTTCCATTAGAAACGTCTGCTATAAAATGAATGGTTTTCATTTTTCTTTCTCTGTCAAAGCTTGAAAGAGGATCATCGAAAACTACAATCTTATTTTTTAGATCTTGATCATGGCTTAAGATGGATAAGAAGAATGCAAAGGCTAAAAGACGCTTATCGCTTTCACTGAATGTGTTATGAAAGGATGGGGAATCTTCAGTGTCACCGTCTATTGTGATTGAATGTTCGTTGAAGAATCGAATGGCGAAGATTCTTTCTTTTTGGTTACGCAATTTCTTTAGGGGTACAAAATCGATTATTTCGAAATCTGCACCAAGTTGGGAACAAAATGAATTAATAGTACCTTTATGTTCACTAAAGATTGTAGTTGAGTATTCTTCCAGTTCTTTTCTTTGGAGATCGCGCTTGTAACGCAACTCATTAGCTGTTTTCTCTATTTGTGCGCTACTGTCAAAGAATTCTACCCACTCTGGTTCGAATCTCTTTTTAATATTTTCTAAATCAATCTTTTCGTCCCGAAGTTGTTTTATATCTATGGCGCCAGGCTCCGCTACACTTGCTTGCAAGTTTTTTATGTCTCCTAAAATTCTACTGAATTCGCTCTTGATGAGAACAAAGTCAGGATTTTCTGCGCAATTCACAATCAAATTTAAGTTTTTTTGTTTAGCCTCAACTATAAGGTCGAATCTTTTTTTAGCAGAGACTATCTCTTGTTTTTGGGTTTCGGTGATATTTAAGGTGACGCCAATTTGTTTAAACTCAGTAATAGTTTTATCCAGCACACTTTCTATATCCCATCTAAGAAAGCTATTACCCGTAGTTTCTATCTCATTTCTTAATGCTTCATATTCTTCACGAAATAGCTCCTTGTATGATTTAATTAAATCTTGTGCTTCGCTTAAAAGCGCTTGTCCACAAAAAACACAATTTGTTGCATTCTCACCCAATAGCTCAACTCCTTCTTTCAAAAATTGTTGCGAGTGGAATTTGTCTTTCCAGTGTTTTGATATATGCTCTTCTACTGCATCTTGTTTAGCATCAAAAGTCTTATCAAAAGTAGTTTCATAAGAGATGAAGTCGGTATTAAAAACATTGTTCCTGACTAAGTTGTTAAATTGAACCTGTTCGTCGAAAAATTTGATTTTTTCGTCTAAGACTTTAATATGTTCATCAATATCAGGGTCGTTCTCAACAGCACCCAATTTCTTAAAATCTGCTCCTGGAAAGCTTCTAGAAAATTCTGTAGTTTTAGCACTTTTCTGTGCGGTTAATTTATCAGATTCTATCTGTAGATCGTTGATCTGTTTCTGAAGCAATTTACCTCGTTCGCCAATAATAATTTCATTTAAGTTTTTTTGATGCTCAAAAGAAATCTGTTCGCCATCAAATATATTTTCAGCTATAAATTTAGTATCAAAAATATGGATGTCTCTGTTCTGATTATTCCATTTTCCATTTTGAAAAAGATATGAGGTTTTTATTCCCCCATCTTCAAAGTCTAAAGATATTTTTTGATCATCCGTTGATCCAAAACTTCTCCTGCTGATGACTAAATTTCCGACCCCAGTCTTGAGAGAGCGGAGGATGGCAGTAAAGGTGCTTTTGCCACAAGTATTGTGAGCAAATATCAAAGTATTTATACCAAACTCCTGACCAGGCGGATGACTGTCTCTAAATTTCCCTACATTTTTTATGTTTTGAATTCTTTTAAGCATTGGTCAGGGTTAAATTAAGCTTATTTTAGCACTTTTATGTACTTCTGAATAGATTACATAAGTTCAAATAATAAGGTAAAATAAAGACAATATATATGAACAAAAAAGTAAAAAAGCCAGAATTTACATATCCTTTTAACGATAAAGAGCATGAAGAATCTCTTAAGTTTTTAGATATTCGTAGAATGAATATGGTAAGTCAACGTGGTTCTAAAGTCGAACTAACGGAAACCATGTATCACAGTAGTAAATATCACAAACTTGAGCTGAAAGAAACAATTTACATAAAGAAAAGTGAAAGTAAGAATTTAGGCGAAATTTTATATCTCCGTCCCCATAATCAAGTAAAGGGTCAAAAATACTTAGTGTTTGCAGTAAATATCAAGAAGGATGGTAAAGTATATTTTGCTCGAGAAACAATTCTTGAGAAAGTGGCAGAGTTCTCTAATGACCAATGGATGATCATAAAGACGTTTTATGAATCAAAAAACGTTTCGCTAAAGGACGCACTAGAAATTATTAGCCGCCATACAGGTGGGGTATATAATACCACCGGATCGCTGAGGTCAACTATTAATAAGATCAACCGTAAAATAAAGAGTGCATTCAAGTTAACAGAAAACGATAAAATGATAAGTGGTGAACAAGGCAGTGGTTACTCTTTTAATTCACATATCCGCTTAAATGTAATTGAAGATTAATACTAATTAGGTGTAGTGGATAAATCTTCTTAAAAGCCTTATTTTAAAGGCTTTTTTGTTTGTTTTAATTTTTCTGGTTGCACGTTTCAATAACGTGCTTTTTGGTTATGCTGAATTTGATAAAGCTATCTACATTATTAATTAAAATAAATTTTATGAGCAAGAAAATAATTTGGCATACGGAAAAGAGAGTAGTGAAAGACCTTATTCGATACGAGAAAAACCCGCGTAAACTTTCGTCCTCACAACTTGAAGGCTTGAAACGCAGTCTTAAGAAATTTGATGTTGCAGAGTTACCATGTATTAACACTGACGGAACATTAGTAGTAGGGAATCAGCGCGTAATGGTGCTATCGCTTCTTGGGCGGGAAAATGAAGAAATAGAAGTGAGAGTCCCAAACAGATTACTCTCGGAAGCAGAATTTAAGGACTACCTTCTTACATCGAATCGCAGTGGCGGCACGTTTGACTACGAAAAACTTGCTGCGGATTTTGATCTAGAAGAACTATTAACAGCAGGTTTTGATTCGTTAGATTTAAGTAATATCTTTGACGATAATCTGGAAATCAACGATGACGAATTCGATGAAGTCCGTGAGCTTGAGAAAGCAAAAACTACTGATATAAAGATTGGTAACATGTTTAGGCTAGGTAGGCATTTCTTAATCTGTGGAGATGCCCTTGATCCTAATACTGTTAAAAAACTCATGGGAGATGCTCGTGCCGACCTTATCGACACAGATTTGCCATACAATATAGGACTCTCCTATGATCGTGGTGTAAGTAACCACCGAAGCTTCGGCGGTTCTACAGACGATAGTAAACCTGACGAGCAGTACAAACAGTTCGTTAAAACGATTATGCAAAATTCATTATCTGTTGCTAAGAAAGATGCGCATTGCGCATGGTGGTGCGATGAACGATATGTCTATATTTTTCAGCAAATCTATAAAGAGCTTGGTATTGATTCCAAACGGCTTCTTATCTGGGTAAAGAATAATCAATCGGTTACTCCTAAGAACGCATTTAATAAGATTACAGAGTTTGCAGTGTATGGCACTATCGGCAAGCCTTGGCTGAATGACAAAGTAAGAAACTTGCACGAGGTTCAAAACAAAGAAATAACTACCGGCAATCGAGTTATCGAAGACATTCTTGATCTTATAAATATCTGGTTGGTTAAAAGAATACCAGGTTCAGAGATGGATCACCCAACAGAAAAAAGTCCGACTATTCACGAAAAGATTCTGCGCCGTTGTACTCGTCCTGGAGACATTGTTTTAGATATGACTGCAGGATCTGGAAGTATACTATCGGCTTGTGAGCAATTAAAACGAACTGCTTACGTGTGCGATTATGAACCTATTTTCTGTCAGTTAATAATTAATAGATTTAAACAAATATCAAATGAAAAAGTTATCAAGCTCAATTAAACTTGGAAACACTTTTCGCTTAGGGTCGCACTTGCTGTTTTGCGGCGATTCTCGAAATAAAGAAATGGTTGCAAAGCTTATTGGCAAATATAAAATCAAAGCAGTTATCACTGATCCTCCCTACGGTGTTGCAGTCACGGAAAGCAAGGAAAAATTCCAAGCCCTCTCTAAAAATAAACCCATTCTAAACGATCACTTGCAGAGTGATGAAGAGTACCAAGTCTTTAGCCGTGAATGGATTGAAGTTATAACCCCATACCTTGAACTTAAAAATAGCTTCTACATTTTTAACTCAGATAAAATGGTTTTTGCTTTACGCGAAGGTATGTTAAACGCAGGTATTAAACTTGCGCAGCTTCTAGTCTGGGTAAAAACCCAAGCAGTTATTGGAAGAATGGATTATGCACCTCAGCATGAATTAATTGCATATGGATGGCTTGGTGTGCATGAGTTTCTTAAATCTAAAGATAAAAGTGTACTAGTATGTCCGAAACCAAACAAAAGTAATATGCATCCTTCTACTAAACCTTTAGATTTGATCCGTAGACTTATCCTTAATAGCACTCGCATTGGCGATATAGTCTTTGACGGCTTTCTTGGGAGTGGCACTACCTTGCTTGCCTGCGAACAGACAAAGCGAATCTGTATCGGTGTAGAAATGGATACCGAGTATTGCCAAACTATAATAGATAGGTTTGAAAAATTAACTGGCGTAAAAGCAGAAAAGTTATGAGTAGGAAAGACACTATTAAGCAGCGGCAGAACAAACTCAAAGAAGCATTTCTGACTCAGCTTAAACGTTCACCGACCATTGAAACATCTTGTCAGAAAATCGGCATTGCTAGAGCCACAGTCTATCGCTGGATAACTGCCAGTGAAAAATTTGAGCGGCAAGTTGATAAGGCTCTACATGAAGGTCGAACGTTTATGTCAGACATTGCCGAAAATCAACTCTTCTCCCTTATTAGTGATAAGAAAATTGAAGCAATTAGGCTTTTCCTTTCTACACATAATCCTCGCTATAGTAATAAGCTTGAATTATCCGGATCAGTCGCAGCTAAAGATGAAAAGCTCACCAAAGAACAGAAGAAATTGATTCGCGCTGCTCTCAAACTTTCCTCTCTAAACAAACATGAAAACAAAAGTAGAAAAAATAAACAGCCTTGAGTCAGTATTAGAAAAAATCTTGGTTGATAAAACTGTTCGTACTAATACTGTTACGAAAAGTCTTGAATACTTTTTCCCTATTTACTTTCATCGGTATATGGAATACGAGACTGCGCCTTTTCATGAAGATATGTTTCGTATTCTTGAAGATGACCAGATTAAACTGGCAGTTATTGTGGCCTTTAGGGGATCAGCTAAATCAACTATCATTACTACTGCCTATGTCTTGTGGTCTATTTTAGGTGTGCAGCAACGGAAGTTCATCGTCATTTGCGGACAGACCGAGCAAAAGGCTCGCCAGTATTTGTTAAACATAAAAAATCAACTACTGCACAATGAACTACTACGAAAAGATCTTGGTCCCTTTGAAGAAGAAAAGAATAACTTAGGTAATGCAACAGCTTTAATTATCAAAAGATTGAATGTCAAAATAATGATTAGTTCGGTTGAGCAAAGCATTCGCGGAATGAGACATGATGAGCATCGCCCTGACCTTATTATTTTAGATGACATTGAAGACATTAATTCAGTGAAGACCCGCGAAGGCAGAGATAAGGCATTTAACTGGCTCACTGGCGAAGTGATTCCTGCGGGTAGCAAACGCACTCGCATCATTGCAGTTGGTAATTTGTTGCATGAAGATTCAGTCTTAAAGAGGTTGCAGAAAAAAATTGAAGGCGGTGAAATGGAGCGAATGCGGGGCGTGTATCGAGAATATCCTATTGTCGATGCCAAAGGAAATGCACTCTGGCCAGGAAAATATCCGACTGCTGAAGATGTAGAAATGGAGCGAGAGAAAACTATGAACGAAGTGGCATGGTATAGAGAATATATGCTGCAGATTATTACGACCGATGAACAAATAGTAATACCTGAATGGATTCACTTTTATGACAACATGCCAGCTGATGGACTACGCAGTATTTGTATCGGTGTAGATCTTGCTGTCAGTGAAAAGAGTTCAGCTGACTGTACTGCCATAGTTGTTGGGTATGTATTCGGTACAGGTAAAAACTTGAAGATATATATTCAAGAACACCCGTATAATAAGCGGTCGTCGTTTCCCGTTCATGCAGAATATATTAAAGGACTAGTAGCTAGAGAAAAAATGATGCATTCTCGAGTGAAGTTATATATTGAAGATGTAGGGTATCAAAAAGCTCTCATTCAATATTTTGAAAGCAAGAAATACGATGTTGAAGGCGTGCCAACCGGCAGAACAGACAAAGCAGCAAGACTTCGCCTAACTACTCCACTACTTAAAGATGCTAGAGTCTTATTCCCTGAAAAAGGTGCCGAGGAGTTAATTGATCAGCTACTAGGTTTTGGGAAAGAAAAACATGATGACCTGGCAGATGCATTTGCCATATTAGCTTTGAAGATTATTGAGAATAATCCTATCCAATCTACAGGGATTCTTATTGGGTAAATATTTTAAATTTTAGCTGGACTTTATAAGAGTTCAGCGGTACTGTTGTCCTTATGAATAATTAGACACAGAAAGGAGCTTGTAGAGAAAAACGTTGATTCTTAAGGAGAAAATCCGTATAATAATAGTAACAATTTATTAAGTAGCCTAAACCGTTTTTATTGGCGGCATGGTGAAAAGCCCCATGGAAAATACTGAACCCTGCGTTCAGCGTCCTTCCATGGGCCATATCGGGAAACTGATATGGAAGCTTCGGCTTCAGCTGGCGTGGGGCTTTGTGTTATACAAAGCGTGAAGCCAGCAGAAAGACCCATGGAAAACAATGAAACAATGTCCTTATTGCGCTGAAGAGGTGCAAGAAGCAGCGATTGTCTGCAAACACTGCAAGAGAAGTTTATCAACCGCACCTTCTCCTGTAGTAAACCCTAATGTGCAAACCACTGGTACGGATTGGCTAAATATATTTAAATGGATTGGTATTGTCATACTGATAATCATGGCAATCCCTTTGTGGTTCATAAGTATCCCCACTCTTATTGGTTGGTACTTATTCAAGAAGAAGAAAAACAAATTCAGCAAACGCACAAATATACTTATTACCGTAGGGGCGTTTGTAATATTTATTGTATTGTTCAGTGTTAATGAACACTCTAATAAACCACCAGAAATAACTATTATAGAGCCGCAAGAACAATCTAGCGTACAAGCTGAGTCAGTAATCGTTAAAGGTACTGTTAACCCTGTAGATAGCACAATTAGCGTTAATGGGATTATTATCCCAATGGATAATGGAAACTTTACCTATGAGCTAGCTCTGAATGACGAAAGCAATACCGTCAATTTTATAGCAGCGCGAGAAGATAAAACTACAGAAAAAACATTTGTAGTAAACCGGGTATTTACACCTGAAGAAATAGCAGCAAGAGAAGCTAAAAAACAGGCAGAGCTTGAAGCACAGAAGAAAGCTCAGGCAGAGGCTGAGGCTAAAGCTGTTGCCGAACAAGCTGCATATGACAGAAGTAAAGCAGGTCAGCTTTGCAAGCAACATATTGATTGGACTAAAGAAGATTGCCAAAGAGTTGCTGACCGAAAAATTTGGGTTGGCATGACGTATGACATGCTAATTGCCTCTTACGGTGGTAAGCCAAGAAGTGCTAACCCTTCAAACTACGGAGGCAAAACTCAGTGGCAATGGTGTTTTGATACCCTGAGCCCATCATGTTTTTACGACAACAATGATGATGGCATAATTGATAGCTATAACTAAACATAATTTAAAGAAATGGAAAATACAGAAAAGCAGTGTCCGTACTGCGCTGAAGTAATTAAAAAGGAAGCTGTCATTTGCAAACACTGCGGTCATGATTTACAGACTGGACAACCATCAGATTCGCTGAGGTTAGAAAATCGACCTGTGGTAGAAATAGTTAAACCTGCTAAAGCCGCGAGTACTATTAGTGATGGGGTAAAACTAGGTTGTGGGATGTTTATAATATTACCGATTATTATTGTAGTGATAATTATTGTGATTATAGCTATAGCCATGGCAGGAGCAGGAGCTTAATTAAACCAATTATTATCATTTACAAAATTAGTATGCATAAGTTTTAGATCATTTGGGGTTATAAGTTATCTACTTTAGGTCTAGACTTACTTTAACCCATCCGGTACTGTGTCCCTGAAAGGAAAAAGTTATGGAAAATGAAGCACTCAAAGAGGCTTTAGCTAGTACAATAGCCAGTAGGCAAATAGAGGCAATACCAGCGCAGCCAGTAAAGTATTGCCTCTACGCCAGAAAATCAACTGAGCAAGAAGAAAGACAAGTATTGTCCATAGACTCTCAGATTAAAGAGATGCTCGCCGCCGCAGAACGAGATAGCCTTAACATAGTAGAGATTAGAAAAGAAAGCCATTCTGCTAAAGATTCAGGCCAGCGACCTGTGTTCAATGGGTTGATAACAGACATCCGTGAAAAGAAGTTCAACGGTATTCTGACATGGGCACCAGATCGGTTAAGTAGAAACGCTGGCGATCTGGGTAGCTTAGTAGATTTAATGGATCAAAAGCTGCTGGAAGAAATTCGCACTAATGGCCAGCGGTTTAGTAATAACCCAAATGAAAAGTTCTTGCTAATGATTCTATGCAGTCAAGCTAAGCTTGAGAATGACAATAAGAGCTTGAATGTAAAAAGGGGATTACGAGCAAAAGCTGAATTAGGATTGTGGGCAAACCCTGCACCAACTGGATATTTGCATGAAAAGCGGACTGACAGAAAAGGTTACATCATGCTTGACCCAAAGCGTGCGCCGATCATCAAGAAGATGTTTGAGAAAGTAGCTAATGAACAATATTCTGGCAGAAGATTATATGGTTGGTTAAAAGATGAGATCAAATTCACCACTAAGAATGATAAACCTCTTGCTTTAGGAAATATATACAGAATACTAAAAAACACCATGTACTATGGTGTTTTTGAATATCCTGTTAATAGCGGTAACTGGTACACGGGTAAACATACACCGATTATCACTCAAGATTTATATTTGAAAGTACAAGAACAGATTAATACTGAGGGCCACAATTATGCTATAAAAGAATTTGCTTTTACAAAGCTTATTACATGCGGGTTATGTGGATCAGGAATTACAGCCATGGAAAAATTGAAGAAATTGGTGGATGGGACGACGAGTAGATACATATATTACGGCTGTACCCGAAGCAGAGATATTAATTGCAAGGGTGGGTATTTACGAGAGGAAGAATTAATAACACAGCTCTCGAAAATTATTGATGAAATGGATATTAATGAACTTGGGATTAAACATCAACTTGAGCAGGAGATTGTAAGGTATGACAGGTTTCAATATGGGGTGCTTGGTAAGAAAAAAGAAGCGATGCCTAGTAAGATGGATAATGATGTAGATATTCGCACCTATGCTAAGTATATACTGAAGCAGGGGAGCATCGTCGAAAAACGAGAACTACTCGGATGTTTGAAAAGTAACGTGGTGCTAACTGATAAGCAAATTAGCTTAAAGAATGTCTAGTGAATATTACTAACCCTGATTTTGGAGAATTAATTTTGCTCAATTCTCCTGCGTGAGAATTTAAACATTCCGTACCAGGCCGTGGGAGCTAATAGTAATACACTCAGCATTCCAGGGAAATAACGGTAAGATTCCGAAGTAAATAACGGAAAAACAAAATGAGCAAGCTCAGTAATTCCCATAGAAGCAAAAAATGTCCACGCTATATAATAACCAAATGCGTACCCTCGTTTAATCAGGTAAGGTGCTACGAGCCACGCAACAACTGTTAAGATCAGTAGTACGATAAGCGGTATAGAACTAACTTCAGGAACTGGCACTCCAGTAATCTTTGAAAGTTCTTCTTGAAACTTCATAACATTTTCCTCCACTCTGTGAATGATAAAAAAGAAGAATGTTAGCCAGTACCAAAATTTAATTGATTTGAAAGATACTGTATTCGGTGTGAGTAACCATAAGATATATCCGCCTAAGAAACCAGCTAGGAAAATGAGTGCTGTGACTATACCGAAAGAGATGTATCCAATTGCAGGAACCGCTAGTGTAAATATGAGAAATAGAATGACTTGTTTTTGTTTCTTCATGACTTGTTTTGTTAACTTAATGATAGCAAACCATTGAATTTAGTTATAGATGATAAGTCGAAGAAGGTAGAGTTAACTTCAGAAAAATGGTAAAATGACAATATGCTATTTTTGAAGAATACATTAAGTATTAAAGGATATATTGCTGTAATTGCTGTAGCAATTTACGCATCTTTAAGTATTTTTGGTCTATATTTCAGTATGAGTAATGGAATTGATATTAATGTAAATGCTTGTTTTTCTCAAACTGATGCTGGCTGTGATACCGCTATCGATCATATTACCCATTGGCAAGGACTTTTTATCACTACTTCAAATGTGAATCAGATACTTTCCCTTGAATCCTTTATTGTGTTCGTTGTAATTCCGTTAAGTTTGATGGTTTTACTTATCACTGCACACAAGTTTTATAAAAAAGAACATCTTACCGTAGTATCTAACTACTTTATCAGGCATTTGCCCGATCTGCAGCCCCAGCCATAAATAATAACCAGACCGTTTAATAGCCTTTTTGCTATGAACGGTTTTTTGCGTTTATTATTTAATGTAGAAAGGAATGTTTATGAAATGCCCAAATGATAATAGCGATTTGCAGATGTCAGAGCGACAAGGAGTAGAGATCGATTATTGCCCAGAATGCCGTGGAGTGTGGTTAGACAGAGGAGAGCTAGATAAAATCATTGAACGTTTAGAAAATGATTCCAGCTCCCAAAACAGCCCGCCTCAATTTTCACAGCAACAACCCCAGCACGATAATTATCGAAATGATTATAAGTACTCAAAAAAGAAGAAGACATCTTGGCTTGGAGAAATTTTTGACTAGCAAATAGAATCTATGAAAAAAATATTCACTCTTGTCCAACAGAACATTCTGTACCTAGTCCTTATTCAAGCACTAGTGGCCATGCTCGGCAGCTTGTACTTTAGTAACGTAATGAACTTGCCTCCCTGCGTTCTATGCTGGTATCAAAGAATTACCATGTATCCTCTTGTCGCTATATTGGCAGTCGGCATCCTGAAGCGGGACCGCAATGTCTTACTGTATAGCTTTCCGTTAAGTATCACAGGCCTACTGGTCTCTATTTATCATAACTTGTTGTATTACGGGGTGATCCCCGAGAGCATCGCTCCCTGTATGCTTGGTATATCATGTACCACTAGGCAAATTGAGTGGCTCGGTTTTATCACGATTCCTCTAATGGCCTTAACCGCTTTCGTTATTATTAACACATTATTAATTATTTATTGGAGAACACATTATGAGCAAAGAAGCTAAAATTTTAATCGGTATAGCTGTAGTTGTTATTGGCGTCGGCATCCTCTTGGCTATGCAGGAACCTAAACCTGATCCAACCTTTGACAAGCCTGCAGACGCAGGTCAGCTGGTCCGTGAAGACAGTAATATCAAGGGTGGTAAAGATGCCAAGGTAACAGTGGTGGAATTCCTGGACTTTGAATGCGAAGCCTGTCGAGCTTCTTATCCTGTAGTAAAACAAGTGCTTGCTGAGTACGGTGACAAGGTCAAATTTGTTCAGCGCTATTTCCCGCTACCGAACCATAAAAATTCTCAGTCTGCCGCTTTAGCAGCAGCTGCTGCTGGGGAGCAAGGCAAGTTCTGGGAAATGCATGACAAACTCTTTGAAAACCAAAGTTTATGGACTTACGACAATGCCCAAAAAACTACTGAACTGCAAGCTAAGGAGATGTTTATTAGTTATGCCAAAGAGTTGGGCTTGAATATTGATCAATTTACACAATCTTTAGAAGAAAAAAAATATCTTAACATCATTCAACGAGACATAGCTGACGCAAACGAACTAGGGGTCAATTCTACTCCAACATTCTATATTAATGGCACAAAGCAAGCGGGTGGCTTATCGCTTGATAAGTTCAAGGAGAAGATTGATGCTGAGTTGAAAAAATAAAGGCAAATATATGTATAAAAAATCAATAGTCTTAGTAACAGCGTTGGTATTTGCGCTCGGTATATTCTTGTATTTTAACCTGAGGTCAGAAAATGTACCCGCACAATTATCAGACTCACATAAAAAGCCTCAGAATTCCCAATCGAATAACTCCAACTCAAATAAGGATGCAGTAGACAATGATACTGAAACAGGCGAATCACAGCCCAAGCCAGATGTATCAGAGAAGTTTACTTTAAGCGCTGGCAATATTGGTTCGAAAGATGTAAACGTCAAAGTCGGTCAGCGAGTTGAATTAATATTTGACGCTAATTTTGAAGATGAAGTTCGACTTGATGAATATGAGGTGAAAGGAATTTATCTTTTACCATTAAGTGAACATTCGACACAGGTTGTTGCAGATAAGCCAGGGGAGTTCAGAATATATTTAGTAAAGAGGGATAAGACTATTGGCACGTTAATTGTTAAATAGAAATTATCTATGAAAAAACTTGAATTAATCGAACATCTCGCAGCCAGGCTTAGCATTACAAATTCTGAATCAGAAAGATTCGTAAATACCTTTATAAACATGATTTATGAAACTTTGCGTGGTGGTGATACGGTAAATATTTCTGGCTTTGGACAGTTTAGTGTTTCGCATCGTGATTCGCGAATGGGTGTTCATCCACGTAACCCATCTCAAAAAATTACTATCCCAGAGCTTAATACGCCGAAGTTTAAAGCTGGCGAAGCTTTCAAATCCGCTGTTAAGCTGAGGTAAGACCCTAACAATTAACTAGAATAAATTAAAAATATATGGACGATATCAATATTCCTGGAAATGAACCTGCTTCTGATGAAACTAAGGAAAGTGCAACAAAGTTTAAATTCAAAAAACCAAGACCGTTGGTAATTGCTATTATAATTGCAGTGGTTGTCGTTGGATTGGCTTTGTACTTTGCTAAGGGTCTGTTTGTGGCTGCAGTCGTTAATGGCATGCCAATCAGTCGTTGGTCTGTAATTAAAGTATTAGAACAACAAGGTGGCAAACAAGCTCTGCAAGGTATTATTGATGAAAAGGTTATTGAAGCCGAACTCGACAAGCAAAAGGTTTCAGTAACTCCTAAAGAGATTGATGAACAGATAAAGAAAATTGAGGAGCAAGTAACTAGTCAGGGCGGAACATTAGCAGAAGCACTGGCTCAGCAAGGTATGACAGCAGAGAAGTTGCGAGAACAAATTACTGTTCAAGAAAAGCTTAAAAAATTATTGGCAGATAAAATTGCAGTTTCTGAGACAGATGTAGATGCGTACGTTTCAGAGAGCAAGACACCTGTTCCAGAGGGAGTCAGCCCGGAAGACTTTAGAAAACAAATCAGCGAACAATTAAAGCAGCAGAAGTTCCAGAAGGAAGCTCAAGCCTGGATTGCTGATCTGACAGGGAATGCCAAAATTAAATACTTCGTGAACTACGGAGAATAAATATGGGCAAAACAATTAACATCCTAATTGTTCTTAGTCTTCTAGCTTTAGCTCTTTTAGGTTATGCTCTTTTGAGGAACGATAGTAGTACTATCAACACCACTATTAACAAACCGATTAATAATTAATCATATGAACAAAAATAATACAAAGTTAGCGGTTACTATAGTCTCTGGGGTGTGTATTGCGCTAGCTTTCTTATTAGAAAAATTAGGCATCTCAGAGTTGGTTGTTAATAGTTTAAATTACCTAGCTATCGTATCAGGTGGTTACTTCGTGGCTATTGATGCTTTTCGTGGTTTGTACAAACAGCGGTTTCTAAATATTAACTTTTTAGTTACTGTTGCTGCTTTGGGCGCTATGTATATTAACCAACTTGGTGAAGCCGCATCTGTCGTATTTTTCTTTTCTCTTGCAGAAGCTTTTGAAAGATACGGAGTTGAGAGATCAAGGAAAGCGTTAGAAACGCTAATCAAAAAGTCTCCGCAGATAGCTGTAATGCTAGACGGCTCTAAAGTTAGCGTCGATGCAGTAAAGATCAAAGATGTTATTACAGTTCGCCCTGGAGATATTATTCCTCTTGATGGTATTGTCCTTAAAGGCACTTCATCAGTTGATGAAGCAACGATTACCGGAGAGCCAATACCGAAAGATAAACGAGAAGGAGACACAGTATTCGCCAGTACTTTGAATCGTAATGGCTATTTAGAAATAGAAGTAACGAAAGAAAGCAAAGACTCCACTTTCTCTAAAATAGTTAAGCTGGTCGCACAGGCACAAAGCTCCCGTGCCCCTGCTCAAGACTTCGTAGATAAGTTTGCTAAATACTATACCCCTTCTATTGTAGTAGCAGCATTGCTGATTGTAGCCGTTCCTACTTTGTTCTTTGGAGGTGTTTTTACAGAATGGCTGTATAGAGCTTTAGTTTTACTCGTGATAGCTTGTCCGTGCTCCTTAGTTATCTCAACCCCAGTATCAATCGCTTCCGCAATAGGTGGAGCTTCTCGTAAGGGGATCCTGATTAAGGGAGGTAAATTCTTAGAAGCATTGAGTAAGGTTAAGGCAGTGGCGTTTGATAAAACTAGAACCCTGACAATGGGAGAACCCTACATTTCCGATGTCGTTACTTTTAGCGGGTTTACCGAAGAACAAGTATTGTCTGATGCCGCTGGAGTTGAAAAATTTTCATCTCATCCACTCTCTAAAAGCATAGTGGATTTTGCTTTAGCTAAGGGCATTGATCCGCATACTATGAGCGAGTATGAAAATATCGCAGGTAAAGGTGGTATGGCTTCCTGTTTAGTTTGTAATGATAAAGCCCACTGTGTTGGTAATCTAAAACTAATCGGTGCTAACAGCGAAACCACTAAAGAAGTTTTGGCAAAAACTGAAGAGCTGGAGCAACAAGGTAAAACAGTTGTACTGGTTAGTGAAGGTAAAAAGGTTATGGGGCTATTGGCTATTTCAGATAAGCTTCGTCCAGAATCAAAATCAGCAATCAACGCCTTAACGGCACAAAAAGTTATTCCAGCAATGCTTACGGGAGACAATGAACACAGTGCCGCTTTTGTAGGCAGAGAGTTGGGCATTACTAAGATCTACGCTTCACTGCTTCCTAATGACAAAGTAACAAAGATTGAACTGCTTAAAAAAGAAATGGGATCAGTGGCAATGGTTGGTGACGGAGTTAATGATGCTCCTTCTCTTGCTACGGCAAATGTTGGCATAGCTATGGGTTCTGGAGGTAGTGACGTTGCTATTGAAACAGCGGACATTGCTTTGATGAATAGTGATCTACGAAATATTCCAATAGCGATACGACTTGGTAAACGAACCGTAAGAACAATAAGACAGAATATAACTGCTTCATTATTAGTGAAAGCTGTGTTCCTTACTGCTGCTCTATTTGGGATTACGGATTTGGAGTATGCCATCGGTGCAGATTCAATTTTGGCAATATTAGTAATTGTTAATGGTCTACGACTGTTTTCAGTGTAGAAATTTATTAAAGTAGATCATCATGCTGAATCTTTTATATGCAGGGTTGTTAGGAATAGTTGAAGGCATTACGGAATTTTTACCAATTTCTTCCACAGCTCACTTAATTCTTACAGCTAAACTTTTAAATTTACCTCAGACTGAATATCTCAAAAGCTTTGAAATTATTATTCAGCTTGGAGCAATTTCTTCAGTGGTGGTGCTGTACTGGAAACAGCTATGGCAATGGGAAGTAATAAAGAGGTTAATTGTCGCTTTTATTCCAACAGGAATCATTGGGCTGATTGCATATAAATTTGCTAAGCAGTACCTACTAGGAAATACTTCAGTAGTTTTGTGGACGCTATTAATTGGCGGTATTCTTATAATTATCTTTGAGTACCTGTATAAAGAAGGAGAGAGCGGATCCCAGGAAATGGCTACTATTTCGTATAAACAATGTTTAGCGATTGGATTATTCCAGTCAGTAGCTATTGTCCCAGGGGTATCTAGATCAGCTGCCACAGTAATTGGCGGACTACTGCTTGGGTTAAATCGCAAGACAATTGTGGAGTTTTCTTTTTTGCTTGCTGTGCCAACGATGCTCGCCGCGAGCGGCCTTGATTTAATAAAGTCTGCTGATCAATTCTCAAAGGATCAGGTTGGTTTTTTAGCTGTAGGATTTGTAGTGTCATTTGTCGTTGCATTGCTAAGCATAAAGTTTTTACTTCGATATATTAAGAACCACGATTTTAAAGCTTTTGGAATTTACCGCATTGCTATAGCAATTCTACTATGGCTTGGGATGAAATGACATCAATTTTTAGTAAATCATCAAATTTCATATCTGTATAGTAATATTATTATTCGCGTGAAGAGCGAAACCAACATTAACACAATTAATAAAACCTCATGAAACAAAAACTATTAATATATTTTAGTGCCACATTGTTAATATTTACAATGACTGTGTCATTTATTCCAAATGCTAGTGCGCAATTATCCGTTGTTCGCAATATCACTTTTCCAGTTATTGGAGGTGGTTCATATGCAAATGATTTTGGTGCACCTCGAAGTGGAGGGCGGTCTCATGAAGGTAATGATATAATGGGAAATAAAATGCAGAAGATGGTGTCTGCTGTTGATGGTGTGATAAGTGATATTACCACTTCGGAAGCCTCGTGGGGTTTCGCCATTTCCGTTACAGACAATGACGGGTATGAATATAACTATTTGCATGTGAACAATGATACTCCAGGCACTGATGACGGTAATGGTGGATTTAAAAATGCATTCCCGTCTGGGATGAAAAAAGGATTGCGTGTTAAAGCTGGACAACACATTGCTTATATGGGAGACAGCGGTAATGCCGAGGAAGTAGGTGCACAGTTACACTTTGAGATTCGTAAAGCACCTAACAATGATCCTATTAATCCGTATGAAAGTTTAAAGCAAGCGAAAGCAATATCGCAACCACTGGATGATGATAATTCTGATTCCGATTCTGACGATGAATCTTCTTCAAAGGTAACGGAATTTTTCCCATATGATATTTTTGAAGGTGGTGCAAATATAGCCAGCGGGAATTTAGATGGAGACTCTGCTGTCGAAATAGTAACAGGCACAGCCTTTGGGGGTGGGGGTCGTACTATTATTAATATCCATGATACCAATGGCGACTTGAAACATAAGTTTTTCGCCTATGGCGAAGTATTCCGAGGTGGCGTTGATGTCGCAGTAGCGGATGTAGATGGTGATGGTAAGCAGGATATTATTACTGCAGCCGGACCAGGTGGAGGGCCACATATTAAAGTGTTCAAACCCGATGGCACGTTAATTACTGAATTCTTTGCATACGGTACGAACTTCCGAGGTGGAGTGTATGTTTCTGCCGCAGATATGGATGGCGACGGCAAAGCCGAGATTGTAACTGGCCCTGGAGCAGGAGGTGGTCCCCATGTGCGTATGTTTAATGGTAACGGTGTTGTTCAAAAAGAACTGTTCGCATACGATGCTGGGTTTACAGGCGGTGTTGATGTCGCTGCATTTGGTGTAACTAATAAACAGCCAGGTGGTTTTGCTACTGCTCCAGGTTCAAGTGGCGGTCCTCATATTAAGGTCTTTGATGCATCAGCAAAACTGACCAACGAATTTATGACTTATGAAGGAAGTTTTACAAATGGCGTGCGCATTTCAGCCGGAAATTTATTACGCACAAATGGGGCAGAGATAGTTACGATTCCCGCTAACAACAGTAATCCCACGTTAAAAGTATTTAGAACCAATGGCACTTTAGAAGAAACAGAAATTGGTGGTTTTGAAAGTAATGCTGTTGGTGGTTACGATGCAGCAATAGTAGGATCAGATGTTTATACTGCTTCTCAATCTGGTCGCAAAACTTCTGTACGAAAAGTCTTAGGGTTGTAATTTGGTATGAAAAAATTATTCTTGACTTTTATATTTATCGGGGTAGGGATTTACTTTGTTTATCCTAAAATAGATAGAGCCGAACAATCAAATGTTGAAAAGGTATCTGTAAATAATTTACCTAAAACAGTTGCTATAGATGTTCCTTTCACTTCTCAAGCACCTCTAGATGGACAGTGGGAAGATGACCGTTATCAAAACGCTTGTGAGGAAGCATCTATCCTTATGGCGATGGCTTGGGTTAATTCATTTACTTTGACGCCAGAAGAGGCAAGCGAGGAAATCGCCAAGCTAACACAATATCAACAAGACCGTTATGGTGAACATCGTGACCGTTCAGCTAAAGATACTGCTCAGCTCATTCAGGATTATTTTCAGTATGACAATGTAGAATATAAGACTAATATCGACACTGAAGATATTATCGCAGAACTGAATAAAGGCAATATCGTAGTTGCACCATTCAATGGTCAGAAATTGAATAACCCTTATTATATCCCACCTGGGCCAATTGAGCATATGGCTGTAATTGTAGGTTATGCCGAGTCAACTGATGAATTTATAGTAAATGACCCAGGTACAAAAAGAGGTAAAGATTTTCGTTATTCTGCAAGTGTAGTCCAAAATGCTTTGCAGGATTATCCTACTGGCTATCACTTGCCTATAACACAAGTGGATAAGAACATGATAATTATTCGACCAAAGTAATAATCAAACACTGAAGGATAAAAATAGATAACCACCATACAGAATTCTTACAGGAAATTATCTTGGTTAAATTCCAAATTAAAGAGGGCTTAATCTGGCTAAAGTTATGGTTTTTCCACAAAAAATAGTTGATGGTAAAATTTGCTTTTGGTAACCTTAAAAAGCATCATAAACAGTTTTAAAAAATAATCTGAATTATTGACCTTGCGCAGATTGCAAGTAAAGGAAACAACATTATAGATATTTATAATTCCAAGCACAGGCAGAGTAAAATAGTATTTTTTAGACCTCTGAAATTTCATACCATAATTCCTAAGCAGAAACCAAGTTTATGGCAATATGCATCAAAATTTTCCAGTAAAATTTTCATTATGCTTATTGTTGTTGGGATTGCTGGCTTTAGTTTTATATTTTTAGGTAAACCACAAAATAACCAACCAGAAGGGCAAGTGCTGGGAGCAACTTCTTCTGCTAATCAGGAAGAGAGTAAACCTAGTGAAGATAATCTTCTAATAAAAACAGCCCAAGCTGCTAGTCTTGAAGATCAAGAGCAAGGCGAGCATAAGCCATTCGAATATGAAGTGGAAGGCGGAGACACATTGTTGGGCATTGCTCAGAAATACAACCTTAAGCTGGAAACAATCCTTTGGGCTAACAACCTAACTGAAAAGAGCGTAATTAAACCCGGTCAAATATTGACTTTGATTCCAGTAGATGGGGTTCTGCATACAGTTCAAAAAGGAAATACTATTAGTGAGATCGCCAGCGTCTACAAAGCGGACACTCAAAAAATCATTGATTACAATGGATTATCAGATGTTACGAATATACATGCTGGAGATGTAGTCATTGTTCCAGACGGTAAGCCTTTACCAACCTCTCCAGCTCCAAAAGGCAACGGTAAGATTGCGAAAGGTACTCCATGGATGCAAGTTGCAGCAGGTAGCCTTCTGTGGCCTACAACCCATCGTAATGTCAGTCAGGGGTACTCTGCTGCACATCGCGGCTTGGACATCGCTAATGGCGGTAAACCAATAATTATTGCTGCTCAAAGTGGCAAAGTGGAATTCGCAGGATCAGATGGCCCATGGGGGAATACAATCGTTATCCGTGGTAATGATGGTCTTGTAACTCGCTACTCTCATAACTCTGAAAATTATGTTAAAACTGGAGATGATGTAACAGCTGGAGAAACTATTGGTAAAGTTGGCAATACCGGTAATGTTAGAGGTAAGACTGGTTTGCATGTTGACTTCAGGGTATATAAGAATGGGGTGGCAATCAATCCAAAATCCGTAACAAAATAAGGCTCTTAATTTTTAGTTATCATTCTTCATATCACGTGAGCTTGAATTAAGAAAACACCACCCAATTGGGTGGTGTTTTCTTTGGAACAGCTCGCAGCATATAGCGACCCTTCCGAGTCACTCGATACTGCGAGCTGTTGGTAGCGCTACGGGGAATCGAACCCCGATTACCAGGATGAAAACCTGGCGTCCTAACCATTAGACGATAGCGCCGCGTCCAAGTTTGGCTCCCGCCTTCGCATACAAGCTGACGCTTGTCTGCTCCGGCTATCACCAATCTTCTCCTTTCAAACTTTCGCTTAACCTTACTCCCTCGCACTGAACCTCCTCGTGCAACTAGCGTCGGTTCGGCTCGGTCGTGGCCCAAGTAAAAGTTTGCTTTGGAATTTATAGATAACTATCGCATTTTAACAGAAATTAGCAGTTTTGACAAGTCCAAGACTTCATAAGGTACAGTGTGTAATGCAAATATAAATATATGGAATAATCAGAATATCTTTGATAAAGTAATACTAATGGCAAAAATAAAGCATGGCTTGGCAGGACGTCCTGAGATTAAAGTTCATTACATCCGTCCTTGGCAGCAAAAACCAAAATCAATTTTTAAACCAAATGCATTGCAATATGTTATGCTTGGTGTTTTTGGTTTCGGTGTTTTGCTTGGCGGTGGGGTGGTGGCAAACGATAAAATTTCACAAGCAGATCAACTTAGTCGTTCTCAAGGTCAAGTTGCTAGTGCGACAACTACGGAGCAATGGAGTAAGCCTTTAGATTTTTCGATGGAAGATCTTAATGTTGTTACCGATTTTCTTCCAGCTTTAATCGAAGAATCAAGACATGAGCCAACACCGGAGGAACTGGCTAACCAAAAGCGTCGCGACCAATTACGTGAATATTTTGTAAACCGGAAAAGTCCGTTCGCCAAAGACGATTCAACTCTCGATGCATTCTTAAATTCCAACAACATGAAATTAATGATTGCGATTTCATTTGTTGAGAGTACTATGGGGAAGCGTTGTTACTATAATAACTGTAGTGGTATTGGTGGCTACCCTCCAAATTTACGGAAGTACGATTCTTACGCAGACTGGGTGAGGGATTTTGACTCTCTTTTGGAGCGTCGATATAAAGGTATGAAGCCTGAGCAAATGATGGGAGTGTATGTACAACCTGGAAGTCCGAATTGGATTAACGGAGTTCGTCAGATTTTAGCAGAACTAGAAAAACATGGGATTGAATAGATGAGGGATCCCGGGTCTTCGCCCGGGATTACTAGAACTACCTCCATCTTGATTAATCCAGTAGTAACCCCGGCCTTGAGCCGGGGCCTTTATTTGACACACGTCAAGAAAAGGATGTAATATATAAGTACCCCCCCTAGGGGGGTCAGCAAGATTAAGATGACAAAAGAACAACAAAATTTAGTAAAGCGAATTAAGACAGCACAAGGTCATCTTGGTGCGGTTGCTAATATGGTTGAAAAAGATGTGTATTGTATGGACATTTTAAATCAAAATCATGCAGTCATAGAAGCTTTGCGTAAAATTAACGAACTCATTCTTGAGGGTTATTTAGGTGAGTGCGCTCTAGATGCAGTAAACCACAAGAATCCTGCTAAGCGCAAAGCCGCAGTAGCAGAATTAGTAAAGATTTATAGTAAGAAATGACCCGATATTTTCCGGGGAAAATGTCGGGTCATCCCGGACTTGATCCGGGATCTCGAGATTATTTAGAAGATCCTGACCTTCGTCAGGATGACTTAATTACAGAAAGCAAATAAGATGGAAAAGATATACAACACAATTATAATTGGAAGTGGCCCAGCAGGCCTAACAGCGGCTTTATACGCAGGCAGAGCAGAGATAGAACCATTAGTAATCGCAGGGCTTCAACCAGGCGGACAGTTAACAATCACAACCGATGTAGAAAATTTTCCAGGTTTTCCCGAAGGGATTCAAGGTCCCGAATTAGTTGCTAATATGACTAAACAAGCTGAGCGCTTTGGGGCAAAGATTGCATACGAAAATGTTGCAGGTGTAGATTTTTCACAGAAGCCCTTCAAAGTTAAAACTGATGGCAATGAGTATCAAGCAAAGAGCGTAATCATTGCAACTGGTGCGGAAGTTAAATGGCTTGGCTTGGAAAATGAAACTCGGCTTCGTGGTAAAGGTGTAACAGCTTGCGCAACTTGCGATGGATTCTTCTTTAAAGATTTAGACATTGTTGTGATTGGCGGCGGAGACAGCGCGATGGAAGAAGCTTTGTTCCTTACAAAATTTGGAAAGTCGGTAACTATTGTTCATCGTCGTGATGAATTTAAAGCTTCAAAGATAATGCTTAAACGTGCACAAGATCATCCAAAGATTTCATTTATCACAGACGTAACCGTTGTAGATATTTTAGGAGAAGATTCTTTTTCTGGTATTCGTATCAAGGATAATAAAACTGGTGAAGAACGCGATGTTGCTGCTAAAGGATACTTTGTTGCAATCGGTCACACACCAGCATCGAAAGTATTCCAAGAAGCAGGAATTGAAGTTGATGCTAAGGGTTATGTGATTCCAAAAGAATTTACACAAACAAATATCGAAGGAGTATTTGTAGCGGGAGATGTTCATGATCATCGATATCGTCAGGCCATCACAGCGGCAGGGGAAGGTTGTAAGGCGGCGTTAGATGTAGAGAAATATCTTACTGAGAAAGCACAGGAATAATTTACTGTCATTCTGAGCGAAGTCCGCCTAAATCTCGCAGAGATTTTGTGCGGACGAAGCAAAGAATCCCATAAGATCCTTCGTCGCTTCGCTCCTCAGGATGACGTCTCTATGTCATTACCGGGCCCACCGCAGGTGGGAACCGGGAATCCACTAGTATAGACAACATAATTTAATAGATCCCCGGTTCTCCTCGCTCACCGTACCTGTAGTACGGTTCGCTCAGTGCTCGCCAGCTTCGAGCTCTTGGCCAAACTAGACAGCTTTCTGGAAATTCTAAAATAATTTATTAGTACTATGAACAATCCATTTGAATCTGCGAAAAAACAATTGCAAATAGCAGCCGATACCGCGCAGCTAAATCTAAATCAGGTTGAAAGATTGATGCATCCAGATAGATACATCGAGGTTTCTATCCCGGTAGAAATGGATGACGGTTCGCAAAGAATCTTTGAAGGCTTTAGAAGCCAACACAACAATACCATGGGGCCATACAAAGGTGGTATTCGTTATCACCAAGACGTTAATCTTGATGAAGTAAGGGCTTTAAGCTTTTGGATGTCTTTTAAAAATGCCGTTATTAATGTTCCTTTTGGTGGTGGTAAAGGTGGAATTATTGTAAACCCAAAAGAGTTATCCGAAACCGAATTAGAAAAACTTTCTCGTGGTTACATGCGTCAAATGTGGCGAAATTTCGGTCCGGAAATTGATGTTCCTGCACCGGATGTAAATACCAACGGTACAATTATGGGCTGGATGCGCGATGAGTTTGAAAAGCTTAGCGGTACAATCGCGCCGGGAGTAATCACAGGTAAAGCAATTGAAGATGGTGGTAGTGAAGGTCGAACAGAAGCAACTGGTTTTGGCGGCGGTTATATACTTAGAGAAGCCTTGGAAGCAGGTTTGATTTCCCCTCCTTCTCAAGGAGGGGTGGCCGAAGGCCGGGGTGGTCTAACCATTGCAATCCAAGGGTTTGGTAACGTAGCTACTTATTTGTCTGAATATGTTGCCCAGCATGGTTTCAAAATAGTTGCGTTGTCTGATAGCAAAGGTGGTGTTTATAGTTCAGATGGTATAGATGTCAGTTTGGCAGAACAGCATAAGAAAATTTCAGGCTCACTCAAGGATTTAGAAGGAACTTCAGAAATTACTAACGAGCAATTATTAGAACTTGATGTTGATGTATTAGTTCCAGCCGCTTTGGAAAATGTATTTACAGCAGAAAACGCTGAAAAGATTAAAGCGAAATTTATTCTGGAAATGGCGAACGGTCCAACTACTCCAGAAGCCGACGAAATTTTTGCTAAGAATGGCGTTACTGTTGTGCCTGATATTTTAGCTAACAGTGGAGGGGTATGTGTTAGTTATTTTGAGTGGTATCAAAATATGCACAATGAGAAGTGGTCAAAAGAAGATGCTCTAAAGAAATTAGATGAACACATGGTTGCTGCTTTCAAAGAAGTACGCGATGCTCAAGTAAAATATAATTGTACTCTGCGAACCGCAGCCTATATCGTGGCAGCAAACCGAATTCTTTCAAAAATGTAAATCTAAACGCAAGTCACACGACTTGCGTTTTATTTCAAATAAAAGAGCGCCAGCAGGTGCCAGCGCTAGGGAATTGATAATTGCTTCTCGGATAAATGAGATAGCTATGGTATGGCGTTCAATTTCCTTGGGTAACAAGTAATCTATTATCCCATGGAATTCTTTTGCGTAGGGGATGCAATCATCCAGTTTGAAGATTGTGGAAATACCCATTTGTTGTAAACGAATTGTTGATCGTTTGTCGTAGTGGTATTCCCATTCAAAATAGTAACCCTTGCCTCGGAAGTGAAGGTTAGTAGGGATTCCATACTGATTCCGACCAATTGTTAATCTTTCTGGATTAAGTTCAATATCGCCGGAGATAGTGCAAAGAGTCGCAAACTTTTGACAATTCTTAAGCATATCAGACCTCCTTTTGACTAAATTTATGCAGGGATCGCTGGTGTTGGATTAGAATCTTGCGGAACAGCCGAGTGCTTACTTGATCTCCATAGTAGGAAACCTGATGCGGTACTAATCAGTATCAAACCGATTAATCCACCCCAAGCATAAAGAGGGGCGTTTTCAATTTTTTCTCTGGCTTGGTATAGAAAACCATCTTTCGAAGTTCCGGCAGCTATAGAGTCGTTACAGGTGTCGATGTATTTCTGTAAATTTGGATTGTTGAAAGTTTGGTTGAGACTTTGGGATAAAGAGAATTGTTCATTAGCTTTACGGCAGAGGCTTTGAGCTGCGAAGCTCACACCTTCAGTGAAGCTTGTCATATATGGATTTGCGCTTGGCTTAACATTGTTAGCATTCATCATTGTAATAGCGTGCTCAATAGGTATAGCGAAGCCAAAACTATCACCAACATCTCCATTAGTGAGGAAAGAGATGACTCCAATCACTTCACCGTTGGTGTTAATCATTGGGCTACCGCTTGAGCCTGGAGAAATCTTTGCATCTGTTTGGTAGACATCGATTCCTTTGATGCTTCGAACTGAACTGATTGTACCCTGAGTCACACTTTTGCTAAATAAATCATTTGAGCTAAGTTCAGCGCTTGATGGATAGCCGATTAAATAAATTTGCTGACCAGCCGAGCCTTTATTATTTCCATTCAAAGTTAGGAAAGGAGTAGCAGTGTGTTCGATGCGGATGAGCGCAACATCTTTGTGGGTTTCTCGATAGTCATTGTTTATCGCAATCAAAGTCGCTGGAATACTCTCATTTGCTAATTTGATTAATTCTGCTTCATTATCAATCGATACCCCCGATTTACCTGGATCCAAAACAGTTATAGTTTGCTTTGCGTCGATAGTTGATTTTTCAGATATATATCTTTCGACTTCCATTAAAATATCTAGAGCAAATGCAAACGCCGCTGATTCTACATCAGGTCCGTATTCTTGTAGAATGGCTTGTTTTAGTGCATTCGCTTCTTGCTCAGAAAGAGTTTCGAGCTGCTCGAATATAGTATTACTGTAATAATCTAAAGCCCCTAAAATGAATGAATCTAAAATAATATCCTTACTAACAACATGCGCGTTTGTTAAAATATTTCCGCCACTGTCTACAAAAAAACCAGTACCTGTGGCACTTGCTTTCGATCGGCCTGTATAATTGGTGCCAGTTGGTACGAATCTAAAGTTGTTAAAATCTATGGTGAATTCAGGGAATGTAATGGAACCATCTACTTGATTGAAAATTCTAACAACGGTTGGTGTAGAGATGTCCGCAATCTCTTCTTGTTTTAAAACAACAGGTGATGTTTCACCAAGGACATAACCGTTTTCAAATTGCTTGTAATCAAAAACTTGAGCGATAACCTTTCTACTTATATCTAAAGCCTTCGCTTCATTCGGTGTGTTTACCAACGATTTCTTTGTTGCATAGTTCTCTATGTCGGCTTTGGCTTGCTTGTCTAAATCTGAGTGGTAATAAAAAGACGCGCCCATAGTAATGAGAATCGCGACCAGACTCGCCCCCCAAAGCTTTAAAATATAGTGTTTGTTCATATTTTTTTCTTGCTTTAATTATACCATTTTAGAAAAATAACGCCCAATTCGTGATAAAATGTATGTATGTATGACGTGATTATAATTGGTGCCGGTCCAGCTGGGATGACCGCTGCGATTTACACAGCCCGAAAGAGATTGAACACTTTAGTGCTGGGGAAAGAAGCCGGCGGGCAGATGGTGTGGAGCAGTGATGTTGAAAACTATACCGGTTTTTCGGTGATTACTGGAGCGGAATTAACTTTGAAGTTTCAAGAACACTTAGCGACTTTAAAAGATAGTCTCGAAGTAAAAATTGGCAGTGAAGTAGTAAGTCTGGAAAAAAATATCACCAGTTTTGTTGTTGAAGATACAGCAGGAAACCAATATTTTTCTAAAGCTGTGATCATTGCTTCGGGGCGTTCACCAAAACACTTAGGAATTCCAGGCGAAAGTGAATTTTTTGGCCACGGTGTCGCAACTTGTGCAACTTGCGACGCGCCATTGTATAAAAAGAAGACCGTTGCAGTTGTTGGCGGAGGAAACTCAGCGTTAGATGCAGCTTTAGCGTTATCAAAAGTAGCGACCCTGGTTTATATCATCGACATTAATCAGTCTTTGGTTGGTGATGTTGTCTTAAAACAGAAGATTGAAAATTCACCAAATGTTAAAATTTTGAACAATACTAAATCGACAGCTATTCTGGGCGACAAGGTTGTAACTGGTTTGGAAATTGAACCTTTCGGGAAACCTCGCGAGGTTTTAAAAGTAGATGGTGTTTTTATAGAAATCGGCTACGAACCAAATCATAAGTTTGATGAACTTACAGAAAAAAATGCCAAAGGTGAAATAAAAGTTGACGCAGATTTGATGACCAACGTCCCAGGATTATTTGCGGCAGGGGATATCAATGACGCCTGGGGCGAGCAAATTATTATCGCCGCCGGCGAAGGCGCCAAGGCCGCCATGGCTGTAAGTGATTATTTGAATAAGTTAAAATAGATTGATATAGTACCCACAAAGGAGGACTGAATTATGATATGGAGAGAATATGTACTCGAGAATTTGTACGAGTACTTTATCATTTGGATTTTATTGGTTGCGGCTCAGTTTTTTGCACTGTTAACGATGACTGTTGCATCTTCGTACTGGTTAAGCATTATTCTATCCCTGTTCTTGCTTGCTGTTTCGGCTGAGAAGTTACTCGCGTTGTTGCCTAAAGCAAGCAAAAGACGGTGGATTTTCTATTTTTCTTTCCTGGGTTGGGGCATGATATATTGTTGGTCAACTGCTTCGTTGACTGCTCGGAATTCAAGCCTGTTTGGATGGTCAATTTTTTTTCAACTCCTTGGCTTATTCCTTGCTGCATCGATGATATATTTTCTCACGGGCTTCATTTTTGATGAAGTTAAAAAACAACCAGCAAAAAAGACTCCTTAGGGAGTCCTTTTATTTATACACGTTCTACGTAGGTGCCTTCTCGAGTATCTACTCTGATGATGTCACCTTCTTTGATGAACATCGGCGCTTGAACACTGAGTCCAGTTTCTAGTTTAACAGGTTTGGTGACGTTACCACCGCTGTTGCCGGTAACTCCTGGAGGTGCTTCCACTACTTTGAGATCTACTTTTATTGGTAGGTCTACACCGACTGGCTTTCCATTGAACCGCAAAATGATTACTTTAAGCCCTTCGGTAAGGAATGGTTCTTGCTCAGCTGTAATCTCTTTATCGAAATCGATAGTCTCGAAAGTTTCATTATTCATGAAGTGAGTGCCTTCATCATCAGCGTAGAGGAAGTTGGCGTTTTCTCTAGTTACGTCAGCGCTTTCAACTTTTTCACCGAACTTGAAGCTGTACTCCAAAACTTTTCCAGTAATTACATTGCGAAGCTTCGCTTGCATTACCGGTTTGCGTTGGGCAGTGCGCATGCGGTTTGACCAGATTACCTGAAAAGGTTCACCGTTCATTAGCACAACAGCACCTAATTTTACGTCGTTGAGGTCCATATTTTATTACTATATCTATTCTCAAACATCTATGTTATTCCGTGAATGCGGAACTTCATTCTTTGATTTTATGATTTAGAATTTTTAATTGCAAATTAGCCGTCCACTTTTTCGGGGGCGCTCTCGCGGCTTATCCAGTCAAATCCGCATAGATTTGACTGGGCCGCTGGCGCTAGCTTACCCCCTCTTAAGTGGACAGCGGGAAGTAGTAAATGCTGTTAAGCTGCGACGAATGGCAACAGAGCCATATGGCGAGCGCGCTTCAATGAGGTTGTAATCATGCGTTGGTGCTTTGGGCAAGAACCAGTACGGTTACGAGAAAGAATCTTCGCATGAGGTGACATAAAGCGACGCAGTGTTTGCGTATCTTTATAGTCTAAGGTTGTGATTTTGTTCGCGCACAAGTAGCAAACCTTTTTTACAGGTGCTTGGTCGCGATCACGAGAATTGTTTTTGTTATTGTAGGGCATAATATTTATCGGCTTTCTCGCTTGTTCGCCCGCAGTCTGAAGTAAATTCAGACTTTTGGGCGAACTTCGCCCTGCGGGTTTGACCAATTTCTTTGTCGAAATACTTACGTTGCTGCTCGCCGTAGCCTTCACTACGGCTCGCACCATCCGCGTATTTCTTCGCGAACTTGGTCAAACGAGAAACCCTTAAGGATAATTAGTTATTGATTAAATAATTGAGAGTTTAGCCTCCCTCCGGGGAGGAGATTCTAGGTTTAAAACGGAATATCGTCTACGTTAATATCTTCACCTTGTTGAATAGTAGGTAGTTCTTCTGCTGGGCTAGGTTGAGCCATCCCGCTCGCACCCATTCCTGCAGCAGCTCCACCAGCAGCTGCGCCGTAGTTTCCACCTGAAGCAGGGGAGTCACCACGACCACCGTCCAACATAATCATGTTATCGGCGACGATTTCTGTTTTATAGTTCTTTTTACCATCGGTTCCATCCCATGAACGGGTTTGGAGACGACCTTCGATATACACGCGCTGTCCCTTTTTAAGATATTGAGCCGCGATTTCACCAAGCTTGCGCCAAAGGATAACGTTATGATACTCAACGTTTTCAACTTTTTGGCCAGATTGCTGGTTAGTATAGACGAAGTTGGTGGCTATTCCAAGTTGGCAAACGCTTGCGCCGCTTGGTATAGTCTTGAGTTCTGGATCACGGGTTAGGCGACCGATGATCATTACTTTGTTTAGATCCATAGTTTTAGTTTCGGTCTCTTGGTCGTCTGCTATCGGTTCGGGAAACCCGAACCTTCAGCAGACTCTTGGTCGATAACTTTGTCATTTCACTGCGTTGCTCACTTTGCGTACGTTTCAGTACGCGTCGTTCGCTACTCGTGAAATTCCTCGTTCTCGACCAATCCAAGAAACCTCTATTAATGGTTTTGAGTTTGTCGTCCCGAACTTGCATTGTCCGCCATAGCTTTAGCGGAGGTGGAATTCGGGATCTCGTGAATATTCTCTAGATCCTGACTTTCGCCCGCCCGCATGCTTCGCAAAGCGAAGCGGGTAGGGTCAGGATGACAGAAATTAAGCCACTTCTTCGTTAAGAGCTTTTTCGATTTCTTCTTCCAACTTTTCGTTAGTCACTGGAGCAGCCGCTTTCTTAACTGGCTTTGGTTTTGCAGGAGTGCTAGTTCCTTCTTCAGTTTCTTCTGTTGGAATGCGACGCTTCATTTGAGATTGCACGACGCGATCTTTTTCTAAGCGTTCAAGATGCTCATCGATGTTCACGATTAAGTGACGGATGATTGTTGTCTTTTGGGTGCGGATCTTCGCATCTAAAGCAGCCATTTTTTTGCCGTCCATGTCAAAATTGACGACACCGTAATGACCATTACGAGTTTTGCCGATTTGGTAAGCAAGTTTTTTCTTGCCTAACATTTCGTGCACTATGTTTGTACCACCGAAGTCAGCAACAGTTTGCTCGACGCCAGCAGAAGTGGCTGGTACCTGATCATCAGATACGCCTGAGGCGAGAATGTACATAAGTTCATATCTCGGCATAAGGAGGGTCTCCTTATTCCTACACCCCAATCGGTATAGGAAACATTAATTATTGTACATTTTGACTTGCCCTTCGAAGCTTTCTTGTCAACCGAAGCTTTAGCGTAGGTTGGAGCGTAGAAGGGACCTTCAGAATGGGATTGTTCTCTCAGGTCCTTTTCAGCATAACATATGCCTACTCAAGATTTCTTTAAGAAAAACCTAAATTTGAGCCAAAATATGCTTAATTGTATCTAAAATCTGCACTTTTGGCAAGAGTGTAGAGATAATAAAAACGGTGCCTAATTTGGCACCGTTTTTATTATTTTGAGAACAGAAAATGCACCACATCGCCGTCTTGGACGACGTATTCTTTACCCTCTGTGCGGAGCCATCCTTTGGCGCGGGCGTTGGCGTAAGAGCCTGCTTCGAGAAGTTTGTCCCATTGAATCGTCTCTGCGCGAATAAAACCATGTTCAAAGTCGGTGTGAATAACGCCAGCGGCTTGAGGAGCTTTGGTACCGGCAGGGCAAGTCCAAGCTTTGCTTTCCTTTGGTCCGGCTGTGATGAAAGTAATCAATCCCAAAGTTTTGTAGGCAGCTGTAATGATTCTATCTAACCCGCTTTCGGTTAACCCCAAGTCGGTTAGATATTCATCGTGTTCCGCGTCGTCCAATTGGGCAAGCTCAGTTTCTAATTTGGCATCAACCAAAATGACATCGCCGAAACCTTCGCCGAGCAGGGAGGCGTTGATTTCGTTACCGTCTTCGGACTCATATTTTTTAGTTGAAATATTGTAAGTCGCATTAGCCGCCAACAGGAAAGGCTTAGTGGTTAACAACTGAACATCCTTGCTAGCCGATTTTTCTTCTTCGTTCAACACAACAGTATTGGCCATTTTGCCAGCTTCCAAGGCAACTTTATACTTTTCCAAAACAGATTGGCGAATCTTTGCGTCACGGTCACCAGCTTTAACTTGTTTAGCGTTAGATTCCAAACGCTTTTCGACGTTAGCTAAATCGGCCAACTGTAGTTCGATACCGATAGTTTCGATGTCGCGCTTAGCGTCGACGTTGCCATTGACGTGAATAATATCGTCATCGGTGAACAGGCGAGCGACTTCTAAAATCGCATCAACTTCACGAATGTGAGATAAAAATTGATTACCCAAGCCTTCTCCTTTGTGTGCCCCTGATACTAATCCTGCGATATCTACAAATTCAATAGTAGTAGGAACTATTTTTTCAGACTTTTCTTGTGCTGCTAATTTAGCAAGGCGTTCATCGGGTACGGCAACTACCCCAACGTTTGGATCGATGGTGGCAAAGGGATAGTTGGCCGCTTCAACTTGCGACTTAGTGATGGCGTTAAATAAAGTGGACTTACCAACGTTTGGCAGACCTACGATTCCGATTTGAAATGACATAATTATAGGGCTTTCATTTTCGGACAGTTTACTTATGAACTTGCCTCAAAAATGAAAGCCCTCAACGTTTAATTGCTTAGTTAGTTTGCCTGATTTGCTGAGTTTTGTCTATGGTTATTAAAATTCATAGCCATTCATTCTAGACAATATGCTTAGAATTAGGTATAGTGTAAGTCTGCTTAGTTCAGAAAAAAATCAAAGGAGAAAATACAATCTATGCCGAAAGAGTCTACCGATTCTACTGTTACTCGTTTTGTCCAGCGCTATAACAATTTTTCTCGCACACCGAACAAAGTTCCGGTTGATCAAATCGAGAACCGCTTTGTGGTCAAGCGACGTGAATTCATGATGCGGAGAAAGGACGCCTCGATACACAGTACGAGTCCACCTCGACTCAAATAGATTTATTCGAAGCCGCCCAGAGTACCGGGCGGCTTTTCTTATACACAGCTTAGGTTGACCAAACTTCAAAAATACATTATAGTACCAATTACAGTCTGTGAGTTATTTGGGCTGACTACAACCTACAGGAGATCAAGATAAGATGAGTGAAAGCGATATAACTGTTCCTTATTTCAAAGTTCGGACGGAAACACAGAAAAAGGCAATCAGTAACATGATTACCATTACAGATGGTGATCTTGAAAAACTCGATTCTGAAATAGCCAAAACAGCATTCAAGTCACTGATTGGCGACGGGACATCAGGGATTTCATCTGTGCCCCGTGTGGTTCCTGGTCCATATGGTCCAACGCTTCGAATCCCTATCAAGGATTCACCATTTCCGGCTTTCACCTCACTCGAGTATCTGAAGATTCAATTCAAAGAAGCTTTAGGTCAAGCTTCGGCTGCATAATCTCAACGACGCGGTTCTACTATTCCCAAATGGAACCGCTTTTTCTTATCTTAAATTATTGCTAAAATTCACTTATGAAAATCACAAACCCTTCAAAAATGAAGAATAAGAAGCTATTTGTTTTCGACCTCGATGATACTTTAGCCGAATCAAAAATTCCTATGGACCAGGAGATGGCCAGCTTAGTCTTAGAACTAATCACGAAAAAAAAGATGGCTGTTATTGGAGGAGGGAAATACGAACTATTTAAGTGGCAGTTTTTGGCATCGCTAAAAACCAAAAGCAAGATCCTTGAAAATTTGTTTTTGTTTCCAACTTCTGGAAGCGCCTTTTATCGTTATAAGTCTGGCTGGAAAAAAGTGTATGGATATAACTTAAGTGCTGCCGAAAAGAAACAGATTCGTCAGGCTTTTGACCAAGTGTTTAAAGATATAAATTATAAGCACCCTAAAAAAGTTTACGGTGATATTTTAGAAGACCGGATTACACAGATAAGTTTTTCTCCATTAGGTCAGGACATCGCTATGGTCTTAGGCCGCAAGGGCGTACAAAAGAAAAAAGAGTGGAGAGATAAATACGACCATATTCGACTAGATATTGCTAAGCGACTAGCTAAATATTTACCAAACTTAGAAGTCCGCGTTGGTGGAATTACAACCATAGATGTAACCATGAAGGGAATCGATAAAGCTTACGGCGTGCGTCAGATGGAAAAACATCTCAAGATAAAAATCAAGGACATGTTTTTCGTTGGTGATGCGATTTTTCCAGGGGGTAACGATTACGCTGTATTAAAGACAAAGATTGACTATATGCAAGTGGAAGGCTCCGAAGAAACTAAAGAAATTATTCGAAAGATTTTAGAATAGCAACTTAGAGGAGGGAAAAAATGAATAGTATTGACAGTATTTTGAATATGATTCGGACTGAAGCGGGGGAAAGAACTGCAAGTGCACGCACTGATCGATTGAGCGTTTCTGAGCTCGAACTGTATCAGCAGGTACAGTCAGAAGATGTGAACGAAGTTAGGATTTCAATTACGAATGAGCAGATCGAAGAAATCATGCATGCGGGTGCGTCTAACCCGAGCTATCATTCAAGCATCGATTGGGTTATAGAAACAACTCCTGAGTATGCTTTTATCGACAGTTTGGGTGTAACGGCATTGCCTGTACTTCGAAAGCTTTTGGCTGAAGACTTCCATGATCAGTTAGTAGTAATTCACTTGCTGGGGAAACATGAACCTTTCTGTCCTGAAATTCCAGAGGAGGCACTAAGCCGTGTTCAGGAACTTAGGCGGATCTGGTTGGAATTTATTGAGTCCCACTCGCTTCTGACGGAAGATGGTTAAAACAAAATCGGCCTTGCTTACAGCAGGCTGATTTTTATTTTGAGAATATATTGAATAGGACTTTAGAGGTGGTGTGTTATCATCATTACTTCCCCTCCTTATTTATGAGGAGGGGTGCCCGTAGGGCGGGGTGGTGGTATGAGATTACATAATATTAAAAAATTATATAAACATCGAAAAAAATTACGAAACCAATCAACCTTAGCAGAAATAAGATTGTGGTATTATCTGAAAAAATCAAAATTGGGCGTAAAGTTTAGAAGGCAGCACAGTGTCGGACCATATATTTTGGATTTTTACTGTAGTAAGTATAAATTAGCAGTTGAGTTGGATGGTTCATCTCATGATTTTGAACAAGCTTATTCACGAGATACTGCTCGCACAAAATATCTTGAAGACCAAGGGCTAATTGTTTTGAGATTTGAGAATAGGTTGGTCTTTGAAAATATTCAAGGGGTGGTTGATATGATTAGTTTACATTGTAACCACCCCGGCCTTTCAGGCCACCCCTCCTATCCGCCTTTGGCGGCAGGAGGGGAGGGAAAACTTCAGTAAACCTCAGGATGCACCACATACCGGAACAGACGGGGTAGTGAAGTCTTTAAGTTCATCATTAAATCAAGTTAACTTAAAACAAAACCGGCTTGCTTACAGCAGGCCGATTTTTTGTTTGACTTCAGTTATAGTTGGAACGGCGATTTCTCTTGCTCGGGCAGCTCCATCATTGAGAATTTTGGAAAGCTCAGATTTATCGTTGAGTAATTCCTTTTTACGCTTTCGGAAATCTGCAAAATGATCGCTGATTGTTGTAGCTAGTACAGACTTCAATTCACTGTATCGAATTTCACCCGATTTCTGTTCAGCAGTAAATTTATCGACGACGCTTTTATCAGCAAAATAGCTTAGAGTTTCGATTAAGTTTTTAGCGCCTGTTTCAGTCGTGACCGCCTTTTTTAACTTTGCTTCGATAATTTCTGGAGTGTCGTCCAGATAGAGAGGGTCATCGCCAGTTTTGCTCATCTTCTTGTCCGGATTTTTTAAACTCATTATTCGAAGAGGCTTGCGTTCGTACGGTTTTGGCTCTGGAAAAGTTTCGCCAAATTGTCTGTTGAATTTTCGTGCAATTATTCGAGCGAGTTCTAAGTGCTGAACCTGATCTTCACCAACAGGAACAAAATTTGGTTTGTATAATAGAATGTCTGCGGCCATTAAGGTAGGGTAGGTAAGCAGACCAGCGTTTACGGAATCTTTCTGGGATCGCCCCTTATCTTTATATTGAGTCATTTTCTCGAGTTCGCCAACTGGAGTTATACAATTAAATATCCAAGCCAGCTCGGCATGTTCTAAAACATGGTTTTGGATAAAGATAACCGATTTCTTTGGGTCGAGTCCGGCAGCAATGTATTCAGCCACAACTTCCAGAGTATCTTGGCGTAATTTTTCTGGATCACGAGGAACTGTTAAAGCATGTAAATCCGCCACAAAGAAATAGCACTCAAGTTTCCCTTCATTTTGAATATCTACGAATTGCTTCAAGGCCCCGAGATAATTGCCGATGTGCATTCGGCCAGTTGCCTGAACTCCTGATAAAATAGTCTCTTTTTTCATAAAGTCATTATACTAGAAAATATTAACATTTCCTAAGACTTAGTTATGGCTAAATTAGCCAAGCATTGATTTTTTAGTCTATAATTGGTATAGTTGGAAATAAATTTAGAGGAGGGGAGAATATATGTCACAGGTTGTCGTGGAAGACATTATCAAAGGTAGTCTTGAGGATTTGGCGGTTATAATGGCAGTGTATGGAATCAATGCCGCATCGGATGGCCAGGATTCAGTAAACAATAGGCGAGGTAGAATCTTACGAAAGAAGGTTGAGTTTGCTAAAGCTAAGCTTGAGGATGACCGGGATTCCCATATTCGATATCAAAGAAGTTTGGGCGCGAACCGAATACACTCTGCTGAGGAAGAGGTTTCAGAAAATGAAGCCTATGCCATGGCTCGAACTGAACTTGATTTAGAGATAGAAAGGGTTCGCAAGTGGCGAAAAGAAGGACTCGACTACGCACAGTGCGTGGCCGAGATGCACAAATTTTTAGAGAAATAGGAGGACATATGTTGGTAGGTTGTCCAAATTTTGTAGAGTGTTCCAGGTTTGTTTCCCTGAGTCAAGATGGAGTGATTGAAGAACATGGTCATCTGTTCAGGCAAGGGCCAAATCGGCTCCCATGGTTTTTTACTAGCAAGAGATGTAAATTTTCCAATATGGTATACCCAGATTTGAGCAAGATTCAAAAGGCTTGCGACATTTGTGGTAGGCTACTCATCCCTTGCGATGATCAATCTTTACCTCCACACTATCCTGACCCAACGAAAACTTTTTCTCCGGATGGTTATTGTGGTTCGGGTGCGGGGTCTGGTCGTGGTAAAGTCAAGCAACGAACCAATACCAGGTACTACCCGTGATAAAAAAAGCGGCGAACGAATAATATCGTTCGACCGCTTCTTTTTTATGCGTGTGTCATTCTGAATCCGCCAAAGGCGGACGAAGAATATCATGGAGATCCTTCGGTCGCTTTGCTCCCTCAGGATGACATTCAATTTTAAACTTCGATAACTACCGGAAGAATCATAGGGCGGCGCTGGGTTTTTTGAAATAAATATTCTCCAATATCATCGCGAACTTTTTGACGTAAGTCTGCCCAGTTTGGTTCACCGGTTTTATTACCATTACCTTCCACGATTTTACGAATCTCGTGTTTCACTTCGCGAATCAATTCGTCGTTGTTTTTCATGTAGACGAAACCGCGGGAAAGAATTTCTGGGGGATTGATGAGCTTGCCAGTATGACGATCAACAGTAGTGATGATTACGAACATACCGTCTTGAGCCATTGCTTGTCGGTCGCGAATTACAACTTCACCAACGTCACCGATACCCAATCCGTCTACGAATACGTAACCGGAAGGAACTTTTTCGTTGAGCTGTTTAGCTTCACCGCGTTGGTTAATCTCCAAGATTGAACCGTTTTCCAAAAGGAAACAATTTTCTTCAGGAAGACCAATGCTTTGCGCTAATTTTGCGTGAGCGGCAAGCATGTGCAATTCACCGTGAATCGGTACGAAGAACTTTGGTTTAACTAATTGAATCATTAGTTTAAGTTCTTCTTGTTGACCGTGTCCACCGGTGTGAATGTCGAGCACTTTGTTGTAAATTACGTTCGCACCTAAACGAGTTAGGTTGTCGATAACAGTAACGATGGAACGTTCGTTTCCAGGAATGCTGGAAGCTGAAATAACAACTGTGTCATCTTTTTTAATTTTTACAAAGCGATGTTCACCGCGCGACATACGGGCGAGCTGTGAGCTTTCTTCACCTTGACCACCTGTTGAAAGAATCAAAATTTGGTTGTCAGGGTACTTACTAGCTTGCTCCGATTTAATAATAATTTTCGGTTGGATTTTAATGTAACCCATCGAAATCGCTGTTTCTAGAGTGTTAACAATACTGCGTCCAGTAACAATAACTTTACGGTTGTACTTTGCAGAAAGGTCGAACACTTGTTGAATACGCGCAATCAAAGATGAGAAACTTGTGAATACAATACGACCCTTTGCATCTTGGAAGATACGGTCCATAGTACGTCCAATTTCCTTTTCCGATTGAGAGTAACCAGGCTTAATCGCGTTGGTTGAGTCGCTCATCAAAGCAAGTACGCCTTCGCCACCGAAGCTGGCAATTTTATGGAATTCGGTTTGTACTTCGTTCACTGGAGTGTGGTCAAATTTCCAGTCACCAGTATGAATAACTTGGCCGATTGGGGTTTTGATAGATAGTCCTACAGAATCAGGGATGTTGTGGTTTACCGCAAAGAAGCGAATTTGAAAGTTACCGAGAGGAACCATGTCGTCACGCTGGACAACATTAATTTTTGCCCGTTCCGCTAAGTTAAATTCTTCGAGACGCTTTTTAATCATTCCCGCTGATAGTTGCAAAGTGTAAATTGGTGGATCACCAAGTTTTGCTAGTAAGTAGGGGATAGCACCGATATGGTCCATGTGACCATGAGTCACAAAGAGACCGCGAATATTATCTTTTTTATCTTCCAGATATTTTGTTTCTGGAATGATGTAGTCGATTCCAGGAGTGGTTTCGTCCGGAAACGCAAAACCAGCATCAACAATAATGATGTCATTACCAAATTCGTAAGCCATCATGTTTGCTCCGACTTCTTCAAGACCACCCAATGGGATGATGCGAAGTGTGTCGCGAGAAACTGTATAAACACTGTTAGAGCCAGAGGCTATTCTTTCCAGTGGTGTGATTTTACTTTCGGTCGGCATAATAGGAAATTTGCGACCATTGGAGCGAGACTTGGAACCATTACCAGAATGTGTTCGGCCTGCAGAGATTGCTGGTTTGTTATTTGAAGCATTTGGCCGGGAAGGCCGTGCGGTCGGTCTTGCCGGACCGCGAGAGTGTGATGTTCTTCGGGAATCTCCGTCAGAACTTGTTTTTTTTACCATAGTTTATAAATGTACGTTTTCCGTACTTTGATTATAGAAAAAGTTTTTGCATTTCTGTGAGAACTTTCAATTTCTGTGCACGGAACGCCTAAAAAATTGTTCGCGTCGTGCGGGTGAACTTGTTGAAAATTCTGTAACATCCGGAATTGCATCGAAAAACTTAGATGCTAATAGCAAAAACTTTTTCATTAATAATTTTTGTGTTGATAGAATTCGAGAAATTTTGGTCTGTATAATTTTGTCTCCAAAATAAATCTAAGATTCTAGGAATCAGGGAAGTGGCTTCCGGGGCCGCCTTCGCATGACTTTTACAAACATCTTGTTTGCAATTAACACATGAATGCTTACTTGATCTGTCATCCCAAGTCCGCTAAAGACGGATTAAGGATCTCAAATAAAAACTCATCTATTAATTGAGTAAGTTTAGTATACCAGTCATTGGCTTTTTTGTCAACCAACTTTTACCAGAAAACCCTTAAATAAAGGGTATTTTGACCAGTGTTGTATTTTAATTTTTTTGCAAAACCCGTTTAGTTTCTAAATACCAATCGCGAAGATTGAAGAAGCGCACGGTTTCATCGGGCATTTTAGAAACAGAGAAGCCCTTGATATTGTCGTTGATTGCGTAAGTGTAAACAGATTGAACCAAAAAGATGGCTGGTAAATCTTGCTTCATAATATTATGAAGTTGAATGTACTTCTCATCTCGAATAGTTCTATCTGTGGTTGCTCGCGCTTCACTAATTAAAGCATCAACAGCATTGTTGGCGTAGCTGGATAAGTTAAGTCCTGGCGCTTTGGTCTGACTGGAATGCCAGAATACAAATGGGTCAGGATCGGCGCCAAGCTTGTGTGCAAACAAAAGCATGTCGTACGCGCGTGGTTGAATAACTTGTTCGTTTAATTCACGAGTTGGCATTGAAATCAACTCAACTTCAACCCCAAGCTCACGCCATTGCTCGATGATCATTTCTGCTGCGCGTAAATTTATCCAATTTTCGTTGGTTGCTAAACGGTACTTAAGTTGCTGGGTTCCTTTTTGACGTACGTTCCCGCCTTCAGGATAAAACCACCCTGCTTGTTCAAGTAAAAGCTTCGCTTCATCTAGATTAGTATTTGAAGTTGGTTCGGGTAAATTGGAAACTTGCTGAGCTAGAATTGGACTTTCGATTAGTAAACCTTGGTTGTCAAAAACTTCACTTAGAATTGCGGACTTATCGGTTGCTGTGTTTAAAGCTTGGCGAACACGAACTTCACCTAAACTTCTTACAGTTGTATTGAAGAATAAGGCTTGATATTGAGGTAAAGGAATTTGATGAATAGTTAAACCTTTGGCGGACTGTCTAACTTGAACTCGGTTTTCAAACTGATTAAAACCAAAACCAGAAATTAGGTTGCCGTGTAATGCTTTTAATAAACTCTCAGCGTCATCAAAGAATTTAATTTCGACACTTTTAATGTAGCTTGGGCGGGTGTGGAAATTATTGAAAGCTTTTAAGGAGATACTCTGAACAGAGCCATCAGTTAATTGACTAACTTCATTAACTTGATATGGTCCATTCCCAATCGGTTGAATATTGCCTTGTGATTGAATGAATTCTTCAGGTGATAATTTACTCCAAATCGTTTCACTGATTATCGGCAGTGTGAGATTGTTTAAAAATGGTCCAGAAGGTGCGCTGAGCGTAAACTGCACCGTCCTTTCATCAATAGCAGTGACAGTTGTAGAAAGCCAATCTATACGTTTCGGACTATTGTATTCTGGGTTTTGAAGTGTGCGAATAGTGTAAACTACATCCGAGCTAGTTACGGTTAAGCCGTTGTGCCATTGAGCATCACGAAGTTTGATAGTGTAGACTTTGCGGTCATCCGAAATTTCTGGAAAGTTTTCTGCTAAATCTGGTTCAACCTTCCCTTCAGCATCATATTTATAAAGCCCCGCATAGATTAAGTTTACTAACGCTCTATCGGTACTAGAGGTTGCGTAGAGGGGATTGATAAATCTTGGTTGGCCAATAATTCCTTCAATGTAATTTCCTCCTGAATTAGGAACAACAGCAGTGTATGCTCCAAGGAAATTTCTGGAAGAGAAGCCGAAACTGACTAGGGCAACTAAGACTAAAGCAATCCAGATTCGCTTTTCGAATTTACCCATTAATGAAAAAACTCTCCTGAAGCCGGAAAGTCGGGTTTGAGGTAATACGCGCAATCCTTCGAGGATGCGTTTACTTTGCACTGATAAATTGTTACTAAAACTATTCACAATAAGGCTTGTGCCAGATTAGCGATTGAGGAGGACAATTGTTAAGCTAATGCCAGCGAATAAAACCCCGAGTACAATTGTCGCATAGAATAACCATTTATCTGAACCACGGCGAGTAGTAACAACACCACCACCACCAAAAACGTTGGATAAACCAGCAGATTTATTTTGAAGGGTGACAGTAATGATCAATAAAACCATAACTACCATGTCGATAATTGTTAGAATATACGCTAGATTTCTCATAGATTTTGTGTCGGGAAGTTAAAAATTAAGCTTAGTCATTATAGTAATTTGAGGCAGTTGTGTCAATTAAACCTGGAAGGTATAATTGAAAGCGAAAACTAAGGAGGGAAAATTGATGGCATGGGGAGATAATAGTAAATTTTCGGAAGACGAACCATTGTGGTCGTTGGTTAAAGAAAGCTCAGGCAGTACTACAATTACACTAATGGCAGAGACCAGGACTGCTCGCGATGAACGACATAGCGGTAAAGAGCCCAGTGACCGCAAAGAGACAGTGGTTGATTTGGACGAAGATCTCAATCGCTTCATTAACAAAAACCGTCGCGATTGTAGACATGAGGAGTTGCTTGCTTTAATTCAAGTGGTATCGGTAGAATCCGTCGCGCTTGAAGCGAGGAAGATTCGAGCACAAAAGACTACTTCAAGTATTTTATGATGGCCTCAGCTTTTGCTTCACCAACGAGCTTGGTGAGTTCTTCTATCGGTGCGTGTTTGATTTGATCAACCGTACCGATTTTTTGTTTCAGTAATTTTTTAGTTTTTGGTCCGATTCCTGGAATCGAGTCGAGTGCAGATTTTGTAGCCTGTTTGCTTCGCAAAGATTTATGGAATGTGATGCCAAATCTATGGGCTTCGTCGCGAAGTCTTTGTAATAGTTGAAGAACTGGATTGTCGTGGGACAATACTATCGGATCTTTTTGGTTGGGTAAAAAGATTTCTTCGATTCGCTTGGCAAGTCCAATCACAGGGATTTTGAGTTTAGCTTCTTTTAATGCTTCTACAGCCATTTTGAGCTGACCTTTACCACCGTCTATAACTAGCAAGTCTGGAATAGGCCACGCGTCTTTGGGGTCGGTAGGATTTACGCGAGTAAGTCGTCGCCCCAGCATCTGTTTCATCATGGCGAAATCGTCTGGAGTTTGTTTACCTGTGATTTTAAATTTGCGATACTCAGATTTTGCAGCAACACCATCTTTGGCGACGACCATACTTCCAACCGGATTGGTTCCTTGCGTGTTGCTTATGTCGTAGCCTTCAATCCGTCTTGGGGTAGTTGGCAATTTGAGTAATTTTTTTAACTCAGCCAAAGTTTCTTGAATCAAATCTGAATTACTAGCTTGACTGCGTTGCCATTTCATCAGATGTTCCTTTGCATTTGTTTCACCCATGGCAATGAGTTTTAGTTTTTGACCACGAGTAGGGGAGCTAATCGCGATTTTAGTTTTGGTACGTGTTGCTAGAAGTGTAGTGAGTAATGGTTTGTTTGGTAGTTCGATTTGGGTGAAAATTTCCTTTGGTAAATCGGTCGCTTCGGCGTAATACATCTCTGAAAAAGCTTGAAGCACAGTTGCTCCGCGTTCTTCTTCTGGAATCGCCAACAAATTTTGATACAAGAAATTCTCTTTGTCCATTAATTTGCCTTCGCGGACCTTGAAAAGGTTTACTCCAGCTGTGAGGCTGTCGCAGTAAATTGAAATAAAGTCCCATGACACTTTTTTGGTTAGAACCGTGAGTTGCTTTTCTTGCAGAACGGCAATGGCTTTGAATTCATCTCTAAGACGCGCCGCTTTCTCGAACTGTTTTCGTCTCGCCGCGACTTTCATCTCGGCTTGAATTTGTTTAACTATTGGTGCGGTTTGGCCAGAAAGGAACAAAGAAATTTTTTGAATGTGCAAATCATATTCTTCAGGAGACATTAAGCCGATGCAAACTCCTGGACAACGATGGAGGAAATAATAGAAGCACGGGCGCTTGCCGACTTCTTTGTTGGCGCAAAAATGAAAGACGCGCCTAACTAAGTCTAAAGTTTGCCCAATTTTTTTGGTTGATGAGTACGGTCCGAAGAATTTATCCCGGGTTTTTTCCTCCCTTCGGGATGAAGTCAAGGAATCTAAGTTTTCCCCTCCTCGCTTGCGAGGAGGGGTGGCCCGTAGGGCCGGGGTGGTGTCTTCAACTTTACGAACATAAGTAATTTGCGGAATCTCAGTAGAATAATCGATTTTAATAAACGCGTAATTTTTATCATCACGCAACATGATGTTGTACGGAGGGAGATGCTCTTTAATCAGAGTATTTTCTAAGAATAAACTTTCGAGTTCGGAGTTCACTACTATATAATCGAAATCGGTTGCTTCAGCCATAAGGAAGGGGAGTTGAGCACGGGTGTCTGTGCCAGAAAAATATTGTGCCAATCGACTACGCAAAACTTTTGCTTTTCCCACATACAAAACAGTTCCAGTTTTATCTAGGAACTTGTAAACGCCCGGCTTGCGGGGAACGTCCTTGACTTTGTTTTTCAGCATACCTATATTATATACACTTTAAACTTGATTACGAAGGGGGGATTATGAAGGTCTTTGCAGGGATAGTATGTTTTTGTTTAGGTTTGTTGTTTATCGCTTTGCTGGCGTATATATTGCACATCTCATCAGATTATAGAGGTCTGTGGCTCGCTCTAAAAATATTTTATGGTGGAGCGGTAGCAATGATGGCGTATTGCATGTTTAAATTTTCTCTCAGATTCTTTAAGGATTGGCAATTCGATAGAGAGTTAGATATCCTCGCTAAGAATTACCAAGAATCCGAACCGGGGCAATTGGAGTTAGATTGTTCTTCTCAACGTTTAGCGAACGAGTTTTGGCGATTATATAAAGACACTCAGAATGGTCGAATGTATGATCGGCAAAAATATGATTCTGAAAATAAAAAGCTACGTTTCAAAAAGCGGTAACAGCTTTTAACCCTACACTTCATTTTGAGGTGTAGGGTTCTTGTTTTTTTGTGAAATTTCTGCTAGCGTTATTAAAGTTTCAAGAAAAACTCAAGAAACCAAATTAGAGAAACATAATAACCTTATGCCCAAGAAAACCCCTTTAAAAGCTTCTAAAACTACTGTTAAAAGCAATGAACACAAGATTGTGGTTCGTGGTGCGCGCGTGCACAATTTAAAAAATGTTGATATAGATTTGCCACGTCACAAACTGATTGTGATGACCGGATTGTCTGGTAGCGGTAAATCGTCTTTAGCTTTCGACACTATTTATGCCGAAGGTCAGCGTCGTTACGTTGAGTCTTTGTCGGCTTATGCGCGCCAATTCATCGGCTTAATGGATAAGCCAGATGTCGATAAAATTGAAGGATTGTCTCCAGCGATTTCCATCGATCAAAAATCTGCATCACACAATCCAAGATCTACTGTCGGTACTGTTACCGAAATTTATGACTACATGAGATTGCTTTACGCACGTATCGGAATTCCTCATTGTCCGGTTTGCGGTAAGCGCGTTGAAGGTCAGACTCTTCAAGCCATGGTAGAAAATATTTTGGCGATGCCCGAGGGAAGTCGAATCATGTTGTTAGCTCCTTTAATCCGCGATCAAAAAGGTGAACACAAGCTCGTGTTCGAGCAACTTAAAAAATCTGGATTTTCCAGAGTTCGTGTTGATGGTTCAATCATGGATTTAACAGAAGCTGCCCAATTAAATTTAGATAAACAAAAGAAACATTCCATCGAAGTAATTGTCGACCGCATTGCAGTTAATAAAGAAGACCGTGCAAGACTCTCCGAAAGCTTAGAAAAGACTTTAGATTATGGAGACCAATCTGCTTTAGTCTTGGTGATGAAAAATGATTCTGTGGAAAAAGAAATTCCGTTATCTCAAAAATTTGCTTGTCCAAGCGGACATGCTATCGCCCTAACCGAACTTGATCCTCGTGAATTTTCCTTCAACAGTCCTCACGGTGCTTGTCCTGAATGTAAAGGTTTGGGAACAAAACTTACTGTTGAACCAGACCTAGTAATCGCTAACCCAAAATTGACTTTAGCCGAGGGCGCAATCAGACCATGGAGTAAAACAACTTCACGGGTGTCCTGGTATTCTAGGGTGCTTGAATCAGTTGCAAAAGAATATGGTTTTTCGGTTAGTGTTCCTGTAAAAGATTTGCCAAAAAAAGCAATCGACATAATTATGAACGGTACCGGCGGTAAAAAAATTATGATGCCAACCGAAGGCGGACGCTACTATCAAGCCAATTTTGAAGGCGTAATTGCTCAGCTGGAACGACGTTGGCGCGAAACCGAATCCGATTACATGCGCAATGAAATTGAAAACTACATGCGGATTCGCAAGTGTGGAACTTGTGGCGGAAAACGGCTTAAGCCAGAAGTTCTTTCGGTCACAGTTGGAGGTGAGGGTATTGTCGAAGTTTCTCAAAAGTCCATAGAAGACGCTGCGGTGTTTTTTGAAGGGCTTCCAAAACTACTTAATGCCAAAGAAATGGCTATTGCCAATCTAATCTTAAAAGAAATTACAGCCCGACTTAAATTCTTGTTGGACGTCGGCTTGTCGTACTTATCTCTGGATAGAGGCGCAGATACTCTTAGCGGTGGAGAAGCACAACGTATTCGTTTGGCAACCCAGATTGGTTCAGGCTTAACTGGTGTCCTCTATATATTGGATGAACCTTCGATTGGTTTGCATCAACGCGACAACACTCGCTTGCTCACTACTTTAAAAAATTTGCGTGATCTTGGTAATACCGTGATTGTGGTTGAACATGATGAAGAAACAATCCGTGAAGCGGATTACGTTGTCGACATTGGACCAGGAGCAGGAAAACATGGTGGTGAAATCGTCGCCGAAGGACTTCCCGCCGACATCGAAAAGAATAAAGTTTCAATTACCGGACAGTACTTAAGCGGTAAAGAAGAAATTTCAATTCCAAAACGCCGCCGTCCAGGTAATGGTAAGAAATTACAAATCATTGGTGCGACCGAGAATAATTTAAAAGATGTAAGTGTCGATATCCCGCTAGGAAAATTTGTCTGCATCACTGGTGTTTCTGGAAGCGGAAAATCAACTTTATTGAATGACATTTTGGCGAAAGCTTTATCTAAGTATTTTTGGAATAGCAAAGACGAACCAGGTGAGCACAAGAAATTATTAGGAATTGATCATATCGACAAAGTAATCAACATTGACCAATCACCAATCGGTCGAACACCGCGCTCGAATCCTGCAACATACACAGGTATTTTCACTTACATCCGTGATTTATTCGCCGAAACTCGCGAAGCAAAAATGAAAGGCTATAAAGCCGGTCGTTTCAGCTTCAATGTTAAGGGCGGTCGTTGTGAAAAGTGTCAGGGTGACGGTGTGATAAAGGTAGAAATGAATTTCTTGCCTGATGTATATATCACTTGCGAAGAATGTAATGGCAAGCGCTACAACCGCGAAGCTTTGGAAATTCACTACAATGGAAAAACTATTTCTGATGTTTTGCAAATGACAGTGGATGAAGCAAAGCAATTTTACGCAAACGTTCCTCCAGTTAAGCGCAAACTGGATACTCTATCCGAAGTTGGACTAGGTTACATGCACCTTGGACAGAACGCAACCACATTGAGCGGTGGGGAAGCGCAGCGTATTAAACTTGCGACAGAGCTTTCTCGTGCGCAAACTGGCCGCACACTATATATCTTAGACGAACCAACCACAGGTCTTCACTTTGCAGACGTGAAGCGCCTAATTTATGTTCTCAATCAATTGGTTGAAAAAGGCAATACTGTAATCGTGATTGAACACAACTTAGATATGATTAAGACCGCCGATTGGATAGTTGATCTTGGCCCGGAAGGTGGGGACAAAGGTGGAATTATAGTAGCAGCAGGAACGCCCGAAGATGTAGCTAAGGTGAAGAAAAGTTATACTGGTCAGTATTTGAAGAAAATGTTGAAATAGAATTATAAGCCCTCGCTTCGCGAGGGCTTTGTGTAAGCTAATCCTTACGGGTTTGTATGTTCGGTCTCTTGAGCTACGCCCGCCTAAATCTCCAATGAGATTTAGGCGGGCTGGGCTGCAAAGGCCCTCACTTAACAAACCCGTAAGGAGATCAAGAGAGAGTGTATAGTTGTGGTCGCAGCAAGCGCTCCACCTGTCAAAAAGGATAGGGTGGTAATAAAAAAATCCCACCTCGCTAGATGCGAAGTGGGTGTTTTGTTAAATGTCATCAAGGACATGCGGGTCTAATAGGAGACCAAGGGCGAGAGCAATGGGAACTCCGCAAGCTCAGTCGTTTTGAATTTCTTTTTCCTTTTGTTGAGCAGCTGTGAGGTGCTCGTCGGGAATCGTTTGTGCGATTTCCGTAACAATCTCATTTGTTACACTCTGACTCAGTTTTTGGTCCGGAGTCACTTTCAAAATTTCCTTAACAGCTTCTTGTTTTAAAAGAGCTGTTTTTTGATTTGACATGATGTTTCCTCCTGAGTGAAATCTATTTTCGGTAGTTCAAGTATATCAAAGAAACTATTTTTGACAAGTTGATTCCCATTAGTGCCACAAGTAGCCAGTAGTCTAGTTGGTGAGAAATAAATACTTGGTAAAGAACTCCAAGCGATAAGATAACAGAACCGGCAATCATGGCGGCGCGGTTTGCAATCATTCGGTGATGAGCTTCGCGTTCATCTTCTTTAGGACCTTCACCAACTAACGACATCGCCACGACATAAATAGCTAAAGCAACACCTATGCTTACCATAGCAGGCATCTTCATAGCTTCAGTCGATTGTGTTTGAGAAATAAGGTAGCCTGTTACAATCGCAAGGAATAGTAAAAGGGATAGGTAATATAAAATTAGCTTCATAAATTTAGTTTAGCAGATTACTGACGTTTAAAAATATGCTCAATCGGTTTTCCAAAATGTTCCGCAATTTGCATTGCTAATAGAAGTGAAGGGGCATAGTTGCCTTTTTCAATTGCAATTACTGTTTGTCTGGATACGCCTAACTCAGACGCCAAGTCTTCCTGAGTTTGATTACGTTCCTGTCTTAATTTTTTTATGTTGTTTTGTAGCATAAATTTCATTGTCATCCTGAATCATTTTTGTCATCCTGAGCGAAGCGAAGGATCTCATAAGGATTCTTCGTCCCGCCGTGGGCGGAACTCAGAATGACACCAGTTTGATAAATTAACCGAAAGTAAATGTGAATACTTGGACTCCGCTGTCTGGGAATTCAATTTCCATAGTTCGGTTTTGACCAGTGCTAGATTCGAACAGGGGATATAAATCGGAGTTGGTAATTGTCACGCCTTTTTGCAATTGACCATCAACGTAAATCTTTAAAGTCACCGGCTTTTCACTTTGAGCCACCATGAAAACCTTTGCTGCGTTAAAGTTAAGCCTAATTCTTCCAAAACCAGAGGTGTGGACTGCAGCTTCTGGTTCAATTTTCCAGCGGCCTTCAAGTGCGAAACGGTTGCGTTGCAAAGTACGAGGGAAAGCGTAAATCTGTTCTTCGCTAGATGGCTTTTCTAAACCACCAAAGTTTTTTAATCGAGCCAAGCCCAGATAAATTTCTGGAGTCTGAGACTGATTTTCTTCAGGCATCGGAGGCATTTGAAATTCACCTTCGAGTCCAAGTAAAGTTCTAATCGCTAATTCGGTTTTTTCGTATTCTCCCTCACCAAAGTGTGTATAAACAATTTCTCCGTTTTTATCGATTAAGTAGTGAGCAGGCCAAAACTGATTTTCAAAAGCTTGCCACGTGCGGTACTGATTGTCTTGAGCAACAGGGTAGGTAATATTATATCTTTTGATGGCAGTTTCTACATTATTAGCAACACGTTCGAAAGCAAACTCTGGTGTGTGAATTCCTATAATCACAAACCCTTGGTCTTTATAAGTTTCATACCACTTTGTCACGTAAGGGAGAGTCCGAATACAGTTGATACATGAGTAGGTCCAGAAATCTACTAAGACAACTCGACCCTGGAGCTCGGCTAAAGTTAGAGGGTCACTGTTGAACCACTTGTTAAGTCCAACTAACTCTGGAGCTGGTCCGTAGTTTGAAAAATTTGGTTTAACTGGCTCGTCAGGGTTATCGGTTTGAGTTTGAGTTTCCTGAGTTCCAAAAGTGAGATTCAAAAATCCACCCTCTGGATTTTGAGATTGTAAAAATAATCCTGCTCCGGTGAGCATGGCAATTAAAATCAAAATGTAAGGAAGGATTTTTTTGAACATATTAGCGATTTGGGTGTAACAGCTTATTTTCTAAAGAACTGTAATCATAAACGTCTAGAATTTTATTTTGTAGTACCAGGTCATAGCCAAAAAATATTGCCATCGCCATCAGTATAATTAGCACTCCAAAGACTTGTTGAATACGGGTTGTGTAAGGGGCAATAGCACGAACTTTTTGAGCAGCAAGCTGTCCGCCGTAAGCGATTACTAACATTGGGATTCCAGCACCGATCGCGTAGGCGACTAATAGCACCGTAGAGGCTGCTAAATCGGACTGTGTCGCGATTAATGTTAAGATAGACCCTAATACTGGTCCTGCGCAAGGGGTCCAAATAATGCCGAGCGTAATACCTAAAACGAAACCACCGAAGTTTCCATTTCCAGCCGCTCTGCTCCAGCCTGTCGCTTTAGTAGAGAAACCACTTAAGTAAGTAGTTAATTTTTCGAATGGAGTCGGCCAAATCATTAACAGACCAAATATGCCAAGTGCCACAACCGCCACATGTCTTAAAATATTCGGATCAAGATTGAGCGCTGTTGTAATGTAAGAGAGTGTTAGCCCTAGAATGGCAAATGTGAGTGCGAAGCCACCAGCGATAAATAGAGGACGAGTTTTTGGTCCACCGATTGAGCTGCCTAATAAAATAGGTAACAGCGGAAGAATGCACGGCGCCCCGACTGTGAGAATCCCTGCCAGAACGGCAAATAATATTTCTAACATTTTATTTTACAAATTTAATCAAATTATCAATGTCGCCACCAGTCCATTTTGTAATCTGATTTCCTTCAGAATCAATTTGTACGAAAGTGTGCTGGTAGGTGACTCCGTATTTTGTGCGGAGTTCAGTGTTCGAATCGTAATCGGTCTTTAACACGGTAACACCGCGTGGAATTTGATCTAGGTTTGTTTTAAAAGCCGTGTCGGCAGTGCGACAGAATGGACACCAGGGAGCATGAAAGAACAGCACAACTTTATTTCCTTGCTTTTGTTCACTGGAAACTCGGCTGACTGAGTAGTCTTGGTAGCTACCGGACTTTTGCATTGCTTCAGGTTGGCTTTGGTCTCCCTGCATCATGGAGTTGTCGACAGGCTCCATCATTGCATCGCCACGCATCTCGTTACTTTGATCATTTTCTAATTCCATCATACTTTCGGAATTGTTTTGATCCGACTCAACATCAGATTGTGGGCGATTGCTGTACATTAAGTAACCGCCGATAAGGATAACGGCGACTGCTACAGCAATCCAAATAGAATTTGTTTTATTCATAAGGCTTTCGATTAATTAAATTAAGTATAACTCCTCAGAATATAATGTCAAGTCAACTTTACATTGAATAGCTTCAAGACTTTATGATATTGTAGAGCATAGTAAAGGAGGACACCAATGATGCGAAGTGAATATGGAAAGTGGTTTTACGTAATATTATGTGGTGCAAAGCTAGTTAAAGCCAAAGGTACGAAAGGTTTGCACTCAACTCAACAACTGATAATCAAGAAGTGGCGTTATCCCTCCTTTTCGGAGGCCTGGGAATCAGCCGAAAGGACTAAGAAGCTAGAACTTACTTCTGGAGACAGTTGGCAGACTGACATTCGGATAGAAATTCTACCTGGTGTCCCGGAAACCAACGGTCTTTATGATAAAATCTCGGGTAGGTTCAAGAAAATGTTGATTCCGCATTTTGACAAATATTTCACACTTTTCACCCAAAGTGAGGCTTGGGTCTATAGACATGGTGGTTCCGATGCAGATGTGATGATGCGAACAGCTAATTTTTTCCTCAGCTTCACAGGAGAATCAAATGATCTTTGTGATCTGGATAAATTCCGAATCAGTTGCCCTGAGTGTGAGTACTGGGTGAATGATGAGGATTTACTTTCTATGATGAGGTATTCAGTCATCGATTTCTTTATAGAAAAGCTTGGTGAGGAGAAGATTTTGGTCGAAACTTTTCAGGTAGGGGAAGGCGCAGGGTTTTGAGGAAAGCCATGATCAGAAATTTTATTAGCACTCGACTTGACAGAGTGCTAATTTTTTTATACATTAAAAATATATCGTATTAAAGCATTAAACCATGTCTAAAAACGGTGAAATTACTCCGAGGCAAGCGAAGGTTTTAGCCTGTATTGTAAAACTACATTCCGAAACAGGTAAGCCAATTGCTTCCAAAGAGCTTATAGATAGGGGTTACTTTGATGTCAGTGGAGCAACGTTACGTAATGAAATGCAAGCTCTCGAAGAAGCAGGGCTCATTACTCACCCGCACACATCGAGTGGGCGAGTCCCAACCGACGAGGGATTTCGATATTTTGTAAATCAGTTAATGGGACACGTAGAACTTTCTTTAAAAGAGCGACAAGCTCTCAAAAAAGAAATCATCAAGCTTCAAGCGGTAAACGCAGAAATTGGTCGCAGGTTAGCAAAAATGCTGTCCTCACATTCTGCTCAAGCCTCGTTCACTATTTTACCGGAAGAAGTTTCTTCCACAGGAATCTCTCACATATTAGAGAACGATCAGTTGCCAGCCGAAGACGCTAAAGAAATCGCCCGCTTCTTTGATAACTTAGATGAATACGCGGACCAGATTATGGCCGATTACTCGGACAAAGAACCACAAACTTTCATCGGTAAAGAATTAACTTTATCAAAAGGAAGTGACTACTCGATGATTGTCTCCGGTGTGAAATTACCATCAGGTAAAAAAGGTGTTATTGGTTTGGTTGGTCCCAAGAGCATGAAGTATCCCAAAAACATTTCGCTGATGGAATATATTTCTAAGTTTCTCGGTAAGGGAGGCGGAGCCGCAGTACTATTAATTACAATTGTAAGCTGACATGCCTAGCATGTCATCCTGAAGGAGCGAAGTGACTGAAGGATCTCAACGAAAGATTCTTCGCTACGCTCAGAATGACAAAGTATTATGAATCAAGAAAATAACGAACAAGAAAAAATAGAATTTGAAGATGCCGACATGCAGAGACAGGTCGCCGAAGCTCAAGAAGAAGCCAAGATGAATTTAGCTGGATGGCAACGAGCTCAAGCAGATTTTGAAAACTACAAGAAGCGAGAGGAAGGCAAGCAAGCCGAACTTCTGGAATTCGCCAAAGAGGTAACAATTGTAAAATTGTTGCCAACTCTAGATGCTCTTGCGCAAGGCCTAGCCCATGCTCCAGATGGAGTAGATGAAAAATGGCTCGTGGGAATCAAGGGCACCCTGGCAAATTTAGATAAAGTTTTGCAAGAAATGGGCGTCAAGAAAATTGAAGCTGTTGGTAAACCGTTCGATCCACATTTTCACGAAGCTGTTCGTGAAGTGGAAGGTGAACAAGACGGCTTAATTGTAGAGGAGCTTCAGGTAGGATACGAAATCAATGGTAAGGTGATACGACCAAGCCAAGTTGTAATAAGTAAGAAGTAGTTTTAGAAAGGAATTAAATTTATGTCAAAAATTATTGGAATCGATTTAGGAACCAGTAACTCGGCGGCTAGCGCTATGGAAGCGGGCAAGCCAGTTATTATTCCTGCAGCAGAAGGTGCTTCTGTTGGAGGAAAAGCATTTCCATCTTATGTAGCTTTTACCAAAGATGGTCAATTGTTAGTGGGCGAGCCAGCGCGTCGCCAAGCCGTCACTAACCCAGAAGGAACCGTTTTCGAAGCAAAGCGAAAAATGGGAACCAATCACCGTTACAAAATTAACGGTAAAGAATATTCTCCAGAACAAATCAGTGCGTTTATTTTGCAAAAGATCAAGCGTGACGCTGAAAGTTACTTAGGCGATAAAGTAGAGAAAGCGGTAATTACTGTACCAGCTTATTTCGACGACGCTCAGCGTCAAGCAACAAAGCAGGCTGGCGAAATCGCGGGACTAGAAGTTGTTCGCGTAATCAACGAACCTACCGCGGCGGCTTTTGCTTACGGAATCGATAAAACAGGTGCGCAAGATCAAAAGATTTTGGTGTTCGACCTTGGTGGTGGAACCCTCGATGTCACAATTATGGAGTTTTCTGAGCACGAAGACGAAGGTAAGCAACAAGCAACTTTCGAAGTGAAATCCACTTCCGGTGACACTGCTTTGGGTGGAAAAGATATGGACCAAGCTCTAATTGATTTCGTTACTAACGAATTCAAGAACCAGTCTGGTATCGATATCACGGGCGACAAGATGGCTATGAACCGTGTTCGTGAGGCAGCAGAAAAAGCCAAGATTGAGCTTTCTACTACTTTAGAAACCGATATCATTTTGCCGTTCATCGCTCAAAATGAATCTGGTTCTCAGAACTTAGAACTAAAACTGACTCGCGCAAAACTAGAAGATTTGATTAAACCAATTGTAGCGAAGATGCGCGCGCCGGTTGAACAAGCGATTAAGGATGCCAAGTTAACACCTCAAGATATCGATCGAATTATCTTGATTGGTGGTCCGACTCGTATGCCAATTGTTCAAAAATTCGTTGAAGATTATGTTGGTAAGCAAGTTGAACGCGGGGTTGACCCAATGGAAGCTGTGGCAAAAGGTGCTGCGGTTCAAGCTGGAGTCTTGGGTGGTGAAGTTTCTAGCAAAGAAATTTTGCTTCTAGATGTTACTCCTCTAACTTTAGGTTTGGAAACTCTTGGCGGCGTTCGTACTCCGTTAATTGACCGTAACACTACTATCCCAACTTCAAAGTCCCAAACTTTCTCAACTGCAGCAGACAATCAGACCTCTGTGCAGGTTCATGTTTTGCAAGGTGAACGCGAGTTCGCAGCGGACAACAAGTCTCTCGGTACATTTAACCTAGATGGAATCCCTCCAGCACCTCGTGGCGTACCTCAAATTGAAGTTACATTCGATATTGATGCCAGTGGTATTTTGAAAGTTTCTGCGAAAGATAAAGCTAGCGGAAAAGATGCTCACATTACGATTCAAGGCTCTACTAATTTGTCTAAAGAAGATGTTGAACGTATGAAGCAAGAAGCGGAAGCTCATGCTAGCGAAGATCGCAAACGTCGCGAAACTGTTGATGCGCGTAACGAAGCTGATACTTTGATTGCGGTTTCCGAAAAAACTCTCACTGATGCAGGAGATAAGGCTAAGCCAGAAGATAAGACTGCTGTCGAAGAAGCAATCAAAGAGTTAAAAGAAATTAAAGATAATGATGATGTAGACGCTATTAAAGCGAAGATTCAAAGTTTGTCGGAAGCTATCCAAAAAGTTGGCGCTTCAATGTACGAAACTCCTTCAGCTGAAGGTGGAGCCCAACAACCACAGGGCGAAGCTGGTTCAGATGAAAAACCAGTTGATGCTGACTACAAAGAGGTTCCAAAAGAAGAAGACAAGAAAGACGAAAGTTCAGAGCAGAAATAAGTAAAGGGCATCGAGTTTTAATCGATGCCCTCATTTTGGGGAAATTCCGCTCGGTGATTTGTCTGGCGCGGTCTTCCGTGAGCGGCGGTGGGTACTGGAAATTGAAAAATTATACCTCCATTTGTTCAGGACAATAGAGTTGTCCTTGGTTCTTCCAAGGCAGGGTTGCTGCCGAGTGGTGTTCTGTTGAGAACGTGTTTAGTTGCAAAAATTGGTTTTCGTACTACTGTACGATAGCTGGCCCGTGATAAGTTTGACCAACAAAATTTCTGGAACCGGACTTCGTCCTCGCTAGTTGCGAAAGCTTGTGCGGGTATTTGACCCCAAGCATGTGAACCACCTCCTGGAAATGCCGGAATCGTTCCCTATATTATGTTCTAATTTGTAAATCCGGGAACTGGCGTGTCAATCTACAAACTACTTCAGAACACTTTCATTATATCAAACCAATTATTAAATTTTAAAAATATGTCACAACAAGAAGGACAGGGTCAGAAAGTTCAAATAAAAGCTACTGATGAAAAGTTAGCTGGGACTTACGCAAACATGATGCAGGTTTCTCATACCAAGGAAGAGTTTGTTTTGGATTTTGTAAATATTTTGCCGCCATCAGGTCAGTTGGTGTCTAGAATTTTACTTAGTCCCGCACATGCCAAGCGAATCATGTTAGCGTTGCAGGAAAACATTCAACGTTACGAAACTCAGTTTACAAAGATTGAAGGACAGGCGAGTGATAAGACTGGATTTGGTTTTAAAACTGAATAAAAAAATCAGCCGTGGGAGAAGTCTGGCTGATTTTCGGATAAAACACTTTGTATCGAAATGACGATAGTTGTACTGTGGGTTTCTAGACAAGGGTAAAGTAGTAATTGGGGTGTACAGTAGAGTTTGGTGGGAACTAAAGTCATTTCACTCCTCTTTGTTGATAACATTATGATATCATATATTTTTAAGAATCAGAAATAGAAAAAGATTTGAGCATGGCAAAAGATTATTATGAAATTTTAGGCGTTGCCAAATCGGCAACCGCAGAAGAGATAAAAAAGGCATACCGAAAACTCGCGCATAAGTATCATCCTGATAAGGGACAGGGCAATGATGCGCGTTTTAAAGAGGTCAACGAGGCTTATCAGGTCTTATCTAACGCCGAAAAACGAGGGCAGTACGATCAGTACGGTCAGACTTTTGAAGATGCACAACGAAATGGAGGCGGATTTGGTGGTCAAGGCAACCCGTTTGGTGGTTCAGCTGGCGGTTGGGATTTTTCCGGGTTTGGCGGGCAAGGTGGAGTCGATTTTGATTTAGGCGACATTTTTGGAGATATCTTTGGAGGACAAAAAGCCCGACAAGCCCATCGAGAGCGTGGCATCGATTTGGAAATGCCGTTAACAATCACTTTTGAAGAAGCTGTGTTTGGTGTGGAGAAAAGCATTACCTTAGAAAAGAAAGACGCTTGTAAGACTTGTGATGGTACTGGGGCGAAACCCGGCACTAAGGTTGTGACTTGTAGTGTGTGTCATGGGCAAGGGCAAATTCGAACTCAACGTCGTACTATTTTGGGAAACATTGCTACTTCCACTCCGTGTGAAAAGTGTGATGGTAGTGGTAAATTGCCAGAGGATCCGTGTACAACCTGTAACGGTTCTGGAATTAAGCGTCAGGAGAAAACAATTGAAGTGCAAATTCCAGCTGGAATCGATCATGGTCAGCGCGTTGCGGTTCGAGGGGAAGGTGAAGTGGGTTACCGCGGTTCGAAAGCTGGTGATTTGTACTTAGAGATTCGGGTTAAACCTCATCCAGAGATTAAGAGGCAAGGCTTTAATCTGTACAAAGAGTTGCCAATTAGTTTCACTCAAGCAGCGCTTGGTACAAAAATCGAACTTGAAACTTTAGATGGCAAAATAGAACTGAAGATTCCTGCTGGAACACAATCCGGTAAAGTTTTCCGAGTCCCTAACAGGGGCGTACCTGTGATCAACTCAAACAAACGCGGAGATTTTTACATTACCGCGCGCGTCGTAGTTCCTCATAAACTTACCAAGGAAGAAACCGAGCTAATTAAAAAACTTGCCGAACTAAATGGCGAAAGCGTCGAAGTAAACAAATCCTTCTGGGAAAATATTAAAGATAGTTTTTAGCTCGTGATCGACAGAATAATTCCTCTACCCCGATTTGTGCGGCCGCACAAATCGGGGTAGAGGGGACTGTGGTAAAAATTTAAAATAGTTTTTAATTTAATCCCCGCCGCAAGGCGGGGGGTTAACCTCACACGTCGTGTGAAAAACTAACATAAAAAACAAGAGAAAAGCTAATTCATGATATAATATAGAAAACTTCAATTAGAAACAAAACGTGGAATTTTTCGGAACAATCACAGAATTATTTAAAACCTTCAACTGGCAAACGCCATCGTGGGATTTGTTTATTATCCTATTTTGGTTAGTCGCCAGTGTTATTTATGCGTTCTCGGCAGGCAGTGGTAGAATCCTCACCATTCTTGTTAGTGTTTACATGGCTCAGCTGTTAGTAATTGAGATGCCATTCCTTTCACAAGCCGTTTCTGAGCGCGTGGAAATTACAACCGGAACCCTGCAACAGCTAGCTGCGTTCGGAGTTCTATTTATACTGCTATTTATTTTCTTGAGTCGTTACGCGTTTAAAACTTCGATCGATGGGAGAAGATTCATGGCAATCGGTTTTGGTTTAGTATTCGCGGTACTCCAGATTGGGTTGCTAATTAACATAATTATTGGGTACTTGCCAGTCGAAGTTCAAAGTAACTTCTCAGGATTAGTCTCTTTGCTATTCTTGCATCCGAACAGCAATTTTGTCTGGTTGATATTGCCAGTGGCGTTCCTAATTTTCCTAGGAAGATTTATCTCTGACCGAAGCGAAATGTAGCCAACAATAACATTGACAAACAAGCCAAAAATAGCTATACTGATAAGCTATTTTTTATTAATTTAATTGATTTATGTCATCCAATATTTCGGGAGAGAATAACAGTAATTACGGGTTCACACATCGGTTTGTGAATTATTTTCTCAAAAACACTCAGCTAACAGTGTTGTTATTTTTGATTTTAGTTATCGGGGGAGTCGGAGCTTTCTTCAGACTTCGTGTTGAAGGTTTCCCAGAAGTTCAAATTCCATTAGCAATAGTTACCACACCTGTTCCAGGAGCTGGACCGGATACTGTACGCAATACTGTCAGTAATCCTATCGAAACAGCTGTCCAAGATTTGCCAGGAGTCACTGAAACTTCATCTACTTCACAAGCCAATTTTTCGGTTGTAGTTATAAACTATAACAGTGGAGTGGATGTTAATTTAGCTATTCAAGAAGCGCGCACCAAAATTGATTCGCTAGATTTGCCCGAAGGTATTTCCCCGCAGTTAATTGTTCCAGAAATTAGCACTGCGCCATTTTACATTGCGGTGTCTGGTGGGACAGACTTGTTGTCGCTACGTGAGCAATCAGAAATCTTAAAAACAGAACTTGATACCATTAAAGCTGTTTCAAGTATCACAGAAATTTCTGGGATTGAAGATAATATTTACATAGAACTCGGTCCTCAATTTCAATCACCTCAAATCATCGATCAGATTCGCTCTGCAAATATTGGATTCCCATTAGGGGAAACTACAATCGATGGTAAACGTGTGCCTGTAGTTGCAAAATCTTCGATTAGCAATCTAGAAGATATCCGAGCTATCCGGATTAATTTACCAGACGGTACTTCTGTTCAACTCGCTGATATTGCATCGGTATATCTTGGCGTAGATTATGGGGACAAAGTTCATCGTGTTGGTTTTTATTTCGAACAGCAAAATCAATTTAAGATTCAACCAGCTTTATTGTATGAAGTCGCAGTAGAGGACGGCACTGATTTATTGGCGATTAACGATGAAGTCAAAGAAGCTGTAGTCAAATCCAATGAAAAAAGTAATAGCGCTGATTTTGCCATTGTTCTCAACATGGCCGATCAATCACAGGCTCAGGTAGATGAAATTGTAGCCGGCGCGATTGGTGGTAAGTGGGGCGATGGTCCTATCGGGTATGTTGGTTACTTGTTTGGTGGTGCTTGGTTGTTGCTTATTGTGATGTTATTTTTCTTGGATTGGCGCACCGCCTTGATTTCACTTTTGTCTATTCCTTTGTCGTTTTTGTTCACATTCTTAGTATTGGCAATTTTTGGAATCCAATTAAACACTTTAGTTTTATTTTCTTTAGTTCTAGTGCTTGGTCTGATTGTGGATCCTGCTATTGTGGTACTTGAATCGATCCGTAGATATATGGATGTGGGTGAAAAAGGCGAAAGAGCTGTATTGCGAGCTGTAGATGTTGTGGGTCTTGGTCTGTTTGTAGCCACTCTAACCTCGTTGATTGTGTTCTTACCATTTGCTGTTGTTTCTGGAACATTTGGACAGTTAATTATTTACATCCCTTACACTGTATTCCCAGCAGTGATTGCATCATACTTCATCCCGTTGATGTTCTTAACTTGGCTTGGTTCGAAGTATATTAAACCAACCAAAGGCCAAGAATTGAAAGATGAAGATGATATTCATACACTTTGGCCAGTAGCTCGTTGGTTAATTAACTTCAACCAAAAAATTGTGAACCGCCGATGGGCCTCAATTTTAACAGTGGTTGCAGGAATTGTAGTACCGATTGTAATTACTGGCGTGTTGTTCTCTGCAGGACAAATCCGTCAGGTACAGTTTAGTCAACCCGATGATTCTGAATATATCCAACTATCTATTCCTCGAGAACCAAATCAAACTTACCGTGATTTACAAATCACTGCCACTGGTGTGGAAGAGGTCCTAAAGCCTTTCGCGGGTGAAATCAGGTCTTTCTTCTATCAAGACATTGAAGGTGGTTTATCCAGCCAAACCTTGAGTGTATTCATCGAACTTCAACCGCTGGAAGAACGTTCACGTAAGAGTCCAGCAATTACCGAGGACATAGAAGACGAACTCAAATCTCGGTTTGGAGAGAAGGCGATGGCCAGTGAATTAGCTGCTGGTCCTCCAAGTGGCGCGTTCCCGGTTAGTGTTCAAATTTTTGATGAGAGTATTGATAGTCTCAGATCGGCGAGCGTTAGAATTGCTGACGAACTTCGTAGCTACGAGGAAATTGATTTTGTTAGCACCGACTTCGATAACCAAAGCGTAGAATTAGATATTGTAGTGGATGAAGCTAAGGCTGTTTCTGCGGGATTATCTGCACCGGCAATTTATGGACAAATTGCAACTCTATTAGGAGAAAGCAATTTATTTAGAGTGGAGGATACAGCTGTAATCGTTCGAGTTCCCGAAGACACAAAGCCTGCGACAAAAGACGCGCTTCTTTCGAGTGTGGTGTTTGGTGCGAATGGGCCAGTGCGTTTGGGTGATGTCGCTGTGGTTAACGAAACAGTGCTTCCGTCGTCGGTCCGTAGTTTAGGCGGCGAACGTTATGCTGCCGTGAGTGCAACCCTTAAAGATTCCAGGGACGCTATCAATGTACAACGCAGGATCACAGATTGGGCGAAAGCCAACACAGCTACTTTGGGCGTTAATGATAGAGCCTTCGAAGAAAGAGCTGGTGTGAATGAATTTGAAAAATCATTCCAAGAATTATTTATGGCAATATTCGCAGCATTGCTAATCACTTATATTGCATTAGTAATTTTGTTCAGAAGTTTTGCTCAGCCATTCATTATCCTTTATTCAGTACCATTAGTCTTGATTGGTGTATTCCCAGCGCTCGCAATTTTCAACAATGGTCAGTTCGGATTCTTAGAAACTATCGGGATTCTGATGGTAATTGGTATTGTTGAAAACGTTGGTATCTTTATGATTGACTATGCGAACCGTAAAGTTCGCGCTGGTATGGATAAGGGAGAAGCAATTGTATTGGCTTCTGGTATCCGTCTTCGCCCGATCATTCTAACTAATGTTACAACCCTAGCAGGATTATTACCTTTAGCTGTTTTCTCTCCTTTCTGGAGGGGATTGGCTCTAGTGGTCGTGTTTGGAATTTTAAGTTCAGGAATCTTATCATTATTCACAACTCCTGTGTTGTACAAATGGTTAACACGCGTGAAAAAGTCTGATGGCGAACCTCTATCTGTTGAACCAATCACTTCTGAGTCCGAATCGAATAGTCCAGCACCAGTTGATTTTCCTGGAAGTGCCTCTATTCACAATTACCCAACACAGCTTCCGCCAAACTTGCCAACACTATAAATTATAAAACTCCGTCCCTCGATAAGCTCAGGACGGAGTTTTAATTTTGCCAACGGGCGAATATCCCTGTCGAAATTTCTCTGTGCGTTATATCTTTGTTGTGTGGGGATTTAATCTGATGTTTGAGTGTAATTTCTCCTGCTTCGATTTTACCTCCGCGTTCGGCAAAAGCGTCTTCGGCAAGGTTATTCAATGATAAAGCTGAAGCATTGGTTGCATAACCATTGATTAGCAAAAACTTCGCGTCGTCGGATAATAAATTTACACAAGTATCTAAAAGAATCGGTAAATCGCGATTGAACTTCCAGGTTTTGCCAGTAGGGGAATGCCCGAAAGCTGGCGGGTCCATGATAATGCCATCATATTTTTGACCGCGTTTTAGTTCTCTTTGAGCAAATTTGAGCGCGTCGTCGAGTATCCAGCGAATACTTTCTGGCGGGAATTTGTTAAGCGCTTGATTTTCTTTCGCCCATGCGATGGCTGGCTTACTTGCATCGACATGAGTAACTGAATGTCCTAAACGGGTGAGGACCATAGTTGCGCCGCCAGTGTACGCAAATAAATTTAAAATTCTTAACGGACCACCAATATTTTCCCCTCCTACCGTCGAAGACGGATAGGAGGGGTGTCCGAAGGACGGGGTGGTTAGTTCTGTAAACCATTCCCAATTTGCAGCCTGTTCGGCAAAAATTCCTGTATGTTTGAACGGAGTGAGTTTGGCAACAAATTTAATATCAGGACGGAAATAAACTTCCCATTGGGTGGCAAGACCCGGTCTTTTGTTCCAGCGCCCTTTTTCACCGGAGCCAACGAATTCAGCATCGACGTTATCCCACTCACTTTGCGGTAAACTTGGTTGCCAGATGATTTGTGGATCGGGGCGTTTGAGTCTGATATTACTCCAACGCTCAAGACGGTATCCGTTTCCGGAATCTAAAAGTTCGAAGTCTAGAAATTGGTCGAAAGTTTTATATATCATAAAATTATGATAGCATATGGGTAATAAACAATATAAAATAAATAAATCTTATGAATAAAAAAATGCTATTTGGTTTAGTGGCAGTTGTTACTTTATTGATGACTTCGCATCCAGTAGTGATTTCTGCAGAAACAATAGTATCTACTCCTTCTGTAGATTACGGTAAAAATATAATCGTAAATGGTACTGTTTATACAATTCTTAAAGAGAACGGTAAGAAGGTTAAGCGACCTTATACTTCGGAGGGAGCATTTTTATCTTACAGTTTTAATAAGTGGAGTAATGTAGTTTCAGCTAGTTTCGAAGAGACTAATTTACCCACTGGCTCATTCATACCACCTCGTGACGGTACTATTATGTGTTCAGATAGATGGCCAGACCAAGGCACATGTTACTTGGTGACAGATAGTAAGAAAGCTGGGTTTACAAATGAGAACGCTTTTTATTCCGGCGGCTATAGTTATCAATGGGCTTTATATGGTGATGTATCATTTTTACAAAGCGCAACTCACATAGAAAATGGTTCGGAAATGCGACGAGCAGGTTCAATCTTGAGTTGGAATAATGTAATTTATTTGATTACAAATGCTGGTATTAAAGAAATTCCAAACACTGAAATTTTAGAATCTTGGGGGTACTGGCCACAAGAAGCTCTAATTGCAAATAGTTCAGATTGGAAATTTGCAAAAGCTGGGACTATGACCAAAAGAAATAGCTATGAAATACGTCCTGATTTAGGTAAGACCAAGGAAATTCAGGATCTCAATGAACTAAAAATTGTAACAAGTAGTTTACCTACCGCGATTGCAGGTCAGCCATATTCGCAAAGTTTAAAAGCTAGTGGTGGAACCAAACCTTATCGATGGTCTACTGAAGATACTAATTATCCTTCAGGTTGTTGTGTCCTCGGCTTGAGCGGACAATCAGGTGGCAGTTCCGATTACTATGGAATGTATGAACCTGTTGTATTCAATACTCAGACAAGTGACTTCGTTCTAAGTAACCATATTGGGACATATTATTGGACGTTTGTAGTTACTGATGCAAATGGCAAACAGGCAAGAAAGACATTAAACTTAAAGATTATCCAATAGATTATTCTTTTAAGTTTTATAGTTTTTGATGCTGAATACATAAAATCCCGAACAAGTCGGGATTTTATTATGGTGGGTCCGGTGGGGCTTCCGCGTTGGCTTTCTTCTGAAAGCCTCCTTGCCCTGGGTTGCGAGAAACTACTCCCAGCAGTTTCTCGATCGCTCGGTTTCAGTTTTCTTTGCAGGGAAAACTTCACCTCGCTTCAACCCGTTCTCGCTCATCAAGCCCACCAATAATAAAACACCTCTGACGAGATGATTTATTATTGGTGGGTCCGGGGCCGTTCGCGTTGACGCGCTCCGGCATTCCCTCTATTATTTCCACCTTGCGGAGGAAATAAATTATTGTTGGTCAGGGCTCTTCTCGCCCCACTACTACAGACCAATAAAAAATCCCGAATGAATCGGAATTTTTTATTGGTGGGTCCGGTGGGGCTCGAACCCACGACAAATGGCTTAAAAGGCCACTGCTCTACCAGCTGAGCTACGGACCCAATCGACAGTCTAAACTGTTCAGATTCGGTTGCTCGGTTTAGATACTCACACATTCTACAATAAATGGGAGTTTTTTTCAAGACCCTGTGGTGTTATACTTAGAATGTAATATTTGAAAAATGAAACAAAAACAAGTTATTGTAATCGGAGCTGGGTTTGGGGGAGTGAGGGCTGCTTTAGATTTGTCTAAAAATCCAGAGTTATCGGTTACTATTATTGACCAGTATCCATATCATAGCGTCCACGGCCAACTTTATGAGGTAGCAACTAGCCCAACTGAACTAACTGCAATGCCAGAGTTAAAACGAAGTGTGGAGTTGCCATTGTTACAAATTTTTAAAAATAGTCCTGTGAAGATTGTTACAGCAAAGGTTGTAGATATTAAATTTGCATCAAAAACAGTTATTGTGGATAAGCCTTACTCGTACGATTATTTAGTGTGTGCTTTGGGTAGTCAGCCAAACTTCTTTTCAATTCCAGGTGCCAGTGAACATGCTTGGCATTTTTCATCTGGCTATGATGCTTTAAAAATTCGAGGTGAGATTGAATCCACAATTGCATTGGCAAAAAATAACCTCAGAAAAAAAGATGTTCAGATTGTGATTGCAGGCGGTGGAGTTGCCGGTGTAGAAGTTGCCGCTGAATTGCACGGTATGTTAAATTATTTATCTTGGCGAGAAAATTATCCTCGCCATAAAATTGTAACCACTTTGATTGATAGAAGCGAAGCTATGCTTTCTATGTTTCCAAAAGAGGTTCAAGAAATTGCACACCAAAGGTTGGAAGAGCTAGGTGTTGTTTTGGATACCGGTGTTTCTATTGAGAGTATCTCTAAACACGAGCTTCAGACTAGTGATGGTGTTAAGGAATTTGATGTACTCATTTGGGCGGCTGGTGTTCGCGCGAACCCTTTACCAACAAGTGAATCTGTCTCTGTGAAGAAAGGGGATAGAGTAGAAGTTGATGCGCAGTTTAAGTTAGTAGGACAACCTGATGTATTTGTGCTCGGGGATCAATGCGCTCGAGCGGAAGATGGTGGAGTTAATCCTTTACCAGGGACAGCGAGTCAGGCAATCCGTCAGGCAAAATATGTTGCGACTGCGATTAAGGCATTGGCAAAAAATCAACAACCTCCATTATTCACTTGCCAAAGTCTTCCATATATAATTCCACTCGGTCCGAAGTGGGCGATATTTTACAGTAAAAGAAAAGTGGTTAAAGGCTATTTAGGTTATTTAATCCGACAGGTTGTTTGGTTTAAATATTACATTTCAATTTTAGGATTTACAAAAGGCATACACTGGCTACTTCGCACTAGCGAGTTATTTAAACGGAATGATTAAATGAAAGCTTATCACGATTACATTCTTAAATTACGTCACGCTTCGCAGTTTGCATTGATTTTAGCTGTGTTTATTTTGTCATTGGTTGGCTACGCTTATTTTGTAACCACTCCATATTTTGCCGTTGTAGAAAGTTGGGCTCAAAGTAACTTTTGGACCCTCGTTGTATTTTTATTGATATTGAAAATAGTAGGAATCATTTGGCCTCCTTTGCCAGGTGTTGTTCCATTGATAGGCGCAATTCCAATTATTGGCTGGCCAGCTGCCTTTTTCATTGACCTTGTTGGCTACATGATAGGTTCAATTATTGCATTTTTTTTAGCTCGAAAATATGGACTGAACATAATCAAAAAGTTATTTGGTAATGCGGGTGTAAATAGTGTGAAAAAAATTCGCATCAAACCTCATAGACAACTGGAAGCAATTACTTTGATGAAAATATTTGGTGGTGGAATCGGCGAGTTTATAAGTTATGCAGCTGGAATTACAAATATAAAATTTTATAATTTTTTCTGGGGAAGTGTTATAGCTAGTGTGGTTGTCGGTATTCCCTTGTTTTATTTTTTCGATTTTGCCTTATCGCAAAATAATTTATTATTCGCTTTGGTGCCGCTTGGCTTTGGTGCACTGCTGTTCTATGTGCTCCGTGATAGATATTTTGATCTTAAATAAAAAACCGCCAAATTATTCGGCGGTAATTTCATTGAAAAAGGTGTCGAATGAGTTCGACACCTTTTATTGTTATAGTTTACCACTTTGCATTGCGATGTCTCTCAATGCGCTCTTTCTCTTTTTGAGTAAAGCCAGGCGTTACTCGTCTGTTTGCCCATTCTTCAGCGTATTTGGGTTGGTAGTCCCTTTTCCATGTCGCGATGTAATAATCGACCATCCAATCACATATCAGCTGAAATAATTTTGGCGAATCATTTTTAACCAACTCGCTTAATTGTCTGTTTTTGGACTGGTAGAATGAGTATCCAATAGGGTGGGATACAGCCTTCTCAACGATGACTTTTCCAAATTTTGACAACCAGCCTTCCAGCTTGGCTACCCTCCACGCCTCGGCATACAGACAATCCTTATGCTTGAGCAGTTGTTTCATCAGGTCTTTGCGCAGACGTTCAGGAAGCTTGTCATGATATAGTTCATGAAATTGAATTGCCTCAGGCATGAATCGGGGAGTCATGATCAAGAAGCGAAATACGTCCATCAAAATTTCTTTTGTGGGATTCTTGCCGACGAAAGATGTCGCCATCCTCCATTTTCTATCGATCGCTAAGTCTAAGATCTTTCTTCGCATTGCATTGGATATCTTTAACCCGTCTAAATATAAAGCCTCAATTATGTTTCCTTTGAAACCATCCTGGAGCAAATGATCCATAATGGCGTCTGCATTGGTAGGCTCTATTTCTGTAGGGAAAAGTTTGGCTATGATGAGAACCTCATCAAACATTTTGTCCTGCAAAAGTGAACAGAGAAATGGGTTTATCAGTGGCTTACTAAGCTTCATTTTAAAAACCTCCAAAAAGTTGTATTTTTACTATTATACTATATTCTAAATAAAAAGTCAATATTTGTGATTTCTGGTATTTTTTAGGTAAAGTTAAAAACCGCCGAATTATTCGGCGGTTTTTTCTTCTGGTTCTTTAGCGGATTTTTTTGAAGCTTTCTTGGCAACTTTCTTTTTAGCGACTTTTTTGCGAGCGGGTTTCTTTTCGCCCTTTGGCACAGGTGGATTTTCTTTCCAGGCTTTAAATAATTCATCTACCTCGGCTTGAGTTTCTGGTTTGGTATTTAGAATCAAAGTACAATCTGGCCAACGCGTACAAGCGTAGAATGGTTTACCACGCCCACGCCCTTTTTTCTCTACAAGATCACCAGGCTTGGCTTGGCGTTCTGGGGTCTCCACACACAACGGGCATTTGAATCCGGTCTTGTTATAGATTTTTGCGATACCTTTACACTTTGGATAGTTTTGGCAACCTAAGAAGAATCCAAATCGGCCGCGATGAACTTTCATAGGTCCTTCACAAATTGGACAACGCTCGTCTTTGGTTTTTTCTTCTAGAGCTTTAATTTGTGCAGCTTCCTCGGGCATCGGTTGAGTAACTTTACTACCTTCTTCAGGGCAAGCTAAGAATTTACCCATACGCCCGTATTTGATAAGCATCGGCTGTTTACAATGCGGGCAAGGTGTAGTTGATACTTCAATTTTCTTGACTACAGATTCTTCTTTTTCGATAAGGTGTTTTTTAAATGGGGTATAGAACTCTTCGATTACAGGCACCCATTTCAATTTTCCTTCAGCGATGTGGTCGAACTGTTGTTCGATTTCTGAAGTGAAATTGATATCGATAATTTCTGGGAAGTGCTCGACTAACATATCTGTCACCAAATTACCCTCCTCGGTAGGGGAATATTTTTTATCTTCTTTGGTTACGTAACCGCGTTCTTGAATTGTGGTTAGGGTTGGTGCGTAAGTTGAAGGACGACCAATACCATGAGCTTCTAAAGCTTTTACTAAACTCGCGTCAGTATAACGAGGTGGTGGTTCTGTGAAATGTTGGTTCGGGCTAAGTTCGTGTAACTGTAAAATTTCACCAACAGTAAGTTCTGGTAATGCGCCTTCTATTTCGTCTTCGCTAGTTTCGTCGGTGCCTTCTGTATATGCGCGAACGAAGCCGTCAAACTTAATGACTTGTCCGTTTGCGCGGAAAGTATAGCTCCCTCCACCCCGGCTTTCAGCCACCCCTCCTCGGGCAGGAGGGGATGCTGAAATATCGATAGCGGTTTGGTCGAAGATTGCCTGTTTCATTTGGCAGGCGATAGTACGCTTCCAAATTAAATCGTATAAACGGCCGGCATTGCGATCGCTGGCTGAGCGCAAGTTTTGCGGCAACACAGATAAATCTGTTGGACGAATCGCTTCATGTGCTTCTTGCGCACCCTTGCTTTTGTTTGTGAATAGTCGAGGTTCACTTAGGCCATACTCAGGACCGAATTCTTGCTTGATTACTTCTTGCGCTTGAGCCAAAGCGCTTGCGGCTAAATTTAAACTATCGGTACGCATGTAGGTGATGTGGCCGTGTTCGTATAAGTGCTGAGCCACCGCCATAGTTTGTTTTGCGCTGAAGCCAAGTTTGCGCGCCGCTTCTTGTTGTAGGGTAGAAGTAGTGAATGGGGCGGAAGGGTTACGCTTAACTTCCTTTTTTGTAATATCTGTTACTTTGTAATCCGCGCCTTCTAAGTCGGTGGTAATTTTCTTTGCGTCAGTTTCGTTAGTGATACCCATTTTACCAACGGCTTTGTCGTTGATTTTGGTAAGCTTAGAATTAAAAGTTAAGCTGTCTTTAGTTTTTGATAGCAAAGCTTCGATACTCCAGTATTCTTCAGCTTTGAAAGCTTGAATCTCACGTTCGCGCTCGACGATTAAACGAACTGCCACCGACTGAACGCGGCCAGCAGATAAACCATAACGAATCTTGCGCCATAAAAATGGAGACAATTCATATCCAACCAAGCGATCAAGAACACGACGTGCTTGTTGTGCGTCTACTAGGTTTAGATCTATTGCGCGCGGGTTGGCAAGTGCGTGCTCGATAGCAGGCTTGGTGATTTCGTGAAAGACAATACGCTTAAGTTTTGGGTCATTGTATTTCATTCCCAAAGCTTCTACTAAGTGCCAAGAAATTGCTTCTCCTTCGCGATCTTCATCAGTTGCCAATATAATAGAGGAAGCACCTTTGGCCATCTTTTTAAGCTTGGTGATTACTTCCTCTGCCTTTGGTGGAATCGTATAAACAGGTTTAAAATCATGCTCAACATCAATGGAAATTTTGCTTTTAGGCAAATCTCGAACATGACCAAAACTGGCTTCAACCTCGAAGTCGCTGCCTAAAAATTTTGAAATTGTTTTCGCCTTGGTTGGCGACTCTACTATAATAAGTTGTTTACTCATGAAATATTTAAATGATACAAAAGGGAGTTTAGCGGAGACAGCCTTTGTTTGTCAAATTGGTTATAGACAGCGAGTTAAAAGTTCTTTATAATAAGCACAAAAAGGGAGGTGTTAGATGAGGACTGCTTCGAACGATAGATGGATATGGCGTTTTGTGTTTGTAGGGTCAGTAGTTTTTGTTATTCTTGCGGTGAAGCTTGTAGATTGCATCATTGCATTGGTCCCTTCCACTTATTTTTTGGAGGATTCTGTTTGGGACAAAGTATTTCAGTCCCAAATAATTTTAGCAAGCTTGATATTTGCTTTATGTATCGATATCTTGCTTGGGCGCATAGCAAGAAGTTAGAAGTTAAGGCGTAATCACATTTGTGGTTGCGCCGATTTTATTTATTGCATATTTAGAGTAGTAATGTTAATATTGGCTTGAAATGGAGGAATATAATGAAACAACGTTCAGGTAGTAATCAAGTTGTGTTGGAGAATTTGTCGTTTGATGTCGGATGGTGGAGACAGACTCGGCGTGACGGAAGAATTATAATAGCTTCTTTTGCGATGATTTTACTCCTCATATTGGTGGTGATTGCGGGCTTGGCTTGGGGTACAGCATATATTACAGGTGAGTCTAATGCTTTCACCAAGGGTTGGTGGCATTTACCAGCGATTCCGGTTGGTGGATATTTGCTAACAGAGGCGTTCCTTTTAATAGACAAGATTTTTGTCTATTACCGCCATGGAGAAAAATTATGAGATGGAAATCGTTCATGCGCAGAAATCATATTTTTTTTGCACTCTGGTTGGCGCCGGCGGGATTATTTATCCCACTGGTGGGGGTGGTTTTCTATAGCTCCTTCAGTTTTTTTAAGGCTAGCTTTTACACTTTGACTGTGATCTCGGCCTCGTTTCTGCTAACGGGTGGTTTGATAGCATTGATGAGTGAGTCGATGCGAATTTTGGCAGCGAACCGGTGGAAGAAAGGAGATTGGATAAGCGTAGTCAAACGACGCGAAAACCGATTTGGGAAAAGAGTCGTCCAGAGAAATTGACGTTACGGCGTAATCACATTTGTGGTTGCGCCGATTTTATTTAGAATTATTTGTTTCTCTACCTCAGTTGCAATTCTAGGTTGTCCGTAGTTTTCTATGATAATTGGAACAAGCTCAATTGTTTTGAGTTTAGCTGGCTCTTTGCTACCTTGCAAATCAGTTGTACACACCAAGTTGATTTGATCCGTGCGTGATAGAGGAGTTGGGGAGTTTGGATTGAGCCCAGGGTGGCACAAACCTTTTCGTGATAAAGTAATTTTTAACATCAAGCCTTCTTTGGTGTCCTGATTCCACATTTGATCGAACACAAAATTTCCTAAGCTATAAAATATATATTTTTGATTGTATTGCTCGATAGTTTGAACCCAATGGGGGTGAGTACCAATTACCATATCGGCTCCATTGTCGATGGCGGTTCTTGCGAAATCGATTTGGCTTTGGTTTGGTGTTCGCACGTATTCTTCACCAGCATGCATCGTGACAATTATAAAGTCTGATCTAGATTTTAGTTCATTTAGCGAAGCAATTAATCTTTCTTTGTCCTTAATTAATGCAACATTGTAATTGCTCGAACCACTATGATAAGTAGCGCCAATGAAGCCGATTCGAATTCCTTTAATTGAAAAAACCTGACCACGCCACGCTTCATCTAAGTTTTCTCCAGCTCCAACAGGCAGCATCTGATTCTCCCTTAGTAAATCCCGGGTGTATATTAAACCTTCAATTCCTTGGTTGGTAATATGATTGTTAGCCAGGTTAAGCACCTTGAAGTTATATTGTTCGAGCCCGGCAAAGGCCCAAGTAGGGGCATTAAATTTTAGATCTGGACCAACTTGAAAATCATCTCGGCCACTGAAAGGGGACTCGAGATTACCAAAATTAAAATCTACATCCCAGCCTAATTCTTGCTCAAGATTTCTGAATGGCCAATATGCATCGCGGTTGTTTTTGTATATTCGATTCGCGACTTCGCGGGAGAGCATAATATCACCGACAGCATTGAACGTTACCTCTGTGCTTAGGTCTTCATTTTGCCCCAACTGATCTTGGGAAAGTTTGTAATAATCTTCGAATGAACCGCCCGAGCTACCATTGTAAAGTGGGTCCTTGGGTTCTGGATTTAACGTTAAATTAATGAACGCACCTGCGATAGTAAGTAATATAATAATGAATGCGATTCGAAATGTTGGAACGTGGATATTCATACTTTCTGATAAATTTGCGGACTGACTTGGGAAATTAAACCTTTCAATTCAAGTGAGGAGAGAGTGGCTTGGATTTCATTTACTGGGAGACGGGTTTTGTTAGAGATTTCTTCAAAATCTATGTTATCGATTTGCATATATTTTAACACAAGGCTTTCTGTGGGTGAAAGCTGAACGTTTGATTTATGCTCAGACACACTCGCTATTGCAATCCCTAATTCTTCCAAAATATCTTCCGAGCTTTGAATTAATTTTGCGCCATGTTCAATAAGCTGATGTGGACCAAAGCTTAGCGGGGAAGTTATTGGACCGGGTACCGCAAAAACAGAGCGGTTAAAATCCATAGCGAAATCGGAAGTAATCAACGCACCACTCTTTTTACCAGCTTCTACTATAACAACGCCGCATGATAACCCTGCGATTATTCTGTTGCGTGCGATGAATTGATGTTTGCGTGCCTCGGACCCGGGTGGGTATTCGGAAATAATTAACCCGTTGTGGTCTAGAATATCCATCGCTAACTTAAAATTTTCCCGAGGGTAAATCCATTCATCGTCTGGTCCACTTCCAAGAACAGCCACGGTTGGGATATTGTTAGCGATGGCTGATTTATGACTGACCGCATCAATTCCGTACGCCAGACCAGAAATAATCCCAAAAGGATAATTTGATAGACCTGAAACTAACTTTTCGGTAACCGCAATTCCATATTTGGTTGCACGGCGACTTCCAACAAAGCCAACCAAGTTTTCATTTTCTAACAACTTTAAATTTCCACGATAGTAAATTATGAGCGGGGGATCGGGAATTTGTTTTAGCAACTTAGGATAGTTTTCCTCACAAATATTTATTGTCTGGACTTTTGCTAATTTCCATCTGTGAGATAATTCAGTTGGCGATTCTTTAATAAACAAATTATGAAACTTTTTAGTTTGCTCGTAATTTAAATCTACGGACCGGCAGAAATCCTGAGGATTAAGAATTTTGTTTTTTTCAACCGAAACGCGCTCGTACCATTCCCAAATTAGACCAGCGAACTTGGGGTGGGTATGGCTCGTGGCTTGGCTTAATATATAGAGTAAATAATCGACTTGGCTCATGTGTTAATTCTGCCAAACGAGCCATCAAATCCTAATAAATATTTCCTCATTTTAGGGGCAATATTTACTGAATTTTTTATAAAATATGTCCTATTTCTAATGTTTTTACAGCCAATATTGACAAAATGGCAAATTTGATGTATACTTCTATCACGATTTGTCTTCAGTATCCTACTTACAAGTCGCGACAGTGAACATCATCCCTCCTATATGTTCGCCAGTAGCGGTTAAGTAGAGATGTCGCAGCTATTGTTGTGCTTCTCTCACTTGTGGGTGGGGTAGTGAAGATAAACGAAACCGTCAAAACTATTCGAAAAAACAGCCGTTCTACGGCTGTTTTATTTTTGAAGAAATGCTTCTATGAGTTTGTTCGTTTCCGGAAAAACTTTTTCTTTTAGCTGTGCGAGTTCCTCGTCTGTAAACTTTTGCAGAACGAACTCATCAGTAGGAAGAGGGGAGTCTGGTTCACGCGCTTCAACACCAATTCGGATACGTGCAAAGTCTTTTGTTCCAAGTTCATCAATAGTATTTTGAACGCCGTTGTGGCCGCCAGCGCCGCTGCCACTACCAGATTTAATTTGTCCAAAAACTAAATCCTTATCGTCATGGATTACTAGTAAATCGGTAGTCACGTCGATTTTATAGAATGCCGCGATTTCTCGAATTACTTCACCAGATAGATTCATATAACTTTGAGGTTTTACGAAGAAAACTTTCATTCCATTTTCATGATACTCACAAACCTGAGCGTTGAATTTACTTTGGCAAGTGATCGCATCGCGATCTTTCAGAAAATAATCAATTGCTAAAAACCCAGCGTTGTGGCGGGTGAGTTCATATCTATTTCCAGGATTTCCTAAACCTACGATGATTTTCACCCTGTTAAACTTTCTTTAAGTTAATGTGCATTATAAATTGCGACATGCGTGTAAATTAAAAAATTATAGTCTCAACCCTGCTAGTTTAACAGGGTTCACCCTATTAAATATACACTAGCCTGATAAGCTCTATATAAACTATTATTCAACAAACATCAAAACCAAACTGCTAATCTACGGTCATTTAACAGGGTTCACCCTATTAAATATACACTAGCCTGATAAGCTCTATATAAACTATTATTCAACAAACATCAAAACCAAACTGCTAATCTACGGTCATTTAACAGGGTTCATGTGGGTATTATAGCAAAGTTGCGGCAGTTGACTAAGTTTAATCGAAAAGGGATAATCAGAATAAATCACAGGAGGTAACTATGAGCAATAGCTATTTGCGCAAGTCCAGTCTGCCCAAAAGATTTCCGCAGATTCAGATTTTCATTCTGCACAATAAATGCAGTGACAAAATGTTTTTGCAATATGTGTCTGGGGATCAGGTTATGCCGTACGAGAGCACATCAGAATTGGTCGGTATCGTCAGGGTCTCAGATTTCAGCTCAGATTTTATGCCTTACTCTTATGAGACTCAGGTCCGATTGTACGAGGGGATAATCATCCTAATCGGTTATGCGGCGATGCATATGAAAAAGCATCGCGGTGAACGGCAAAAATCTTTGCCAGGGGATTTCAAGAAGTTAGCAAAAAAAGCAATTCGAACCTATCAACAAATTATGGGAAACAGTTTTTTGACCCGTAGTTTTGTTCGGAAAGTATATGCCACGCTTCACAAAATCTGGCTTCATGCCAAAGCTTACTATCGGTGGTGTGAAAGGTTCGTGGAACTACAGGCAAAATTGCTTAAGCACCGGCCTATCGAAGCTTTTGGATTTGAATGCTAAGCTTCGGCCCAGAGAAATCTGGGCCTTTATGTTATAATTTTATTGCAATTAATTTTAAATATATGAGAGATGAACGAGGTAATTTTGGAGGAAGTGAAGTAGAGGGGATGCGACCTGAAGACTTCCGATTTGAAGCTCCTAAAACTGTGGAATCTACCCATCATGAAGAAGCTTCAGATGTAAACAGTATCGTACTTAAATATAATACTGAACTTACAACCGCAGATTTATCAGATCGATCTGTATTTCGAGAATATCTAGCAGATGCGGAATATGTCCGCGAGAATAATCCAGCAGAGGGTAAAAAGTTGCTTGGCATGCTCAATGATAGATTGAAGGAGATGAAACTCGAAGAATATATAGCAGAAGTAGAATCACATCCTCCGACTAACGAAGACATCGATAAAGCTTTAGGAAAAGTTGCAGGTAGAGAATAATAAAAAACCGCCCGAATGTACCGGGCGGTTTTTAAATTGTTATTGTTTTTTTACTAAGTTCAGCTTAATTGGTGTTCCCCAGAAGCCAAGCTTTTGAATAATCTGTTTTTCGAGATAACGACGGTATTGAGTAGAAATCGCAGCCGGGTGATTTACAAGTAAATCAAACATCGGTGCGTGAGTGCCAGTTTGAGTGAGGCCATGAACTTTTGGGACCTTTTGATCGAGCATGCGGCGTGGCGGATTCTTTTCCATGGTGTAAGCCAGAAGTCTGTCTAAATCTTCTTGGCTCACAGTTTTTCCACGAGCTTCGTAGATAGGCTTAATCGCGGCCAACGCTTCGACAATATTTTCTCCAGTGACAGCTGAGACGAAGAAAACAGGCGCGAACCATAAGAACGGGAAGTGATGAGAAACGTAATCTTGCAATTCTTTTTCTTCACCTTCGTACTTATCCAATTTGTTTACTAAAATCACCACACCTTTACCGAGCTCTAAAATTTCTCCGGCAATTACTTGGTCTTGCTTTGTAATAGTTTCGTTGGCTTCGATTACAAACAAAACAACATCACTTTTCCGAATTGATTTAAAAGTTTGAAAGACAGAGTAAACATCTGGTTGAGCCTGGCGGTAGGACTTCTTTTTAAGTCCGGCAGTGTCGATAAATGTATAGTCCTGCCCATCTATATTTATAGAAACATCAATTGAAGTTCGGGTTGTTCCTGGGATATCGGAAACAATCACGCGCTTCTCACCAAGAATGTGGTTAATCAAACTCGATTTACCAACATTTGGTTTACCCACAATTGCAACTGGTATTCCAAGATGCTTTGGAGGCTTTTCAATTTTAAGTTTCTTTAGGTCGGTAGTAATTTGATCGAGCATGTCGCCGATACCGCGACCGGTAGTAGCAGAAATAGGAAAAATCTTTTTTATTCCAAGTTTATCGAACTCGCTACCAAACTCGCGGAACTTAACAGGGGAGTCAACTTTGTTTACCGCTAACACAACCGGCTTTTTTGTCTTGCGAAATTTAATAAGAGCTTTACGGTCGATTGTTCCCGCATCAATTTTACTATCGGCCACAAATAAAATTAAGTCCGCTTCATCTATAGCAAACTCGATTTGTTCGATTAATGCATCTTCAAGTTCCTGCTTATCACCAAAAGTGATTCCAGCTGTGTCGACCATAGTAAAATCAATCCCGTTCCAGGCGGTATCAATATATTGTCGGTCACGAGTTGTGCCAGCAACTGTGGAAGTTACAGCGGCGCGCATTCCTGAGATTTTATTTAGCAACGTTGACTTACCGACATTCGGTTCACCGACAATCGCAACGATTGGTAGTCTAGGATTCATTATAAAATATTAGTTATTCTCCGAGAATTACAATCACATCCACTTTAGCTGGATCGACTTTAATTCCTGGTGGAGCAAGTGAGACTTCGCTCGCTACAAGGCGGTCTTTGATTAAATTGAGAGTAGCTGCTTTTTGATTCACAGAGTAAACGACAGTTTGTTCAAGAGGTCGTCCAGTGTAGATTACTTTGTAAACTGTAAGTCCTGCGCCAGCTAATTCTGTTTCTGCAGCTTTATATAGTTTTTGAGAGACAGTGCTATCTGCTAACCAAACTACAGCTTTTTCCGACATGAGAGCTCCAGTATCAAAACTATTTTGGAAAAAATCGATTATGCTCTGATTGTTTTTACCCGCACAAGTTGTAAGTACAAATGCGCCACTTTCTTCTAAAATCTTTGAACAGATTAAGCCAGTTGTTGGATCAAGACTGATACTTGTTACATTCTCTGAACCAAAATCTTTAGTGAGAGTGTATAACCTAATCATTTCACCAGGTGTTAGGTTGGTGTGAAAATGTTCTCCAACGATGGTAAATAGCTCGTTAATTTTTCCGGCATCGGCAACTATGTTTAGTGAAACAACTTTTGTTTTAGCCGCTTGAATAATTTTCTGTTGCCTTACTCCACGGGCAAAATCCGAACCTTCCGGGCCTGCTGCGTGTCTAGAGCGTGCAAAGATAAGAGCTCTTTCACCATTCATTTGTTCGATTCCTTCTGTGAAAGTCACAGCTGGGATATATCCGCCGGAATTATTCGGGAAAGTATAATCCGTAAAAGTGTTATCAATTTGAACTTCAACGCCGCCGAGCAGGTCGATAGTTTTTTCAAATCCATCAAAGTCCATCACAGCGAAGTAGGGGATTTTCAGCCCAGACATTTTTTCTACGACACCAATTGTAGCCTGACCAGCTTCGTTCCAGTCTTTGTTTTTGTTGTATGCGTTTGCAAATACAGCATTAATTCTGCCTTGCCCAAACTCATTTGTGTTAACAAGGTAATCTCTGGGAATGGAGGTAAGTGTAGCTTTTTGTTCACCAGGTCTAAGCTGTGCCAGTATAATTGTATCAGTTAAGTATGGTCCGTCGTGACCTGGTCCGCCAATACCAAGAAGCAGCACATTAACTTGTCCTTCTTGCTCACCTATAACTTTGCTTCCACTACCGATAGATAGTAAATCGGTGATTCTGCTGTACAGGCTTTGGTTGTTGCCAACAAAAATTTTGTCGGCGAGGCTCGTAGTGCGCAATAACACTAAACCTCCGACAATCACAATAATCGCAACAATAACTCCAATTACAATTTTTAAACCCCGCTTAGATTTACGCGCTGGTGGAGTTGGTTCCTTGGGAATTTGGTCGTCGGTTGGTGGTGTATGAGGGTGTTTATCTGCTTGAGCAAAAAACTCTTCATATCGGTCGATGTTCTTGCTATCAATTTTCGGAGGAATGGAATTCATTAACTGTATAAAATTAAGAAAAATTACCTAGCTATTATAGCTGATATTAACTGTTCCGTTAAGGGGTAAAATTACGAATTTTCTAGAAAAAAATTCAAAATTAAGGTCTTGCATTGGGTGGTTTCGGGTGTTATAGTTCAAATGTTATTTATTATTTTTGAAACAAAATATGTCAGAACAAAAAATCGTTATCGAATCAGCAAGTGAAGAAGAAATTCAGCCATCATCTGGTTCGTTTTTGTGGGAATTAATACGCATAATTGTAGTTGCTTTTGTTGTAATGGTTGCTTTTCGAGTTTTCGTTGCGGAACCTTTTGTTGTGTCAGGTTCATCCATGGTTCCAAACTTTCATAACAAAGAATATCTAGTTGTCGATAAGGTCAGTTATCGCTTAGGCGAACCAAAGCGGGGCGATGTTATCGTATTTAAATATCCAAAAGACACATCTCAATATTTTATTAAAAGAATCATTGCTTTACCAGGTGAGCGTGTACAAGTTGATAACGGACGTGTCAAAGTTTTCAATAATGAGTATCCTGAAGGTGTGGTTATTTCAGAGCCTTATCTGACAAGTGAAGATGCTACATTCGGTAAAACAGATATTGTAACTCTCGGTAGCAGCGAGTATTATGTTTTGGGTGATAATCGTTTGGCTTCGAGTGATTCTCGGGTATGGGGAATTTTGCCAGAACATAATATCATTGGAAAAGCATGGTTTAGAGCTTTTCCAATTACTGAACTAGGGTTCCCGTCGTTCCCAGATCCAATTTTAAATTAGTTTTTATTCGTAAATAGTTTAAGCAATGGCTAAGACAGTAACAAAAAAATCAACTGCAACAAAGCCGGGAAGTATGAACGGCTTGCGAGATATCTACACTCAGACTAGTCCCCACTGGCATGCAATTTTGAAACGACTTCGTAAAACAGGAAAGTCATATGGGTTTATGCCTGTTGAAGCTCCTATTGTCGAAGAAGAAAAAACTTACACCGATTTATTTCGCGATCAACCACAAGTCTTAGAGCGTACAATTTTCACTCAACTTGGAAATAAGTCTGTAGCGTTGCGTTCCAGCGTTTTGCCTTCTATTTTACGATATTACGTTCAACATAAAATTTTCGAAGAGCAGCCAATGTCGAAGTGGTTTTACACTGGCAATATCATTGAGCAAGACGAACGTCAGGCAGCTCACTTAAATTATCAGTTTGGATTTGAAGTTTTAGGTACGTTTAGTCACTTGTCTGAGGCACAAGTTATCTGTGCTGTTTGGGAATTTTTACGAACTTTGGGTTTGGAAAATATTCAAATTGAAGTTAATATGCTTGGCGACGGGGGAGTAAGTCAAAGTGGTTATCCGAGTGTGCTGAAAGATTATTTAAAAACCCGAGACTTTGATTTATGTGATGATTGTATAAATCACACAACCGGACGTGTATTAAACGTATTGCGTTGTAATAATTTAAGTTGCCAATTAGTTGTTGCGGAAGCGCCAAGTGTTTTGGATTACCTCGATGATGATTCAAAATCTCACTTCACAAATGTTTTAGAAGCTCTTGATGAATTAAGCATTCCGTATCAACTCAATCAATATTACGCTGGGCCGCAGGGGACATCACGAACAAATTTTGTAATCAAATATATCGGTGATAAAGAGCAATTGGTTTTGGGTGAGGGTGGTCATCACGAATTGATGTTAAAGAATATTGCTGGTAAAGCGATGCCGTCGTTTGGTTTTGTTGGAAATCTAGCAGCAATTGCAAAAGCTATGGAGCTTCAAGGGGTTGAACCACAACCAGATTACAGCAATGAAGTATTTTTAGTACCACTGGGCGAATTGGCTGCAAAGAAAAGTTTGCGTTTGTTCCGCGATCTAGTGATTAGTGGAATTATTGTTCACGACCACTTTGGTAGTGAAGGAGTAAAGAATCAGCTTAAAGCGGCACAGGATTGTAAAGCACCTGTCGCATTAATCATGGGTCAAAAAGAAGCAATGGACGAAATGGTTATTTTGCGAGATGTGAAATCTGGAATGCAGGAAATTTTTCCTTACGAAAAAATTATCGATGAAGTTAAAAAAAGATTGGGAAAATAGTTTAGCACTTACGAATTGTGCGAATGTACGAATTTTCATAATCGAATATATTTAATTCATCATACATTCATTTGATTAGTAATTTGAAATTTATGGATAATTGCGTATTTTGTAAAATTGGTAGTCATAATCAAACCGCTGACCTCGTTTTCGAAAACGAGGAGCTATATGTGGTTCACGACATCATGCCAAAAGCACCTGTTCACTTTTTAGTGATACCTAAACAACATTTGGAATCAATAAATCATTTAGCAGAAGACAAAGCCGATTTGGTTGGTAGAATGATTCTACTCGCGAAAGACCAAGCAGCTTTGCATGGCATTGGCAGTACAGGTTATAAACTGGTGTTTAATGTTGGTAAAGATGGTGGTCAAGTTATTCCACATCTTCATCTTCATGTCTTGGGTGGTAAGCAGATGCCAGAATAGCTGTTAAGTGGTCATCGAAACCGCGCACTAATCGTTGGTGCGCGTTTTTATTTGACCACCCTTGAAAAATACGGTATAATTACGTCATATTTAAGGTCAAATAGGTTATTTATTTTAATCTATATAGACCAATACAGGGAAAGAGGTGAAATTCATTGGTAGAAGTTAAAAAGAAAGAACACGAATCCTTTGATGCGTTACTCCGCCGGTTTAATCGTAAGATTCAACAAAGCGGTGTTTTAGTGCGCGCGCGTAAGACACGCTTTTTCGAACCAGAAAAAAGCCGTAACCTACAACGCACTAATGCGATCCGTCGCAGCGAATTAAGAGAAATTCGTGAAGAACAGAAGCGTATTGGCCGTCCGGTCAAGCCTTCGAGAGGACGAAGATAATGGATTTATCATTACAAACCATTGAAGATCAGTTAAAAACTTATTTAAAAGAGAAGAATCAAATTGCCGTTGATACCTTGCGCGGTTTAAAAACTCGCATTACCAACGAGCAGATTTCAAAAGGCTCCGAACTCACTAGTGACGAAATTTTGGCGCTAGTTAAATCAGAAGCGAAACGTCGCAAGGAAGCTGTAGAAGCTTTCACAACGGGCGGACGGGCTGATTCCGCGGCGAAAGAAACAGCCGAGTTAGATATTTTAAGTACTTTTTTACCTGAACAATTATCAGAAGAACAAGTTGCAGCAAAAATCGAAGAACAGATTTCCGCGAACGGTTGGACAGCAGCAGACTTCGGTAAAGCTATGGGAACTTTGAAGCAAGAATTTGGCAACGATGCCGATGGGGCAATGGTTTCTAGATTGCTCAAAGAACGATTAAAATAAAATATAATCAACCTGTGAGTGTTTCCTTGTTTGACCCAGTAGTGAGCGTGATAGCAGGGGAATGCGTAGTACAAAATTAAAATTAAATTAAGCGATTCACTGTTTAGTCAAGTTCGCTATAAAATAAAAATATAATCAACCTGCGAGTGTTTTCCTGTTTGACCCAGTACGCGAAGCCAGCGAGCACCGAGTGAGTCGTAATAAAAGTTACGGCGAGCGAGGAGTGGAGCTGGCGACAAAGTAATGGGTCAAACCTGGAAGGCGAAGTTCGCTTGAGTGCGAATTTACTTCGCACGATGCGAACGAGCAGGGGAACACTAGATAACAAAATGGCAAGAGAACAATATATAGTCGGTCTTGATATAGGAACCCAAAACATTCGGGTTGTTCAGGGCAAAGTTGAAGAAAACGGTAGAGTCAATATCATTGGCGCGAGTCAGGTTCCAGCAGTGGGGCTAAGACGCGGCGTTATTGTTGATATTGACGAGGCCGTTTCTTCTATTTCTAGCGCGTTAGAACGAGTAGAGCGTATGACTGGCGTGCCTGTTCAATCTGCTAACGTAGCTGTTGGTGGAAATCATATTGCTTGTGTCGACAGCAAGGGCGTGATTGCTGTGTCTCGTGCCGATGGTGAAATTAGTGAAAATGACGTAGTCCGTGTTATCGATGCTTCTCAAGCCATTTCGATTCCGCCGAACCGTGAAGTGATTCACGTTATTCCAAAAACTTTCACGCTAGACGGCCAAGCCGGAATCAAAGATCCTCTTGGCATGACAGGAATCAGGTTGGAAGTAGAAACTATTCTCATCCATGGAGCAACGCCTTTCTTAAAGAATTTGCAGAAAGCAATAATGCAAGCTGGTTTGGAAATTGATCAGTTGGTTCTTTCACCATTGGCTGCAGCAGCTAGTGTTCTGTCGAAGCGCCAGAAAGAATTAGGTGTTGCGATTGTTGATTTGGGCGCAGGTACTACAAGCTTGGCAGTGTTTGAAGAGAACAACTTAGTGCATACTGCGATCATTCCTGTTGGTTCAATGCACATCACTAACGACATCGCTATCGGGTTGCGTTGCACAATCGATACAGCCGAACGCGTGAAGTTAGTTTACGGACAAGCTTCAAGTAAAATGATGGATAAGTTAGCAGAGGTAGATTTGAACAAAATTGATCCTGAAGAAACCGAGCGCGTACCGCAAACTTTGGTTGGCGATATTATCGAAGCTAGACTCGAAGAAATTTTTGACATGGTAGTTCGCGAGTTGAAACTCATCGACCGCGACGGGAAGTTGCCGGCGGGAATTATCTTGACTGGCGGCGGTAGTTCGCTTCCAGGAGTTGTTGAATACGCAAAGCATCGTTTCAGGCTACCTGTTTCCATCGGCGTACCTACCGAAATGGACACTGTGATCGATCAAGTCGTCGAACCGGCTTTTGCAACTGTGGTGGGACTGTCTTTATGGGGCGGTGGCCATTCCGCAGGCGGAATGTCTATGCCTGGAGCCGATGTTTTCAAAGGGTTGTGGAATCACAAATTTGTGCTAAAATTGAGGCAATGGGTCAAGTCTTTCATGCCTTAAACCCAAATAGCTCCCAAAAATAAAACGAAAACGCAAAAATAACAAATCGATCGAATTTCAGGCTCAGCCTTCACTTGTTATTTTGCGTTTTATTATTTAAGATATACTAATGATTCAGGTCTGACTCGTGGAACTGACCAGTCCGGCGAGCGAGCTCTGAATCAGAATTCAGTAACCATTTTTTATGAAAAAAACTATGGAAGTTAAACCGAAAATCGAAACATTTGCGCGCATTAAAGTTCTCGGAATTGGTGGTGGTGGAACCTCTGCTGTTAATAGAATGTCCGAGTTGGGCATCAAAGGTGTAGAATTCATCGCAATCAACACTGATGCTCAATCCTTACATCACAACCAAGCCGACCGAAAAATTCATATTGGTAAAAGCATTACTAAAGGTTTAGGTTCTGGAATGAATCCAGAACTTGGTCGTCAAGCTGCAGAAGAAAGCCAAGAAGAACTTGAAGATGCAATCTCCAATGCTGATATGGTTTTCATAACAACTGGTTTGGGTGGTGGAACAGGAACTGGTGCCGGTCCAATTGTTGCTGAGTTAGCAAAGAACCGCGACATTTTAACAATCGCCGTTGTCACCAAGCCTTTCACATTCGAAGGAAGCAAACGCCGTGAAGTAGCGGAAGCCGGTTACGATAATCTTAAAGACAAAGTAGACGCAATTATTTCTATTCAGAACGATCGCATTTTACAAATCATCGACAAGAAAACTTCTATTATGGATGCGTTCAAGACAGTGGACGATGTACTCAGACAGGGGATTGCCGGTATCTCTGATTTGATTACTACTCATGGAAAAATCATGAACGCCGATTTCGCGGACGTTCGAACAGTAATGCAAAACGCTGGAACTGCTTTGATTGGTATTGGTTCAGCATCTGGTGAAAACCGTGCTGAGCTTGCTGCTAAAGCTGCGATTAACTCTCCATTGTTAGATATGACTATCGATGGTGCGCGCGGTGTCTTGTTCAACATCACAGGTGGTGCCGATCTAGGAATGTTCGAAATCGACGAAGCTGCGAAAGTTATCACTAAGAATGTTGATTCCGACGCAACCGTTAAATTTGGAACTGTTCTCGATGAAACTATGGGCGACGAAGTTCGCATTACCGTTATTGCGACTGGTTTCGACGAAAACAATCGTCGTCCAACACCGATTTCTTTCTCGCCGGTAGAAGATAGAGAGTTCACTCCGAAAGCTGCTCCTGCGCCTTCGGTTAATCCAATCTTTGAAGATGAGGAAGAGCCAGAAGTAGCTGTGCGCAGACCATTGTTTAAACCAAAGCCTGTCGAGCCGGTACAGAGTATGTCGGATGACAATAATACGGATGATGAGTTGGACATACCTGCGTTTATCCGTAAGAAAATGAAATAACTTTTTTTAACCCCGCCTGACGGCGGGGTTTTGTTATGGACACCACAAGGTTTGCACGCTCAAGCTGTTGAGCTACGCCGCTACAAATCGCAAGCGATTTGGCGGCTGGGCTACAAAGGCTATCGCTTCGCAAACCTTGTGGTGTGAAAGAATGGGTGGTAAGGAATTAGCAAACCAGAACGAAAAACCCCCAGTAGGGACTTTTATTTACTCCCCGCGTTGCGGGGAGTTTTTTATTTCCGCGGGTCCTGTCACGCTGCACCTCCAGTCGTCCTCCTCCGTGCGGGCGACTGGAGGGCCTCCGCAGCTTGCCACCCGCTAATGAATGTTTAGGGGGTGTGGTTTCAAAGGCTATCGCTAAGCAAACCTTGTGATGTGAAAGAATGGGTATGAAAATAAACACAAAACGAAGTAACCATATATTTATGGTTCAAGGGATTAATAATCCCTGCTACCCACTTCGGAGGTAGTAAGCAAGCGCCGCCGGTTGTAGCCCGCCTAAATCTTTTTCAAGATTTTGGCGGGCGAAGACCGTACGAGAGTGCTGCCGAAGAAGTGGGTAGCTAAACTGAATTTTAAATACTAAATAAAAAGAGAGTTGCTGTTCCTTCCAGAAAGGATTAGGCTAAAAAAGAATTCCTTCCAAACTAATAAAGAAATTATAATTAGACAAGACAAAGAATTTATGCTATAATACTTAAGTAGAAATTCGTGAAGAAATAAAAACAAAAGTTTTCGTTCATGTCAGAAAAACCATATTCAAGTTATATCAAGGATCATAAGAGTATGATTCTGCGCGACTATTTGGCCATTGACCGCACTGCTCTCACAAACGAGACAGCGTTCATGGCTTATGTTCGTACTTCATTGGCGCTGATTGCTGCCGGTGTTTCTTTGGTTAAATTCTTTAATGAGCCGATGATGCACATTTTAGGATGGGCATTTGTGGGCGTAGGAAGCTGGTTGGCACTATATGGCTACAGCAGGTATCGTAAAGTAGATAACTTGATGCATCAAATCAAAGGTGACTTTGTTGCGGAGCATCTAAAGTCAAATAAAAAGAAAAGCTCCGTTAGTAGTTGGATGGTGCAATTATTTAAGAGATAGAGAAAATTTTGAAGCTCCGTTAAGCGGAGTTTTTTGTTTGTTTAATAATTGATATACTTTAATCATGAATAAAATAGAACCCCGAACTTTAAAGGGCTTCCGTGATTACGGTGCAGTCGAGCAAGGCGCAAGGCAGTCCATGTTTTTGAAAATACAAACTGTGTTTGAACAGTTTGGTTTTTCACCGTTATCAACTCCCACTTTAGAGTACAAAGAAATTTTGATGGGGAAGTACGGTGATGACGAAAAATTGGTCTACAGTTTTCAAGATAACGGCGGCCGAGATGTTGCGATGCGTTACGACTTAACTGTTCCGTTGGCTCGTTATGTTGCCGAGAATCAAGGGAGTTTGTTGTTGCCTTTTAAGCGTTATCAGATTGCGCCGGTGTGGCGCGCCGATAATCCTCAGAAAGGGCGCTTGCGCGAATTTTATCAGTGCGATGTAGATGCAGTTGGTACCGATTCAATTTTAGCCGACGCTGAAGTAATTGCCTGTGTTGCCAAAGCACTCGAAGCATTAGGTTTAAGTAATTACAAAATTCGTATCAACGACCGAGAAATCTTTTCACAGTTCTCTCAAGACACCGTGCGCATGATTGATAAGGTAGAAAAAATCGGCGTCGAAGCAATGACTAAAGAAATGCGCGAACGCGGTGTGAGTGATTCCGAAATTGAACAAGCAACGAATTTAGTTTCAGGAAATACGAAAGCTTTACCAGAACGATTGTCTTCCGTAATTGATGCTCTCAAAAAATTTGGATTGAAAGGTGAGATAGATTTTGACCCAACCATCGCGCGCGGCTTGGATTATTATTCGGGCACAGTGTTCGAAATCGTTTTACCTGAAAAACCTGAATATGGCAGTATTGCTGGCGGCGGTCGTTATGACGGGTTAGTCGATCAATTTTCCGAACAAAGCTATCCAGCTGTCGGGGCGAGCGTCGGTATAGATCGCTTATATGGCGCCTTAGATGAGCTTGGACTTCTTCCAAAGGCTACTGGCGCAGAAGTTATCGTCTTGAACTTAGAAGCCGAGCTTGGGAGTGATTACTTAGAATTGGCTAGTAGTTTGCGAGCAGAAGGAATAAACACCGAATTATTTTACGAACCGGCCAAACTCGAGAAACAGTTTAAATACGCGGAGCGAAAAAACATTACTTGGGCAGTTGTGATGGGAAGTGAAGAACTGAAGAGCGGAAAACTGAAACTTAAAAATCTTTCTACAAGAGAACAAACTGAAGTTTCAAAATCTGAACTTATCACTAAACTTCAATCTTAAGAAAAACTTAATCCAGTCTTGAAGTAGTCATAGGCATAATAATGCCATGGCTGCTTTTTTAATTTCACCAATTTGTTGGGGCGTGATTGCGGGTTTAGTATTCGCGCGTTTTGCTGTGTTTGATTTCAGAGTTGTTGTGGGTGCTTTCGTGATCGGTCTAGTTGGGTTGGGCATCGCGCTGCTTTCAAATAAAAAAAATTTGCTAGTTGTCACTGCATTTGTTTGCGGGGTAAGCATCGGAATAATGAATTGGTCTAACGCTCAAGAAGTAAATCAGTATGAGTCGCTTTACGGACAATCTATCAATATAGAGGGAGAGATAGTGTCGCGGCCAAGTATTACGGCCAGTGGTAATCAAGCATTAATCGTTAGACCCGATGGGTTCACTCAAGACATTAGGGTGAGTCTGTTTCATCACACTGTTGCGAAAGGCGGGGAGAGGGTTTGGATACGAGGACTCATTGAACAGCCTGAAAACTTCAGCAACTTTAACTACATTGCATTCTTGAGAAAAAATAATGTTTACGCTGAGTTATCCAAAGCAAAGGTGATTATTTTTGAACCGGCTCCTGAAGGAGTTTCAAATTGGCTAGGGGATTTACGGCAAAATGTAACCAGAGTTTCCGAGCGAAATTTCAATACCGAAACCAGTGCGATTGTGCTTGGTATGTTGATTGGGCACAAAGAGCAACTTCCAGAAGAAGTAGAAATAGCGTTCCAAAAATCCGGACTCATTCATATTTTAGTTGTGTCCGGATTTAATCTCACTATTATTGCAATTGGTGTTGGTGTTTTTGCAAGATGGTTTGGGCGGAGATTGGTCGATAGTAGTTCGTTAATACTCATTTGGTCGTTTTGCATTTTAGTTGGTGCTACTGCCGCGGTCACTAGAGCAGGGGTGATGGCTAGTATTTTGATTGTTGCGAGATTATCTGGAAGACTTGCTTCATCCTCAACTAGCTTATTACTCGCAGTTGTAATCATGAGCTTGTTAAATCCGTGGCAATTATTTTATGACATTGGCTTTCAACTTTCTGTTGCGGCGACATTTGGTGTGTTAGAAGCTTCTCGTATTAGAACTAGATTCAATAAAGAAGGTGTGCTTTCCGAAATTATTTGGCCAAGTATGGGAGCAATCATTTGCACTGCACCGCTCATCGCATATTATTTTGGAACCGTGAGTTTAGTTGCACCATTAGCAAATTTATTAGTTCTACCGTTAATTCCATACTTAATGTTATTCGGCGCGCTTGGATTGATTCCGTATCTGAAAATCTTTTTTGTTCCCGTCACAGAACTGTTAGTTGCATGGCAGTTACAAATAATTTCAACTTTAGCTGATTGGCGGTACAGTCAATTGCAAACCAGCATAGATACAACTTTCATTATTTGTTATTATTCCATTTTAATTTTACTAGTTTGGGCTATAAATTACGGAAAACCACAGTTGAAAGAATCGCAAAGCCGTGATAAGATAACACAAATAACTATTTAATTATGAACAAAAACACCACACTTGTTATCGTCGCTATAATTATTATTGTCGCAATTGGGGGATTTCTTCTGATGCGAAACAAATCTAACTCTAATCAAACTATGAATAATTCAGACACACAAACCGAAGCGCAAACAACAACTCAAACTGAAGAATCTACTACAGCACCAGTAACTGGTGAAATGGTAATCATGGATGTGAAAGATTTTGGGCAAATCAAAATTGCATTAAATTCTGAAGCTGCGCCAAAAACTGTTGAAAACTTTTTGAAACTTGTTAACGATAAGTTCTATGATGGTTTAACTTTCCACAGAATCGCAGCTGGTTTTGTGATTCAAGGTGGTGACCCTAAAGGTGATGGAACAGGTGGTCCTGGTTACACTATCCCTGCTGAAATTAAACTTCCGCATACCAAAGGTTCAATCGCGATGGCACGCTTGGGTGATCAGGTAAATCCAGGAAAGGAATCTTCAGGCAGCCAATTCTATATTGCGCTAGAAGCGCTTCCAATGCTCGATAATCAGTATACTGTCTTCGGTGAAGTAGTTGAGGGTATGGATGTTGTAGCAAAAATTGGTGCCGTTCCAATTAACGCCGGTCCGTTTGGTGGCAGTGATGGTCCGCCACAGACACCAGTAGTAATTTCATCAATAACAATAGTCAAATAATTTATGTCACACGAAGAAGAAACAATTGAACGAACCTTAGTACTCCTTAAACCCGATGCTTTAGATCGTGGGTTGGTGGGGGAGATCACTCAGCGATTCGAAAAAGTAGGACTGAAAATTGTTGGCATGAAGATGCTCATTCCTTCTCATGACCACGCCCAAAAGCATTACACTGAAGATTTAGCGATTCGCCGTGGTGAACACGTTCGAAACCTGATGGTAGACATGCTAATCTCTGGACCAATTGTGGCCTTGGTTTTAGAAGGGATCGAAGCAGTTGAATTAGTGCGCAAGATGATTGGTGGTACAGAACCTAAATCTGCTGCTCCAGGTACAATCCGCGGTGATTACTCCCACGTTTCGTTCAAACATACTGACAAGCATAATTCTAAGCTTTATAACTTAATCCACGGTTCATCAAGCGTGGAAGAGGCTGCTCAGGAAATTGCAGTTTGGTTTGATGAAACTGAGCTTGTAGACCACCAACCAACTTACACAAAGAACACATTGAATAAATAAAAAAATAACTCCAATAGGAGTCATTTTTTTATCTAAGTAGACTGGAACCATCTATGTATCCCCGGAAGCCTACAAGGCTGTCTGGGATCTATATATTACACAGACCCCGGCTCTTCGGCCGGGGATGCTGAGGAAAATAATATTGATTCGATTAATGGATCCCGGATATTTGCTGCGCAAATTCGGGATGACATGAGCAAGCTCATGGTATCAATAAGTATCCCCGGCGAAAGCCGGGGTCTAGTCTAGGACCCACGCCTTCGCGGAGATGACATGAGTAAACTCATGTCATTTTTTACGGAAGAAAGTTGGAAGGGAAGAGGAAATATCTTGAAGTTTCAATTCCCTCACACGTTGGAAAATTCCTTTATCGTTTTCTTGCAAGTATTTTCTAATTAACGAACGAGCGTGACTGGTTTTAGCTGCTAGAAGCCAATCACGAGATGGTGTGGCAGCTTTTTTGGATTTCAGAATTTCGACAACATCGCCTTGTTTAAGCTCGTCTGTAATTTTGGCAATTTTACCGCCAATTTTTGCGCCCATCATTTGGTAACCTAAATCGGAATGCACTGCAAAAGCAAAGTCGATAACTGAAGCACCGACAGGCAAATCTTTTACATCGCCTTTAGGGGTGAGTACAAAAATTCTGTCTTTGAAAAAATCTACTTTTAGACCTTCTAAGAATTCTTCTGGATGGGCTGCCATTTCTTCTTGCCACGCACGAAGTTCAGCAAACCAAGTTTGCCCTTTTTCTAGTTGCTTAGGTTTACCTTTTTCTTCGTAGAACCAGTGAGCGGCAATACCGCGTTCAGCGGTTTCATGCATTAAATCGGTGCGAATCTGAACTTCAAAAACCTCACCTGATTTATCAAAAACGGTCGTGTGGATGCTTTGATAACCATTTGGTTTTGGTGTCGCAATGAAATCTTTCACCCGCCCAGGTACAGGATTAAAGTGTTTGTGAATAATACCAAGTACTGCATAACAATCACCAGTAGAGCGGGTGATTATTCTTAGAGCGTGCAAGTCATAAATTTTTGTAATGTCGTTTTCGTACCTAAGTAACTTTTTACTTAAAGAGTAAATGCGTTTAGTGCGGCCTGTGATTTCTTCAAACTTAATCCCTTCTAATTTAAGAATTTGAGATAACTCTTTCTGCATCTCTTTAATATTCTTATCGCGCTTAGCTAACTCAGTCTGTAAGGCTTCTTTGGTTTCGTTATATTCTTTAGGTGAAACAATTTGAAAAGATAAATCTTCTAATTCATCTTTCCAACTACCGATACCGAGACGACCAGCAATTGGTGCGTACATTTCCAAAGTTTCGGAAGCAATTTTTTGTTGCTTTTCATCCGAAAGGGCATGAAGAGTTCTCATGTTGTGAAGTCGATCGGCTAGCTTGATTAGCATAACGCGAACATCTTGTGATGTTGCAATGAACATCTTACGCAGGTTTTCTACATAGTACTCATCTTTGCTGTTTCGTAAGCGAACGTGACCAAGTTTTGTAACGCCATCAACTAGTTTGGCGATTTCTTCGCCGAACTCTTTTTCTAAATTTTCATGAGAGGTTTCTGTGTCTTCGGTAATGTCATGCAAAATTGTCGCGCAAATTGTTGCTGTATCAGGAAAAATCTGACCCAAAATTGTAGCAGCCGAAATCGGATGTTGTACAAAGTCTTCACCACTTTTTCGCTTTTGCCCCGTGTGAGCTTTGGTCGCGAATTCAATAGCTTTTTCTATAAGCGCTTTGTCTTTAGCGGGAAATTTATGCGGAATTGATTTGAATAAGTCTTGCATAAGGTTAGTATAGCAAGGTTGCCTTGCTTCATAAATACAACTTATATATGCTAAAAGCATGCCAGAATTACCAGAAGTTCAAACCGTTGTAACGGAACTGAATAAAAAACTCAAAGGCCGAAAGATTAAGCGCGTGGCTGTATTTGCGGCTAAGCTTGTTAGTCTTGGTCCAAACACGGTGAGCAATATTCGCGACGTTACTCAGAAAACTGTAGATCAGTTTTGCAAATTACTAACAGGAAGAAAAATTGTTTCAGTGAGTCGCCGTGGAAAGATGTTAATTTTTAATGTCGATGGGCCGCTAACTATGTTGGCGCATCTTAAAATGACCGGCCAATTTATTTTTGAAGACAAAATTCTAGCGAAAAAAACTGGTAGTCAGTATAGGTTGCTAAATAAACCGACCGCGCCTTTGGTGAAGCTTCCAAGTAAACACACTCACGTCGTTTTTTATTTCACCGACGGCTCAACTTTGTATTTTAATGACATCCGCAAGTTTGGGTATCTTCGCGTTGTTCTAGATAAAGAGATGGGTGATGTGAAAGAGTTTCGTGAATATGGCCCAGAGCCACTCGAAAAAAGTTTTACATTTGAAGTATTTGCAGAAGCATTAAAAAAGCGTAAAGCCATTCCGATTAAACTCGCGCTCATGGATACTAAAGTTGTAGTTGGAATCGGTAATATTTATTCTGACGAAATTTTGTATCATGCCCACGTTCGTCCGGATAGGCGAGTGGATTCACTAAAGCCCAAAGAATTGAAAGCTGTCTTTGGTCAGATTAAGCCTGTACTTCAAACTGGAATCAAATATAAAGGTTCTAGTGTGGGAGATTTTGTCCGAACAGACGGAAAATGGGGCAGCATGGGTAAGCACCATTTTGTGTACGGTCGCAAAAAGCAGGCCTGTTTGGGTTGTGGTACAATGATTGTAAGTATGAAATTAGGCGGCAGAACCTCGTCTTTTTGCCCTCGAGAGCAAGTTTAAAATCCATGGAAAACAATACACACAAAATAGAAACCCCTCAATCTCAAGAGCAAATGCTCGCTGAGATTTTAGATAACTCACGCAAGAGCAAGAACTACATGAAGTGGCAGCTCATCATCACCATCGGTTTAGTCGTCATACCTTTGCTTGCTGGCGTCATCATTATACCAATCGTGATTAGTTCACTCACAACAGCTTATTCAGGAATTTTGCAGTAAATCCAAGTCATCCCGGAAGCCACGTAGGCACGAAGTGCCGAAGGGCTATCCGGGACCTCAATAATTAATTAATGGATCCCCCTGCCAAATCTTTGTGAGATTTAGCAGGGCAGGCCAGTCTCGCCCTTCAGGCTCGCCAGGGAAGACAATTTGGACGACATGAACAACGAACGTTGGCAACAATTTATAGATTTAGCGAAAGAGCAATTTCAAAATGTAGAAATATCTACTGAGGATTTGTTAGTCCAAACTATGGACGGGCCAGAGCAACGCGGAACCTTGGATATTTTAACTTTCGATAGGAACGGCGAGAGCTTTAAAATGGAAAGAGAGAACAAGCCAATCGTGTTAGAACGAAAAGAACACTTCGCAAAACGTCCAACCGACACAGCGCGAACTGAGTACGTTTTTTCTGATACAGAATTTTCTCACAAATTAAGAGTCTATAAAGAAACAGATTCAGGGGATTGGGATGAAATCAGCACGGATAGTCTAGGACTTTAGTCATTTATTTTCTTCCATTTATAGGTGGGTGGCACGCTGCGGAGGCCCTCCAGCCACCCGCACGGAGGAGGATGGCTGGAGGTGCAGCGTGACAGGACCCGCCGATCTTTATCCACTCCGCCGCAGGCGGAGTAACACAGTCTATGGTAGGCAAATAGAATAGTAAACTTTTATGTTATCAGAAAGAATAATACAAACTTTAACATTTTTTGATGCACAAGATTTACCGCTCACTGCTATGGAAATTGAGCGGTATTTAATAGCGGAAAAAACTCAGCTCAAGAACCGGCTTGATGAACAGTATGAATTGAAAGAAGTAGATACTGCGCCATCGCCGGTTCATTTAGACACCATCATGGTTCAACTGGAAGCCTTACTTCAAGATCAAAAGATTTCCGAAGACAAAGGGTTTTACTGTAAGTGGGGTAGAGAATCGATTATTTCGCAGCGCCAAAATAATTATTTAAACGGTTTGCGCCGGGAGAAGTTAATCCGCCGATATATTTGGTTTACGAAATATTTGCCGTTTGTTCGCGGTATTGGCTTAGGCGGTTCTCAGCCTCTTGGTCAGCAAAAACCAACCAGCGACATTGATTTGCTAATTATCACCGACCAGAAGTTTATGTGGTTAGCTAGAACTTTTTTGATGATTTATTTTCAAGCTTTTGGCGTGAGACGTTACGGCACCAAGATTGCCAACCGATTTTGCTTGAATCACTATTTAGCAACTCCGCGTGAAGTTGATGCGGAACGGAATTTATACAAAGCTATGGAGTATGGAAGACTGCGCCCGCTAATAAATCCAGAGGTGATTGCGCAGTTTCAGACAGCGAATGCGAAATGGATGAAAACTTTTTTTCCAAACATTACTTTTTCGGAACCTCAGGAATTGATTCAATCAGGATTACAAAAAGCTTTAGAAGCTCTATTTAAAAATCGTTTAGGTTTTTGGTTAGAGCAAAAGTTGGGCCAATGGCAGAGTGGAAGAATTCGCCAGGACCAATTTGTGTTTGTAAGAAAAGATGAACTCAGCTTTCATCCAGAAAGCAAACACGAAAAATTACTTCACGGATTTTTTGGAAAATAAAGAAACCCGCTCATTTGCGGGTCTTTATTTTTAGCACAAACTAGTCAACTTTCTTAAATTCCACCAGTAAAAAGATAGGGAAGCGGTGGAGGCGATGTTGTAAATTGAATCTACTGCTGTCTTGTAAGCTTTCTAATTCCCGCATGTGCTCAAAACTAAAACCTGCTTCACGCAAGTGGTTTAAGTGTTCGGACAATCTATAAAAATAACATTCTAAGTTATCGTAAAAAGTGAAGCCGCGGCTTTGTTGTGCAAACCAATGGTATGGACGAACTTTTAGTTCTGGATTTTTAAACAGCAGTCGGCCAATCAATCCGCGCTTCCAAATTCCCACAGGAAAAGCGTAGTACGGATTTACAAAAGTGAGCAAAAACTTTCCTTGTGGTTTTAATATTCGGCGCAGCTCTGTAAAAGTTTTCACCTGATCTTCAACATCGTGCGCCGCCATGCTCATGATGATTGTGTCGAACTGATTGTCGGAGTAGGGAAGGGTGGTATTTAAATCACCGGCCGTAAATTTTAAGTCTGGGTAACGGCTTTTGGCATGTTCTAAAAATGGACCAGAAGCGTCGAGTCCTGTGATATTCGGAAACTCTTCTGCTAGTTTGGCTGTTAACCAACCTGGGCCACACGCCACATCTAAAATAGTCTGCTCTTTATTTTCGGTGAGCCTACCGCGGAATGCTTCAAACAAAATGGTTTGAAAGAATGAACCATCTTCTGAGTCTAAGAATTTTAAGTAATTTTCAGCACCCTCAGGTGCGTTATACGAATCTTTCGATGTAGTGAATTTCATGAAATTATTATAGCAAAATTAAAAGCGTCTAATCTGACGCTTTATTTTTTCTTTGCTTATCCCGCCAGACCGAGGCGTTTGCCATATATCTGGTCCATCGTTGTTCTGAAATTATCACATATTCTCTTACAAACTCTTTACCTCCTCTTGATGTTAGTATTTGAAATCTGGAAAAATTTTTATTCTCACACTCTGCGAGAATTTCTTTCACCAGATTTCTTTCTTCTGAATTATGAGCCATTTCGCTTAGCTCGCTAATTGTAGTCATGCCTATCTGTGAATTGTCCCTATAAACGCGATTTGTTTTATCCATAGAACCTCCTTATCGGTAATTATAGGTAACCAATTTAATCTTGACAATTTTAATTATCACTCATACAATAAGAGTGATAAAGGATACGATCAAGCTTTCGGAAGAGGGCTTTTCTAATCCTCAAAATTTCAATATAATTAACAGGTTATTCACCCCGTTAAATCTTGCCGAAGGCAAGGCCTCGCAGCGGCATTTAACTGGATAAACCGAAGGGATCATGATATGAAAGTTAAACCATTAGGAAACCGAATTTTGGTAAAACCTCTTACCACCGAAGAAGTTACAGCGAGCGGGATTATTCTGCCCGAATCAGCTGATAAAGAGAAAAAGACTCAAGGAGAAATTGTGGCGTTAGGAAATGGTGAAGATATAGAAAAGTTAGGTTTAAAAATTGGCGATAAGGTTGTGTTTGGCAAGTACTCGGGAGACGAGATTGAGGTAGACGAAGACGGTAAGAGCGTTGAATACAAAGTTTTGAATGTTGGAGAAGAAAAGGACGAGAGCGATGTTTTGGCGGTAATTGAGTAAATTAGTTCCCCTCCCTCGTGAGGGAGGGGTTAGGGGAGGGTTATAAATAATTTAACCCCCACCCAGCCTCCCCCTCACGAGGGGGAGGAGAAATTAGTTAAACTGAAAGGAAATAATTTAATATGAGCAAACTAATAAAAACTGGCTTCGAAGCCAAGCAAGCAATTAAAGAAGGTGTAGATATTGCAGCGAACGCAATCAAGGTAACTCTTGGTCCAACAGGAAAAGCGGTTATCTTGGATCGTGGTTACGGTAGCCCAACTATCTCTGATGATGGTGTGACAGTCGCAAAGGACATTGAACTCGAAGATAAATTCCAAAACATTGGTGTGTCTTTGATTCAAGAAGTTGCCAACAAAACCAACGAAGACGCTGGTGATGGTACTACTACCGCAACTGTGATTGCCCAAAAAATGATCGAAGAAGCGTTTAGCGAATTAGAACGTAACACTTACAAGGCAAACGATTTGAAGCGTGGTATGGATAAAGCAGCTCGCTTTGTCGTAGATGAGTTGAATAAAGTAAAGAAAGAAGTCACCACTCGCGAAGGTATCGAACAAGTTGCCACCATTTCTTCTTTGGATTCCGAAGTAGGGAAGTTAATTGCCGAAGCCATGGAAGAAGTAGGTAACGATGGCGTAATTACTGTCGAAGAAGGTCAAAGCATTGGCATTGAAAAAGAAGTTGTGCAGGGTATGCGCTTCGATAAAGGATTCGTATCTTCGTACATGGTCACCAATACAGAACGTATGGAAGCAGTTTGGGAAGATCCATATATTTTAATTACCGATAAGAAAGTTTCCAGCGTTCAAGATGTTTTGCCACTTCTCGAAAAAATCGCTCAAAGCGGTAAGAAAGAATTAGTAATCATCGCTGACGACGTAGAAGGTGAAGCTCTTACAACTTTCGTGCTTAACAAACTTCGCGGCACATTTAATGTACTAGCAGTGAAAGCTCCTGGATTCGGAGACCGTCGCAAAGAAATGTTGCAGGATATTGCCGTATTAACAGGCGGAACTGTTATTACTTCCGAGCTTGGTCTGTCTTTGGACAAAACAGAAGTAAATCAACTTGGACGAGCGCGTAAGGTTGTGGCAACTAAAGAACACACCACTATTGTTGATGGTTCTGGTGATAGCAATGCAATCACTGATCGCGTGAATCAAATCAAGTCCGCGATTAAAGAAGCAACCTCAGATTTCGACAAAGAAAAATTGATGGAACGCATGGCTCGTTTAGCTGGTGGTATTGGCGTCATCAAAGTTGGTGCTTTCACTGAAACAGAAATGAAAGCTAAGAAGTTCAAAATCGAAGACGCCCTTAACGCGACTCGCGCAGCAGTTGAAGAAGGAATCGTAGCAGGTGGTGGCGCGGCATTGGCAAAAATTGCTCCAATTTTAGAAGATGCGATTTCTGGCAGTGATTACTTCCAAGAAAATGAAAAACGCGGCGCGATGATCGTTCGAAAATCACTTGAAGCGCCGATGCGTCAGATTGCTGAAAATGCAGGCGCCGAGAGCTCTGCGATTATCAAGTTCGTTCAACAGGCTGGTGGTCACGCTGGTTACGACTTTGCGAACTACGATGAAATGAAATGGGAAGAGGGTAAGAAAGAAGATATGATTGCAGCAGGTATCGTAGATCCTGTAAAAGTTACTCGTTTGGCTTTGGAAAATGCGATTTCAATCGCATCAACTTTGGTTACAACAGAGACAATTATTGTCGATAAGCCTGAGCCAAAGTCTGCACCAGAAATGGGTGGTGGCATGCCAGGCGGTATGGGTGGTATGGGATTCTAGCCTAGATTAGGTATTCTGCTCGCCCTGCGAAGCTTTAGCGGAGCAGGGGCGGTATGGGTGTGGTATGGGATTCTAAGCATCATCATTTCCAGAACATACCTGTCATCCTGAGGCGTAGCCGAAGGATCTCAATAGAGATTCTTCCCCCGGATCAAGTCCGGGGTCAGAATGACAATCAGAATAAAAAAGAACGCCGCGAGAAATAATTCTCGCGGCGTTCTGCTTAGTTGACGGTGAGACCAAATTTCCGTATAATTGACAGTAAAACTGAATTAGGAGGAGATATGAAAACCAAAAACACGTTGGATGCTCGTTTGGCGAAACTAAATTCTGAGCATAGTTCTTACATCAAACTTTATTATTATTCTTGGGCTTCGATTATTGTGTCCGTGATACTCCTGTTCCTCCTACCCGCAACAGTATTGTTCTTTGGTGGTAGTTGGTTATGGATATTACCGATGGGGTTTGCGCCCGTAACTGTAGTTTTTTGCTTTTTGCTGGCAAGGTTTGCTTCAACTCAGATTATCATTATTGCCAGGGAGTTTTTGAAAAAGATCAACGGACGTTGTTTCAAGCCTTATGTCATGAACAGGTTAGGGGATGAGCAGTGGCACTGGGTGTTTATTAATTATGCATCCTTCGAGCTACTGGCAGAATATCTGATAAGGGAAAGTTATCCTAAAAAACATAAAGTTGAAAACCAGGAATTGGCTGAGGCCAGGCTTAACTGGCATAAGGAAACTGACCAAACTTTTTCTTTGGCTTTAGCGGAGTTACCCAATCATGCTTGGAAGCTTCGGCGAAGAGTCAGGCGAGCAATCGGAAACTATCACATGGATTCCAAAGATAAACAAATCCTGTTGCTTTCCCTTCATGCTTATCTGTGGCCTGACGATGAAAATCACAGTGAGGTTAAAAATAAGTTAGGTAATTGGTTTTATCAGATTCCAAATGAACAAGCAGGGCAATATCTTCAGGGACGGATTAGGTCGGCTGTAAAATCTGATGAATACAGGCCAAAAGTCAAAAAACCCAGATCGAAATCAGTCACCCGGAAGCGATCGACAAAAGAAATTGTTCCCGAGATTTCCAAAGCTTCACTGCCCGATGTCTACCTTGATCTTAAACATCTCAAAGCAACCGAGGTATTATCTTTAGAACAGTTAAAAGATTTTGTTCCTCAGAACTTTGATCATCGGTTAGTCTGGGCAGTCTTAGTTAGTCTGTTGGAGCCAGGAAAGAGTATTGCTATTGGTGGAGGGTATATGCGAAAAGAAGCTCTGATTCATAAAGGCGCGGCTCGATTATTCAAGCAGCAAAAATGGAACTACCCAGGACATAAGTGCTGTACCGCAGTAATCGAGTGGTTGACCCGTGAGCAGGTTTTGCAAAAGCGTACTCATGGTCGGGACTTTTCGTTAAACTTTCACGTGAATGGTAAGAACTCTCCGGCATTGGAAATTACGCAGATGCTTAATATTGCCAAGACGGAAAGTCAGTGGAATTAAAAATACGCCGCGAGAATTATTTCTCGCGGCGTTTAATGTCACATTATGTAGCACCTTGAAGAAGTATCTCCAGCTGATGCTGAATGTGACTGCTCCGGTTCTTGAAACAGGTTGATGAAATCCTTTATCTGCTTGTAGAACTCTTGGCCAGTAGTAGGATTGCTCCATAGATCGAAAATCTCGGTTTCCATCGATATCTGAATTGCAACCGGATTGGGGATCCCAAGTTGGCTAGATAACAGGAAGTGTGTAGGAATATTCCTATCTTTTAAGTACATACTAACTTCCTGTTCGGATCGACAATTGTTCTTGTCAAAAGAATCTAGGCCGATCAAAACGTAGTCGGGATTGTGGTTGGATAAGAAACCGACGGCTTGGATTGAACCACCTTTCTCTGTGATATCCAGGCCAAACAGAATTGCTGGCGTGTTTGGCGATTCTTTTTTATGGGACTCACTGAACCGGTTATAGAGTGCCTGAGGATCAGGCGCAATAATGCAAATTTTCATAATTTCCTCCGTGGATTTTAGTCAGATTTATGGAAATCTGAAGAATAATCGCAACCAAAATTAGGTTGACAAATTAGTATATATTAGTTACAATATTATGTCCAGTCCCAGACTGGCTTTACCACTTTTGTGGTCTCATGCTCCTAATTTCGGTTACTCGGATTGGGGGCGCTCTTGAGAAGCCGATTGATACAATCTCTTCACTAGTCCTCGTTTTGCCCCCGGCAAAACTGCGGAGACGTTCAGAGATTATATCAATCGGCTTTTGATTTGGGGGAAATGCGAATGCATTGTATGTGGACGCCCTGTACCTATACATTTGGGTTTTTGATTTGTAAAAAAAAGAGTATAATAGAGAAAACTGTCGAATCATCACCAAAGGAGGTAAGTATGAAAAGACTAATTTTTATGCTGATCTCAGCATCTTTCTTCATGTTGCTACCTCTGTCAGGTTCGGCGGATGGACAGCGAAGAAAAACGGCAAGCAAGCCTAAACCGAAATCGGTAAAGCCAGTGAGAAGAACTTCCACTAGCAGGCGAGTGGTCCCAAGACCGCCCGCCCGTGTCGTGAGCCGTCAACTCACTATCGTCCCGCACTGTACTCCTGGGGTGAGCCAAATGAATTACCAGATCTTAGGTCATTCATTGGGTCGCCAGAATATCAAATATGAGTCAGGAGAATTCAGTGTTCAGCTTCCAGATTTTTCTTGGAGCCAGGACGAAAAGTTGTTCGACGCTCGACAACTAGCTTTAATGATTGCTCTGCGTGATCACCTAAAGCCAGAAAAAATGGAATACAATTCCTTAGCGGGTGGAAGCAGTAACATCACTGGGTTTATCGTTGTGGTCAGAGAAAACCTTCAGTCCTCGGAAATTTTCCGGGGTTACGAGATTATCAGAGCACAAGTTCCAGCTGGGATTTTACCTGTTTACCAGAATTTTTCCTGCTTGGACTTAAAGCTTGAATCAGAGTCCGTACTACCATTGCCTGGTCTGCAAATTCTGCAGTAAGGATTAGTCTTCTGACTCGCATTTTCCTCCTGTGTGGAAAGGGTCAGTAGAATGAGCTGGTTTTTGGTGAAGCAAAACCAGCTCGTTTTTTAATAATTGAAATATGGTTAGTCGCTATACAGAGTTGACGAAATTAAGTAATTAGCGTATAATCATCACATTGACCCTATTAAATCTTGCCGAAGACAAGGGTCGCTACGCGACATTTAACAGGGTTGACTATATAATTTAACTATATTTATGGGAGTTCCAAAGAAGCATAAAACCCGCAGTGGTCGTGACCAACGTCGTAGTCACCACGCTTTAAAGGCCGTCACTTTTGCGAAATGTCAAAACTGCGGTGGTCCAACTCAGCCACACCACGCATGTCCTAATTGTGGGCATTACAAAGGACGCAAGGTTTAATTACCGAGCGTTTTTTTGTTTTTCTTTTCACTTTTTTTGGCGGGTGGCGCACTATTACTTGGTCAAAATAGGACGGTTCTGGTAGAATCGATATATATGGCAAACCGACATTTACTAAGAACAATCGCGTTGCAATCCCTTTTTGAATGGGATTTTCATAATCGCCAAGGAAGTCTCGACGAAATCTTAGATAGAGTTACAAAAGAATTTTCTCCAAATACCGATGGAACCGAATTTGCTAAAGAATTATTAGATGGAGTGGTTGGAAAAATTGATGAACTTGATGCGGTGATTGTAAAGTACGCTCCTGAGTGGCCAATCGAACAAATCACAATAATCGACCGCAACGTTTTACGTTTAGGTGTTTTTGAATTAACCTATCTTAAAGATACACCTGCGAAAGTAGCTATCAATGAAGCTGTTGAAATGGGGAAGCGTTTCGGGGGAGAATCTTCAGGTAAGTTTGTAAACGGCGTACTCGGCGCTCTATATAAAGATTTACCAGAAGAAGCAAAGCAAGATTAATGTTTAAATTTTGAATCACCGCCAGCGCGGTGTTTTTTTTGTTTTCCAATCTTAGTGCAACCTAACCACCCCTCGGGATAATTAAGTATCCCCGGCGAAGGCCGGGGTCTGAATCACAGATCCCGGATCGCCTGCGGCGTCCGGGAATACTTACCATGTCATCCTCGGTTTCCCTGAGCTAGTCGAAGGGACGACCGGGCTGCCCTCCCAAATCTCGCAGAGATGTGGGAGGGGGATCCAGTATTTTAGAAATTTTTCAGTAAAACTTTTTTCAACTTCGAGAAAAACTTAATCCAGTCTTGAAACCCATTTTTGCATAATTAAAGCAAGATAATTAATTGCACAAAAATATGCAAAGACAACTTATGGTTTGGGCGACGGCTTTAGTCGTAGCCTTTGGTAGTTTGGCAGGATTGGCGGTGAAGACCGCTGTTGCTCAAACTAGCCCGGCATCGTTGGTTATTTCAGCGATACAAATTACAGGCGGAGTAGGAAAGACCGCCGAGGATTTTATAGAATTATATAATCCTAATCCTTTCCCTGTGGACTTAAATGGCTATCGCTTAGTAAAGCGAACGGCCACTGTTTCGGCCGACAGTTCGATCAAAGTTTTCAACACCGAGACATTGATTCCGTCATATAGTTTTTATTTGTGGGCGAATTCTGGTTTTACAGAAATTTCTGCAAACCCAGATACAACCACTAGTTCAACGTTAGCCGATAATAATGGCGTTGGTTTAAGATTTGGGGCTTTGGACTCCGGTCAGCTTATTGATAGCGTCAGTTGGGGTACGTCTAATAACGGGTTTACTTCGATAAGTTTAGAAAACCCTCAAGCAGGTGAGTCTTTGGTGCGCGTGAATTTATTTGAGCAAAGTGAATTTGAAATAAGGCAAAGTAATCCCCGAAACACCAGCGTTCAGCTACTACCTGAAGGGGTTGAGGAATCCGTAAACGACGCCAGTTGTAGCGTATTGTTAAAATCTGAGTCTGGAGCGCAATCAATGAGTGGGATTCGGTTCCTGAATACTGGAAATTCAGCTTGGTTTGCTTCGGGTTTTTCTGTTTCGCAGCAATCACCCGAAGGTTTTTCAGAAATTTCACTACCAGAACCGATTATTTACCCAGGAAGTCAATTTGATTTAGAGATAGAGATTACTGCACCAGCTACAGCGGGTGAGTATAGTTATAGTTGGCAGATGGAGTTCTTAGGTGAGGGCTTTGGCAGTAGCTGCTCTACTATATTAAACGTTGAAGAGGTTGTAACTCCCGATCCTGAGCCTGAGCCAGAACCAGAGCCAGAACCAAATCCAACCACAGTCAAAATTACAGAATTATTACCCAACCCAGTTGGCGATGATTCAGGTAAAGAAGTCGTTGAGTTGTATAACTACGGCTCACAAACAGTTAATTTAAAAGACTGGGTATTGGATGACATTGAGTCGTGGCCAGTTAGTTCTAACGCTTACAAGTTAGGAGAAATAAGTATCGAAGCGGGTAAGTATTTGGCAATAACAATTCCGGCAGGGAAGTTTGCGATGAATAATACCGGCGGTGATGTTGTAACTTTGTTCAATCCTTCTGGTTCTATCATTAGTACTGTAACTTACACAGGCACCACGCCAGAAGGCAAGACATACAGCCTTGTCGGAAGTGAGTGGGGATGGTTTGAATCAAGCCTTGGCATTGCGAATCCGCCATTACCTGAATCCGAACCGGAGACTCCAGAAGATCCTGACCCAGAGCCAGAGAATCCTGAGGTGCCAGAACAACCAGAAGCACCAAACTTAACAGGACTAATTATTTCAGAGATTTATCCAGCACCTTCAGCTGGGCAAAGAGAATTTGTGGAATTATATAATGGCTCAAATTCTAGTCTTAATCTAAAGTTTGCAAAACTGGCGATTGGAAATCGTGTGGCTAGTCTCCCAGATTTTCTACTGCCAAGTGGCGGTTATTATTCTGTTGCAGATGCAGAGCTAAAATTGCCTTTAGCGGATAGCGGTAAGACTATTCAATTGCTGTCAGAAAATGGTGCAGTGCTCAGCGAAGTCACTTATCCAAAAGCCAAGAAAGGCGAAAGTTACGCGTTGTTTGGGGATAGTTTTATGTGGACTAAAACAGTAACCCCAGGTCAAGCGAATGAACTTAATACTGTGGTCCCAAATCCAGAACCCGGTAATAATTCTCCAAAAGCGAGTGTGAAAGCTGCTGCAACAAATCTCTTACAGCACGCAATTAACTCATTAAATTCTGAGACTCAGCAACCTATTCAGCCTGATCCAGAAACAGGGGAGCCAGGTAAAAAGACAAATCCAATAAACGCAATTATTGTTGCCTTAGCGAGCCTGTTTGCTAGTGCCTTTGCGGTATATAAATTTGGTGTGTAACATAAAGCCTTGGTGTACGATGTATTCATGGTAGAACAATTTTCATGTAGAATGGTTATATGGAAATACTAAAGAAAATTTGGAAAGGTATAGAAATTGGAATCGGGTTTGTTATAAATCAAATCGGAACAATTCTTTTACCTTAACTACCCTCTTGGTAATATATATGTTATACTAGGAGAAATCAGTAATGTATACCAAAATGAGTTTAAACAAATCTGATTTAATCGAAGTTCTCGCAGCTCGATTATCAATTACTTACACAGAAGCCGAGCGTATGTTGAACGCTTTTATTAACCTTATTTATGAATCGTTGAAAAACGGTGAAAAGGTTAATATTAGTGGCTTTGGGCAGTTTAGTGTATCCCATAGGGCTCCCAGAATTGGCGTAAACCCAAGAAATCCATCTCAAAAAATCCAAATTCCAGAATTAAATACACCTAAGTTTAAAGCTGGTGAAGCTTTTAAAGAGGCTGTTAAGCTTCGTAAAAGCTCTAATCATTCTCAAGAGTAAATTAAAAAACTCCGGCAGTGCCGGAGTTTTTTGTCGTCTTGGGCCTAACTAAGTATCCCCGGAAGCCTGAAAGACTATCCGGGTCCTACACCCAGATCCCGGATCTCCCTTCGGTCGTCCGGGAATACTTCCTCTGTCATCCCTGGGTCCTGAGCGAACGAAGAGAGTCGAAGGGACGACCGGCCTGTCCTGTTAAATCTCGCAGAGATTTGGTAGGGGGGATCCACTAGAGGACTGGAGGGGAATCGGTTACCTAGAATGGGGGAATGTCGCCTCGCCAGCCTGCAGGCTGGCTTCGTTGTCCTGGGTGGTGAAGACTTGCCCCCAGCAAGTCTTCAATCGCTCACTGCCGTCGGCTCTGCTAAGCCGCCGTAGTTCGCTGCCACCCGTTCGATTCCTCTCCTTACCATTCCAATAATAAAACACCAGGCAAGCTGGTGTATTATTATTGGAGCGGGTAGGGGGAATCGAACCCCCATCATCAGTTTGGAAAACTGAGATAATAACCATTATACGATACCCGCGTGTGAGAACTTAGAAGCCCTGCTTCGCATAAAGCTTCGCAGGGCCACTTCTTCGCTAAGATTGCGAAACTCATTACAGTAATTATATCATTCGTAGGAGGTGCTTGCGCTTCGTACTTTTAAGCAGTTGAAGTGCTTGCGCTTCGTAGCCTTGGCGAAGAAGTGGTCGGGAACCCCGTCCAAATCTCAACTTAAAAGCGTTTTCGGCAAATGTTTGTTCATATGATTTTTTCCCCAACCAGTTTTGTAGAATTTCTCTCGCGCTTTGGCATCATCCTTGTGAGAGTAAGCTTCATAGTAAATTAGCTTAAATGGCCGGCGAGACTTTGTAGCCTTGCTTTGACCTTGTTGATGTTGCCGAAAACGCTTTTTAAGATCAGGGGTTGAACCAATGTATAACTTACCGTCTTTGATACTTTTTAAGAAATATACATAGTACATATCCAAGCTAAGATTTGGTCGGGAACCCGGGACTCGAACCCGGAACCTCTCGGTCCCAAACCGAGTGCTCTAGCCAATTGAGCCAGTTCCCGAAAACAAAGTGTACGTAAGAATGCCTGCCCTCCGTAGCTTTCTTGCTCTACGAAGCTTTAGCGAAGTAGAGAGCGAAGGAGGGAGCCAGTTCCCGTCGCATAGAATGCAACTAATCAATATTCACTTTTCGCGCAACGTTTGTAATTGTCATCCTGAGGCCAAAGGCCGAAGGATCTGGATTCTTCATTCCGCCGTTGGGGGAACTCAGAACGACATTAAACACACCGCAATCCTCTTTACTGCATGGCCCGAGGAGCCACTGTTCAATGACTGAGATTCGATTCTAACAACACACTAAAATACTTGATAATCTTACTTGAAAATAGGCGATTTAGCAAGTCCAGCCCACTAGACCACAATCTAATATTAATTAACATTGACTATATGCGTATTATATAGTAAAATGCAGAAATCTGCTTGAACTGAAATTGGTGCCTTCAGCCAGAAATGAGGAACTTAGGGAGGAATGATGAAGCATTTTGTGGGTATCTTAGTGTTCGTGATTGTGTTCTCGTTAACCGCTCTGTTCTTCTACAGAGGACTGCCTCTAACAATGGGCTGGTTTGAAAAAGAACTTCCAACCTGCGTCGAACAAGGGTTCGGCGAAGGATGCGAAAATGGTTCCGATAAACCGATAGCGCCAGGGAAAGTAAACCGGGTGTTAAATGTGGCAGCTAACAATGAAAACGCACACATCTTCGACAGCTGGGAAGTGATCGATACCGATCGGGTCAAATATACATCGGCAAGGTTGTACACCGCTCACGGTGTGTATACGATTAATATTTTTCCCGCGAGTGTAACATATTTGTATCGTCCGTATGGACAGGAGTGGTCTAATTACACCTGGGCGGATCATGGTATGGATGGGGAAGTGGACTTCGGTCTTGTCTCCGACATTATGGACAAGGAGGCTCGTAGGTTCGACATCGATTTTAAAATCGGCTCGGAGTACAAGCCTCTGTACCAGAAGCTATACGACAGACATCTCTCGGCGATGATAGCCGAGCTTGATAGACGTTAGGTCTTAGCGGGCCAGGGATGTTTCGAACATAGGGGTGGGGAAGAGAAATCTTCCCCTTTTTATTTTTGCCAAAATTCTTAATCTAAGCTGTATTCGTAAGTTAAGGCGTCGATATAAACATCTACAATTTCTTCAAATAGCTCATCTACATCTCCGTCCTCTAGTTCTTCCTCAATATCTGCCAGGGTCTCTTGAATCAACAAAGCGTTAGAATCTGATTGTTCGCCAATTAGCAATTGCGCTTCTTCGATATACTCTTCAATTTCACCGGTTAATTCAGCTTCGGATTGGCCAGACACATAATCTTCAACACCTTCAGTTAATTGCGTATCCACCTCGATAATCAAATTGTCGATTTCTGCCGTGTTATATTCCAACTCTTGATCGTAAGCACCTAATAATCCTGAAACAACAATCAAATTATCTATTTCTTCCTCTTGTTCTAAATTATCATGCGCCTCTAATATCACATCAATGTGCTCATCGATATTTTCCCAAGTATCATTAGATTGTTTAGCAGTTAAATTGCCATCAGGTAAGTCTTGAAGTTCTTCTAAACGTTCTTCAACCCGCTCGATAGCAAATTCGATTTTTGATTCTTCACTGAAATGAAATACTTCTTCAATGGGCTCAATTAAATGTAATTCAAGGTTGAACAGTAAATCACCTGGACGACTGTCTTGCACGGCGTGGGTGACAGGAATGCTTCCTAGAAGGATTACAACACATGCAGCCATAAATAGTGCTTTTCGCGACCAGAAAGCGCTGGCGAAAGAGGACTGCCAAGTTATTTTTTTAACACCTTCTGCTGAGGCTAAAGGCGTGCTTAAAACTCGATCTTTAATCGCTTGTTTCTCGGCTTTAGAGAGTTGGACAGTTTGCCCTAATTTTCTAAGCTCTGCTTCTTCTTTTGTAAAACTTTGAGAATCTAAATCTTCGCTCCCCAAATTTGGTTTAGGCTTGATTTGATTATTCATAACTTTGCTTAAATTTCTCTAGACCTCTCTTAATCCAAACTGAGATGGTGTTCTGCTTTTCATTTAAAATTTCTGCGATTTCCTTCACGGCCATTCCATCCACGTACCTCATTATTAGTACTTCGCGGTAGCGACTGTCTAGCTTTTGAAGCTTATCAACGGCTTCTTTTTGTGTCACTAGGGTAGGGATGTCTGGTCCTGGTTCGGCAATCTCTAAACCACTTTCGACTAGGGAATCTAGGGAAGTGGTGTTTTTATCAGTTCTTATTTCATTTATAAAGGCATTCCTAGCGCTACGGAATAGGAATGCTCTTGGGTGTTCTACTTGATTACCTTTTGATAAATAGTGCCAAAAACGTGTAAATACGTCTTGGGTAAGCTCCAGGGCTCTTTCGCGGTTTCTTACCCTAAAGTATAGGAACCTAAACATGGCATCGGAGTACAGTTCGTAATCACGTTCAAATTGTTGCCTTGGCGTTAGTTGCATAGACACAGTTTTCCCGAAAATATGTCAAAATTTTCACAAAATATTGTCAGATTTTCCCAAAAGGGGTGTCTTTAATACCAACGGGGCAATTTTTAACGTTATGCAGATGTTAAGACGGCCAACTGGCCGCCCCGTTACACTTTCTTAGTGCTTTAACTGTATTTTAGCACTAAATCGGTATTTGCGGCGAGTCCATTGTACTTTTAGTTATTGACCCAACTTATACCGTTTCTCAGAAGGTGGTTTGCAATAAAGTAGATCCCGGCTTTCGCCGGGAATACTGAAAAGTATCCCCGGAGGCCGTAAGGCAATCCGGGGTCTCCAGCAAGCTGTAGCAATCGGTCGATTGACCAGCGTTAGACTCTTTTGCCTATAGGTGGAAGGAGTACTATGCTTGGCATCGACGAGCGTTATACCCGATCAAATCTCGTAGAGACTTGGCGCGGGAAACCCGATCAAATCTCGTAGAGATTTGGGCGGGATGCTCAACCGAAAACTACTGTGAGCAGCAAACCTCCTAGGTCGAACTTTTGGGAGCGAGCGCGTGTAAGTTGATTCATCAATAATCGGTCATGGCCTGAAATAGGCGAGCGTGAACTCTAGAGCTCGCTCGAAACTACCAAGCTGTGCTCGTCAAAATCAATTAATATTTTTTGAACTGTTATTGATTATCACAATTGAATAATCAAGACTAGCAAACTCTCTCTTGTCCAAAATGAACAACGAAAGAATTTTTACTAGCTTAGTTCAAAAAATGGAGTTATAAATGAATTTATTAAATAAAATTGCTGTTAGCATTTCTACAGTAGCTTTAGTAGCTACCGTATTTATTGCTCCTAGCACTGCTTTGGGTGCAACTGCAGGCGGAGTATACTCTACTCCAGACGGAACCGTATGGTTCGTGACTAAGGACATGCAAAAGCGTCCTTTCACTTCTGCTGGTGCTTTCCTAAGCTATGGCTTCTTGAACTTCTCACAAGTTCAACCAGCTGACGCTAGCGTAACTGCATTACCAACTGGTAGCTTCATCGCTCCAGCTGACGGTAAAATCTTCTGTGCGACAGAAACTAAAGGTTCTGACGTTGCAGGAGAATGTGCACTGATTACTGGTAGCCAAAAAGCTTCCTTTACATCAGCTGCTGTATTCGCTGCACAAGGCCACTCTTTTGAGCGCGCTATGTACGGTGACTCTTCTTTCTTGAGCAAGACTTCCAACATTGACAACGGCTCTGCCGCACACCTTCCAGGTGTATTAGTTAACAATGGTGGTACTGTTCAGATGGTTGTATCTGGTGGCCTATGGGGTATTCCTTCAATCGAAGTGTTTAACTCATGGGGTTACTCTTTCGCTGATGTAGTTCCAGCTAACTCTGGTGATACTGCAAAAGCGCAAGTTGGTGTTATCCCAGCTCGTATGGCTGGTGAATTGACTCCTACTGGCACAACTGGTCCTGTTACTCCAGGCCCAGGTGGAACATTTGATCCTAATGGTGGAACTCAAGGTTCTATCAACACTATCACATCTGGTTCTCCTGATAAGAATGAAGTAAAAGCCGGTGAAACTGATGTTGAAATCTATGCTTTAGATTTTGATATGGATAACGATGGTCCTTTGCAATTGCAAAGCGCTGACTTCTGGTTCTCAGAAGCGGATGCAGGCGACCACTCTTCTAAGCCATGGGACTACTTTACTGAAGTAACCTTGATGGTTAATGGTTCTGCTGTTAAGACTGTTGATGCTGATTCTTCTTCCGATTGGTCAACTAAGTCAAATGGCAAAATTAGTACCGTTGCTACTACTAACGAATATCGCATTCGTTTTAATGGCCTAAGTGCTGTATTATCTTCTGATGAAATCAACACAGTATCACTTGCGGTTTCGACCCATAACAATATCGATTCTGAAGATCAAGGTGCTGATTGGTATGTAGAAATGCATGACTTCCGCACTCTAGACGAGTCTGGTTTGGTTAAGAATGAAAATGCACCTACTATCAATGGTAATGCAACTGCTCTCGAACAATCCTTCGAGGTTGTAGATGCTGACACCGCAGCTTTGACTATTGGTCTTTCTGCAGACGAAATCAAAGCGACTTTAATTGAAGTGAACAAGAATTCTGATACTAATGGTGTTAGAATCTTAAACTTCTTCATTGAAGAAACTGCTGATGTTGATGCAACCGTTCAGGAAGTTACAGCTACTTTTGTAACCCCTGGTGCAGAAAATTCAGTACTTCGCCGTGCATACCTATTCCGTGGCAACACACAGTTGTCTAGCAAGGCTATGACTGCTAACGGTGAAATCGTGTTCAACAATTTGAACATCGATATTGATGCTGATTCAAAAGAAGAATTCAACTTACGTGTAGATATTCGTAACACTGATGCTGGCGTTCCTTACGCTGAAGGTGCAACTCTATCTGCAACAGTAACTGGTATTACTGAAGCTATGGATGCCAATGGTAATGATGAAGACGATATTAACGTAACTGGCACTGCTGCTTCTAAGACACACGAACTTCGTACTGAAGGTATTCGTGTTGAACTAGATGGCGCCCCAACAGCTATTGTAAATACAGTGGATGGTCCTAACAATGACCTTATTGAGTTCCAATGGAAAGTAAATGTTACTGCATTTGGAAATAAGGACATGTACATCAATGCAGACAATGCTGACGTAGTAAGTGCTGACGCAGCTGCAAATGTTGACACTATCTTTGGATTAGAATACTCCGGTGGTGCAGTATTGACTGGTGTTACTGGTACAATTACTGCTACTTCTGGACCAGCTAATGTAACCGGTGTTGGCGGTGATGCTGCAGGTGAAGTGTTCTACCGTATTACTGCTGGTACAACTCGTACCTTCACTATCACTGTTACTGGTACAAACCAAACTAATGCTAAGCAAGTTCGTGCATTGTTGAATAACATTGAATGGACAGCTAAGAGCCCATTGGATGCAGTAGTTACTGCTGACATCAATGCTTACAGCTTTAACCTAGGTGAAGATGCTGCTACTCCTTTCCGTCTAGTTAACTAGTCGAATTGAGTTAAAGCTCCTCTCTAAAGTTTAGTGTAAAGTTTGAAAAACCCCGCCCGTAAAACGGCGGTGGATACCCGCCTAAATCTCTTTGAGATTTAGGCGGGTTTTGTTTGCTCTATGTGGCCCTCCCAAATCTCGAAGAGATTTGGGAGGGGGATCTACTAGGTAAACCCTGCATTGATTGGTTCGAATTTGAGTAAATTTTATCCAGAATATTCAATTGTCATTTTGTCATATTTTTTAAAAGGCTCAACCAATTTCCCTTGACTCTCTGACCATAGTGTTATATAATAGGGAAGCTAAGTATGCAGAACACCACCGGAAGACAATTTGTTTCAAATCTCTCAAATTACCTAAAGTAATCGTTTTTCCAACGTTTATGGGTAATTTTTTGTTTACCCAAATAGTGTGACACAGGAAGTTACAAAATATGACATTCTCCCGTAACAAATTCCGCATTACTAGCGTCTAGGTGATTATTCGGATTCAAATCAAAATATCGAGTTTAGGGTTATGCCTGCCCATACTGGGCGGCATCGCTCTGGACTTGAAATACTAGTTCCAGTATTACTTTTAATTATTGACTCAGCTTATACCGTTTCTCAGAAGGCGATTTGCAATTAAAAGCAATCTTTCGTGATTCAGTCGCTCACTAGCGTTAGACTCCTTGGCTATAAGCTCAGGGAGGGCTATGCAAGTTGAGCGTAAAGCGTAAAGCTTAAACTGATAACTTAGGAAAGCAGCAAATCTTCCTGGTCGAACTTTTGGGAGCGAGCGCGTGTAAATTGATTCATCAATAATCGGTCATGGCCTGAAATAGGCGAGCGTGAACTCTAGAGCTCGCTCGAAACTACCAAGCTGTGCTCGTCAAAATCAATTAATATTTTTTGAACTGTTATTGATTATCACAATTGAATAATCAAGACTAGCAAACTCTCTCTTGTCCAAAATGAACAACGAAAGAATTTTTACTAGCTTAGTTCAAAAAATGGAGTTATAAATGAATTTATTAAATAAAATTGCTGTTAGCATTTCTACAGTAGCTTTAGTAGCTACCGTATTTATTGCTCCTAGCACTGCTTTGGGTGCAACTGCAGGCGGAGTATACTCTACTCCAGACGGAACCGTATGGTTCGTGACTAAGGACATGCAAAAGCGTCCTTTCACTTCTGCTGGTGCTTTCCTAAGCTATGGCTTCTTGAACTTCTCACAAGTTCAACCAGCTGACGCTAGCGTAACTGCATTACCAACTGGTAGCTTCATCGCTCCAGCTGACGGTAAAATCTTCTGTGCGACAGAAACTAAAGGTTCTGACGTTGCAGGAGAATGTGCACTGATTACTGGTAGCCAAAAAGCTTCCTTTACATCAGCTGCTGTATTCGCTGCACAAGGCCACTCTTTTGAGCGCGCTATGTACGGTGACTCTTCTTTCTTGAGCAAGACTTCCAACATTGACAACGGCTCTGCCGCACACCTTCCAGGTGTATTAGTTAACAATGGTGGTACTGTTCAGATGGTTGTATCTGGTGGCCTATGGGGTATTCCTTCAATCGAAGTGTTTAACTCATGGGGTTACTCTTTCGCTGATGTAGTTCCAGCTAACTCTGGTGATACTGCAAAAGCGCAAGTTGGTGTTATCCCAGCTCGTATGGCTGGTGAATTAGTACCTACTGGTACAACTGGTCCTTCTAACCCAGGAACCGGCCCGGTTAGCTGTTCTAACGACGGTTCTGAAGGTTCTGTAGATGCTGTAACTTTAGGTTCTCCTGAAGAGACTACTGTAGCTGAAAACGAAAATGAAGTAGAACTAATCGCGTTTGAAGTTGAGTTATCTGATGACGGCGACCTTTGTTTAGATCGTTTTGACCTATACATGGGCCAAGACAACACTGTTACTGCATCTAATCGCCCATGGGATTACTTCACTGAAGCTTACTTAATGGTAGAAGGTGAAGAAATCGCTTCTATGAGCGTTGATTCTTCTAGTGATTGGACTGAATTCGACACTGGTACTCTAACTACCACATCTCAAGAATACCGTCTACGTTTCACCGGTCTTAACACTGGTTTGCAAAGTGACGAAGTATCTAAAGTTTCTGTAGCTTTCGACACAGTATCTAACATGGATTCTGCTGATGAAGATGCTGTATGGCAGTTCGGTACTGAAACTGATTCGTTCCGATTCACTGATGGTACTGGATTTACCTTTACCGCTGGTGCTAACTTACAAGATGATTTTGCATTCGAAGCTGCTGATTCAGCAGTTCTAGCTCTATCTCTTTCTTCTGATAGCCCAGATGCTTCAGTAATCGAAGTTAGCAAAACTGTAGACACCAACGGTGTTCACATTGCAACTTATGAAGTTGAAGAAACAAATGATGTCGATGTAAATATTGACGAAATTACTGTTGGTTTAGCTGTCTTTGCCGATGCTGGTGCTGTAGCCCCAGCAGAAACAATTGGTGCGATGATTAAGAAAGCATACTTGGTAATTGATGGTGACGTTGTTGGAACAGAAAATGTAACAGGTGCTGGTACAACAGCAACTATAACATTTGACAACTTAGACATTGATATCGATGGAGATACTGAAGTTGATATGGAAGTCCATGTTGACCTTGATGACACTAACAATGGGGCTCGCTATACTAGTGGTGCAGGTGTCAGGGCTAGCTCTTTTGATGTAACTGGCTTTGAAGATGTAATGGGTGATGATGAAGGTGATTCTAACCCAGCTGCCGCTGGTGTTGCAGAGACACATCAAGTACGCACTGAAGGTATTATGGTTGAGTTGAACAGCGTTTCAGCTTCTTCTGTAACTATCGACGGCGCTAATAATGACCGTGCTGAACTTACTATCGTATTTGATGTAACAGCATTCGGTGAAACTGCTTTCGTGGACAAACGCGAAACTCAAACTTCATCTAGTACTGGTACTACAGGTACTGCACCTACTACAACACAAGGTGTAGGTTTCCATATTCAGTTCGCTGGAACAGACCCACTATTAACTGAAACAACTGGAACAACCCTTACTTCTACTGCGGAAGAATTGTCTGATACTTTCCGAGTAGATAAAGATGATACTGAAACATTTACCCTAAAGGTAATTGTTGCAAACGATGGTACTCCAGACCTTTCTGGAACTAACGTTCGGGCTCTTCTAACTGGTATTGGTTATGGTATTGCTAATGATGCAACAGCTGATGCTGTATACACCTTTAACCTTACAGATTACCGAACTGGCTACGCAATCATTGCTGACTAGTTTGAAATAATCAATGATTATTATTCTTTAATAATCAAGGTTTCAAAAAACCCCGCCCGTAAAACGGCGGGGTTTTTGCTTGCCCTGCGAAGTCCGTCATCGGCGGACGAAGGAGGGTTTTGCCCGCCTAAATCTCAAAGAGATTTGGGCGGGTTTGCCTATTGTCATCCCTAGCGCCGTAGACGACCGGGGATTCACTAGGTTAGCTCGTCACTTTAATAGATTCCCGGTTCGACCACTTCGTGTCCGCCCAGGAATGACACTTCAAAACTTTATCTTTTCTTAATCAGACCTTGAACACCGTTGTGTTACAGTACTTTCATGAATAAAGATTTCGATACTTGGAATGCTTGTAAGAAAGCAGTGAATTGAAGACAGGCTTTAGTGTTATTTCATGAGAGGGAAATCTGGTGGACATCACTCGGTCTTAATATTGGCGCTGAGCAAGACGGGAAGCATGAACTGTTCGAAAGACCTGTACTAATAATTAGAAAATTTAACAGAGAAGTATTATGGGTTGTTCCATTAACTCGTTCCCAGAAGAATAGTAGGTATTATTTTCCTATTCAGTATGGCTCAACCCAAAATTCCGTTGTCATATTATCTCAACTACGATTGATTAGTAGTAAACGCCTATTGCGCAAAATAGATACGCTTTCAATTGTTCAGTTCGAATCAGTCGTTAGATCACTAGGAAAACTAATAAAAAAAATCGGACATCTCACTTGAGATGTCCTCGGAGGCCGAAGCCATTTGTAAATCAATTTTAACATAAATCATCGCATTGTCAAGGTTGGTTGCCTTTGGAAATTATATTTGACAACCCATTTTCAGCTGTGATATTTTTACCTGTTCAGTTTCAATCCCAGTAGATTCTTCCCCTTCGACAAGCTCAGGGTCAGAATGACGTGAATCAGACTGGGAATGACAAAGGATATATATGGCTAAAAGATTACGTAAACAACAGAAAAAACAGCTTTTAACCGCTTTCAAACGAGTGGTACAGCCTTATATTTCCTCAATTAAGCCAACAGTTATGACGTTGGTTTTTTTAATGGTCACGGGGTATATTCAACAAACTATCCAAGGAGTGAACTTGCCAAACCCTTGTGTTGCCGGAGGTGGCGCTGTCGTTGCTTCTAGTATCGGTGGGAACTCCAACAAAACAGCTATTGAGGTAGGGAATAGAGTATTGTATGTGAGTCGACACGCCGCCGAACGGATGTTTCAACGTGGTGTATCGAAGTTGAACATTCAGGAAACTGTAGAATCGGGAAAACTATTCGCATACAGTCACGGCAACTTAGTGAAGATTGGTTATTATTATCCTGCTCAAAGAATCTTTATTGCAGTCGACAGATTCCATAATAATATCATTACGGTAATTCGCAACGTCCCAGAGCGCTATGTAACAGAATTACTATCCCGTAGGAACTAATTCTTCGTTCAGCTTTGAGTAAATTTTGACCATGAATTTATCACCATAATGCTATGTTAAGTTCAGTGGGGCGGGTTCTGGAGAACAGTAATCACCTTACCAATGAATACTTGCGGGTTCGATTCCCGTCCGCTCCACCAAGTTGACAAGTTTCTTATTTGAGTTATAATTAACTCGGTAAGGTGATTACTCCTGAAAAGGACAAGTATTCACAAAGAAACCCCGCCCGTAAAATGGCGGGGTTTTTGCTTGCCCTCCGAAGCTTTCCTGTCCTCCATAGCTTTTAGCGACGGAGGAAGCGAAGAAGGGTTTTGCCCGCCCAAATCTCTTTAAGATTTAGGCGGGTTTGCCCATTGTCATCCTCGGCGGCCCTGAGTCTGTCGAAGGGACAACCGGCCTGCCCTCCCAAATCTCGTAGAGATTTGGGAGGGGAAATTCACTAGGTTAGCTCGTCACTTTAATAGATTCCCGGTTCGACCACTTCGTGTCCGCCCAGGAATGACACTTCAAAACTTTATTTTTTCTTCAGTTTTTCTTCTCTCAATTTTGAGTTATTATTGACTACGACTTTAACTACTATTCTATAGAATATAGAAGTAATCACTAAGTTTATTGACATTGTAATACAATGTGTTACAATTTATCATATAAATATATGAGAGCTATACTAAACATTTCAATGCCTCAAAAACTCAAGGATGAGATAGAGCAGGCGGTAGAACAAGGTGGTTACGCAACTAAAAGCGAATTTTTGCGTGATGTTTTGAGGGTGTGGAAAGATCAAACTGTGTTGGCTAGAGTCCAAGCTAGTCGTGACCAGATCAAGTCTGGACGGGGAAAAACATTATCTTCACTCAAAGATTTGCGGTAATAACCGCATGGAAATTATTTATTCCCCACAATTTTTGAAAAGCTATCAACGTTTACCAAAGCGCGTAAAACAAAAAGCTGAACGACTAGAAAAACAATTCCGTACTAATCCCTTTACCGCATCTTTGCGAACTCACCGCTTAAAAGGTCGACTGAAGGGGTTGTACTCATTTTCGATTAATTATTACTATCGTATTATTTTTGAGTTTGATGAAAGTGGGGAAGTAGTATATTTCCATGACGTCGGCACTCATGATATTTATTAAATATTATAGTTCTCTGGCCTGATTTTGATCTGATTATTACCAAGCTCCGCCTCCCCGCCAAAAACTCTTCTGAATTTTAGGCGGGCTTCGTCCGCGCAAAATCTCTGTGAGATTTAGGCGGGCTTCGTCCGGCGGGGTTTTTATATTTTTTTACATCTTAGTTAAGGTAAAAAATATTTTTTTTGTTAATAATCGTTACATTTACATGTAAAAATAGTTATACTGGTATATATGGAAAATAAAGAAAACAATCAATCCGAACAAAATCTTACAAGCGATGTTGCGGTTCGTAGCTCGCGTGGAAGTGCAAAAAATATAGTGTTTGTTATCGCGATATTTTTGCTAGCAGCAATCGCAGGATACGTTTTATTTGTAAAAGAAGAGGGTGAGAAAACTCCCGAGCAAGTTATAAGTCAGCAGTCTGAAGAGTTTCAGCAAAGAGTAGAAGAATTACCAGCAGATGCTCCTAAAGAAGAACGATATTCTTATTACTTAAGAATTGCTCGCGGTTTCTATCTTCAAGGTGAATATGATAAAGCTACTGAATGGTTAGATAAATTTGCAGAAGAGGATAGAGATTATCAAGGAGTTTGGTATCATTATGCATTAATTGCAAAGGATACTGGTAACCAAGATAAGGCTTTAGAGGATGTAAGAAAAGCTGTCACAGCCACTCCAGACAATCCTCAGCCATGGGAACTGTACTTTGAGCTAATCAAAGATCAGAGTAGAGAAGCTCAAGATGCTATTTACCAAGAAGCTTTAGTTGCAACTGAGAATGATCCAAAAATCGTTGCCGCTTACGACGCTTTTAAAGCTAATCAGTAAAAACTTCGAATAATCTTTAAACCCCGCCTTCGTGCGGGGTTTTTATTTGGTAAAAGTATAGTAAATATGTTATAATTCTTGTGAAATCATTTCATAAAGCTAATTTTGTGCAAAAAATACTTTGCTTATTTTAGCCAAATTAGAAACCCAAACAAAATGTTAACAGCTGAATTAAATCAGCTTCTGAAGAAAAAGCGAATAGTTCCAGCAGCTGATTTAGAAAAACTAAATTCAGACTGGGCTGCATTAAAAACTCCGATGCCATGGGAGGATTTTTTGCTAGAGAAAAAAGCTTTATCTGAAGATCAATTATTGAAATTAAAAAGCGATGAACTTGAAGTTCCTGTTGTTGATTTGCGTGATAAAGAATTAGCAGAAGATGTTTTAAATTATGTTCCTGAACCAATTGCCCGCAGACATCAGGTGATTAGTTTCGCTAAAGTGAAAGACGAACTTTCATTGGCGATGACTGATCCTTCAGATTTACAGACCAAAGAGTTCATCAAGAAAAAAACCGGCCTCGACATTAAAGTTTTCTTAATCGGGAAGACTTCTTTAAACCACGGTCTGTCTAAGTATCACACCAACCTTGAAGGTGAAATTAAGCACATGGTGGCCGAGAACAAAGCGGCGGGGGAAGCGGCAGGTGGTGGTGACGAGCTTAAGAAAATGGCCGAAGAGATTCCGATTATCCGCGTTGTGGATACATTGCTTGATTATGCTGTTATCGAAAAAGCTTCAGACATTCACATTGAACCGCAAGAGACCAGCGTCGCTGTCCGTTATCGCATCGATGGTGTGCTTCACGATGTAATGACTTTACCGAAAGCGATTCAAGCTGCGCTTGTGGCTCGTATTAAAGTTTTGGCTAACTTAAAAATAGACGAACATAGATTACCACAAGATGGGCGTTATAAAATCGAAAAAGATGGTTACAAGTTTTCACTTCGTATTTCAACTATTCCAATTTTTGACGGAGAAAAAGTTGTAATTCGTTTGCTCGACGAATCGAGTAAGGCAATGAGTTTGGAACAACTTGGTTTCTTAAATGATCAGTTAGATGTTGTAAATCGAAACGTGCATAAACCTCACGGTATGATGCTTATCACTGGACCAACCGGAAGTGGTAAATCAACTTCGTTGTACGCGTTGCTTACAATTTTGAATACAAAGACAGTAAACATTTCTACGATTGAAGATCCTGTGGAATACAGAATCGTTGGGGCAAACCAGATGCAGGTTAATCCAAAAATTGGTTTAACTTTCGCGCTTGGACTTCGTGCTTTGCTTCGTCAGGATCCAAACATCATTATGATTGGGGAAATCCGCGACCAAGAAACAGCAGAAGAAGCGATGCACGCTGCAATGACTGGTCATATTGTTCTTTCAACTTTGCACACTAACTCTGCTTCAGCCGCGCCTCCTCGTTTAATCGACATTGGAATCGAACCATATTTAATTGCATCAACTCTGAACGCAATCATGGCGCAGCGACTTGTGCGTGTAATTTGTCAGGATTGTAAAGTTGAAGATAAGCCCGATCCCGCAACTTTTGAATCGCTAAAAAAACAGTTTAATATGGATTCGTTAATGGCTGTATTAAAGAAACAAGATTTAGCAGGCAAAGCTACTAATGTTTCTGAGTTGCCATTTTTCGTAGGTAAAGGTTGTGATAAGTGCGGTAATACAGGATATAAAGGCCGAATTGGCGTACATGAAATTTTAGAGAACACTCCAGAAATTGAAGACTTAATAGTGAACCGTGCGACTAGTCAAGACATTGAAGCCGAAGCTGTAAAGCATGGGATGATTACCATGTGGCAAGATGGTTTTATCAAAGCTGTAAAAGGTGTGACTACAATCGAAGAAATATTGCGCGTAACCAAAGAATAATAACCCGTAATTCTGAGATCCTCGAAGTAGGGCGAAGAATCTTTCATGAGATCCTACAGTCGTTTTGTCCCCTCAGGATGACATAAAAAAACTAAATTCATTCATGGCAAGTTTTCATTACACAGCTGTCTCATCTGATGGCAAGCAACAAACCGGAACCATTGAAGCAATCGATTTTATTTCGGCTGGTCATCAGTTAAAAGACCAAGGACTGACTCCACTCGATTTACGGCCGGAACGAAGTTTTAATTGGAAAGAATACTTTGAAGGTTTTGCAACAGTTCCATTGAAAGCAAAAATTGCTTTCATTCAAAACTTGGATTTATTAATGAAGAGCGGTGTTGCGGCACCAAGGGCTTTGCAAATTATTGCAAAACAAACTGCTAATCCAAAATTTAAAAAAGTTGTTGAGAATCTAGGTACTTCAGTTGAAAGTGGAAAACCACTTCATGAAGCTATGGCTGAGTATCCAAAAATCTTTTCCCATATTTTTATCAGCATGATTGAAGTAGGGGAGTTGTCTGGAAATTTAGATAAAAGCTTAGAGTATTTGCGTGTACAGCTTCAGCGTGAATCGGATCTAAAATCTAAAACTAAAGGGGCCATGATTTATCCGGCTGTGATTGTGATTGCGATGATTGTGATCGGTGTACTTCTTGCTATCTTTGTATTGCCGAAGCTAACAGAAACATTTAAAGACTTTGATAGTGAGTTGCCAATTCTAACTCGTATTGTAATTGCGATTAGTGACTTTGCAGCAGCAAATTCAATTTTGGTATTGGTTGGTATGTTTGTATTTGCAGTTGGTTTAGTGCTTGCTCTTCGTTCAGTTCCAGGGAAACGAGTTTTGGCGTTTGGACTTTTAAAATTTCCAATGATTTCTGCAATTACTAAAAAGATTAACATCGCAAGATTTTCCAGAATTTTAGGGTCATTAATGAAATCAGGAATTTCGGTTGTGCAAGGTTTAGGTGTAACAGCAGATGCACTTGGTAATGTTTATTATCAGGAAGCCTTAAGAGACGCCACAGAGAACGTGAAGCTTGGTAAACCGTTAACTGAATCACTTGCCAAGTATGAGAATTTATTCCCATTTTTAGTTACTCAAATGTTAGCGATTGGTGAAGAAACTGGTAATCTCGAAGAAATCTTGGAAGAGTTGGCCGTTCACAATGAAGAAGAAATAGACGATACAATGAAGAACCTCTCATCAATTATCGAACCAATTCTCTTGTTATCAATTGGTGTAGTGGTTGGTTTCTTGGCTCTGGCTTTAATTATGCCAATTTACAATATCGGTGAAGGAATCGGTTATATTCAAACACTTGCTATAATATAGAGTAGTACTTATGAGTATTTTTCAAAGAAAACATCATTACATTGGTTTGCACATCAACAACCACGCGATAAAGGCGTTACAGTTTGATGTTGGTGTAAAATCTACTCAAATCAAAGCTTTTACAAATATCGTAATGCCTAAGGGGATTATTGCCAACGATGAATTTGTTGATCATACTGCTTTAAGTAACTTGATCAGTAAGAGTATGGCAAAGCCTCAATTTGGAAAGTTTTCAACCAACCGAGTTGTTGTGGCGATTCCGGAATCAAAATCTTTCGTACGTATTATTCCTATTCAGAAAATGCGCGAGTCTGAAATCGAAACAGCTGTGATGTTTGAAGCGGAAAGTTACATTCCACTTCCAATGGACCAAGTGTATTTTGATTGGCAGATTCTTGAAGACAAAGGTGACACGATGGACATTCTGATGATTGCTTCTCCAAAAACTTACATTGATACGTATAGTGATATTCTGGAGAAATCCGGCTTAAAGATTGCTGGTATTGAGACCGAGTCGCAAAGTGTTGCTCGCGCACTTGTTCCATTAACAGTTAAGGAGCCAATATTAATCGCCGACATGGACGCATTTAAAACAGCTTTGGTTATGGTGCAAAACGGGACATTGCAATTTACATCTTCGGTTCCTATTGCTGGTAATACGTTTACTCAGGCTTTGTCTAAAGCCCTATCGATTACACCTGGCGATGCTGAAAAATTAAAGCATCAGGTTGGATTTACAAACACGGTTGAGTATCCAAATCTGAAAATTCAAATGCTTCCTGCACTGCAAGACCTGGCTGCAGAGATTACAAATATCCTAAAATTCCATTACGATCATCATGAAGATCATATTGGTAGTTTAATTTTGACAGGTGGTGGTGCGAAGTTACAGCATATAGCTGAAGCATTAGAACCTATGTTAGAACAGTATGCACCATTAAAAGTTACGGTAGCGAACCCCTTGGAGCATATTCCCAATTTTAAAGAGACGGAGCTTGGTCCCTATGAAGCACTAAGTTTTACTACAGCTATAGGTTTGGCAATGTGGGAGATTAAATGAAGATTATGAAGCGAATTAACCTTTTATCTAAAACTAAACAAACCGAACTGTTCTACGAAGATTTATATAGAGGTGTTGTGACCTTGGCGGTTTTGGGTGTGTTCGTTTTACTAGCAGGGATAGCTGCTCAAATTGCAGTTTGGATCTACCTGGACCAAAAAGAGGTTAGTGTGGTTGCTCAAGTTGCTGCTATTCAACAACAGATTGATGAGAGTGAGAATGCTCAACTTAAAGCTGAAGTAAGGCAAATCAATGCGTTAATGTCCGACTTTGAGACGTTGGCAAAGCAAACCCCTGAGTGGTCAAAAGTGTTGAAAGCCTTTACTAAGTTAGTCCCAAATGGCGTAAGAATTAGCGGATTTCAAGCTGATGCTACAACTGGAACAATTGAAATTACTGGATATAGTCCAACCCGTGAATCAGTAATTGAATTATATAACAACATTAATGGTGACAAGGAAAATTTTAAGGAAATTAATTATCCACTCGAAAACGTATCTCAACCAACTGATATTATTTTTAATTATACTTTTACCATCCAGGATGGAGTATTAGTACCAACAACAGAGCAATGACCAAACTCTCTTCAAAATCAAAGTTAATAATCGTTGTTGTAATTTTCCTTGCATTTTCAGGAGTGATGTTTGGTTTTGGGTATGGGATCTTAGAAGCTCGCAATCAAGTTCGCTTGGAAAGCGTAGTAGAAAAAGGTTTGGAATTAGAAGTTCTACAAAGAGAACAGCGCAACTTTGAACAAGGGAAAAGGGACCTTATCAGTTTGGAAGAAAAAACTTATCCGCCACAAGATTTATTTAGTAAAGACACTCGGGTAGTTAAGGAAATTCGTGAATTGGAAATTTTATCACAACGTTATAATCTTGAATTTAACTTAACTGTCACAGGAACAGCATCGGAAGCCACTAAAGCCGAAGGCGTATCAGGTGAATTGTTGGTAGTACCTTATCAGGTTGCAATAGAAGGTGCGTATAATAATATTTTAAGGTACATTGAGGCCGCGGAGCACACCACTTTTATTAACCAAACTAAGTCTATTTCCTTTAATGCGATTGAATCTGGCATTACGAGGGCAGAAATAATTTCCCAATTTTATTTAAAGCCATGAAGAATTTAAGTTTATCATTTGATATAAAAGGCATATTACCGGCCTTGTTTAAGAAGTTCTCCTTAGTATTATGGATTGCCTTAGCATTGCTAATTGTTGCTGAAGGATTAATTATCAAACGCTCGTTTGATAAAATCATGACAGCAAATGATTCTTCGCTATATGCCAACGTTCAGTTAGTTAGGGTGAATTTTAACACTTATGATCAAATCGAAAAACGTTTAAACGAAAATACAAATTTTTTACCTTCTACACCAGTTAGCCCTGATCCATTTGGTCTACCACCATCAAATTCGCCTAACTAAATTAAACCGTCTGTAAGTATTGCAATTTCCCTTGTATTTGCTATACTTATGCGGTATTTTATTAATCTTATTGCTCTGAGACTGTGTCTTGGGAGAAAAATAGAAACATAACTTTTGGGACGGTAGCTCAGCTGGTAGAGCAGGTGCCTCTTAAGCACTCGGTCGTGGGTTCGAGTCCCACCCGTCCCACCATTTAAAAAACACACCACTGCGTGGTGTGTTTTTTAAATCTTGAGGCGTGGGACGAGAAGAGTCCTGACCAACTATAATTTATTTCCACCGTAGGTGGAAATAATAGTGGGAATGCCGGAGTCCGCCTAAGGCGGACGAACGGCCCCCGTCCCACGCAGTTTCTCACAACCCCGGGCAACGAGGTCGCCAGCAGGCGACCGAGGCGTAAGTCCCACCAAAATCGATTATCTTTTCCGACCTAACTCGTACTGCTTTATAAATTTACTTACCGGAGTTAATGAAATTGCTTTACCTATAACGTCTAGAGGTAAGTCTTCAACTTTCTTAAAACGTACACATGATTTTCCAACATCCATTTTCTTGCCTGTAGCTAAATACGCTTTCTTGAACCACTGCTCGGCCTTTGGATCTTTGTCAGAATAAATATTCATCAGATAGAGCGACATGTAATTCTTTTGGGAAGCTAAGGATGCATAGGGGAGCGGTGTATCCTTTTTGTTTAAGTATCCGTCTGGATAAAGTGACAATGGAACTACATAACTAATCATTCCATACTGCATAACTTCTTTGTAACCTTTTGGTAAGTATTTTAGAATAACTTTTCGAACAACCTCCAATTCCTCTCGTCGTTCCTTTGGTAGTTGCTCTAAATATTCCTTTGGAGTTAAAGCTTTGCTTTGCATTTATTTTTTGTTAGCGAAATAAGTATTCGCAAATTGAAGTTGCTCTGGGGTTCCTACGGGAAGCCATCTTGTTGCTTCAATGAGCTTTACAGGTTCAGTTTTGGCCATCTCAGCGAGAGTGTGGGGAAGGCTGTATTCAACACCGTTAGGAACTGAAACGCTTACTAGCTTTGTTTCAAAGTATTTGTCTGTTAGGAAGTATGCCCCACAGTTGGTTAACGAGGATTCGGAACTAAAGCCACGGAACAGATCATCCTCGTCACGAACGATTCCATAAGTGCTTGGTTGTTGACTTGGCCAAACAAGCATTGAATTTGGGGTTTCGAGTAGGTTGGTTAAATCTGCTTTAGTATACAAATCATCACCGTTTACAACTAAGAACGGGCTGGTGAGTAAGTCTTTGGCTCGGAGCAGGGCGTCACCAGTACCCAGAAGCTCCGTTTGTTTTACATAATGAACCCTTCTATTGTTCCAGGTACTGCCAAAATGCTCAACGATTTGTTCGCCAAGATATCCAATAATAATAAAAACTTTTTCTATTTGGTCGGGTAGAGAAGCTAAGGTGTGTTCGAGAAGTGCTTTGTCGCCGATTCTAATTAAAGGTTTCGGATGTTTCTCAGTAAATGGCCGGAGGCGCAAACCTTTTCCGGCTGCAAGAATAACTGCTTGCATGGTGTATGGGTTAAATTGACTTTAATAAGAAAATACTGTAAAATGGATTTTCAGTACATCTAAGGAGGAGCTCATGGGATTAAAAGACAGACCAAAATCTTATCATATCAGCGAAGGACCTTACTTCGATGCTAGCAACAGAACAGAAGAGGGGAAAGTAAACTTTTTGAAATCTTTTGCCCCTCTTGGAAAAAGGACAAGTGTTTACCTATTTCTAGGCTTAACAGCCATTGTGTTACTGATTCTTGCCTTCAAGTAGGTCTTCTAACAACAAGCTGTTCAGGTGTTATACTTGAACAGCTTTTATATTGGGTTTTGGTTTGCTCGGCAGGATTTTCACCCTCCCGTTTCTGGTGCGCTCGGCAGGATTTTCACCCGCCTATTTCTGGTGCTCTCGGTAGGATTCGAACCTACGACCCCTTGTTCCGAAGACAAGTGCTCTAATCCACTGAGCTACGAGAGCCCGAGAAATGGGCGGGCGCGCCTGCGACCCCTTGTTCCGAAGACAAGTGCTCTAATCCACTGAGCTACGAGCGCGAGTAGTACTGGCAGTGATAGTAAATCCCTGTAATCTTAGCTTAATCCGAGCTGAAAATCAATGCTATAATCTACATATGTTAACTCTACTTTTAGGCGATGATGTATACGCTAAGCAAGCTTATTTAGACCAAGAACTCTCGAAAATAGAGGGAGATTTAAATAAATTCCAGGCCGGAGAAGATATGCCTAAGCTCTCAAGTTTAGGGGGTGCCAGCTTGTTTGGGGGAGCGGGAGTGTATCTTTTTGTCGATTGTTTGAAGAATTATGAACTTGAAGATTTAGAAATTGCAGCTAAGAATTCAGTGCCAATTTATTTTTGGGAAAGCAGTTTAGATAAACGATTAGCGAAATCAAAGCAGTTAATAAAAATCGCGAATGTTAAGGAGTTTAGTTCGCCAGAGCGTGATTCGGCACAGGCTTGGATACTTTCGCATGCCGATAGGTTGGGAATTAAAATTCAGCCATCAGCGGCGGGGGAGTTGGTGAATCGATTGCTCGGTTCCACTAAAACAAATTTACCTGTGATGACTGCACATCAAGAATTATTGAAACTATCCAGTTACGCGGGTGAAGAAACAATCTCTACAGCGATGGTTGAAGAATTAACACCACAAGATTTAAGCATAGACATGTTTGCGCTATTGGATTTCGTCGGTAGTAAAAACAAAGCCCAAGCTATAAAGCTTCTGCAAAATTATTATGAGAGTTCTAGTGAGGATGATAAAGCGTTAACTATCCGCTTGGTTGCGCTATTGTCCGATCAATTTCGAAGCTTATTAATTGCCAAAGATTTAGGTGCACAAGGATTAAACGATCAGCAAATTTTACAAACCACCGGTTGGAAGAGCGGTCGACTATTTGTCATGAATAAAATTGGCAGAAATTTTTCTTCAGCTCAATTACAATCTGCATTAACAAAACTTTATTCTTTAGATAAAGAGTTAAAAACTTCGACACTTCCTCCGCGAGTGATTGTAGATATGATAGTTGCGGTAATCTAAAATCTGTGCTATAATAATTAGGTATGGATAACAAAGACTCAAAAAAGCGAACATTATTTGTTTGCACCGCAATCGCTATTGCAGCCGCGCTAACCTTTCCAGCGATTGCACTATTAGCTTAAATTAAAAACCGCCCCAAAGGCGGCTTTTCTTTTGATGAATATAAAAACCGCTCTAAAAATAGAACGGCTTTTATTTTGGACCTGAGGCTCTTCGATAAGCTAGTCGTGTGCATCATACCACTATATGAGCAAGAGATACAAAACCAAACCGTGTTTATACAAAAGATAGTTATAGTTATGCGAAATTTTTTATTTTGTTGCTCATTTGCATGTTCTTGCATGGCATTTGAGTTTTTATTGATTAGGAATTATGTTCATGAATATACTATGAAGATAGTGGGGTGGGCCGACGGTCGGTAGGATTGGCTTACCACCCATCCGTAGCGGGTTCGATTCCCGTCCACTCCACCACCTTGAAAGAGGTTCTTGTGCATGGTAAGATATGCATGGTAAGCCAATCCTGAAGCCGTAAGGCTCTACGAGAAAGCCGTCCCTTCCTAATTAGGGGCGGCTTTTGTATTTTAAAACCCCATTCTAGAATGGGGTTTTAATTATGACTGACGCTTGTCGCGTTTTCTGTCGTTCATGGAAAGAAGTTTCTTTCTCATACGAATGCTTTTCGGAGTAACTTCTACAAATTCATCAGCGCCGATGTACTCAAGGGCAAAATCGAGGTTCACATCTTTTGGCGGTGTTAAGATAATGCCGGAATCGGTACCAGAAGCTCTCATGTTGGTAAGCTTTTTGCCTTTACAAACATTAACTTCCAAATCAGTTTCCAAAGCATGCTTTCCAACAATCATACCTTCATAAACCTCTGTAGCAGGGCCAATAAATAGAATACCCCGTTCTTGAGCGTTGTTAAGCCCGTAAGCTGTGCTACTACCAGCTTCTGAGGCAATTAGAGAGCCGTGCTGGTTAGTACTAGTATCAATCGCGTGAACAGGCTTATAAGAATTAAAGATATTATTGATAATTGCTGTACCTTTAGTTCGAGTTAGCAATAAGTTTTTTAGACCGATTAATCCACGGGTTGGGATAAGATATTCAGCATGGATTTCGCCAGAAGGGTTAGTGTCCATGATTTGCAGCTCACCACCGCGCTTACCAATTTCTTCGATGACTGCGCCTTGGTGTTCGCTTGGTACATCTACCGATAAATCTTCGTAAGGTTCTTGTTTAACACCATCTTCTTCGATGAAGATAACTTGAGGTTGAGAAACTTGCATCTCAAAACCTTCGCGGCGCATAGTTTCAATTAATACAGCTAAGTGAAGTTCACCGCGTCCCGATACTAGGAACGAATCGCCAGTTGCTTCTTCGACGCGCAGCGCAACGTTAGTTTCTAATTCTTTCATTAAGCGGTCGCGGATATTCCGGCTAGTTAGTAAAGTTCCTTCGCGTCCTGCGAATGGGGAAGTGTTCACACCGAAGGTCATTTTAATTGTCGGCTGTTCGATTTCTACTGGTGGAATTTGAATCGGGTTTGCACTGTCGGTAAGCGTGTCACCGATTGCGATTGCGTCGAAACCACCCACAGCGACGATGTCGCCAGCAGTTGCTTCTTCAACTTCAATTGGATTCAGCCCAGAATACATTAATAAGCTTGTTGCTTTCCCTGTAGATTTTTTACCATCGCGAGAAATGTGCGTGATGTTCTGAGCACGTTTAACACTACCAGACTGAATTTTTCCAATACCAATTTTACCTTTATAGTTATCGTAACGTAAAGCTAGAATTAGCATTGCAAATGGATCATCAGTAACTGTTGGGGCCGGGACATGCTCAATAATGGCATCAAATACTGGAGTGATATCGGGTTCACTGGAGCTATTAATTGCTGACATTGCAGTTGCTAAATCTAAACTCGCAATTCCTTTTACACCACTTGCATAGATGATAGGAAAGTCGAGCTGTTCTTCAGTAGCACCAAGTGAAACGAATAAATCAAAAGTTTTGTTAGTTACTTCATCGACTTGTGCTTCGGGCTTGTCAATTTTGTTGATAACAACAATTGCGCGATGTCCTAATTCGAGAGCTTTCTTAAGCACGAATTTGGTTTGAGGCATTGGACCTTCTTTAGCATCAACTAATAGTAAAACACCGTCGGCCATTTTTAAAGTACGTTCAACTTCACCACCGAAATCGGCGTGACCTGGAGTGTCAACAATGTTGATTTTGATATCTTTGTACATTAGAGAAGCGTTTTTAGCGGAAATGGTAATTCCACGTTCGCGCTCTAAATCTCCTGAATCCATAATTAAATCACCCTCAACGTTTTTGACGGTTTGGGTTTGTTTCAGCATTGCATCTACTAAGGTAGTTTTACCATGGTCAACGTGGGCAATGATGGCCACATTTCTGATATTTTTTCGATCCATATTAGCTTTCATTAAAAAATGCCCCGCGCTGCGGAGCAGACATAAATACCCCAGTATTCTACCTTTTTTCCCTAAAAATGTCAATTTTTGCTATACTATAGATATCATTAATATATAGATAATTCAGATATGACCCCTACAAAGAGAATTCATGTAATCAGTTTTTTGGTCGGGCTTGCCCTAATTTTTTTGCTCGTGGCTTGGATATTGCAGCCATTTGTAAGTATTTTGGCTTTTGCGATAATCATCACTGTTCTACTGTATCCAGTTTATAAGTTCTTCCTAGCTCGAATTAAAAAACCAGGGATTGCGAGTATAGTAACTCTCTTAGCAATGTTGATTGCTGTGGCGATTCCTTTGTGGTTGTTTGGTCAGGTAATTTACAATGAAATTGTGGGACTTTACGAGCGATACAACAACGGCGGTTTAATTCTTGATAGAAACCAGATCGTTGCTAGTTTGCCCGAACAAGTGCGTGATTTAATTGCAGACTTTAGTGAAGAGTTAAATAATTTTGTTGCGCAAGTTACTAATCAGTTGTTTTCCTCAATCACTACAATTGTTTCGAACATTGCTAGCTTTGTTACTGCGTTCTTCATCTTTTTGTTTGTAGTTTACTATTTACTTAAAGACGGTTCTGGAATCAAACAAGCATTATTAGATGTATCACCTTTAGAAAGAAGCCAAGCAATTAAGTTGTTCAACAAATTAGTTTCTGCAGTGAACGGTGTCGTGAAAGGCTCCTTCATTATTGCGTTAATTCAAGGTGCTGTAGCGACTGTCGGATTCTTAATTTTTGGACTACCTGAACCATTTTTATGGGGAGCTGTTACAGTTGTAGCTTCTCTTGTACCGATGGTTGGTACAGCTTTGGTGATTGTGCCAGCAGTGATTTTCTTGGCAATTACCGGAAACTCGCCTCAAGCTCTTGGGCTCGCAATTTGGGGAGCAGTGGCTGTTGGTTTAGCAGATAATTTCATTGTTCCAAAACTAATCGGCGGTTCGATTAAGCTTCATCCTGTTCTAGTTCTTCTTTCGGTGATTGGCGGATTACAATTCTTTGGAATCTTGGGATTCTTAATTGGCCCGATAATTATGGCGATTTTTGTCGCAATGGTCGAGATGTATCGAGAAGATTTTAAAGACTATCTAAGTGAAAGATAATGCTTTATTTATACGGACTACTGTTTCTATTTGCTCCGCTGTATGTATGGCGATTTGAAATAGCTGGCTTGCCAACTAATTTTTTAATGGTCTATGCAATTGCGTTAGTAGTTTTATTTGGTTTACGCACCTTGGTTAAGGGTGAGATAATAGAGGTTTGGAAATCATTTCTTACAATTCCAAGATTCCTGTTATGGAGCATCGGCTTATTGCTTGTAGCTTCGATCATTTCACTGTTCGTCGGCGGTTTTGATATGGCCAAACTAGCCCAATGGTTGGTATTGTATGTACTCCCAATAAAGCTTGGGAGTGAATTATATTATTTACTTCAAAAAGAACCAGACCGTAAGCACATAGTTATAAATTTCGTGTATTTATTTTTGTTGGGCACTGGTGTTGTTGCAATCTCTCAGTATTTTTGGTTGGTAGGTTTGCCGATGGATTTTTGGGGAAATTCAGAAGAGCCAAAGAGGGCGATTGGTTTATTCTCCCATCCAAATGGTTTGGCATTGTTCATTACACCCCTGCTTGCGTTTTTGTTACCCGATTTAAAACTGCGCGTTGAATTGTTAATTGATGAAGTCAAAGAACAAAATATTGGTTGGGGATTTTTTGGAGTTTTATCTTGGGTATTCGGCTCTGTGGCTTTATTACTTTCTTTATCGCGTGGCGGATGGCTTGGGCTAATTATAGCAGTGGGAGTTTTTGTATTTTTTGCGGGAGGTAAGAAGATTCGCTTTGTTGCTCTTGTTGCGGCATTAATTTTAACTATGACTGTTGCTGCAGTTCCAAACTTGCGCTATCGAGTTATCTTGCCATTCATGGGAGAGAAATCGAGTGTAGCTCGGTTTAGTCTGTGGGAGACAGGCACCAAAATGATAAAAGATTCGCCAATTTTGGGCCAGGGGATTTATGGTTTCAATTACAATTGGGAAAAATTTAATACTGATCCAAATCTAGAGCATTACAATTTTCCTCATAATTTTGTTTTAAATTTTTGGGTTGATTTAGGGATACTTGGGTTATTGTCCTGGCTTGCTATTGTTGGTTGGGGGATATGGCGAGGTTTTATCAATCGGTCAAAAAAATATGCATTAGCTTTGGCTTTGTTTTTGCTAGCAATATTAGCACATGGCTTAATAGACATTCCTTATCTAAAAAATGATTTAGCAATGGTATTTTGGTTGATATTTGCATTGAGTTTAACCAGAGAGTGATTTAAGTTTAAAAACCCTTGCTATTTTTTAGCGAGGGTTTTTGTTTTACTTGGTTTAGTTTTTGATTTGAGAGAAAAGTAAAATTGATAAAGTTTGACATTGAATATCAGGAAGAAAGTGGCACCGACTAATTCTAGACCTTCTTCAATCGTCACTAATAAGTTTTTCTGATCGAAAGTATATCCACTTGCGGCATTTGAGGTGTTCCAGAATTCAATTCCAAAAACTAACGCATAACAACTAATCCCAAATATAAGCCAGTGTATTAGGTGTGTATTTTCTTTATACAACCATTTTATAAAGTAGTAAAGGTATACTAGACTAATGAGAAGTATTGGAGCAAAGAAAGCCAACCACCAAGCCGATGAGAAGCCAATGCTTGTCCAAAGCTCGCCATATTTTGCCAACCACCCTTCACTGTATTGAATTGCTTCACCAAAACTTTCATGGATTTCCCCAAGTTCATCAAGACCGATATACGCAAATGAAAACCAGTATGGGAAAAGTAACCATTTTAATTTGGTACTAAGGAGATTTTTAGTATGGAAAAGAGCTATTATACCAGCGATTACAGACGAGATTGTAAAAAGTTTGAACACCTGGTAGAGGGTAGGAAGATTTTTTTCCAAGTCTATATTTACTAAATTATAATCTTGACCAAGCCAAAGGTGTAGACCAATCATTAAAAAATCTAGTATGAAAAAAAATATGAAAAATGTCGACCAAAATTTTTTTGAAAACATAACTAACTATTTATTAAATGCAGGGCTCCATAGAGCGTAGCTCGATCACCAAGTGAGGTTAAGATCACTTCCGGGATCACTACGTTAGCTTGTGAAACTCTTCGCAACTCATTATTTACTGCGTCCGGTTGCCAACCCTTATGAATCGTTTTTCCCCCACCTAAAATAATTATATCCGACGGCCAAAATTGCAGAGCATTGTTTAACCCCAGGGCCAAGTAATGAATTTGCTCTGCTGGAGTTGGTGCAGCATCTACTAAATTTTCCCAAGTTGAATTTTTTTCAGAATTTAGAATATGCTGACCTGGTTCAAAATTTTTATTTCCAGCAAGTTTACCATCGATTATCCATGCACCACCAAGTCCTGTTCCGATTGTAATAAACATCACGCTGCTAAAATTTTTACCCGCTCCGAAAGTGGCTTCACCAATTGCACCTAAAGCCGCATCGTTTTCGATCAATACTTTACAGTTAAATTCATCTATCAGCTTTTGTTTGAAACTTTTACCAGCCCAGTCTGGTAAATTTGTCGCGACCTGTAACTGTGACTTATCATTATTTAATCGCCCTGCAATTCCACCGGTCACAGATTCTACGGTCTGTTTTCCTGCAACATCTTTGATTATACTGACTAGGCGTGCAAAACCATCGTCAAAATTTTTTAGAGTTGGCAAAATCACAGCTTCGTTTAAAGCTTGTCTATCGTTGCTTGAAGCAACGCGCATCTTAGATCCACCAATGTCAAAAACTATGTTCATTAATTTTATTATAGCAACGAGTGAGGCAAACCTCACAATCGCTTATTTGAATAAAGGCTTTACAGTATCTATCAAAATCGTATCACCTGTGGTCTCTGCGTACCAATACCACCATTCAGTTCCCCAGAAATAATTTTCGGAGAAACCGGTCTGCTTAGCATAATCGATATTGGCTTGAAGGATTGATGGATTCATCAGCTGTTGCTGTATTTCTTCAGGGGTCTGTTGGGCACCGACTCCTGCAAACCATGGTTCGGCTTGAAGTTCTACGCCAAGTGTTCTGTTGGCACCGCTCAAAATTCGAAGTAGCCCAGCTTTTACATTATAGGTCCAAGGAGGCAGAGGATAAGTAGTGTACTTTTCCTTTTTGTCGAGATACACAGTTCGATACATAGTCGAGCCAAATATGTCTATGCCACCCCATGCGGTTGTAATCCATGGACCCTTTTCACCGCTGTCTGTACCAATTATCGGCCTGTCGTCTAGGCTTTTAACAAGTGCCACTTCTTTTTTATATAGAGAGCTTTTTATGATCGGACAGTTTAAGCCAAAATCAAAGAATGGTTCATTTTCGACTTGCCATGCTACAATGCTGTCATAAGTTTTTAGTTCAGTAACAGTCTTTTCTATCATCGCAAGTAACGCTGCTTCTTTTTGTTCTGCGGTTAGGTGGTGATACCATGCAGGTTCATGACATTCTGGCCAACGAGGTAATTTTCTACCTACCGCTAAAATTACTTTTACGTCGCGGGACTCGGCTTCATCTAGTAATGATTTAATTGAATTAAAATTATATTCACCTTTAGTTTCTTCTAACTCACTCCAATAAGCAGCTAGCCTTACATTTTTTACCTGGAGGTCATCTAAAATAGTTGTGAACAATTTTACCGGCTCCATGTTTAAGTCTTTAGCGCGCAATTGTGAATAATTCACCCCCCATGTTAAATCTTTTTCAGGAGGATGCGCAACATAACCTAAAATACTCAAACCTATTACGAAACAAATTAATGCAGCAAGAATGTACCCCAGACTTTTTAAATGTTTTTTCATATTAGATTGCAAGCATGGCAAGGCCAGCACTGATTAAAATTATTGCGAAGATTTTTTGAGCAAGAATTGCTTTGGTAACTTTTTCTTTTAAGATTTTTGGATAGTATTTTGATAAGAAGAGTGTACCTATTAATAGAAGAGCGTACTGAGTTCCTTGCATGGCATTTACAATCGTCACACTCCCCAAACTAATGGCGTAGTTTTGCATTAGCCCTGCTAACATACCGGAGATTCTTGCACCTAGGTATAAATATTTATTTCCCTTAGTTGTATCTTTTGGAGCATTAAATATTGCTGTTCGAACAGATTTTGGAACCAAAAATGCCATCGCGACAACGAAAAAACCAAGACGAGTATAAACTAATCCAGAAACAAAATTGTAATTGTCAAAAATATATTTTGTGAGAACAAATGATAAAGCAAATAGTACTGCAGCTATTACTGCATTTAAAAAAGCTTTTGAATGCCAACCGTCTTTTTCATGTCTGAACGAAATCAGTACCGCTCCAGACACTAACAGAATAAATGCAGCCAGCTGAGTTGGGAGAAGTCTTTCATCAAGTATTAAGTAGGCAAAACCTAAGGTGAATACTGGAACTAAACCACCTTCGATTGGGAGAATTCTAGAGATTGAAGTTTGGCGAGTGGCTTTATATAGAAAGTATAGCGCCCCAACAAACGCGGCCCCACCTACTAAAGCAATGAGAAAATCCTGTAAAGAAATGCCCCAGTCCAAACCGAACGGAGCTAAAACCAGAGTAAATGGTCCAGTGATTCCAATGAAGAAAGCGTAGACAGCAGGGGAGCGAACAGCTTTCGTAAGCAAAAACTTATCAATTACGCCGTTGATTGCGTAAAGTGAATAAGCCGTAATCGCAATGATTATATATAGACTCATATATGTTCTGTCATCCTGAAGGAGCGGAGCGACTGAAGGATCTAGATCCTTCGCTGCGCTCAGGATGACGACTTAATTTGTTTAAAAATTTCTGCGCTAGGACGAATGGTTCGTTTTTGTGTTTCGTAATTGATTTCAACTAGACCAAATTTTGGATCGTAGCCATCACTCCATTCGTAGTTGTCAGTGAGTGACCAGTAGAAGTAACCTTTCACATCAGCTCCGTCAGTGATAGCTTTATTGCACCACTCTAAATGTTGCCTGATAAAATCTTGGCGCATATCGTCCCGAGCGTTGGCGATTCCATTCTCGGTTATGTAAACCGGTTTACCATAGCGCTTGTGTAGTTCCATAATAAGATGGTAGATCCCTTTAGGGTAAGTTCGCCAGCCCATGTCCGATTTTGGACCAGTTAGATTTTTTTGCTTAATACCATTTAATCCCACACCTAACGAATGATAGAAATAATAATTCAATCCGATAAAGTCCATCTCATTTTTAATCATGTTAAGAAACCAATAATTCCCAGACCAGTCTTGAAACCATACCGCCATTTTATCGAGAGCATTATTTTTTCGGTAAGCTTCGTTGTATACGTTGTTTTTAGCTATGCTAATTTGTGCGTTTGGCAAAACTTTTTTGATTGCATGATAGGCGAGTTTGTGTGCTTTGGCCAAGTTGCGAAATTGTTTAAAGCCCCGTAAGGGATTTTTTGCAAACGGTGGCCACTTGCCAGCAAGCGAGGACATGTATGTAAAAACCTCAGGTTCATTGATTGTGTTCCATAACTCAATTTCTTCTCCCAGTTCTTCAGCGATAAGTTTAGCGTAACGCACAAAATATTGAATGTTGCTACTATTCGCAAAGCCATCTTTTTCTGCAACCCATTGGGGGAGGGTAAAGTGAAACAGAGTCACCATTCTGGTAAGGCCATGCTTCCTTAAACTTTCCAGAACGCGTTTATAATGTGCTATTGCCGCGACATCAAACTTTCCCTCAGTTGGTTCGATGCGGCTCCATTCAATGGAGATGCGCATTGCATTCAAACCAATTTGCTTGGCGATATCAAAATCTTCTTCAAATCTATTCCAATGATCGGTTGCAAGACCTGATTTTGGGACTCTACCAAGTTGTTCTTGATGCCACCAATCGTTGTGAATATTATTCCCTTCGACTTGATGAGAACTTGATGCAGCACCGATTAAAAAGCCTTTTGGTAATCGAATTATAGTTTGTTTCTGCTCTGTCATTCTTGCATTTATTATACTATATTTTGCATCAAAAAACCGCCTCATCTTGGTAGAAGGGCGGTTATACATGCATTAATGGATTTGGTGTGATTTAGTGGCCATGTTCATCTTTATGGTGTTCTTCATCTGCGTGTTCATCAAGGTGTTTGTCCATGTGCTCGTCTTGAAGATTTTCCTTTCCATGATGTTCATCTTCCTCGTGTTCGTGACCGTGTTCTTCAGAATGGCCGTGTTCATCAGTATCGTGGTGAACATGAGTGCTCGCAGTAATTGTAGCGACTCCTAAGATTAGAACTGCACCAGCCAGTGCTGCCACAAAATGTTTAGCGTAAGTCTTGTCTCTTTCTGCAACGTGAAAAGAGTGAGGGATTAAATCCTTAAAGATTGTAAAGATAATAATTCCAGCTGCAATCGCTAGTAATACAGAAATTAAATCTTCTGAAACATTCGCAATAAATAATGCAATTCCCGCACCAATTAAAATAGTAGATGCTGTGAAGAAATTAATTGTAAGCGCTTGTTTGGTGGAATAACCTGCGCTTTTTAAGACAAAATATTCCGAGATTTCTTGAGCAACTTCGTGCACCATAATTCCTAAAGTAGTCAGAATTCCTAATCTAATATCGATTAAGAATGCCGGCACTATTAGAAAACCATCAGTAATATTGTGTAACGCGTCGCTGAATACAATTCGGTGTGCGCCACTTTTGCTGTGAGCGTCAGGGTTCTCGGTGTTGTCGTGGTGATGATGAGAGTGGGGGATGGCTTTATCGATCAGGTAAGCAGCTAACATACCGAAAGCGATGATTCCTAAAATAGATGAAATTTCAATATCGCTGTGAAAAGTTTCTCCTATTAATTTGTACGCCACCAAAATAAAAACACCAGTTGCGAATGTGGTTAAGTATTTCAGGTTTCGTTCCGCCCATGCTCCTATGGTTTTTGCTGTAGTAAAGATACCGACTAGAGACACTAGCATTACAGCACCTGCGCTAAGCAAGATATAAATGGTTGTCATATATAGAGATAAATTATTTGAATAGAGTATATCATGGTTAAATAAATAATGCAAATAATTCGCAGTTGTGATTTGGTAAACAGAAAAACATCTGCTATTAACAGATGTTTTTTGCTGGGGTCGTATAGTGCAGGATGTGGCAACTATAATTAGAAATCTCGATAAGTCTTCTCTGAACGTAGCCCCAGTTACAGAACTAAAAGTTCATCGTTACGGATTTGGAAAATAATCCTCAGCTTCCCATGCCTAAGTCTGTAAATATCTTTCTGTCCTTTTAGCTTAGTAATATTTAAACCCAAAAAGTCTCTTGCAAGCAAACGGACCATTAATAATCCAAAAGTGGCTTTATGCTCCTTTGGTAGTTTTGCGATTGCTTTTTGGAGTTTGTTCATTGCTGATTGCTTTAACTATATCCTGGATCGGTACGCCACCTTTTTTTATATTAGTAAAATCAATGATCGTTTCCCAAGTTTCTTCTTCATATACAGGGGATAGCTTGAAGATAGGCTTGGATTTTTTTAGAACAATAAAGGACTGCCCTTGATTGATTTTTTTTGTGTAAAATTCCACGTTCTCTCGGAACTCTTTTAAACCAATTAGTTTATCCATAAAATTAGTGATTAATTGCAAGATTATCTTAAGTTTAACATAAGTTAATCCTTTGTCAAGTAACAAAAAACCGCCCTGAAGGCGATTTTTGCTGGGGTGACTGACGGGATTTGAACCCGCGACATCCGCTGCCACAGAGCGGCGCTCTACCAACTGAGCTACAGCCACCATATGTTACATCGGGCTTCTAGGTCCGAGTGAATAAAATAAAAACTCGCTTCACAGCGAGTAGTATCAAAGCAATTGTGCTTAGATATTTGCTGTGTCAAATATCTGCTGCTTGCCCTGCTTAGCTTTCTTGCCCTCCGAAGCTTTAGCGAAGGAGGAAGTGATGCAGGGTGTCAGATGAAGACATAATAACAAAAAACAGCGTGCTAGTCAATATAACAAAGATCCTGGCTAGCCTGCGGTTTATCCCCGCGAAGGCGGGGATGGCTGTCGGGATGACATAAGTCTGTTTAATCCTCGTCGATGATAGGTTTGCGGGAGATAAAGTAACCTCTGGCTTCTGGAGAAATCTTCTTCAGTGATTGTGGGGCAGGTTTGCGACCACGTTCGTATTCAGTCATACGCTTTTTATAGTTTGGGCTCTGGCTACTAGAAGATCCCTCAGAACGGTTTGAGTAAGAACGGTTCCCAGACGGACGCGCATTGTTTGAACTTCCGTAAGGACGATTTCCTGAAGAACGATCGGAGAACTTTCGGTCGCCAAATCGTTTTGGTTGGTTGGAGCGGTCAGAACTGGATCTGCCAGTACTTGGACGTCCAGAGCGCATTGGTCGTCTTCCGCCGCGTTCGTTATCTGGCTCGTAAGGAGCAGGTTCTACTTTTGGAAGGGAAGTCGGCTTTTGAGAAACAGGTAAAGCTTTGCGAATCACGCGTTCAATTAACTTTACGTCGCGACGTTGGTCGTGAGTTGCAAAAGAAATGGCGTGACCAGTCATGTTGGCTCGACCAGTTCTTCCAATGCGATGAACGTAATCTTCTGGACTGTCTGGTAAATCGAAGTTAATCACTAATTGAATGCCGGTTACATCAATACCACGAGCGGCGATGTCGGTTGCAACTAATACACGATATTTGCCCAGCTTGAATCCATTCAAAGCTTCGATGCGTTGGTTTAAAGAACGGTTTGAGTGAATTTCAGTTGCTGTTTCTTTCATGTTGCGGATATCACGAGCGATTTTTTTCGCGCCGTGCTTTGTTCTAGAAAAAACTAGAACACTTCCATTGTATTGTGAAAGAATATTTTTTAACATCGGCAACTTTTCGTTGCGTTCTAAGAAGAAGATTTCTTGAGTTACAGATTTTACTGCTGAGCCAGCTGGAGCAACTTCGATGCGAAGAGGTGTCTTCATATAAGAGTTGGCAATTTTTACAATTGCTTCAGGCATAGTTGCGGAGAACAAAAGAGTTTGACGTTCTTTTGGAACGTTCTCAAGAATCTTTTTTAGTTGTGGTGCAAAGCCCATGTCGAGCATTCTATCAGCTTCATCTAAAACTAAGATGTCAGCATTAGACAGGTTGATGGTTTTTTGTTCGATGTGATCGATTAAACGACCAGGTGTTGCGATGATAATATGCGGACGAACTTTTAGGGCGCGGAGTTGTTTGCCCATTTGTTCACCACCAATTAAAATTGCAGTCTTTAGGCCTAAAGAGCCACCAATTTTTTTTAGCGATTCATTAACTTGAAGAGCAAGCTCACGAGTTGGTAGTACAACTAAACCACGGCTCTTACCACCACTTTGAGCGAGTCGTTGAATCATTGGCAAACCAAATGCCATAGTTTTTCCGGTTCCAGTTTGGGCGATACCCATTAAATCTTTTCCAGTGATTGCGTGAGGGATAGATTGAGTCTGAATTGGAGTTGGTTGTGTGAATTTGTGTTTAGCGAGAATTTCTAAGAGCTTAGGTGCGATGCCAAGATTATCAAACCCGCCTGTTGGGGTTGTTGTGTTCATAATTTGAGATAGAAAAAGCTGGCGAACCAGCTTTGAGTTAAAACTAATATTTGTGTTTAGATTATACCAAATTATTTATTTTTCGTCAATTTTGTTTATAAGTTAGAGAAATTGGATATAATTTGCTAGAATAATAATCCTAAGGAGATTTATTATGAAATTAAAACAAATATTATTTTTAGCAATTATTTTCCTATTAATTGCTATACCAATTACTCCAAAGGTATTGGCTCAAACTGATCCAGTGATTCCAATCGTATTCCCAGTATTAGGTGGAGCTCCTTATACTGATGATTACGGGGATCCGCGTTCTGGCGGTCGTACGCATGAAGGTAATGATATGTTTACCGAAAAAATGCGCCCACTTCTTGCCACCACAGACGGAGTGATTAATTTTATTACAGTTAACGAACCAACTTGGGGCTGGAGTTTAAGTATTCTTGGTGATGATGGATATGAATACCGATATCTTCATTTGAACAATGACACACCTGGGACTGATGACGGAAATGGTGGGTATAATAATGCTTTCGCGGCGGGGATTGAGTTGGGTCGTAGAGTTATTGCCGGAGAAGTAGTTGGTTTTTTGGGTGATAGTGGTAATGCTGAAACCACCCCACCTCATTTACATTTTGAAATCCGTACAGCAAGCGGTGCTCCAATTAACCCATACCGAAGTTTAAGAGCAGCCCGTGTTTTAGGTGTACCTGTAATTAACCCAAATCCAATAGTTGTTAAAACCCCAAGACAAAATAACCAAGAGCATGTTCACGAGGATGATGGTAAAAATACCGCATCACAAACCCCAAATGAAATAATTCCATATCAGTTATTTGAAGGCGGGGCAAATATTGCAAGTGGGAGTTTTAGTAAGAAAGGTTCAGCAGAGATAGTAGTAGGTACTGCATTTGGTGGTGGCGGTCGTACAATTGTGCGAACCTATGATGATGAAGGTGAATTGATGATGGACTTCTTTGCATATGGTGATGTATTCCGAGGTGGTGTTGATGTCGCTGCAGCAGATGTCGATGGCGATGGAATCGATGAGATAATTACAGCCCCTGGAGTTGGTGGTGGTCCACATATCAAAATTTTTAAGGCGAACGGAACTTTTGTTTCAGACTTCATGGCGTATGATGGAGGTTTCCGTGGTGGTGTGAAGATTGCTGCAGCAGATATTGACGGTGATGGAAAAGTTGAAATTATCACTGCACCATGGACTGGCGGCGGCCCACATATTAAGGTATTTAGTAGTAGTGGTGAATTAAAGACCGAAATGATGGCATACAGTTCAGGTTTCCGAGGTGGTGTCGATGTAGCTGCGTTTTCTCCAGAAGGTAGAATTAATGGTGGGTTTGTAACTGCACCTGGTCCCACAGGTGGTCCTCATGTCAAAGTTTATTCTTCTGATGGTAAAATGGTAAACGAATTTATGGCATATGCCCCAAGTTTCACTGGTGGGGTACGCATTGATGCAGGTAATCCGGTTGGTAATAATGGTAGTTTTGAAATTGTAGTAGGTCCGGCAAGTAATTCATCAGCCCAGACTAAAATATTTAAAACTAATGGTGAGTTAATTAAGACTTCTTATACAGGTTTCGAACAACTTTGGACTGGTGGTACTGATGTCGCTATCGTTGGTCGAGAAGTATTTATTGCGTCATTAGGTGGTAGACAGACTGCTGTAAAAAAAGTTACTTTCTAAAATCCAAAAATAAAACTTACTGATGAGCAATTTCAAACATGAATCGCCATGGTTGCATTACTCTGAAAACAAACGACAACCAAAAACCTTAACCGAAAATACTTCTGCAAATATTGCTGTAGTTGGTGCTGGTATTGCCGGCATTTCCACAGCCTATTTTTTGTTGAAGCATACTAGTATTCCTAAAATAGTTTTACTCGAAGGTAGTTTGGCAGCGCATGGAGCAAGTGGTCATAATGGCGGTTTTTTGGCAACGTATTTTGAAAGAAGTTTTCGTGATTTGGTTTCAGAGTTTGGACTAGAATTAGCTGCTGATGGTCAAAAGGAATTTGACTCAGCCTGGGAGTTGTTGGATGAAATTCTGTTAGACACTCAAATTAATTTGCCAGTACATAAGTTTACCGGTTACACGGGTATTCAAACTTTAGAACAGACTATAGGTTTCTTAGAAGACAATCGCTTGAAAGCGCAGGTTGGGCTTGGTTTGGAGCCGTTGTTAATTGCGAACAATGTTGATTGGCTCAATCAAATTCCTAAACAGTACGAACCATTTTATGCTCTAAGTAGTCACGAAGATATTTTGGATTTACTTCAATCTAAGAATGCTAAGTATTTGGCTTTGCTTCAGGGCCAAAAAGGTGTAGCTAATAGTGCGGTGTTATGCGAGTCGTTAGTGAGTTGTTTAATCGATCGATATAAAAGTCGTTTTGAAATTTTTGAACATACAAAAGTTGATGAAATTATTTTAGAACAAGATTCGGCGATTCTGCGAACTGCGAATGGGTTCTCTTTGAGCGCAGAAAAAGTTGTTCTTTGCACAAATGGTTTTGAAAATTTTAAAATCGATAATAGGGCAGGAGAGGAGCTGGATCACAAATTCCATTACTTAGTGAGAGGGATTGTTGGCTATATGGCTGGCTACTTAGAACAGAGCGTTGTAGCTCCTGCGGAAATTAGTTATTTGCCCGCAGGAAAATCTCATCCGCGTCCTGATGTATTTGAAGATGAGGCATATTTTTATTTAACCCGCAGACCAGTTGAGCATCATAACGAAGAGCACACTTTGGTTTGTTTGGGCGGTCCTGAGGAATTATTGGAAGACTCGACTAGTTATAAGCACGAACTTCAATATCCAGATTTTGCTCTAGATCAATTCAATGATTTTATTGAAAGCACTTATCAGCTAAAGAAACGCGATAAGTTGGAGTATCAATTTTTGTGGCATGGTCTTATGGGATTTACACCAAACGGCGTGCGTTTGATTGGCCCGGAGCCTTATAATCAAATTCTGCACTATAATTTAGGTTGTAACGGTGTTGGGCTTCTACCATCGATTTATGGAGCAAGAAAGATTGCTCGATTCATGGCGGGGGAGAAATTGAAACCTTCCATCTTTGATCCAAAAAGATAAACTGTTTTGAACAGTTTTCAAGTATCCCCCGCGAAAGCGGGGTCATTTATGTCTAGAACTTAAACATCTAGACCCGGATAGACCTGAGGGCTTCCGGGGATAAGATTTAGATGTTAGAAATCCCGGGTCCCCCGGGATTTTAGAAAGCCAACTTTGTAAATCTAACCATGTCTTAAGTGTTCAGTGTAATATTTCATATCTGCATCAGTTTTTTTGTGTGGGTTAAAGATATTTTCTGGATCGAAAATATGTTTCACTTGTTTGAACACATTAAACATTTCTGTGCCGAACATATGTTCGAGGAATGGTCCACGAACTAATCCATCATTATGTTCGCCGGTGATTGTGCCATTGTATTTTTTAACGAGATCAAAAACTTCATTACTCATTTCTACAATTTGTTCACGGTGCTCAGAAGTTGATAAATCAATCAGTGGAATAATGTGAAAATTAGCATCACCAGCGTGCCCTGCAAGTGTGGAAATAAAATCGGGATACCTTTTTATTATTTTATTTAGCTCTGGCATAAACTGTGGGAGTTGTTCTGGATGAACAGTAATATCTTCGATGAACGGAGAACTGATTTTGCGAGCGTTATGTTGACGCAAAAGGTTATAACTTTCACGACGAATCGTCCAATATTTTTGTGATTCCTCAAAAGTTTTACTGATCCTAGTCGGTAAGTTAAAATGATGTTTAAGATTTTTTGCTGCAGCGTGTGCTTGTTGTTCGGCTTGTTCTTGTGTTGGCGCAGTGAACTCTGCCAATAAAACTAGTTTTGGTAAACCACCTTTTAGAAATAGCCAAATGTCCGGTAAGAACTGTTTAAACAATTTCCAACGTGAACCTTTCATCCGCTTGATCATTTCAGGCCAATACTTAAGAGCTAGCTTGAAAGTTTGATCATCAAATATTTCAAAACTTTCAGGAACTAGTTCGTTGACGTGATTAATGATTTCACCAAGTAACTTTAAATCGTGGAGATAGAAAACAATCAACTGGCGACCACGTTCAATTGGAACGAGTTTCCATTTAATGCTTGTAATTATCCCAAGTGTGCCTTGTGAGCCGACAAATAATTTTGTTAAATCAAAAGTTTTTCCATCCCAGACGTCCCATAAGTAATAACCCGCGGAATTTTTTGAAGTAGTTGGTTTTGATTTTTGGATTAATCGATAATTAGTTTGAATAAGGTCATATATTTCTTTGTAAAACTGTCCTTCAAAATCTGATTGAGCCATCTTGGCTTTCAGCTCCGGTTCAGAGAGAGGTTTAATGGTATATTCATTTCCGTCTCTTAAAACTACTTTCAATTCCATAACATAATTTTTTATCTGACCGTATTTGAAAGTTTTTTCACCACCAGCATTATTACCAACCATGCCACCGATTGCACACCATGCTTTGGAAACAGGGTAGGCAGGCATGATCACATTTTTTGCAATTAGCTTGGGTTCTAAATCGCGGAAGAAAACTCCAGTGCCGGTTTCCACAGTTTCAGAGGTTAAATTGGTAATTGAATTGAAATGTTCAACATTAACCACAATTGATTCATTAATGCTCCCACCAGTCATATCTGTTCCACCGGCTCGAGCGGTCAGTGAAAGAAATGGGTTTTGCGATTTATTTTCTGAGACAAATTTCACTAACGCTTTTAAATCGTTCACATCCAAAGGACTGACCACAGCTTTTGGGTGAATTTCGAAAATACTCGCGTCGCGCGAGAACTTCAGTAAGTCTGCTTCATCAGTTTTTATTTCACCTTTGAAATTTTGTTTCAGACCAGTTAAGTCCATGGCTGAATTATACCACAGAACTTGACATTTTGATAAAAAATGTTATAATAGAAAGGAATTTAATACTTGTTCGAGCAAGTGTTTTTTTAAACTCTAAATTTATGGCACCAAGACATCAAAAAACTTCCACTAAAATTGAACAAGTAGCCGATCAGTTTACAAACTGGATCGGATCTCCTTCTTCAATTGTCGTCCACACAATTTTGTTTGTGGCGGCTTTTGGTTTTGTTTGGTTGGGTGCCGAGTTAAATACGGTGCTGTTAATTTTAACGACCGCTGTTTCTTTGGAAGCAATTTATTTAGCGTTGTTTATTCAAATGACTGTAAATAAAAACACCAAGAGTTTGGCTGACGTAGAAGAAGATATTGAAGAAATCGCGGAAGACGTTGAAGGAATTGAAAAAGATATTGATGAAATTCAAGAAGACGTGGAAGAAATTGAGAAAGACGATGAAGAGGATGACTTGCATGATGAAGCTACAATGAAAACTTTAAATGAGTTACAAGGACAGATGCAAAGACTCATGGAAGACATTCAAGACTTGAAAAATCAGAAGAAATAAAAAAGCCGCCCAGAATTATTGAGGCGGTTTTTTATTTAGCTACTTGCAATTTGTTGTCGCCAGAGGGCGTAATAGGGTCCGTTTTGTTTTAGCAGCTCTTCATGAGTTCCTTGTTCGATTAAAGAACCTTTTTCTAATACGTAAATTGTATCAGCGTGAATTACCGTTGAGAGTCTGTGAGCGATTAAGATTTTGATTAAGTCAGGGTGAGTTTTTTCAATTTCTTTAATCGTGCTGGTAATTGATTCCTCAGTGATTGAATCGAGACTGGAAGTAGCTTCATCGAAAATTAAAATGTCTGGATTACGTAACAACGCGCGTGCGATAGCAAGACGCTGTTTTTCACCGCCAGAAAGTTTAAGACCACCTTCACCAATGATTGTGTCGAGTCCTTGGCCACTTCGCGATAATAATGAATCAGCGCTGGCTGATTTTAATGCATCGATACATTCTTGGTCTGTGGCTTCTGGGCGTACGAATAATAAGTTTTCACGAATCGTTCCTGCAAATAACTGGGTTTCTTGAGCGACTAAGCCGATGCGATTTCGTAGCGCGATAAAGTCTATTTTTTCATCAGGCGTGTCATTGTAAATTATTTTTCCTTTGGTGGCTTTGTATAATCCAACAATCAATTTAATAGTGGTTGATTTTCCTGAACCAGATGGTCCAACGAAGGCAACGGTTTTTCCTCGGTTAATTTCTAGACTTAAGTTAGTTATTGCTTCTTCGTTTCCGGTTTGATAACCGAATGAAACATTGTCGAACTTAATTTTTTCAATTCTATCTAACTTCACTGCGTTTTCGGGGACAGGTTCTTTTTCTTTGGCCAGCACTTCTTCTAGTTTTGCTAAACTAACTTTTGCTTCCTGATATGTTGTGGCAACATTTCCTAATTCGGACAAAGGACCAAACACGAAGAATGAATAGAGAAGTAAGGTGAAGAATTGTCCTAAAGTTACTTCATTGGTGAAGATTAGCCACAGCAAGAGAAGAATCAGTCCCATACGAAAACCATTTATCAAAGTTCCTTGCAAAAAACTATAAGTTCGGACGATGCGAACTTTTTTTAGTTCCAGTTGTAGAATCTTATCGTTTGTATTATTGAGGCGATCAATTTCTTGAGCTTCTAATCCGAGAGATTTAACTAATTCCACATTGCGTAAAGTTTCGGTAGTGCTACCGGCTAACGCTTGAGTTTCAGAAACAATTTCTTTTTGAGCTTCTTTAATTTTTCGGGTGAGACGGAACGTAATATACCCAAGCACAGGAATCATGACTATAAGAGTTAAGCCGATTTGCCAGTGAACAATGAACGCATAAACAAGCACAAAAATAACCCCAACTAGTGTGAGAAAAGCAATGTTAATAACTTGTTGAATTAATCTTTGAGTATCCTTGCGTGCGTCTTGAAGTTTAGATAAAAATTCACCACTGCGTTGATCTTCAAACACTGCATATGGGAGTGAGAAGGAATGAGTAACGCTGTCGTTGTAAAGTTTCGCACCAAGCCGCTGGGTGATTACGTTGATGTAGTAGTCTTGAAAGGTTTTCGCAGTTCGTGATACTAGCGCTACGCCCATAATTCCAACTAAAAGTAAAATCACACCTTCAAAATATTCTTGCGCAGATAATTCTGCAAAACGGTTTGCATATCGATCGATAAGGATTCGAAATATTTGTGGGTCTAATAACGAGAATACTTGGTTGATAGTTGCGAGGATTAAAGCACCGCTAAGCAGGCCTTTGTAATTTTTTAGGTAATTCCAGAGTAGTTGCATAATTGTAGTTCACAGTCATCCTGAGTGGGCTTGCGATACGAAGGATCTCATTTAGATTCTTCTTCCGTATCAGGTGCGTGGCAGGATGATAGAATGTTATTTATTTTGAAATGATAATTATTTGCTTTTCGCTTGTGTTAACAAGTTTGGTTGAGTGAGAGTAATTTCCTGTCGCATCATACAAAGTTTCGTAGGTGTATCGGTATTTTGATCCGTTGCGTGTACCTGGGTCATTGGTAATGAAATGAGTGCTGTCCCAGCCAGTTATCACTAGCATGTGATATGGAGGTCCTGGTGGGGTGAAGTTAGGATTGTTTAGTAATTGACCTTGTGCTGGTAGAATTACAAGCTTATCTTCTGCTAGTGCCTCTTTGATTACATCTTGGGACATAGTTGTGATTTCGGTTTTCAATCCATAAACATCTCTTATCATGCGGGCAGTTTCTGGTGTTGTAATACTTAGATAATAACCATAGTTAGTTTGTTGCCACTCAGTAAGCTTTTGTATTTCGCGTTCGACTACGGCAGGCGGTAGGGAAGTAATATTATTAAAGTAAGCCCAAGCCATGATGACACTTGCTTCTTCGCACGCTTCATTGTGAAGCTCATCCCAATTGCCAGTTGGAGCTTGCGCGGTGAAAGGGACAGCTAATTGCAGAGTTGGAGGGATTGAAGCAGAAGGCGATTTTAGTTCAGGCTCAGGTTCGATTGTTCCAGTGCGTTCAGTGGGAGCAGGGATTTCTTTTTGAGTTGAATCAGGTTTGAAATGTAGAAAAAATATTCCTGCAATTATAGTAAGCAGGAAAATTAAACCAAGTGCTACTTTAGATTTTTTATTCTGTGGATGAACTAACATTTAGAGAATATCCTCTCTACTTAATTCAACATACTCACCAACTGCGATATCTGGTAATTTTAATTTTCCAATACGGACGCGTTTAAGATTGCGAACCCCTAAACCAATAGCATTGAACATGCGCCTAACCTGACGTTTTTTTCCTTCATGAACAGTGATGTAAACTTTTCCGGAGCGCACTTTGATTTTCGCAGGTGAAGTCATTCCAGTAGGAAGTTCAATCCCATCACGCAATTTTTCTAGTTGTGTTGGTTTTGGTTCGGCATCAGTGATTACTTCGTATTCCTTATCATGTTCGTACTTGGGATGGGATAACTCTTGAGTTAAATCACCGTCGTTGGTGAGGATTAACAATCCTTCGGTGTCGTAATCGAGACGTCCAACGTTATGAACTTTAGCGCGAAGTTCTTCGGGTAACAACGAGAACACAGTTTTTCTGCCATTCGGATCGTATTTGCTTACAACAACACCTTTTGGTTTGTTTAAAGCGATGTAAATTTTTTGTTCGGAGCGCTGAACGATTTTTCCATAAACTTTCACTTCATCTTTTTCTGGATCAACTTTATCGCCAAGCTTTGCTTTGCGTCCATTAATGGAAACTTGCCCAGATTTAATAAACTCCTCGGCTTTACGTCTGGAGGCGACTCCTTGCTCGCTTAAGAATTTTTGGACTCGTTCTTGCATATAAGGACTACATTATAGCTTATTTTACTTGAAAGTTCTAGCGAAATGTGGTACGATTTAGCAGTTATTTCGAAGGTTTTTCTATAAGCTTTCGTAAGACGAGCACCCGTAGCTCAGCTGGATAGAGCGTTCGCTTGCGGAGCGAGAGGTCATAGGTTCGAATCCTGTCGGGTGCACCACTGCTACGCTAAAGCTTCGCAGTGCAAGCAAATTATTATTTACTAGCTTGAACTTGAAACTTTAGCGTAGCCTAAAGCAGTGTCCTGCAAAGCCTTGGCGAAGCAGGACTTTAATCTATGAGTTATAATATGAACACGGCCCCGTAGCTCAGTTGGATCAGAGCAGAGGACTTCTAAGCCTAAGGTCGCAGGTTCGATCCCTGCCGGGGCCACCATAATGAAATGATAAATTTAAAACACCGAAAGGTGTTTTAAAAATGTTTTGATATTACCGCTTCAACTTCCTGTGCAGTTTTGCATTCATATAATTCTGTTCGCAATTCATTCGCACCATCGAAACCATGAATGTAAGCTTTGAAGTGACGCTTCATGATATCGAACGGTTTAACACCGTTGAAAATTTCATTATAAATTTGTACGTGTTCCAGTAAAGCCTGAAGTTTTTCTTCTTTAGTTGGATTTGGTTTTGATTCGTTGAACAACCACGGGTTGCCAAAAATTCCACGACCAAGCATTACTCCGTCACAACCACTTGCCGAAGCTTTTTGTTTTGCTTCAGTTAAATTCATCACATCACCATTGCCCATAATAATTGGTCTGGTTTCGGGCGTGGTTTGTTCTTGGATAAACTTTACAATCTCTGGCATTAATTCCCAGTGCGCAGGTACTTTAGACATTTCTTTTCGTGTTCGCAAATGAATCGCAATTGCAGCTGGCTTTGCCTCGAGTAAAGTTGCAATCCAATTTTCCCAATCGATTTTAGTATCACCGATACGGATTTTAACAGACACAGGCATGTCTTTAGCGCCTTGCTGTGAAGCTAATACAATTTCTTTGGCTAAGGACGGGTTATTATAGAGCGCGGCGCATGAACCGCCTTTGATGATATTTTTATCAGGACAGCCCATGTTGATGTCTAAACCGTCGAAACCAAGTTCATGCACAAGTTGAGCTGTTTGTTGAAATTTTTCTGGTTTGGCTCCAAACACTTGAGCAACAATTGGATGTTCAATTTCAGAAAATTTTAAATGATGAAGTAACTTTTCGCGCCCAGCGCTCATCAAGCCATCTGTAGAAGTGAACTCAGTATAAAAAACGTGCGGCTTACCGTACTTAGCAATAATTTTTCGAAACGCAGCATCTGTTACGTCGTACATTGGTGCGAGTGCAAAAAATGGGCGAGGCAAATTTTTCCAAAATCCGTGATTCATATTTTTAATCTCAAGGGTAAGTTTAACTTAAAATGACCAAAGAAAAAAGCAGCCCTGGGAGAGCTGCTTAAATATTGTTTACTGGTACCGAATAAAAAATCCCCCACCGAAAGAATTTTTTTTCATTCCAGACCAGCCAGAACCGGCAACATGACGCACATAATCAACTTTGGGGCCAAAGCAGATGCGGCCGTAGTTGAGTGCAAACGTAATTTCGGTTGCAAATAAAGTCCGTCGTCCTGGTAAAATGCTTCCAGAATCAACGATGACTTGTGATCGGTTTGAAATAGCAAATGCTGGGACTTTAATTTGCGAATCAATTCCGTTCGACCACGCTACGCCGTTATTTATCCTTCGCCTGACATTCGATCCGCCAAAATTATCGGTTGGGAAATAATAATCAAAGCGGGAAAAGGGTTTGAACGTAACAGACTTTTCGCCGAACGTGCGACTTACCTCTCCGCCGATTCTGCCGAAATCGTGATAGCGCGTGTAATTCACTTCACCATCGACCGTAAATTGGTACTTACCGAACTTTCGTTCGATACCTGCGTTCACACCAACAATATAGTTTTGTGAGCTTGTTCTACTGACAGTGTGACCAGCATTCGTTTCAATCCAAATGATTTGATTCGGCTTGTAATTCGTAAACCGAGTCGAAGTCTTCACGACAGGCCGATCAATAATCTCGGCCTTATTCGGTGCACTGAATTCCGAGTCGAAGCTGTTCTCCCAACTTAACACCCATTGTTTGGGTGTTCTAGGTTCAGTGGTTATCGGGGTCCCCTGAATTTCCATAGTGGACTGTCCTTTGGATGCCGAATAAGCGAAAGCCAAAACGAAGATGGCTAACGCAAACCAGAAATAGCGTTTCATCCTGTTGTTCCTCCTGTAGTATTTGGGTAGAGCTAGAATCCATTATAGCTCATGCTAACAGGCGGTCAAGGACTATTTTTTGTTGTGGAATTTTTTGTGAACGTCGCGTAGTTGTTGGTTTGTAACGTGAGTATAGATTTGAGTCGTTGTAATTGAGGCATGGCCAAGTAAAGTTTGCACGCTCCGGATATCTGCGCCATTTTGGAGTAAATCTGTGGCAAATGAATGGCGAAACGTATGTGGGGTCACGTTATGCATTATTCCTGCCAACATCGCGTATTTTTTCACCAAACGTTGAACACTGCGCGCTGTTAATCCAGGAATTTTATTTTTTCCACCTACGGATTCGATTTGTTTCTCGACTGCGTTACCGATTTGTGAATGACTCACAAATAGCGCTGGATTGTTATCGTGACGACGTTTGAGGTACGCTTGAATGGCTTTTGCGGCGTCTTCGGACATGAACGACAGTCTCAATTTATCGCCTTTACCGCGCACAGTGAATTCTCCACTTTTAAAATTAAGTTGATTAATTTTTAGTTGCACCAGCTCAGAAATACGAACTCCACTTGCAAACAGCAATTCTAAGATGGCTGTGTCGCGCAAGCGGTTCATCTCATTTTTTTCTTGCTTGGTTGCTTCTTTGATGCGAGTAACTTCTTCTGGTGTCATTACCGACACTTCGCGACTTGGGTTTTTTGCTAATTCGATTTTTTCGGCGGAAAGGGTATTTACGTCGCGCTTGGCTAAGTATTTAAGAAATGCGCGAACGGCGATGACGTGGTAGTTTTGAGTGATTAGCTTAAGGCGTCTGCCATTGTCGTCAGATAGACGATTTAGGTATAAACGGTAGGATCTGATAGTGTCCAAAACAATATCTTCGGGTCTAGAAATACCAGTAGACTTACAAAATTCAGAAAAGCGGGCGAGATAGTGGGCATAGTTGCGCACAGTTAAATCGCTTTTATTTCGTTCAATTTCACAGTATTCTAAAAAGTCTTGAACGTACTTTTCTATCTTTGTTTTATTTAAAGCCATTTTTGTTTCGTGGGCTAGTTTTCCCTTTGGATTCATTATATCACGCGTCGTAAATTATTCAATTGTGCGACAAGGGGATAAACTTGCTATTTTTGGCTCAAATTGTTATAATTCGTTTAGTAATTAACTACGCGGCTGAATATACTGCAGTCGACGTGAATAAAGGACCCTGCTTCGCTGAAGCTACGCAGGGCAAGAAGTATATGTTAACGAAAAAAGAAAAAGACGCCATCATCAAGAAGTATCAGGTTCACAAAGATGACACTGGTTCCCCCGAGGTTCAGATCGCAATTCTTACTAAAGAAATTGAACAAGTTAGCGAACACTTAAAGGAACATCGTAAAGATAACCACTCTCGTCGCGGGCTTCTAAAGATGGTTGGTAATCGTCGTCGTTTATTGCGCTATCTAAAAGGCGAAGACCAGACTCGTTACGAAAAGATTGCAGACAAGTTAAAATTGAAGCGCGACTCAAATTAATTATTAGGCCTCATCTTTTTGGTGAGGCTTTGAAGTGTCTATGGTAGCAAAAATTGAAGATATTGCTTGGGAACCCGAAGCTTTCGAGAAAACTTGGATAGCCTGCAATGAAAAAATTATTACAGAGATAATGGCGGATAAAGATATCGAACAGATCAAGCAGGAAGTGCGTCAGAAAGGTCATGTAACTGCTGAGCATAAAGATCAGTTTATTCGCAAGGTGAATGAAATTAAGAATAAACATATTGCAGCAGACTTTGGTGAAGTTGGTTCGGATACTTACCACTTGTTTTTGAAGTCATGGGAGCATTGGTTAAAGCTTCGAGGAAAAGATCGTCCAAAGCCTGAGAATATGTTTGAAGAAAATATAGGACATTTACTTTACGGTAGTACCCCCGATCCAGATTTATTTTTGAAGGACTTTGATTTGTATGCGGATACGAATTAGAAAAGCATTATACTTAAAAATTAGGTGAAAGAAATTAATTAAGACAAACTATAATAGTAGAGAGTATTGGAGGTTCCCAAGGTTTTGCCCCATGTCATTTCTGCGAAAGCGGGATCCCATGGTATAAAACTTTGGAAATCTTCCCCTCTAACTAGTTTGCAAAAGGAACTAATATGAGTTCAATCAAAAGTTCTGCCAGTGTGGCAGGAGCGGAGTGGAAGTTTGAGACTGGTAAATTAGCCGGTCAAGCTAATGGTGCGGTTCTTGCGCAGTTAGGCGATACAATTGTTTTGGCAACAGCTGTTATGAGTAAGCAACCGCGCGAAGGCATGGATTTTTTTCCATTGCTGGTTGATTACGAAGAAAGATTGTATGCTGCTGGAAAAATTAAGGGTAGTCGCTGGATGAAGCGTGAGGGTCGCGCAACCGACGACGCGATTCTTACAGGTCGTGTTATCGATCGTACTTTGCGTCCGATGTTCCCAGATAATATGCGCAACGACGTTCAGGTTGTGGTGACTATTTTATCTGTTGATGGTGAAAACGATGCCGATATCGTTGCTGTAAATGCAGCTGCGATGGCTCTTCATATTTCCGATATTCCATTTGATGGACCTGTTGCAAGCGTGCGTGTTGCAAAAGTAGATGGACAGTACGTTGCTAATCCAACAAACTCACAACGTGAACTTTCTGCTATGGACTTGGTAGTTTGCGGAACCGCTGAACATATCATAATGGTTGAAGCAGGCGCTAATCTTGTACCCGAAGAAGAAATCGTGGCTGGTATTGAATTTGCCCAAAAACATTTGGCAGAGCTTTGCTCTGCTCAAGAAGATTTGCGTTCTCAAGTTGGTAAACCAAAAGTTGAGCCAACTTTGAAAACCCTGTCTTCAGAAGTATTTAGTAAAGTTGCTGAGTTACTCACAGAAGATAAAATTGAGTCTGCTGTTTACGTTAAAAATAAAGCTGAGCGTGAAGCTAATATCTTTAACTTAATCAACGAAATTACAGAACAGGTTAAAGCAGAGCTTGGAGAATTAGAAGGAGTTAATGTGGGAAGAGAAACAGCAGCGAGCATTGATAAGATTATGAAGAAGTACATTCAGAAGCAAATCTTGGAACAGGAGCGCCGTGTTGATGGTCGTCGTTTAGACGAAACCCGTTTGATTACTGCTGAAGTTGGTGTATTGCCGCGTGCTCATGGTAGCGCGTTATTCACCCGTGGCGAAACTCAGATATTAACCGTGGTTACTTTGGGTAGCAAGGGCGATGAACAGTTACTAGACGGTATGGATGATCCAACTGAAGGCCGTGCTAAGAGATACATTCACCATTACAACTTCCCAGGCTACAGTGTTGGTGAGGTTGCTCCCAACCGTGGACCAGGCCGTCGTGAAGTAGGTCATGGTGCTTTGGCAGAACGGGCAGTTGAGATTGTGTTGCCAAAACAAGAAGACTTCCCTTACACAATGCGCCTTGTGTCCGAAACTATGTCGAGCAACGGTTCAACATCAATGGCTTCAACTTGTGGTTCAACTTTAAGTTTGATGGACGCAGGTGTACCAATCTCCGATGTTATCGGTGGTGTTGCGATGGGATTAGTTATGGATGAAAGCAATCCAGAGAATTTCAAAGTTCTTACCGACATTGCAGGAATCGAAGATTTTAACGGTCATATGGACTTTAAAGTTACCGGAAACGAATCAGGAATCACCGCTCTTCAATTAGATATTAAAGTGAAAGGCCTAACCCCGAAAATTTTGGCCGAAGCTTTGGATAAAGCTAAGCCTGCTCGTTTGCACATTATTTCCAAGATGAAAGAAGCGTTGGATGCGCCAAGACCAGAAATGTCTCCTTATGCTCCACGCATTACCAGTTTCAAAATTGATCCAGAAAAAATCCGCGAAGTTATCGGTAGCGGTGGAAAGACTATCAACGGCATTATCGCAGAATGTCCTGGTGTTAAAATCGACATCGAAGACGATGGTTTGGTTATGGTTACATCAACCGACGCTACGATGAGTGAAAAAGCTGTGAAGATGATTCAAGATATCACTCGCGAAGTTGAAGTAGGTGAAGAGTTCGAAGGTAAAGTTGTTCGCATCATGGACTTTGGTGCTTTCGTCGAAATATTGCCAGGCCGTGATGGGATGGTGCACGTTTCACAGCTAGCCAACTATCACGTTAACAAAGTTGAAGATGTTGTGAAGTTAGGCGATACACTTAAAGTGAAAGTTCAAGAAATCGACGATCAAGGTCGTATTAACTTAACTCATAAACCATACGCACCTGAACCAACTCCAGAACAATTGGCTGGTAGCGGTGACCGCGGTAATCGTGGTTTCGATTGGAAGCCTAAGTTCGGTGGCGGTGATAGAGGTGGACGTGGTGGAGATCGGGGTCGCGGTAATTCTCGCGGAGGACACCCACAACGAGCACCTCGCCCAAATGGCGCGAATAGATAAAGTATTTATAACACTGACATATATCTAAAAAGAGTCCCATTTTGGACTCTTTTTGTACGTATTCTTAACAATAGCTTGGAAACACTTAGACAAGCATTTCCGCTGGGGTT
>ERZ761599.4-NODE-4-length-155635-cov-12.705772_pt1 | contig 155635 bp, 162 predicted proteins | sample MGYA00511878_ERZ761599 | MGnify/ENA primary metagenome ERZ761599 (study PRJEB28899, sample SAMN03785569) | bioreactor sludge metagenome | biome: EBPR Sludge; feature: EBPR Bioreactor; material: 0.22µm filtered reactor supernatant | place: Saint Lucia: Queensland...
AACCCCAGCGGAAATGCTTGTCTAAGTGTTTCCAAGCTATTGTTAAGAATACGTAGTATAATAATCTCCACAAATAACTCGAAAAATATAGTGCTATAATGTATATACAATTAATCTTAAAAATATGAACAATAAAAATATCTGGATTGCAATCGCAGTCATTCTAGGAGTCGTTCTTGTCTGGTGGTTTGTCACTCAAGGCAACGAAGCCACCGCTCCAACTAACACTAACGATTCAAACACCGAAGAAGTCCCTATGGATGATCCTAATCAACCAATCCCAGAAGGAAGCGCTACTAACCAACTTCCTAATGGCGATGCGGTTGCTGTTTCAAGTCAATCCGCTGGAAGTTTCGTAACAGTAGATAATTTTGTACTTAGCCGACCAGGCTTCATTGTAATTCATGAAGCCAATGCGGATGGCAGTGCAGGAAGAATCATCGGCCAATCTGGATTACTTACAAATAATCGTGGTCAAGATTTAGAACTTAATGTAAATATTTCTAGTGGGAAAACTTACATCGCAATGCTTCATTACGATGATGGCGATGGTAGATTCAGCGCCACAACCGATTTACCGGTAATGTCTGAAGGTTCAGCAGTAATGACTTCATTCGAAGTACTCTAATACAATTTACCGCGTCCTGCCCTCATTAGTCCTAACCTCAAATGTCATCCCGGAAGCCCGAACCTCAAATGTCATCCCGGAAGCCCGAAGGGCTATCCGGGATCCAGAAAAACCGCCCTTCGTATAAAGGACGGTTTTTTATTTGCGAAGTAACTGAGTTCCTAAAACTTTCAGAGCTTTATTTAATTCCCTCTTCTGAGGAAATTTTGAAGAGAGCTTTGATTGAAACTCCGCGCCGTGGTTGTGATAAATTAGATGCAAGCATTCGTGATACACAACATAAGAAAGTAGTTCGGAAGGCAGTTCGTTCAGTTTGAGATTGATTGTAATCACACCAGCGCGCGTGCAACTCCCCCATCTGCTGCGAAGAGACTTCAGTTTGATCTGCTTACACTGAACATTTAACTCCGAAGTGTATTCTGTAATCAAACGCAAAACCTCTAACCGGAAAAGGTTGAGAGGTTTTTTAGTAGTATTAAACTTTTTTGAATTTAACGCTGAAGATTGGTTCATACTTTTGATCATTCTCGTCAACAATTTCTACAGTCTCACCAGACACCAATTGATTTAATGCTAGGTCGGCTAAAAGTTCTTGATCGTTCACCAAGTGCATTTTATAGGCATCTAATTTTTGAAAGTCCGCTTCCATTTCATTCTGAATCTCGTTCTCAATCATTTTTTTCTTTTCTTTGAGCTCGTTCAATTTATCTATGATGTTCTGATATTCCTGATTTCCCACTAGTTGATCTTTATACATCGCGCGGATTTCTTTTTGCTTCTGACGCGTTTCTTTCATGCGTCCAAAGACTGTTTGTAATTCGTTCATAAACTCCCTTGTCATTCCGGAAGCGAAAATCCCGCAACGCGGGATTGAACTATCCGGAATCTAATCTTTAATAACTTGAGTATTATATCACGAAACTCTGTCATTCCCGGAACCGCAAAGCGCTTACAGTGAATCTATCATTGGATCCCCGGTCTCGCCTTCGCTTACTCAGGCTCGCCAGGGATGACACTACGTGTCACTTTTTTCGAAATTTAATGCGCAGGAGTTTATACAGTAACGATTACCACCCTTATCTATCGGCCCGTCGTTAAACAAATGGCCAAGATGAGAACCACAGCGCTTACAAATAACCTCAGTTCGTCGCATACCATGCGAATTATCAGCAAGTAATTCCACGTGCTCTAAGTTCATCGGGTCAGTGAAACTTGGCCAACCTGTACCAGAATCGAACTTTGCTTCTGAAGAAAACAACTGCTGACCACACGCAGCACAGGTATAAAAACCTTCATCGTGATTATCTACATACTTTCCTGTAAACGGTAGCTCGGTGCCCTTCTCACGCAAGATAGCATACTGCTCAGGAGTTAAATCCTTCCGCCACTCATCTTCAGATTTTATTATTGTATCCATGCTATTGTGTCATTCCTTGCTGAAAGATTAGTATCCCCGGGCGAAGACCCGGGGTCTGAATTGATTGGACCCCGGATAACCCTTCGGGTTTCCGGGGGTACTAACTAGTCTAATGTTATTACAAAATTACTATCCGAATCCACAATAAGGAATGGCTCAATTAATTATTCACCCGAAAACTTGGCTTGTCATCTGAACGGTTCATCTGTCGGAACACCAAATTAATAATTGATAGCACAAGAGCGAACAATATTGCCCAGCCAAAATTTTGGATAGTGAATCCTGGAACGACCAACTGAGCCAACCAAACTAAAGCGGCGTTGATAACAATTGTGAACAATCCTAAAGTAATTATGGTAATCGGGAAAGTTAGTAGAAGCAAAATTGGTTTGACCAACATATTTAGAGCGCCAAGCACAACAGCCAAAATTAACGCTGTGACAAAAGTATCAACTTCCACATTAGGAATTAAGTAAGCTGCGATTAAAATCGCGATAGTGGAAACAATCCAGTGAAAAATTAGTTTCATAAAATTATAATTAATTACTATTTAATTCTATCATAGAGGATTTCTTTGCCCACTTCATTAACAAGTGAGGATTTTCCAAAATTTCCGCTGGTAACAACCAATATGGCAATCTATGCTCAATGCCATTTTTCATATAGGAAAATTGTTCGCTTCCACGTGAGACAAAGCTACGAATATTCGATTTATCTGCTTTGAAGTAAACTTGATCCGCAGAAATGATTCCAAAAATTTTACCCTCAAAATATAATCCAACGGCACCAAACATCGGGCGCGCTGTAATCGCAGGGTCACCCGCAAACAAATCTACCAAAACATATTCTATAAAGCTTGGTGTGACGGTCATAATTTTACTTCTTAGTATTCTCAGGTGTCAAAATGAAATCTACCATTGAAGCAAGTTTTTTTTCTTTGTGCTTCGATTTTCTAAGCCTAACATCAGAACCCGAAAGGCTAAATAATAATTCTTTAAAAACTATAGTCAGTGCGAATAAGATAAAGACGGGTAAACCAAAAAGTGCATATGACGCAATGGCGATAGGTGGAACTGGTTTTTTTAATGTTTTTGAAACCTTTTCAATAGTCTGATTAAACGCTTTATCAGACTGTCCTTCCAGTAAAACCTGAATCTTTGCTTTTAAAGCATCGTCGGAAATATCTTTGACAACGGCTTTTTTGACACGCAGCTTTTGATAATTCGCAAAGTGTACTCGATTGAAAAAAAATCCGTTACAAACTTCACAACTTTCCAATAATAATTCTTCTGGAAAAGACGAGTCTTTATATCTCTTTAACTGGACTTTATCTCTTGGGCAAAGTAACTTATCACTTTTCAGAATTACTCCCTTACTTAACAGTTTAGAGTTAATTTCATGTAAATCTTTATGAGCTTCAAAGTGAGAAGTAAATAACTCTGACGAATCAAACCAAACCCCTCCACATTTTTTACACTGATCCAACTCGATTGGAATTTTATAATGTGAGTGAGTGTTCACATGACTCATTTGCACATTACAAGCAGGACATTTTAACTTCATTTTAGTTTATTAATGACGCAAACTTTTCTTTTAGTTTATGTAGTTTGGGTGAAATTACTAACTGACAATATGCTTGTCCTGAATTTCGTTCGTAATAATTTTTATGATAATCCTCTGCTTCGTAAAATTCGCCTAGCGGTTCAATTGTAGTAACAATTGGATTGGGAAAAACTTTATCTTCGCTTAACTGTGCAACGAATTTTTCGGCTTGTTGTTTCTGTTCATCATTTGTGTAAAAAATGACGGAGCGGTATTGAGGGCCCACGTCATTTCCTTGTCGATTCAATGTAGTCGGGTCGTGAGTCGCGAAAAACACGTTTAATAAATCTTCGTAACTAATTTGCCCGGGATCAAAAGTAAATTGAATGGCTTCGGCGTGTCCTGTTGCTCCACTCGAAACTTGCTCGTAAGTTGGGTTCTGCGTCTGACCACCAGTATACCCTGGAATAACTTCAGTAACGCCACGTAGCTTCTGATAAACCGCTTCAGTGCACCAGAAACAGCCCCCTGCAAAAACTGCTGTTTTCAAGCCATTATTCATACTTTGATTATATCATCGAGTTAAGCAAACCGAAACTCTTCCTCTTCTCTGTTGACTCAGCTAAAATTAACAAATGAATGAAGTTGTTGTTGTAAATAAATTACTAGGGCAAACACCGCTTGAAGCAATCGATGCTTTGCGCGAACAACACCCAGAACTTGCTAATAAGTCAATCACTTACGCAGGCCGACTCGATCCGATGGCCGAAGGATTGTTGTTATTATTAATCGGCGATGCTGTGCACCAAAAGGAACAATTTTTGGCTTTGCCTAAAACTTACGAAGCGAAGATATTGCTCGGCGTGAATTCGGATAGCTATGATATTTTGGGTTTGGTTTCTTCTGAAGAATTTACACGGCCAACCGAATTCGAAATTCAAACCGCTGTGAGCTCACTGATTGGTATACACCAACTCCCTTATCCTGCATTTTCGTCCAAGACTGTAGATGGCAAGCCGCTTTGGTTGTGGACCAAAGAAAACAAGCAAGATCAGATTACAATCCCTACTCGTGAGATGACGGTATTATCCGCGGAACTTACTAGCAACTCCCCCGAACAATGGAAAAATATATTTCAATACGCAACTACCGCTATTAATAAACTGTCCGGCGATTTCAGACAAACAGAAGTTTTCAATTCGTGGGAGAAGTTAAACCAGCAGTTTAAATCAGGCGACGAGCTAACTATTCTAGATATTAACTTCCAAGTCTCCAGCGGAACATACATTCGCACTCTCGCGGTCGAGCTCGGTAAGAAATTAAATTGCCCAGCACTGCTCTATCAGCTAAAGCGAACTTCGATTGGTGATTATCAAATTTAAAACAGCCGTGAGGCTGTTTTACGGTTTATACGGAACATCAATTTTCTTGGAAGCCTTGATTATCCATTCTTCCATGCGGTGAGAGCGGTGCACACCCACTGTATTTTCCAACTGCAACTTCTGCAGTTCTCCCAAAATATGATCTTGACCATTTTCAAGACGGTCAAGTCGCTCGTCAATTTTGTTAAAACGTTCATCAACCTTGTCGAAACGTTCATCAACCTTGTCGAAACGTTCATCAATCTTTCTAAAGTTTTCCTCGATTTTGAAAAACTGATCAGTTAAAAACTCGATTAGTTCACCGTATTCTGATTTTTTGTTTGCCATCGCAATCATAAATTAATTATACACTGGAATTATGACAAACGGAACCTGAAGTCCGGATTAATTTTTCCTCAAATTTGAGCTAAGAAAATCAAAAAGCCAGATATTCGTATCTGGCTTTTGTTATTTATCCACTTATGAAAACTATTACTCCTTCTTATTATGTCGCTCGAAAGCTCGTAGAACTTCAATCGGAACGGCGAAAATAATAGTATTCGACTGATCGGAACTTATGTCATTGATGGTGTTAAGCGTACGCAAGTGGAGCGCTCCTTCAGATTCAGACAGAGTCTTCGCCGCGGCAGCGAGATTGTTCGCAGCAGCAACTTCACCTTCAGCTTTGATGATTACAGCACGACGTTCACGTTCAGCTTCTGCTTGTTTACCAATCACTCGCTTTAAGTCTTCAGGCAACAACACATCTTTTAACTCGACAGAACTCACTACAACTCCCCACTGATCGGTGGCTTCATCGACAATCGCGCGGATTTTTTCAGCAGTCTCTACACGATTAGAAAGCAATTCATCAAGAGTGACTTCCCCAACCACGTTACGCATAGTTGTTTGCGCAAGCTGAGAAACAGCGTAATAGAAATTTTCAACTTCGATCACAGCTTTATTTGCGCTGGCAACACGGTAATAAATTACGGCGTTCACGCTTACAGAGATATTGTCCTTAGTGATAGCTTCCTGATTCGGCACGTCGACAGCTTTGATACGCATGTCGATTTTTTGATAACTCTGAAAAATCGGAATCACAATACGCCAACCTGGCTCCATAATGCCGGTGTATTTACCAAGGGTGAATTTTACGCCACGTTGGTATTGGTTGATTTGCTTGATAGATGCGAGTAGCAACATCAACAGAAACGGCAACAAAAATATTAAAATAGTCATGCATTTTGTTCTTAATTATGGTTATTTTAACAACAATCTAAATTCCAGTCCAATCCCCATTGCATTGACTTAACTTATAAAGTATCGTACAATAGCTAGTTGTTTCGATACATATACAGAAGGAGGTTAGATAATTAATGTTTGAAAGTTATCAGCAGCAGCACCGTTTTCGCGACGGGCGCAACTATCAAACTGAAGGAGCATCAGCAAGACTGTACATCCTTCAGATGGTTTTATTCATAGCCGGAGGGCTTTGGCTCAGTGGCTTCGCATCGATGGTGAGTTACACTTGGGAACCAGGTTGGATTCTGATACTAGGATGTTTCGTAGTGGCAATGATCGGACTCTTCATTACTTTTGTTGAGTCGACCTTCATAGCTGCGATAGGGTACACAATCCTAACCATGGCTTTCGGTGCGATGATTGGTCCTGTACTGGCAATGTACGAACTCCAGTCAGTCGCAACCATCTTTTTTGCCACCATAGTAATCACCGGAGTCATCGGCATCGCCGGAATGATATACCCTAAATCGGTAGCACATTGGGGTGGATTCCTTTTTACAGGACTCACCGCGCTGATCGTTTGCCAATTTGGCTCAATCATCCTCACAATGTTCGGCTACTCTATGCAAACGGCGTTTACCGCACTCGATTGGGTGGGAATATTCCTTTTCTCGCTTTACATATTTTACGATATGAACCAAGCGATGAGAGCAGAGTACACAACCTATAACGCGTTGCGCTTCGCAGTCGGCATGTACCTCAACATCCTCAACTTGTTTCTGCGACTTCTGTCGATTTTCGGAACAAAGAATGATGACTAAATTTTTTCAAACCATACTAAAACAGCCGACCTCACCGTCGACTGTTTTTTTAATCAATTTATCTCTCGCAAATTTCTTTAAGCTTCGCTAAAGCTTTCTTCCACATCGCTTCGAATTCTTCCTTGTATTCATCTTCAATATCTTGATCGATGGTGACAGTAGTAACGCCATCTGTTTCCGAGAAAGTATAATTTTCGAAAGCCGGAGACCACTTCTTAGCTTCTTCACTTGTGGTATCCTCTACTCCATTAGCGTAAATTCCCAAGTGCTCTATGGAAATGAATTCATGAGGTTTATTAACAGCAATTCTGCTAACCATTCCGCTTTCACCGTCGGTGCCGTCACCACTCGGTCCGATGAAGAGAATCTTCGAGCCCTCACTCCAGTCGCCTTCATACCGAGAACCGGGATTGAACATTGCTGTCCATTCTTCGTAAGTGCCCTTGCCCAGCATCGCATCCCATACTTTTGCTACAGGCGCGTTGATTGTGATTGATTGATGTATTTTTTGCATATGTATTTTGTTAATGAATATTTTGATTAATTTTGAGATCTAGGCAGGCGAACATATAATTAACCCAGTATTGGTAAGCTATGTTTGTAAAGGGATTAATGGAACACCTCATGCCATATCCAGACCAATCAAGTATTATTCTTATACATTAATATACTTACTAGGCATATCCGAATTAATTAATAGAGTATCAAATTTCAGGCTTGGATTTTTTCCAATCTTTGAAGACGCCGTGTGTAAACGTAAACTAATATCCCATCCATTTGAAAAATTTAAGATTATATAGCTATCACCTTTAAGTCTCGTTGTCACCGAAGTAGGCTTTTGAAGTCTAGCGAACTCCTCAATAACAATTTGCTTCTTAAATGCTGTTACCTTATAGAAATCAGTGTCTCCTACCAAAAATTTAAAGAGTGTGACAACGTTTATTCGGTCTGAATACTTATTTATAAAACCAGAAATTAGGTTACATACCGGGAAATATAAATTTTTATTAATATAAGTCGGTGATTGTGATTTTATTTCATTAAACAGTGTAGCATCGGGATAATCTTTTGATGAATTAATTATAAAGGCACCGGTAATATTTCCCAAGTCCTTTCTAAATTCCAAATCTTCTTTGGACTTAGGCGCAAACCCACATCTAATAGCAGTAGTAGATGGTCTTTGGTGTTTCAATGCAAAATGATTATGCTTGACTGAAAGATTGAGGTTAGATCCATCCATAGTTATTCTTATATCGGTAACGTCTCCGTATTTTGCATCAACATCCGACATTCTGTCCAATACAATTTCTTTTTGAGAAATTCTGAAATCATCGCTAAGCCATTGATATACAATCGATGCATACTTCATATGCTGTAGCCGTACCTTTTCAGGTAATGCCAAAAAACTTACCTGATCTTTTTTTTGGTTATTCACCAAACGGGCGGATAATTCAATTTTATCCTTAGGGTGATTACTTATTATCACTGCAACTATTGCATATTCTAAAGTTCTTCCTGATTGGTTTGATTGTGGCATAAAAAATACTAAACTTACACGCAGTTTAGCATTCTTTACAATTTACCGCTATTATATGCGACTAATTAAATAACAACTTTTAACTTAGCTTTTGAGGTCTGAGCAACAAATGGTTCTATATCTACTTTTATCGCCTTAGCTATAGCTTCGGCAAATTTTACCGGTACCGCGTTGCCGATCATTTTATAACCATCAGCTACATCGTTATAATAAAAAATATGGTCATCTGGGAAAGTTTGAATTCGGGCACATTCCCTCACTGATAAGCGACGGTATTTAGATTCGCTTCCTTTTTTAAATATCCATTTATCAGCTCCTAATTTTTCCATTGGAGGACCCGATGGATGCAAAGGAGCATGCCTACCACCAGCTTGAATTGTAAAAGAAGGCTGATCCCAATTTCGCTTACGATTTCGGGACATATACATTGTTGAGAAACCACCGATCATATATTCATGATTTGGCAAAATTGTTCTATACAAACCGTTCGTCTTATTTTTTTCTTTTGCAGGAATAGCTTTTGGTAAGTCACCTATAGCATGATGTAAATTTAAACGAGTATTACTAGGCTCTGGAAACTCAAAAAACTTTTTGACAACATTTTTTCTATATCCGACTATTATAACCCTCAACCTGTCTTCCGGTACATCGTAATGAGCCGCATTTAATAGCTTAAACGAGACGTTATAGCCTATCTCCGAAAATGATTCAATTATATTGTCAAAGCTGGACCGATGAGCGGAAGATATCAAACCAGCTACATTTTCAGCTAGAAAAAACAAAGGCTTTTTATCCTTTAACAGCCTCAAATATTCGTAGAACAATTGACCTCTGTGATCATCAATACCTCGCATGGAACCAGCAAGGCTCCAACTCTGGCAAGGAGGTCCACCAATGATCCCTAAAGCTTCTGGTACAGAGTCCGACTTCACATTCCTAATGTCATTCGTATCTAAATAGGTGTGAGGAAAGTTTTTTTGAAAAGTCTCCCAAATGGTCTTATCATATTCATTTGCCCAAACTACATTGAATCCGGCATTTTCAAAACCTCGATCAAGACCACCGCAACCTGAGAATAATGAAATTAATTTCATAGGAAATTTGAGTTAAAACTTAAGACAACTATATCTATTATATCCTATGGTGTACATTCGTTCAATAAGAGTTATCAACAACACTCGGTCCAACCATACCTTTAAAGCAAGAAAGAATACGCTTTTGGTGTAGTTCATACTAACTCAGTTGAGGGGTTCTTCTCTCAAATTAAGCAATCAATAGATGGCACTTATCACAGGGTTTCGCCTAAGTATCTACAAGGCTATCTAAACGAGTTTAGCTTTCGTCTAACTCACTCTCGCTCTCCTTTTCCAATTTTCTCGGTGCTTTTAAACCGTATGGTTCGCCAATAGCTTCGTGGATGAGGTCGAAGAAGTCTTCTCTTTCGGGAATTGGAGTGGTTGGTTCAAATTTGTTAATTTAATTGCAATAATTATAAGTAAGACTACCCTCGTTAGGACGAGGGCTTTTCAATTTTGTGGATATATTTTCCAAGAAAGTAAAAAGTGCCATAACTGAGCCAAGTTATTTTATTTTTTTCTATTTGCAGGACTGAGATAGTGTCATGTTATAATTATTCTAGTTGTAGTACCTTTATAAATTAAATTCGATTAGGGTCGAATAGCCAATACACTAACCAGGAGTGAAACCGTTTTGAAGCTGGCGCTTTGGGGATATTTTTATCCCTCAAGCCCTAACTTGGGGATTAAGTTTTGCCTTTATTAATTCCCAAAGCGTTGGCTTTAGAACGGTTTTGTAATATCTTTGAGCTTTCTCAGTGGCTACAACACGGTTGCAAGGGATGCCTAACCGGTAACGACAGGCAGAAGGGAGTATGATATGGGAAATCCAAATCATTGCTTCTTTAGAGACGGGTTTATATACTGTCCATTCGTAGTGCGTAACGGCAAAACCGTATATCGCAAAAACGGTGGATGGTGGAAATTCCCAGCTTACACGAACAAAAAAAAGAAGCGTTAGTAAGACGCTTCCGATTCTAACCTCATTTCAGGTTATTGTTTAAAACACAATAAGAAATGTTGTACCACTTTTAATCAGTTATCCCCTTGTAGCCACTGAGAAAACTTAGAGATAAAAGAAAAAGAAATACTGTGAGCATTTGTTGCTCAGACGCTAGGTAAGTTGTTCAGCTGATATAGTTTAATTGGATAAAACAACACTCTAGTAAAGTGGTATTCCGTCGTAGGAAGAGATTCCAGTTCGAATCTGGATATCAGTACCAATTAACAATCAACTTACCTAGCGTCTAGGCAATAAAAGCAAGAAGCTTATTATATAACCATACAAAAATAAAAGTCAACCTGTTTGTTATAAACAAGCGGGTTTTTCTTTTATTTATTCATATCTACATTTGTTTCTATTTCTTCTTTCATTGGGAAAGAACTCTATGATATATCTATTATATATCAATTAGATACATTTTGACATATCAATTATCCACACCTATTTACTAATGTATTCGTATATCTCCCTAATAACAAGACCTATTGGTATTGAGAATAGTACAATTTGCCATATTTTAAACTTCTCTAATACAGCAGTCCAGAAATATAAGGGCTTTATATATTCCTCACCTATAGGAGAAATCCTTACATATTCGCTCGCCCCTATATTAGATATCTCAATATATTCTGAGTCTAATTCCTTTATCAATCTTTTGTATTTTAATCTAGACCTTTCATACTCTCGATAGCTCACGGTTAATCCTCCCTCCCTCACAACACCTACACTAAAAAGCAATAACCAATACCATTTATTATACTGAATATAAAACAACATAAGTCTTACAGAATCCACACCTTTTTCATATGCTACATTCCCCAGAAATAATGAATGAGCGTCTTCAATAATCCTATTCTCTAGTTTCGAGAGTAAGTATAATAGTCTTCTTTTCTTCCACATATATCTAATTCTACCTATTTTGGGGTTCTTAGTATACATCTAAACCACCCTTTTTTAGGTTAGATAGTTTTCCCTAGCTTACTCGCTGTGAGGGAATACTCGAGGCACTAGAAAAATACTTATTCTCATCCTAACAAAACGAAATAAAAACCTTATCAAGGTTTTCTCAAATTTTGCATAACAAAAACTGAAGAAAATCTAAACAAATATCCCGCCAGAACAAGCAAAAAACCCACATGGTGGGTTTAGTCCCCGGGTCTCGCTTCGCTCGCCCGGGGATACTTTATATAGATTTATCTCTCTACTTCCCCGCCGGCCTCAGACCAGTCGAGCAAGCCGCCGAGATTATGAGCATCAGTGAAGCCTTTGCGTTCTAATTCGGCGCGAACTCGTCCAGCACGGCCGCCGCTCTGGCAATACGTGTAAATAGTTTTCTCTGTTGGAACTTTTGGAACTTCACCGCCAATAAGAATCCTTTCGGACGGGAACAACTCTGCGCCTACGGCATGCCCCTTGTCCCATTCTTCTTGCCTACGGACATCTAAAAGCAGTGCCTCGCCTTTCTTCACTTGTTCGACTGCGTGTTTGATTTCTTGTGGTGTCATACTTATAGAGAGATCCTTCGGCTGCGCCTCAGGATGACAATTTAATAGCGCCTCAGGATGATATGAGAAACCCCGGGTCTTCGCCCGGGGATACTTATCCTTTGGCCGAGGATGACATTGGGGTTACCAGTTTAAATATGTAATAGTAATTTGCAAAACTGTAGCGAAACTCACCCATGCTAAATACGGAATATTCACTAACGCAACCCAACGGCGATAAGGCCAAACTGCCTTCATTAACCAAATTAATGTTGCGAGTACCAACAGAATATCTATCGAGGCTAGGAAATTGTTATTAAGTCCAAACTGCAGTGGAGTAAATACTGCATTAAAAATAATATTTAATACAAACGGCAACGCGACTTTTCTCGGAATGACATTCTTCCAAGCAAGATAAAACACGTATCCAAAACTCACTATAATAACTGCGTAAAGGAAAGTCCAAACCGGACCAAACAAGAATGCTGGCGGCGCCCAAGCGGGTTTAATCAATTCAGCATACTGAGTATATTCGTTCATGGTTTAATTTTACCACAGAGGGACTAGATATCTGAGATTAATGTAGTGGTTTGGAAAAATGGACCCCGGATAGCCCTTCGGGCTTCCGGGGTGACATGGAAAACAAAAACCCGCTCTGTTGCAGAGCGGGTTTTACTGATGTATTTTTTGGATTCCCCGCCTTCGCGGGGATGACATATGTAATGCCGTGATGGCATTCAGGAGATTCCGGCTCAAGGCCGGAATGACATGAGAGATCCTTCGTCCGCCCATGGCGGACTCAGGATGACAGTTTAATAGCGCCTCAGGATGACAGAGAGAGATCCTTCGTCCGCCCATGGCGGACTCAGGATGACATTGTAGACCCCGGGTCTCGCTGCGCTCGCCCGGGGATACTTATTCTTAACCTCTAGGAGCAGGTAAAGTTATCGGAGCGCTTGGCTCGGTAGATTGAGGTGCGTCTGGTGTGTCACCAATTCCGCCATCTGGTTCAACTGGCATCGGCCCATCGTCCACAGGCATTGGCATCGGATACACCGGTCCACCGCCTTGGTTTTCATTGTCTAACAATTCTTTCACCAAAGGAACCACTACACTCTTACGCCAGTAGTTAGTTTGCTCAACATTGCGAATTGGGAAAACAAGAGCCGGTACGTATAATTCTTCACCCATGCGAGTTGGATCGTTAGAGTACCAAATGCGGACCAACTGTACAGTCGGGGTTTCCAAAATCAATGTTTGACGATTAGTTCCTTCCCATAACTGATTACGGTAACCGCCGCGATTAGCAATTCCTAAAATTCGGTTCGCATCTGTTTCACCTTGATACGCCGAACGTTGGAACTGCTTGGTTTCTAGTCCGTACATAGTAGAAACACGACGTGTACGAGCGTCAATATTGATATTCATTCCAGTTGGGTGGCCGTTTTCATCAAATACTCTCTGACCTTCAATTTCAATTGGGTAAATTACATTCACTGTTTCTGGAATATAAAATCCTGCTTTGTCTTCTGCTCGCTCGTAAGCGATACGCCAGTTGTGTGGTTCATAAACCATCGGAGCGCCGTAACCTTCCAACGAAATTCCGTAATCACTAACGAACTGATTTGCGATTCGTAAAGCTTCTTCGTCACTTGGTAAATCTGATTCAGTAATACGTGGTAACGCACCACAGTAGCTACCTTCACATCCATATTGAGGTTGTGGCCACTTCTCCCAGTTCTGATAAATTCCAATATTACCCTGATGTAAATCAATGTTAACACTTAATCCTAAGTCTTTATCTTCCATGAAAGCAAAACTTTGAATACGGGTATTAGTGAACTTTGTTAAATCAACTAGACCAAAACTGAAAATTCGAATAATTCGACTAACCACGCTTTCGCTTTGCTCTGGTTTTTGACGCTTCAACACATCTTGTGTTTCGGCAAGACCAGATATTTCTTCACCTTCGTACATAAAATTATATCCATCAGGGTAAGGTAAGATGCTCGCATCTGAACCGCCGCCTGAACCAACTGGAGCGATTGCCATCCGTTCGGATTCGGTTGCTTTTTGAGCGTCACTTGTTAAGTTAGTTCCGCCGCCACTTCCCATTCCAGTCGCAGGACCACCTGAAACGATAGCGACTTTGCTCAAATCTCCGAAAGAACCAGCGTCAAGTTGGTCCACGGAATATTTACCAGACAAGATTTCGTCGCCGCCGCCGAAATCAATTAAACCTGGGTTTTGTTGATTTGCGTACCACGCACCACCAGCTACTAGGACGACTACCGCCACAAGAGCTGGGATCATTATTTTTTGCATAAGATTTGTTAATAAATTATTTTTTGGAGATGCTTCGCTTCGCTCAGCATGACGAGAAGAAGAGTTTGTTGTTTGCTCAGCATGACGAAAAGAAGAGTTTGTTGTTTGCTCAGCATGACGAGAAGAAGAGTTTGTTGTTTGCTCAGCATGACGAGAAAGAGAATTTGTTGCTCCTGCTTTTGCAACAGTTGTTTGCTGAACCAACTGCGTTCGGAGTTGTTCTTTGAAACCCTGACTAATTTCCACTTGCGGCTTGCTTTCCAAAATTTGCATAAGCAATTTTTGAAGCTGTTGATCATTAGGATCTAAGCCGAGTTCCATGATGAGTTGTTGTAATTCTTGAGTGTTCATCGATTTAGATATTAATAATCAACAAGGCTAATAAAATTGCTGGCGCTGTTTCTTGCAGCTTCTTCACCAAACGAGAGAACTGCATTTTTAACGCACCTTCGTTTTTACCGGTAACGGCTGCAATTTCAGCGTAAGAAAGCTCATCCCAGAGCCGTAAGGTAAGTAACTCACGAGCGTCTAGTGGGAGCGTTTCCATAAGTTTCTGAACCGCTTCACTATTGAGCGTGCGGTCGGTTTCTGTTTCGATATTTGTGTCATCTTTTAAATCAAAGTGCTGGTCAATGTTATCGGTTGGCTTCTTGCGGCGAATTTCATCTATCATTAGATTTCTCGCTACACGGTAAAGCCAAGCGCCGAATGCGCCTTTTGTAGAATCGTACTGGTGAATCTTGCTGTAAGCTTGCAAAAAAGTTTGACTAGTTAAATCTTCGGCCAACTCTTTATGATGCAAGCGGAAAAACAAGTAGCGATAAATTTTCTCCATGTAGAGATCGTAAAGAATTACGAATTTTTCGGTATCACCATTTTGTAGAGCCCGAAGCGCCTCCCTCTCTTTGAGTTCGGAAACACTTGGAGCCTCACTAGTTTTTATGGAACTGTTATACGTCACTGCGTCTAATAACATTAATTCAGCATTAATTGTACCATATTTTAAGGGGTTGAATCGTCCTAACCGCCGGCAGTTAGTTTTCGTAATGCCTTACGCTGAGGTTTTTGAGAAGTAACAAAAATGCCCGACAGAAAATCTGTCGGGGCGAAACTTCAAGGTCGAAACCTTAATAGAAAGTTTGATATCGGATATCAAGAGTGCGGTGAGCATTCTCGATGATCGGCCACAGCTCAGGGTTTCTTTCGGCTTGACCTTTGATGCCATTCAGACAGATTTTCTTCAAGCGTGGTTTAAAGCCGATGGTCTGTTGTTTGTAATACAACAGGTCACCATAAACTTCAGATTCGCTTAAAAATTTATCTATGTCTTGAGAATAAGGTCGGCCGCTTTGGTGCGAGAGAGGTACTTTATCAACCTCAAAGCCATTTTCTTTGAGAGTCTTTACGTGACCTGCCAGGTCCGCGAGCGACACCGTCTCGCCATCATCGAACTGCTGACATCCTTTCAAGACCACCAACGCAATGACTAATTGGGCATTCAAAAAGCCTGTAGACTGGGTCATACCATTCATATTTATCTACCTCCTTGTTTATTCGTCCACAGTATAGCACGAGAAACTATTTCCTCAACAGACTGGTTTTGTACTTCTCTGGCTGGAAAGGCTTGAGGCGAACGACTTTGGTTGTTAAGCCAGCTTTTTTTAAGTCGGCGCGGAGAGTTTTAACGTAAGCTTTTTGATCATAACCAAGCGCGATAATGTCTGGTTGAATTCGTAAAATGGGAGTGAAGTAGTTTCTCACGGCGCCTAATATAGCACGGTCCACTTCGGGAAGAGCTTTAACTCGCGCTAGACGAGCAGCTTCGGTGCTGCGCGGGGCACGGCCTTTAATTCTTGTCACATTTTTTGTGCGGGCTAAAGATACAATCAACTTTGGATTCTTCGCGAGCGCGCGTGCTTGCGCAAAAAGATTGCGGTGACCTTCGTGAATCATATCGAAAGTTCCAAATACCATGATTTTAGTTTGAGGAGCTTTAGTGATTGATGCTTTTTTAGTTTTCGGTTTTGTCTGGTTCATATCCTCTGCGAAGTAATTTTGTTAAATACTGCCAATCCTCTTTTCTGAAGAATCCAAAACTTAGCAATAAAATTCCGTAAACCGCAGCACCAACTACCATTGGAATTAGTAAAAATTGATCGCGTAAGAAAAACACAGCAATACCCATCAACCCTGCGGCGACAAATGGTTGCCAAATATTTCTGAAAAAAGTGAACTGCGTGATTTTCTTCTTTACTAAATAGAAATAATATCCGCCCTGAAGTGTTTCGGAAAAGATTGTGGTCGCAGCTGCCGCAACGATTCCATATCGTGGTAATAACAAAATATTACCGACAATGTTCACCAAAACATTAAAGCCGGTGATGTAAGTTGCGTAACGAGTTAACTGTGAAATCACTAAAGCGTTAACAACAACATACAAGAACAATATCGCTGGGGCCCAAATCAAAACTGCTAATACGTTTGCAGCTTCAATAAACTGCTCGCCGGCTAGCACTCGGATGATTGGCTCAGACAAAAGCATTCCACCAGTTGCCATTGGTAAGGCAACTGCAGCCATGAATCGCAAATATCTTTCCAAAGTTTCGCGCACCGCGCTGATTTGATTCGTCGCCATCAAAGTTGCAAACACTGGATACAACGCATGGGAAACCACCGCCGGGAAAAAGCCAAGCAAATCAAAAAACTTATACGCCGCGGTATAAAGTCCGGTTTGAGTGTAACCAAGCATCTGCGAAATAATAATAATGTCGATGCGATTGTAAATCGTACTGAAACCTACAAGCAAAGCAAACGGCAGCGAGGCTTTTAAAATCTGTTTTATAAGACCTGGCCGAAGAGTGGCAATTCCTTTCAGAATTTCTGGTTTGCCAATGTGTGCTTGGACGTAATGATAATACATGACCAGTGCCAGTAATGCATACACTACTTGCTGGGTCACCAACATTACAATACTTCCATTCAACCAAATGGTAAGGAAAATAATTCCTACGTTGATTACCGAACTGATGAAATTTAGCAGAGCGGCTTTCTTGAGATCATAAAACGCGGTAATAACTGCTAAGAACGGATAAATTAATCCGTGCAATGCAACACCCAACCCAGCGACCATGATTGCTTTTAAGACTATAGGTTCGTAGCCGTTCCAAAACGCCACTCCTACCATCGCACCATAAACTAAAATCGCCAACACAACTTCGACAGCTAGGAAACTATGGAAATATTGCTTGGCTTTTGAACGGTCTTCACTAATTTTCTTGATGATGTACTGCTGGATTCCGAAGTCAATTACAACACCGAAAAGTGTGACATACGAAAGCACAAACTGAAATTGCCCGCTTTGCTCTGGTCCCAAGTAACGGAACAGCTGAGTGTATGCCAAAAATAAAAGACCCAAAGAGAAAACCCTTGAGACCGAAAGCCATAGTATGTTTTTAGAAGGCGTTGCCATTTGCTGTATTATAGCAAATCTTTGCCCTGTTAAACATTTCGCGAAAGCGAGTTTAACAGGGTTGACCTGCGTGGTATAATTTGATAAAGTAAACAGTTCTATTAAATAACCAAAAGGGAGGATATAAATATGGCTTGTTTAAAACCTGAGCAAATCAGATACAAAGCGGAAGGCAAAATGCTTTGGGCAAAAGGAGAGAAACATCTCGAAATTTGCGGCCGATGCCAGTCAGAGGTCGAAACGGCGGAAAAGGAAATTGCGGTCAGGCAGATTTCCAAAACGAAACCACGGGTTAACAAAATCGGCCGATCCCATAGGGGATACATCAACGCCATCACTTAACGACAACGTTAGGTAAAAATAAAACCGAGCGAAATATTTCGCTCGGTTGTTTTTTATTAAATTCTCTTTTAACTTGCTTGAGCTGCGATATACTTATCCATCTCTGCAGCAGGAACTGAATTGACGTTAGAGAAACTCAAGCCTCTTGATTTGAAAGATTCACCAGACAACGCTTTAAACTGACCACCTTCGACAATGTATACCGCAGGACTGTTGTTTGCTTTGATAAGCGTTCCATCTTTAGGTAAAATTGGCTCGCCTTCTGGCCAACTGGAAACTTCTGCTGCTGTGAAAGTTACATCGGGAGTGATACCTCGCTGACGCGCAACAAAAGCTGAAATAAAGTGACGTGAACCGTTTCGGAAAACATACAACTCGTTATTATCAGATACTCGATAATAAGTATTATCCCTAGCTTCTGCTAAAGCGCCAGTCGGAATTGCGGTTAATTCATCATCACTAATTGTTTGGATGTCAGCAAAAGTCTTTCCGTAAGTTTTAAACACTAACACACTCGGAATTGGTCGTTTGATTCTATCTGCGATTAGAGAAACGGTTGGATCGCTTGGAGACTTTACCATTGTGCCATCAAGCGGCGGTACAAAACCACCTTTTGGATACTTATCTAATTCTGCATCAGGAATAATCTGAACTTTTCCGGCAAGATTGCGTTGTGCGAACACTAACGCGGAAACTAATCTAAGCTGTGCATTTTCTACCACGTAAACAGCAGGACCATTTACACCACGAAGAACAGAACCTTCTTGTGGTGGCAATAATCCCCCGTCTTCAAAGTCCTGGATATCACTTTGCTTTGCAGTAAGTGCTGTGAATACAGATAAGCCACGTTGTGCTAATAAAGCTTCGGTTGCTGCAAAGATTTTATTTCCAACAAATACGTAATAACCTTGCTCGGTTTTCACAACAGTGTTGTCCATTAACCCAAGACGGCCTTCTTCTGGATAAGAACTTGCATCACGTCGGCTTAAAGTACCGGCACTGCTGAATTTTGGATTGATGTTTCGGGCTTTCATAACGAAATCCGAAATTGCCAATCGCTTCCCATCCTGTATCATGAAATACTCACGATTGTATTCTACAATGCTTCCGTTATCGAATACTTGTGGACCGGTGTCTACTGTGGTGCGGCCACTACCAAACCACTCATTCATGTAACGCCAAAAATTATAGTTTCCGTTGAACACGTGAGGAGTGTATCGATATAAAGCGGCTGTTGCGGAGTTTGCTAATGTAATAGTTTGTTGAGATTGAACTCCTTCATAACCTCCAAGGGTGTTTGATAAAACAATTACATCACCAACTTTTGACACTTTCCCATTATAAAATGGGCCGCGACCACCTGGAGTTTCAAGTGAACGCATCAAAGATTTTGCTGCACCCAAATAACGGTTGTTCTCAGCGTCAACATTTCCGAATAATTGATAATAAAAGCCACGGTACAATTCTCCACAAGGTGCAGTGTCAGGACAACCGAATCCCATCGAGAAATCTAATGCACGTTGCAATCTATCTGGTGCTGAGCCATGATGACCACCGATTAAACTTTGTTCTTTGTGAAGCTTGACTAGAATAACTTGCGGGTTAATTCCACTATGCGCACTAGCATCCCAAATCAATTCTGCTGCAGAACGAGGAGTTGTATTGTTTGTAGATGGATCCTCAAGAGTGGTTTTTAAAGAAGAGTTACCAACAGGTTCTTTCAATAGTGAAGTAAAAGAACTATTTGTGTTCGCAAGGATACTATTTTTATCTTGCAAAAACTTCTGAATAGCTGCAGCTCCATTCATGGAACGAGAGTTCCGGAAATCGCTATCCGAAATAAGATTGTTTGGATTAAAATCGCGACTTACAGGTAACGCAGCTAAAGCTGAGTTTGGTAATAATAACGGTGTCACCAAGACCGTTACTAAAGCAATAAGTTTGAGTTTATTTGTAATCATAGTTTATAAATTATATCACATTAATTTCTGTAAAAGACTAAATATTTAGACGCGTTATTTTCGATATTATTTCAAGCTATGCGAAAGTTTATTTTTTCTTGCTTGATTTAGGGTTCAATTAACCAACGTAATAAAACACAAACAAGTCACTATAAAACATACGATTCGCCTTTAGGGAATCCATCAATATCTCGCTCTGGCATATAGATTACTGGGAAGATATTCAATCCTCTTTGATTATAAAACTCAAAGTTTATTGGATGAAGCATTCCGTTCACAACCCAATATACAGTTTGGTTTTGGGGGGTACGCACCAAAGCTCCCTCGGGTGGGGTTAAGAAACTACCTACTACCCACGAATTTACTTCTGAATTTGAAAGTGTGACAATATCTCTTGTGCTAAAATTGCGCATTTCGAAAACTGGAGCTGTGATTGGTAATCTAATACCACCAGAAATGTAAAACACAGTTGCGCTGTCTTGAGATTTTACTAAAGTACCATCAAGTGGTGGTGCGAACGAGCCTTCTGGGAAATTTTGAATTTCGGAGAAGTAAACAAGACTCGGTGTTCGATCAAAATAACGTTGACTGCGAACGAACGGAGAAATTCTTTGGCGTCTACCACCATTGATTAAATAAATTTCGGTTGTGTTGATAAGCTGAACAATATCACCGTCGCCAAGTTGAGGAATTTTTTGTTCTAAGCTAGCTGGGACGTTAATTCGACCGCTACCCAATAATCCAGTACAGGATCCACCTGTGCATTGAATTAAGTTTAAGCGATCTATCTGGTCCGCAGTTGAAATAATTCTGTCGCGGATTTGTCTATTGGATGCAAAAGGATACAGCGCTTTTAATAATGCGGCCTGAGCGCTTACATGCGGCGTAGCCAGTGAAGTTCCTGAGGCATAGGCATAAGAATCGGGTGAATAACTTCCTGTTGCTGGGTCATGGTTGATGGTAGACAAAATTCTACGACCTGGTGCTGTAACATCAACACAAGATTTTCCAAAGTTTGCAAAACTTGGTTTGAGATCATTAACATCACTTGCTGTGACACCGATAACCATATTTAAGCCATTATCGTTACAGATTGGGAATACCGGCTCAATATCTAAATTGCCACCAGTGATTGCAACATCATTTCCCGCTGCTGAAACAATAACTACATTTCTTTCAAATGCGTAAGTGATTGCGTTAGCTAAGGTTGTGTCGTGTGCAAAACCAATTCCACCCAGTGATAAATTAATTACATCCGCACCATTATCTGTTGCCCAAACAATCGCTTGAGAAATTCGACTGCTAGTCCCACTGCCTCGGGCGTTGAGGGCTTTGACAGCCATTAATGAGGTGTTAAAACTTGCACCAGCAATACCTATGCCATTATTTCCAGTTGCGGCAATAACTCCGGCCACCAAAGTTCCATGACCGTTATCATCGCTATTTGCCTTAGAGCGTAAAGGGCTATCGGTAGTGACGTCATAGCCGCCAACAAATTTGGTGTTGCGAAAATCTTCATGAGTTGCATCAATACCAGTATCAATCACTGCAACGACCACATCTTCACTTCCGGTAGTGGTGCGCCATGCGCGAGTGAACCCAGCCTTAACTAAACCCCATTGCTTGTCGATGTTAGCTCCGTTTGTGGTTACACCTGGATCATTTGGTAAACGTGTAATTGCATTCTGCCGAACAGAAACTTCTTTATCTTCTTCTATATATTTAAGCTCACCTTCCAAAAAAGTTTGTATTTGGGATAATGAAAGTTCGGATTGAAATGTAAAAATGTTTTCAAACTTTTGGTTTAGAGCGAAATTGAATTCTAGTTGAATGTTTTCACCAATACTATTAAGAAGTCCTGCATCTGAAGTATTTAACTGAACAATGTAAGATTTACTTTCATTAGTTTGCGCAATCGCAGGTTCAGCAGAGAAGACCAAAACTGCCGTGATAAGCGGCAGTATCAAAAATGGTATTAGTTTGAAATAATTTTTAAACATCGGTTAGTACAAGTATTATTCTTGTCATTCTGAGTCTCGCCAACGGCGGGACGAAGAATCCCTCATGAGATCCTTCGGTCTCCGACCTCAGGATGACAGGGGTTTCAGGGAATCTATTTATTGTATTTTCCCGAAAGAGAACGCAATTTAATTTTGAACAAATCTATAAGTGATTCGACGTAAGCAATCATTGGAACGTGACCGCCACCGTGTTCGGTCCAAGAAACGCCGACTTCTTTTATTTTGTACCCGCGCTTTAAAGCAATGGTTAGTACTTCCATATCGAATCCCCAGCGTAAAACCGTAACTAAAGGAAAAATATCTTTCGCTGCCGTATTTGTAAACGCTTTAAATCCAAGTTGTGTGTCTTTGATTCCCGGAACAGCCATTACCTGAATTAACATATTACTCAAGCGAGACAACAAAATTCTATAAAATGGTTGTTTCACTTTAACTAAATCTGGATTGGTGTAACGAGAGCCGATTACAACATCGTAACCTTGATCGAAGAAAGGTAAAAACTTTTCGATTTCAGAAATTGGAGTGGCGTTATCTGCGTCCATAAACATGATAATATCACCTGAAGCAGATTCTAAAATTCCACGCTTCACGGCGTTACCCTTACCACCTTCTTTTAAGTTCATCGCTTTTGCATTTTGAACAGTGGTTTTTTCTAACTCCTGAACGATTTCGTATGTGCGATCTTTGGTGTTATTAACAACTACAACTATTTCGTACTCATAATTTTGTTTCTCTAGGTAACCATCAAGGTTTTTTAGAGTTTCGGCGATACGCTTTTCTTCGTTATACGCCGGAATCACAACTGATAGCTTTTTCATGGAATTTCGTTAATTTTCTTCATTATATCATAATAAAGTGTGATAATTGGATAAATAAAAACGCGGTGTCAGAAATCTGAAACCGCGTAGTCCTAAAAGTTATTGTTATGGCCGACGAGGGCGAGTCACTATTGTGCCGCCTGCTGTCGAACCGCTTCCTGTCCCTGCGCCTGTGGGGCGAGTAGAACTTCCACTCTTTGCAGGGGTGGGATTTGTCGGATTAAATACCGGTCTGTCAGGGCTTCCCCTGACAATGTAACCGAGTACGAAACCAACACCTACACCGACGAAAAACGAAACCCACGACCATCCGCCGGCTTTAGTAAAGTAGTGAACTTTGATGAGGATGTTGTTCTCATCCGCTGGGCAAGCCTCCCGATAAATGATAAGCGCATTGACCTTTTCAGGAATGCGTCCATTTACCTGAACCTGGATAGCTTGGGGTAGATGCGAGATAACCTCGCTTACCCTAAAAGCTTTTCCAAGCTTGCCGTTCGACGTCTCATAAAGAGGGGTCGGGTCCAACGTCCCTGGCTCACACACATATTTCGTATCCACGATTGGTGGCGGAGCCGGTAGCTGAACAGGTTCAGGAACAGGATAGTGACACGACTTCCTACCGTCTGGCAGAGTCGTGATTGTCCAGTCCGAAGGAACATCTGTAATCGCTAAAGGAATATTAACGCAGAGCTCCTTTATAACTGGTGGAACCGGGGCAGTAGGCTTCTTCACAATCTTAATCCGATTGAAATAAACCCTGCCATTTTTGAGGCAGCCCTCTAGGTATGCCTCGTCCCACTGAAATCCATTCGGAAACCGAATGACTGCATCGGGATGCAAAATCCCTTTTCGCGCCGTCCGGCCGAATTCATTCCAGAATTCGGCACCGGCAAGTCCTAATTCGGAAGCGGTCTTACGACCCCATCCATCGAAAAACTCAGGATCTCCATTCCATGCCGGAAGCGAAAAAATCGACAACGACGCGGTTTCACCCGTAAGTGTGTAACGGTCTAACCCGCGAGGATCAGGTCGATTCCGATTCCGCGTTTGCGCGGAAGAAACTACTGGCAATGACGTAATGACGATCGCCAGTAACAAAACAAGGGCGCTAAATCTTTTCATCGTTTCACCTCCTACTGACGAACGATCTGGTTCTGAACCGCGTCGGCATCCAAGAACGCCGACAGGGCTAAGATTTGCCTAAGATTTCCGTCAAGGTTTGCGCCTTGACCAAAATCCACGTTGTTAAGATCACCCTCGATCAGGATGACTTGTGGTTCGCCACCGCCACGATAATTTCGGACGGTGACATTTTTTTGACCAATCCCATACGAATACACTTTTCGTGTCTTCGTATCGATCATCCGAATCTCAACGGTAGCCCTCCATTTCTGGAAGTGCTCCCACTCTTGGCGAGTTTGAGATTGAAATTGACCGCGCGCGACATTCTGACCAGCGTTTTTCAATGTCCGAGCAATTCGATTATTACCCGGTAAAGAGTAAATCAAATCTCGACTGATTTGATTGCCAGCACGCATAACGCTGTTACGCGTAACCGCTCGTCGGTTAACTTCTGACCAAGATTTGGTCATAGTTACCGAGGCCCGAACTTCCAAAATGGAATCCGGGTTGTCTGTACGCGAAACGATCTGAAATTGATCACCGCCCTTATTCCGGGCGTAATCTACAATCATCTGTAGCGCCTGGGGTCCATTTTGGAACCCAGATACTACAACAGCTAGACGCTCAGCAGGCTGCTGAGCTGAAGCTGAACTGGCCAGTACGAGTGCGAATGCTAAAACAATAACTTTTTTCATGATATCCTCCAAGATATTTTTTAAAGAACTTTGTCTTGACTATACCGTGGAACGGCAGCCGTGGCTACTGTTGGCGCGGTGCCAGACATGTTTCTGCTCGTTTCCGGCCTGACTGTAGTTAAATACCAGGGGAAAAGAGCAAAAATATGTCTGTCACTAGATTCTTCGCTAACGCTCAGAATGACTTTTGTTAAACTCAGAATGACTTTTGTTAAATTAGGTTCAATCTACCATTGAATTCATACTGTTTTAGTATGACTGCATATACTATCATATTTAGGGGGTTTTGTCAAGTATACCTAATAATGAAAATTTGGCTTATATAAACGAAACCCCAGCCGAAGAGCCGGGGTCTAGATCCCGGATAGCTTCGCTTCCAGGATTTATTTCTATTTTGAATATGATTATCTTTCAGTTTGGGTAAGTTGTGCGTATAGAACCAGACGACGATCAACCGTTCCAACAGGCCAACAAGTAGACAATGCCACCTGCGATTCGGCCGTACTAACGAACTGAGCCTGATCATTTGCTGCATATTCCGCCCTACCAATCACCACATAGTTGAACCTTACAGTTTGTCCGTTGTTCTGCGTCGCTGTGATAGTGAAAGAAGTTCCATCAGTAACCTGTCCAAGAATTGCAAAAACTTCTTTGTATGGACTGCGGTCCCACACGTAACCGCTCGAGTGACCAGAAATATATGATAGCCCAACTTCACCTGGCATAGCAGTTCCTGGATAGTGAACAATTCCCCGCTTTAAATCTTCATCGAAATCTTTTACTTCCTTTGTCCAAATAATTGGTACCGAAATTCGGTTAGCCGGAATTTCTAAAAGCCCTGGTTTCGAAGTATCAATCCCCTGCTCTGGTCGAAGCGTGGTTGGTGTGCTTGGAGTTTGCGCAGGCGGCGGAGTGACTTGCTCCAACCCGCTATTACCTGGAGAGTTCCCGCCCATTGGAATTTGCGGTGGGTTTACGACAACATTTCCATTGCCGCCAACTTGAGCCAAAGTCTGCGGATCTATGTAGTAAGGAGAGTCTTCGGTGACGTACTGAGCGAACTTAGTAACGCCGCGAGTAATCGCTGCTGCAGTAATTCGGTTACTAATTAGTTCTTTGTAAATATATTTATCAACCAATTCTTTTTGCTTCTCAGTGAAAGGTTTTCCTGTCCAAGGGTTGATATCCGAAATAACCATCTGACCATCGCTTTGACCACCTTGTGTCGAATAAACTTTTGGGTTCAAATTTAACAAATATTTTTCTAGGTTAGTTAAACCGTTTCCAGAAACATCGGTGTCCATGCTGATAATGGACTCATCGTTCACACCAACGAAGAATTGCGAAATCCAAACATTATAATCAGCTCGAACATCCTCTTTAATTTGCGCAACATTTTTATCGCGGTCATCTGCAGTTAATGATTCAAGTCGCAGATTATCTGAAAATAAATTATTGAAGGAGAAGTCACTGAAATAGAAAAAGTACAAACCAATCCCGATACCAAATATTGCAATGTAAGGGAGGATGGACTTTATAACCCCGCCAAAAGTGCGAGTAGCTGGCTGACTTAAGTCGGGCATTGATTTTAAACTGGCCGTCTCAAAATCTTTAGCAGAAATTTCACCTTCCGGTTTGATTTCAACTGGTTCAACTGGCTGTAACTCTTTCGGTAATTCTGAAATAGAAGATTCCGCTATAGGAAGATTAGATGGAGCAGTGACAGATTTTTCGGCGTAGTTAATAGCTGAACCACCGGTATCGCGTTCTGAACTAGCCTCAGCTGCCACTGAATCTTCAGATTTATAACCTTCGGTTTTGCCCATATTAAGTAAATCAGCAACCCCATCAGTAGCATGCAAATTTTTCTTATCGTCTGGCATCTTATGAAAATTTAGAGAAATTAAATATTATTCTACAACAATTATAGCACATAGTCAACCCCAAGCGTAAAACGAAATGAGAAATAAATTATTTGCTCACAAACTTTTCCGATTTTGGGCGAAGTAAATTTCGGAAACTCTTCCAGTAATATCTTCCCCAAACACCTGCATAAACAAAACTATCCATCAGAAAATTGTATTGCTTTCGGTAATGCTTGTCGTAATAAATCCACATTGCATCATGAAAAGCATATAGCGCCAACTGCGGTGCGCGTTTTGAAGATTGCCCCTTAAAATGTAGACAACTTGTTTTTGGGTAATACCATACTTTAAAGCCAAGCTCACGAGCTTGCTTACATAAATCTAAATCTTCACCGTACATATAAAAGCGTTCGTCGAAGCCGCCGGTTTTTTCGTAACAAGCCCTACTGATGAACATATACGCACCGACACACGCATCAAGTTCGCTTTCTTCATCAAGATTACTATTTAACACATTGTAAGTGCCAAATTTTTTTGGGAATAAATATTGCAAACCGCTAAGTCGATAAAAAGCAGTTTTCGGATCAGGCTCGCTTCGACGGGATGCTGGGTCTATTCCCCCACTTGCTAACATCAACTTACAAGTTGAGATTCCAACATCAGGTCGTGACTCCATAAAATCCATCATAACTTGGAAATTATCTGAATCAACTTTAGTGTCAGGGTTTAGTAATAAGATGTATTCACCCTTGGCCTGTTTCATTCCGATGTTATTGGCTTTCGGAAAACCTAAGTTAGCGCCATTCTCAATAAATTTTGTTCGTGCGGCAATTTCTGGCTTACTCAAATATTTTTCGTTAACCATTTCGACTGTGCCGTCATTTGAATCGTTATCCAAAATGATTACTTCATAATCAAAATTAACTTTCGAAGCATAGACTGCTTCCAAAGTTACATCGAGCACATCTTTACATTTATACGGCACTATAATTACTGAGAGTTTCATGAAAATAATTTCTCCATCTCATCAACTGAGATTTTACGATGACGTTGAATGTATTTTCGCTTTCGCCACATTGTTGGCAATTGACGAAAAAATTGCGGAAGAACTTTTAGGGTTGATGTTTCTAAAATCAACACATAGCAATTGTAAAAGAATTCGCGAGCAAAAAATTGCCAATACCAGTGCGGTGAATTTTTAATAAACAGAAACAAGTGGTTTTTGTAATTAAGTTTGCGAATTCGCTCGGGTATTGCACGGTGATGTTTGATGAACGAAAAAACTTTTTTATAACCGCCTTTATTTGAACCAGCGGCACGTCCATGATATGCAACGGCATCTGGAGCGTACTTAATTTTCCAAGCGCGGTTAACCATACGCCAAGACAAATCAACATCTTCCCAATAAGAATGGAAATCTTCGTCGAAATATTCAATGCGACCATCAGCACGTAAATATTTCACATCTTCTAAGGCAGCTTTGCGATACATAGCGGCCGCACCACTAACCGCGATAATATTGGTGAGCCTGTCGTATTGACCTTCGTCTAGTTCGTGCTGGCCACGATCGCGGCCGCGACCTGATTTCTGAATCACTACACCTGTTGTATCAATAAAGTTTGTTGGCTCGTCTTTCTCAAAATCATATCGAAGGATTTTCCCACTAACTGCTCCAACTTTAGGGTTATCAAATGGTTTCAACATTTCTTCCACAAAGTTTGGAGTAACCACTAAATCAGGATTAATCAATTGAAAAAAGTCAGCGTCGATTGAAGCAAATAATTCATTGTGTCCTTTTGAAAAACCAATATTGTAACCAGGGTCAATAATCTTAACTTGAGGGTAGTGTTTCTGAATGTATTCTTTACCACCATCATCATTCGCCGCAACCACTACATAAAAATCACAGTCCGGATGAGACTGCGCTAAAACCGCTGGAAAAACCTTAGGAATAAATCTGAGCGAATTGTAAATCACTTGTATCAGAGCGACTTTTGCCATAAGTACAGTTTATCAAACTTCATCAACCGAGCCCACAGCATTGACCAAAATCTAAAATCGTCTATACTATACAACATTGAGGAGGCAGGAGGATTTATGCAAAATAAAATATGGGAAAGTATTTTTCGGCTGTTGAAGCCAGTACTGCTTACTACTTTAATGATTTTCGCCTGCTTTGGCATGGAAGCCTGCGATCGATTTATGACATCAATCAATCGAGATAATCATATTCATGCCAAGTAAGTCTTGCGGACGATTTTTGTCCGCTTTTTTGTTTGCTTCGGGTTTGTTAAAATGAATTATATGAAACTATTAATTACAGGCGGAGCTGGGTTTATTGGCTCTAATTTTGTTCACTACTGGGTAAAAACTCATCCCGAAGATGAGATTACCGTTTTAGATAAACTCACCTACGCTGGGAATTTATCGACGCTAGATTCAATTAAGGACAAAATCAATTTTGTTGAAGGCGATATTATAGACGAAGAATTGGTTGCGAAAGTGATGACAGGAGTAGATTGCGTTGTTCATTTTGCGGCAGAGTCTCATGTAGACCGCAGTATTCATGACCCGTATGTATTCACGCGATCGAACGCACTAGGAACTCACGTGTTACTTGAAACCGCCCGTCGATTAAAAATTTCACGCTTTCATCACATTTCAACTGATGAAGTTTTTGGAGATATCCCACTTGAAGCAGATTGGAAGTTCAACGAAGACTCTTCTTACAAACCAAGTAGCCCTTATTCAGCGAGCAAAGCTGGTTCGGATCACATGGTGCGTGCTTACGCTCACACTTTTGGTTTACCAATCACGATTAGTAACTGCAGTAACAACTTTGGACCGTATCACTATCCTGAAAAGTTTATCCCCCGCTCCATTATAAGATTGTTGCAAGGTGAAAATATTCGATTGTACACACCAGGTAATCAAGTTCGCGACTGGCTTCATGTTAATGACCATTGCCGCGCAATAGATTTAATTTTACAAAAAGGCAAACTCGGCGAAACTTACTGCGTTGGTGGTTTAGCAAAAGGAATTAGCAACATTGAAGTCGCTCACAAGTTACTAAAGATTATGGATTTACCAGAAGATCGAATTGAACTTGTCACCGACCGCCCAGGTCATGATGTTAAATACGATGTCGATTGGACTAAGATTAATAAAGAGCTTGGCTGGGAACCACAACATACTTTTGATGAATGGCTCGAGCAAACAGTTGAGTGGTACAAAAATAATCAGTCTTGGTGGAAACCACTGGCCGAAGAAAGTGAGCAGTTTTATCAAACTAAGGGTGAGGAAGTTTTAAAATAGATTTCTATGTCCGAACAAAATCAAGATTACATAACTGAAACTGAGTTAGCTGGAGTATTTATTATAGAGCGCCCTGTCCATGGCGACGAACGCGGTTTCTTTCGCGAGCTCTACCGTAAAACTGACTTGGATACTCGTTTAGGTTTTTCTTTTGAACCAGTCCAAACCAATCACTCACGCTCCGAAAAAAATATACTGCGAGGCATTCACATAGCGCCGTGGAATAAATTGGTAACTGTGTACAGAGGTAACGTTCAACAAGTTGTTGTTGATACTCGTCCTGATTCTGAAACTTTCGGCAAACATATTTCGATAGCTTTAGGAGAAGAAAATTTCCGAAGTGTATTCGTTCCAGCCGGAATGGGCAACGCTTTCGTTGTCACCAGCGATATAGCCGACTACTGCTATCTCACAACTGACTACTGGGCACCAGGGAAAGAGACTTATGTTAATTTTCAAGATCCCGACTTAGGAATTAACTGGCAAACTACAGAACCGATTGTGTCCGACGCAGATAAACAACATCCATTGTTGCGAGAAGTTTTTCCAAATAAATTTAATTAAATACCATGTCTAACATTTTACTAATCGGTAGTCGTGGTACTTTGGGTTCCGAATTTGCCAAACTTGTTCCCAAGAATAACATCGCTCTCGCCGACCGTCCTGATTTTGATGTAACCGATTTTGAATCAACAAAAAATTTCATTCACCAGCATAATTTTGAAGTGGTAATTAATTGCTCGGCATACACTAATGTTGACGGTGCAGAAACAGATTTTGATTCCGCAAAATTATTAAACGCAGACGCTGTAAAAAATTTAGCCGAAGCTTGCAGGGAATCTAATTCAACTTTAATTCACTTCAGCACAGGAATGGTGTTCGATGGGACTAATGCTGAAGGCTATTCCGAAGAAGCTCTAACCAATCCCGTCAATAAATATGGCGAAAGTAAATTGCTCGGCGAAAAGGCAATTCAAGAAGTTGGGGGTAAATATTTTATCATCCGAACAGAGTGGCTTTACGGCAAACCAGCTACCAAAACAGCCAAAAAAAGCTTTGTTGAATTGATGATAGAATTGGGAAAGTCTGGTAAAGTAAAAGGTGTTACCGACGAAATCGGTAAGCCAACCTGGGCAAAAGATCTTGCTGAGGCCACTCTCGAGCTTATCAATTCTGAACAAACCTCTGGAATTTATCATTTAATTAATGAAGGTCAAGCTTCCCGACTCGACTGGGCAAAAAAGATTTATCAAATCATGGATATGGATGTCGAGTGCGAAGAAGCACTAGGCTCCAGTTTCCAAAGAGCAGCTCGCCGCCCCAATTACGAATTACTCAACAACACAAAGCTGCCAAAAATACGTTCGTGGCAAGAGGCATTAGAAGAATACTTAAATAACTAACTTCAAGGCTTTCAATTTTGAGGAAAGTTCGCGAAGTAAGCGAGCAGCGAACGAAGCGTAATAAAAGTTACGGTCAGTGAGTAGCGGAGCTTACGACAAAGAAGTTTTCCAAAATTGAATGTCGTTTCAAAACTATGAAAGGAATAATTTTATCTGGTGGAGCTGGTACTAGACTCCGCCCTTTAACCAAAGTTACATCAAAACAACTCTTGCCGATTTACGACAAGCCGATGATATACTACCCACTCGAAAAATTACTTTCGGCTGGAGTCAAAGAAATTTTAATTATCGTGGCGCCAGATCACTGCGGTGACTACATGAAAGTATTAGGCTCTGGAAAAGAGTTCGGTAAAGATGTTCGCTTTACATACGAAATCCAAGATTCACCAGATGGACTAGCGCAAGCATTCATTTTAGGAGAAAACTTTTTAGATGATGGTGACAATGTGACTTTGATTTTAGGAGATAACTTGTTCGAAGCGGATTTAACAGATGCGATTACTAACTTCAAAGGCGGCGCTACAGTATTTGCCAAAGAAGTTCCAGATCCTGAAAGATTTGGAGTGGTTAAGTTCAATGATCAAAAACAAGCTGAACTAATTATTGAAAAGCCTAAAGAGTTTATTTCCAATTTTGCAGTCACAGGAATTTACATTTACGATAACCGCGTAGTAGAGGTAGCAAAAAGTCTAAAACCGTCGGCGCGTGGCGAACTAGAAATTACCGACTTAAATAATTGGTATCTAAATCAAGGCGAACTCAATGTAGAAATCATGGACGGAGACTGGATTGATGCAGGAACTTTTGAAAGTTACTATCGCGCCAACGAGTGGGCTTATAACCGAGCAAAGAAATAATTTTAATTTAACCCCCGCTGACGCGGGGGTTTTGGATATTCGCCAGTAGGTTTGCCGCTCAATCTGTTGGGCTACGTCCACTTCAAATCGCAAAGCGATTTGGGCGTACTGTGCCCAAAGGATTTCACTCTGCAAACCTACTGGCTAAATAAAAGTGATGGGAAGAGAAATACATTCTTCTTCCCCTCTCTTTTAAGTGGTGCAAGGGATATCTTAAAGGAGAGGCTCTGGGCCCAGCTCAAGTAATTTTCTAAAGAAAATTACTTGAAGCGTAGCCCTGCGGCTCGACGAAAGATATCACTTGTGCCACTACTTATACAAAACCTCCCGCGTTAGCGGGGGTTTAAAAAACACAGGCGGGGTAAAAAAACAAAATCCCTTACGGTATTCATTTTGTGGATCCCCGCCTTCGCGGGGGTTTAAATTTTCTTAACAAAAAACTACTCATTAAGAATGAGTAGTTTTTATAAAAATTTAAATCTTTGTGATTTCAATTTCAGTGTAAGCTTGACGGTGTCCAATCTTGCGTCGGTACTTGCTCTTTGGCTTGTACTTTAACACTTCGATTTTCTTTCCTCGGCCTTGCTTAACGATAGTAGCTTCCACGCTCTTACCTGTTAAGACCGGTTTGCCGAGTTCAGCGTCTTTATCAGAAATAGTAGCTAGGACTTGGTCAAAAGTGACTTTGTCTCCAGCGACTCCTTCGAGCTTTTCAACTTGAATTTTATCCCCTTTAGCAACCAAATATTGTTTGCCGCCGGTCGCAAATACTGCAAATGACATATAATGTAATTATTTAAAAACTAATATTATTGGATTCCCGCCGGAGTTTATCCTCACGAATGCGGAGACCTGAACGACTTCGTCGAATTAAATACCCCACAATTCTAGCGAACTGTGGGGATTTTGTCAATAAAAAGCTAAAACTTATGAACCACTTGCTTTGAAGGGTTGAGAGCACACCATTTCACGAAGGATTTCTCTGTACCTTGCGAATTCAAGTTCGTATTGCTTGGAATCAGTAGAAAGACTTTTGATCTTTCTAGTTAAGATATTCGAAGCAATCAAGTATGCATTCTTAGGTTTCGAATCTTTGGAGCACTGGTGCGTGTCTTGTGGACTTGAACCGTGCTTCATGCAAATACTTACGAGACGTGGATCCCAGCGGCGTATAGCCATAATCAATGGCTCCTCACAATGTCCGTCACGATGACGGATCAATGCCGGGTAAGTAGTCAACATTTCGTCGACTAAAGTGTAGTCTTTCTCATCCATTGCATCACCAAGTTCACTTAGCAAACCCAAAAAGGCTGCCTGAGAAATCTTAGCTGTTTTTGCTTTCACTATATTTCATTCCTCCTACAGAATAGAGTCTAAATTTCAACAATCACAAGCTTAACAAAAATTGGCCTACATTGTCAATTGAGTTATCCTCTGCTTCTTTCGATAAGCATAAATCACCCCAAGGATAAGAGTGGCCATTAAGCCAAATAAAACAATTAAGGCAACTAGCTTACCCATGCTTTGCAGGAACACCGCAGTGAATCCAAACATCGCGGAAATCGCATATAAAATTAGTGCTGTCTGTTTTTGAGAAAAACCTAAATCTAAAAGTTTAAAATGTAAATGCAATCTATCTCCGATGAACGGACTCTTTCTATACCAAAGTCTCTGAGCAATCACCCAAGCGACATCTAAGATTGGGATCCCCATCACTAGAAGTGCTGTCGCAATTTTCCCGCCTAATATTACAGATAAAATTCCGAGTAAGAATCCGATCAGTAAACTCCCACCTTCACCCAAAAAAATCTTGGCAGGATGAAAAGCGTAAATTAAATACCCGGCTAACGCACCGACTAAAATAATTGCTAGTGTCGCAGTGATTGGTTGATTAACATGTTCAGTTAAAGATAGTGCAAAAAGCGTAAGTGCAGCGATTAAACCGATGCCGGCTACTAATCCATCGAGGCCATCTAAAAACTTTGTAGTAAACATCATTCCCAGCATCCACATAAAAATAAAAATTCCTGATGCTGGAATACCAAGAATTAAAAAGTTCATACTAATCGGATCACCGAATGGATTGGATAAAAATTTTATTCCAACACCGATTCCTGTAAGCACTACAACAAGTGCTGCCAATACAGGAGCTATCCAAAGGTACTTCGCAGGTAAATCATATTTATCATCTATTAAACCTCCACCGACTAAAATCGCGCCGCCAAGTAAAATCGCCCAAATGAATTTCTGAGGAACGATATCAAAATTAATTCCTCCAGAAACCCAGAAAACCATTATGGCTGCTGCGACAGCTAAAAAAATTGCTAAACCACCAAGCTTTGCAACAGGATACGCGTGCAAATTTCGAGGGGGACGTGGAATATCCATAAATCCATAACGGTCCGCAAACTTACGCACCAACGGCGTAACCGCCAATGCGAACCCACCTGAGATTAGAAAAAAGATTACATACCACATTAACGTTGAACGCCTTTCATCTCATCCATAGAATGAGCTGTAATTTCACTTTTTCTTGCTTTCGGAGTAACCCAGAACTCTAGATATTTCCCAAGCATCAAACGTGTTTGCGCATCGATTGCAGGAAGCGAACCGAATACCACTGATACAATCGGAACTAAGAACCATTGTAGATACATCATCACACTGCGAGTCCAACTATATCTTGCAGGACGAGGAGGTAATAAAATTAAATTGATATACACACTGAAAATCAAGAAACCTGTTGCGATGGTCATCAGTGTACGAGTCGCTGTCGGTAAATTGTAAGCAATTACGGTTTGTTTGAATTCGGGTCCACCAATAAATAGCGGCAACCAACCTAGGAAAGCAATTAACAAACTTGCAGTTGCCCAGTTGAAGTTTCCTTCTACATATTGAAATAAGCGATACACACGACCACGCCAAGGAGCTTTACTCTTAAGTAGAGCGGGAATTAAATGTGGATAATACTCAACATTGTATGCCCAACGTCGTTTTTGCTTATATTGGTTAATTAAGGTCTGCCAGAAAGTATCGGCCAAACATGTGTCTAGAGAAATTGGAATAAACAACGGCACAACTTCGTAATCACCTTCGTAATGCAAATAACATTGCCAATAAATAAATCCGTCTTCATTGATTAAATCTTTCTTCCAAAAACCAACTTCCTTTAAAGCTTTCAAAGTCATAGAGTGAGAAGAAAAAGTACGCAAACGATTTGGACGACTACTCTCTGTAAACTGCCAAAATGAATTGGAAACCGAAACAACGCGGATGAATGCTGGGCTATCCCAAATGTTATTGTTATAGATGGCGATAGGTTGATAACTGCGACGATATGGTTTTTGATTCGTTAAGAATTCATACATCACGCGTGCGAAGTATTGAGGATGTACTATAGTGTCGCTGTCCAAGTTTGAAATCATCACTAAGTCGTGATCAATTCCCCACTCATCTAAGTACGGTAACAAGGAGGAGACAGCATAACTTGCGTTAGCACTCTTTCCTTTAATCTCTCCAGGCAATCCATCTGGGTGAACAGTAGTAACTAGCTTGAAAAATACATCACCAAATTCTTTTTCCACTGTTTTTGCGGTTCTAGCTGCTGCTTCACCAGCCCGTTCTTCGCTAGCTAGTAAAATTATCATCCTATCCTTTGGATATTCCACGGTTGCAAGAGCTTCTAAAGTTGACTTCAAAACCATATAACTCTCATCCACGAAAGGAACGACAACTACATGGTAAAAATCACGATAAGGCCTGTCGATAATACCGTTTTCGATTGGTTGTTTAAGTTTTTGAATCTGTTTATTGTAAACATTTCGCACCAATCTGCGCTTAGCAGTTTTTAACCGACCTTCTAAGAGTTCAATTAGTTTCTGTCTTTCTGGAAGAAGTTCAACCAGCTCAAGCCAGTCCCAGGTAACGTAAATTCGAAAACGTCGATAGCTGGCGATTAGATGAGTTGCAACATTAATCGCTTTCAGTACCCAATACAAATCAAAACAGACAATAAAAATTGCCGCCCACACTGGTTTGAAATAAGATAGCGTGATAGCGCCAAAGAATACTGTCCAGAATGTTAATCCAGGAATAACTTCCCAATAACGATCTTTGCGACTACGTTTACGAAAAACAGGTTTTGACATAATGATATTTCTAGTTTACCTGAAACAGCAACAATGCTGAGAACAACAAGATTAAGTTTGCCGCTAATGCAACTGTACTCGCAAGTAATGGTAAAATTTGTTGATTAGATTTATTCAATTTAGTTAGTGCAAAATTAACAACTCCAACTAACAAACCTGCTAAAGGAAGTTGTAGTAACTGATAACGGTTTCCAATTTCACTAACTCCGATAATTATATTATAGCGGAGTGCAACGATTTCTGATGAACCATTTATTTTGATAAGAATGACAATCAATGTTACAATAAATGAAACGATTGCAGAAACCCAAAATAAGTTGGCAATACGCAAAAATTGCTGCCGACCTGTTTGAGGATTATTGTCAGTAGAAGTGTTAATTTCCATAAAACTAAGGATATTATAGCAATATTTTCTATAAAACAACATCGCAATTAAAAGAACCAATGACAAAAAAACAAAAACTGCTTTTTGCTGGAATCTTATTCCTAGCCGTATTTTTTAGATTATTTTTAATCAACCAACTCCCTGGAGGACTCTTCCCAGATGAAGCTGCTAACGGACTAGATATTATTTCCATGCAGCAAGGTGATCTTCAACCGTTTTATGAACGTGGTAACGGACGTGAAGCTTTGTTCTTTTATATGCAATGGGCTAGCGTAGAAGCTTTTGGTAAAACTCCATTTGCTCATCATTTAGTTTCTGGTCTTGCAGGTATCTTCACTGTAATTATTACATTCTTTGTAACGCGCCGCTTGGTACTACTTGCAGATGAAAACGGGAATAAAGACAGAGCAACATGGATAGCACTACTCGCTATGTTCATGGTTGCTGTATCGGCATGGCACATCGTTCTTTCACGAACTGCTTTTCGTGCGAACTTAATTCCGTTTTTCGCCGCACTCACTCTCTACTTCATGGTTGCAACAGTGCAAGCTACTTCCAGGGCTAAACAATATTGGATGGCCGCTCTAACAGGAATTGCCTTCGCACTAGGATTTTACACATATATTGCATACCGTATTCTAGCGCCAGCAATCGGCATAATGGTACTTTGGCCAATGCTGGTAGATATTTTCAAGCAACCACGCTTTTTGCAAATTAAAAAATACTTTGCACCCACAATGCTGGCAGGGCTGGCTTTTGTTATATTTATTTTCCCTCTCGCACATTATTTTTATACACACCCTGGTTCTTTCGTCGGACGTAGCGGACAGGTTTCAGTCTTCAATCCTGAATTGAACCAAGGTGATCTGGTTGGAACAATTCTGCATGTTACTGGTCTTAGTCTGAAAGCATACTTCTGGGATGGAGATCTTAACTGGCGTCACAATGTTTCAGGCGAACCTTTTCTATCTATAATAATTTCTCCATTCTTATTGATTGGTATGGCTCTGGTAATGTGGTTTGCAATTCGATACACGTTCTTACCTCACAAACACCCACGTGACTGGACTTACTTTGCACTAGCAGGCTGGTTCTGGTCTATGTTATTGCCTGTTATCACTACAGCAGAAGGAATACCTCACGGACTCAGGGCAATTGGGACAATTCCTGTGGTATTTATCATTACTGCAATCGGTTTATATTGGGTTGTGGAAAAAGCTCATAATATTTCCAATAAATACTGGCCATTACTTTCACCATGGAAACAAAAATTTATTATCTTCCTAAAAACCTTGTTAATTGCGAGCTTCGTTGCTGCGCTTACTTCTCAAGCATATATTTTATATTTCATAAAAATTGCCAACAATCCTGAATACGCATACGCATTCCGCTCAGATTTAACAGTCGTTACCGAATATCTCAATGAGTTTGGTGAAAAAGAAAACACATATCTAATCCTCGATAAATTTTCAAAACAAACAGTAGATTACATGACTTTCGTTGATGGTCCAAATCCTAGCAATCCACGCAACAATCCTTACACTCAGGTTGATCCGGAAAATGCTTGGGAATATCCAAATTATAAAAATGGGGATAAAATTGTCTTTACTCAATCGAGCCTATTCGATATCCGCAAATTCAAGGAGTATCATCCGAATGCACGACTAGAAATCGAAAAGCGAAACAAGTTTGGCCAAACTGTCATGGCCGTCTACATCTATCAAGAATAAGTTGATAAATAAAAAATAATTAGATGCAAAGTATCTTAAACTTCCTTAACAAGTATTGGATTCTATTACTCATAATCGCCGGCGGTACCGGTTTGCGATTGTTCAATCTCACTAAAATTTCACTCTGGCACGATGAAGCGTTTTCGGCCTTGTTAATTAAATACTCTTGGGGTGAAATGTTGTATCGGATTGGCTTAGATGTGCACCCTCCTCTGTACTATATGTTCCTCCGAGTTTGGCACTATGTTTTTGGGCATTCTTTGTTTAGTTTGCGGGCCATGTCGGTTGCTTTCGGGGTTGGAACAATAATTATCGGTTACGTTTTTGTAAAAAGATTTTTAGGTGGAACCAGAGCTGCGTTAATTACTGCGACACTAATCGCTGTGAATCCTTTTCAAGTTCAGTATGTAACTGAAGCTCGAATGTACACAATGGGTGCGTTCTTCGCTGTTCTCGCTGCTTATTTATTAGGACTTGCATTACAAGCAACAAAAAATTACTACATCACAGGTTCGGGTTTAAAACCGAGCAGATTAAAATTGTTCCTTTACTATCTAGGATTTACTTTAACTGGCTCAGCTTTGATGTACACTCACTACTATCTATTGTTCACAGTCGCCGCGTTAGGCTTGTATGGAATTTTATATCTTTGGATTACATTTAAATGGAACATTAAAAGATACATCTGGTTAGTTCTGTCTGCTGTCGGAATGGCTTTGTTATATGTTCCATGGCTTAACTGGTTCATCTACCAATACAATCAAGTTGGTGCGGGTTACTGGATTCCACCTATGAACATCTGGAGTATTCCCGATACACTTTATAGAATTACTTTCAACGTCGGTGCGCCAAGTAAAATTGTAATGGCGCTCACTACAATTTTTGTGGTTTGGTTTGTCTGGGGATTCATGAAAAAAATACACCAAACCGAAAAATGGCTTACCTTAGGTGCATTTTTGGCACCATTTGGTGGTGCATTCCTGTTTTTGATAATGGCCAAACTTCAAGGAAGTGACTCTTCGGTTTACATGGTGCGTTACTTTATTTTTGCGGCACCTTTCTTGATGATAATGCTTGGACTATGGATCGCCAGAATTCAAATCTCTGTCCTAAAAACTCTTGCGCTATTAGTCATTACTGGTTCGTTCATATTTAGCATCGGATATTACTGGAACGAAATAAATGTCAATGAACGACCAGGCATGGCAGCTATTGCCAAGTATTTAAATGCCAATGTTGAACCTGAGCATAAAATTTATGTTGGTAGTAACTTTGAATTTTTTAACTACAAATATTACAACACTCATGTGTACAAACAAACTAATCGCCCATATCTCTACACCAATGGTAGTCTGACTAAAGACATGCCTCACTTTGCTGGCACTGCGATTTTAGTTGATGAAGAACTGGTATTAGATTTTGAAGAAAGTACGCAAGCTGGTGATACAGTATGGCTAATCTGGACAAATGGTTTTGGAGGAACTAAGCCATTGGTCCCAACCAACTGGATCCAAGTTGATGAACGCGCTGAGGCGGATGTTCGTCCTTATGTCGGAACATGGGTAGCTGTTACCCAGTATCAGGTAAATTAATTTATAAGACACCTACCCCGATTTGTGCGGCCGCACAAATCGGGGTTTTGAGTCTATCAAGTACTTAATTTGAACAAGCTGTATTTTCTAAACAAATAAAAGCTTTGTCTGGAATACGCATATCAATATAAAATAGTCGATTGTAACGATCAGGTGCTGTCTGAGCTAATAGGAAGCGAAGTTCCTCTATAGTTTTCACTGGATCAGCTGTTGCATCAAAAATTACTTTGTAAGTTCTACGGACATCATTATCTTTATAGTAAACAACATGAACCTCACTACTATTGTATGGTAGAGATAACTTAGGAAGCGGCTCAGCTTCGATGACAACCTTTTCTGCTGCCTGTGAGGTTTCCTCACCTTCCGGCACTGATTCCTCGTCGACCTCAGTCTCTATGGGAATTTGTTCGACAGTAGGTTGATTAATTGGTTCTGGCGCTTCTGGTTCACGAAATGTTAAATACGCGAGCTGTTGACCTTCAATTAAATTAACTTGTTCTAACAATCGGTTCAGGTAATTCATTAAATCGGGATGGAAGAGTTGGCGATGAGTTTCAAAATCAAACTCCTGATACAACTGAACCTTAATCATTGAAGGTGTGAGTGTCCCCGACCAATCCATCCTAATCAATCCTGCTTCTCTAGTTAGCGAACCGTCATTATAAACGTCATAAACTTTTTCTGGTGTAGCAACTAAAAAGCGTTCGTATTTACTAGCAGCGTTAACATATAAAGTTTGTGAACCAAGATCCTTGTCTATTGAAGCGATGTAATCGATTGATGGGATAGTCCTTGCTGCGGCAATGATTGTTTCAGTTTGAAGTACTACTAAATTCCTCTGGGGGTTAAAAAACGAACTGTCTAAAATTTGCTTTCGGATTGCTGCATCGAGTTGTTCTGTTTGCTCCTGAGATAATCCTGAAATTGAAATATTCTGCACCGACAAAAAATTCGGAATATAGGCTAAGTAAAACAAAGTCCCAAGTAACACAAAAAATAAACCCTGTGACCATCTTGAGCGGAGACCAACTGAACTCATAAATTTACCGAATCCGGAATCCGGGACTGCTTTACTACTACGCTTATAAGTCCTTGCAGTATCTAATTTGGTTTTAAATTGCTTGTGCTGAAATCTAACTTTAGAATCAAGCTTCGCCTTTTTTTTATTGAAAAACATTTATTTCTCCAGCCAACTTCCGTATTGTCTTGGCAATAAATTAGTAGCACTCATTGGATCAGCTAATAACTCTTTGGAAATTCTTTCCATTCGCACACCTTGTGAGCCTTTAATCAAAATTGCACTCTCAGGGACTAAACCAGTTCGAATATGATCACTGGCTTCCTTACTATCATTAAATGAAACTATTTTCTCCGAATCCATACCAGCTAACTTCGCGGCTTCAGCGATTATTTTTCCCAGTGAACCTACCGTAATAAGTTTGTCGATTTTCATTTCACCAACTTGAGTACCAATTTTCTTATGAGCCGATTCACTTAAATCACCCAATTCCAGCATGTCGCCTAAGATAACTACTTTATGTTGGTGTGGTAATCGGTTAACAATTTGCAAAGCTTCATTGACAGAATCAGGTGATGCATTATAACTATCATCAATGATTAAAGTTTTCCGAATTCCACTAATTAAATTCAAACGTCCTGGCACGGGCTTGTACGAGCGTAATCCTTTTTGTATATTTTCTATTGAAAGACCTAAATACAAACCAACAGCCACAGCGGAACCGCAACTACTAATATGCGGTAATCCAATTGCAGGTACTGTTACCCCAAAATTTTGAGTTGGTGTATGAACAATTAATTTGGTTTCAGCAGGGACAACAAACTTTTCTGTTTCAATTTGCATTCGCACATCACTTTGATCACCAAAGCCATAACCGATTACTTTAGCACTAGTTTTTGTTCTTTGCGCATAAGCTGTTTCGTTATCAGCATTTAAAATTACCGCTCCACTAGAACTCACTGCTGTAACTAATTTTCCTTTTTCATGAGCAACTGCTTCGGTTGAACCAAAAAATTCGTAATGTGAAATTCCGATATTAGTGATTACAGCAATGTCAGGCTTCGCGATTGATAGCAGATAATCCATATCACCGGGTTTATCCACACCCATTTCCAAGACTAAAACTTTCGGGAAAGAGCCAAACCATAAACTGAAATAACCTTTAACTAAAATCATTCCCCATCCAAAAGCGCTGCGTCCAGGAGACTTTTGCCCCAAGATAGCCAAAGGCAACCCTAACTCGTTGTTATAGTTTTCGTGGCCTTTTCTAGCCCAAAACGCGGTAGATACTACCGCGTAAATTGCATCACGCGCGGAGGTTTTTCCCACACTCCCAGTAATGCCGATAATTTTAGGTTTGTGCTTAGCGATGAGCTGTCGTGCCAATATCGCCAAACGTTTAGCAACGAACTGCTTCATATTATTTCTTTTCTTCTGGCTTAGTTTCTGGTTCAGATTTTTGCTTCTGGAGCAGGAGTTTCTGCTTTAGTTTCCTCTTTAGGTGTTTCTGTCACTGGTTTTTCTGACTTAACAACAAGTTCTGATTCTTCATCAACACTTTTCTGCTTCGAACCCTTTGGCATAATCACTTTTGTTCCAACGTAGCTTTGCAAAATTTCTGGAACTTCAATACTTCCATCTGCTTTCTGATAGTTTTCCATAATAGCAATCAGAATTCGCGGACTCGCAAATGCAGTGTTATTCAATGTGTAAGCAAATTTAATTTGGCCATCAGCCGCGCGATAACGAATATTCAAACGACGCGCTTGCCAATCGGTTAGATTAGAGTCACTATGCGTTTCGCCATAATTGTTTCGTCCTGGCATCCAAGTTTCAATATCATACATTTTGTATTTACCGGCGCCCATATCACCAGTACAAATATTCAGAACACGGTAAGGTAATTTTAAATCTTGAAGGAGCTCTTCAGAAATTTCACGCAACGCCTCTTGCCATTTATCACTTTCGTAAATGTCGGCTTTACAAATGACAACTTGTTCGACTTTCATAAATTCATGAACGCGGTACAAGCCTTTTACATCTTTACCATAACTACCAACTTCGCTGCGATAACATGGTGAAATTCCCACCAACTTAATTGGCAGTTGTGATTCATCTAAAATTTGGTTTGCGTAATAAGCAATTAGAGAAGGTTCGGATGTTCCCGCCAAGAAAGTTTGTTCACCCCCCTTACCTCCCCCCTCTTCGAGGGGGGATACAGGGGGGTTCATCTTTGCCGCATTTCCAACTTGATAAACTTCTGCTTTGCCTGTTGGAAAATGTCCGCTTCCAATTAACGCGAACTCACGCACTAACGTTGGGGTTTGCATTAACTCGAAACCTTTTTCGCGGAGCTTGGTAATCGCATGATGGAACAACGCATTCTGCATCAACACGGCTTCGTTTTTAAGATAATAACCACGGAAGCCTGAAACTTCCACGCCGCGATCAAAATCTACCAAGTTTAAACTCGTTCCTAAAGCGACATGATCTTTCACTTCGAAGTCAAACTTTTTCGGAATAAGTGCTACTTTTTCTGCATCTTTAGGGTCTACATGCCCCTGTTCAACAGACCAGTAACTCCAAGGAACGTTCTCGCTGTCGTCTTTGCCAACTGGTGATTCTGGTGAAGGAATATTTGGTACCAACAACATCAAGTCATTAAGCTCGGCATCCAATTTACGCAACTGATCTTTTAATTCTGTCTGACGAATATCCAATTCTTGCATTTCCAAAATCTTTGCCTTCTTATCTTCTTCAGATAATGACGGAAGTTCTTTGGAGAAAGTATTTTTGGTTGCTTGAAAAGACTCTACTTCTGCTAAAACTGTGCGACGTTGTGCGTCGAGATCGAGCAATCTATCTAAATCTAAATCAACTGATTTATCGACAATCGCTTGTTTTACTTTGTCTGCGTTTTCACGAATAAATTTTATGTCTAACATTTTATTTCAGAAAATCATTTAATTTCATAGCTGCTAACTTACGATGACTGATGGCATTTTTTTCTTCAGGTGTCATTTCAGCAAACGTTTTAGTATATCCATCAGGTTGAAAGATTGGATCCCAACCAAATCTGGCATCTCCCCTAGGTGATACAATCTCGCCTTCGACAATTCCGTCAAAAAATTGAAATGAGTTTATATCTTTTGCGTAACCAATTGATGCCTTTACTTGTGCTTTCGTACTTCCATACTTAGAAACCATTTGCCAAATCCCATCAACTCCCAGAGAGCTCAGAAACCATTTAATTAATGGTCCAGGTAAGCCATTCATAGATGAAACAGTGAGAGAAGTATCTTCAACAATAAATGGTCCGGGGTGGTGCTTTAAGGCTTCTTGAAGTTTAGCCTTAATTATTTCATGAGAATCGATGTCTTGGATTTCTGGAAGTTCAATTTCTAACTGCTCAACTTCGGGAATGATAGCCTGCATTTCAGACAGCTTATTTTTGTTTCCTGTTATGAAGTATAAAGGCATTCTACTCCTTTTCTTTCATTGGCGGGAAAATCACTGTCTCGCGAATGGATTTATCTGCCAATACACTGAAAGTTCTTTCTGAAAGTCCGAAGCCTGCAGCTGGCGGCATACCATATTCCATTGCTTCTAAATAATCTTCGTCGATCATTTGCGCTTCCTTATCACCTGCTGCGCGTAACTTCATTTGATCTTCGAAACGCTGACGTTGATCGAGAGGGTCGTTGAGTTCTCCAAAACCTTTTCCAAGTTCAGTTCCGTAAGCAACGATTTGCAATCTCTGAACAACTTTTGGATTGTTTGGGTCGCGCTTGGCAAGAGGTTCTAACTCTACCGGTTGATTAATTAGAAATACTGGTTTATCAGTTTTAATATTAACGCGAATCTTTTTGAAAATTAAATCGATTAAACGACCGCGTTGCGCGAAGTCTTCAAACTTAATGTGCTGTTCGCTTGCGTATGCTTTCAAATCTTCGTCACTGCAAGATTCCAAATCTAAGCCAGTATGTTCTTTGAATAGTTCAATATAGTCAACTTTTTCCCAATCACCGCTCCAGTCGCAAGTCACGCCGCCGGAAGTAATTTGCAATGTACCGAAAGTTTCTTGGATTACAAATTGATACATTTCCTGAAGCATCTTCTGAAGTTTTTCGAAATCTCCATAGGCCCAGTAGAATTCCATTTGAGTGTAGTCTTGTAAGTGAGTTGTGGATATTCCTTCGTTACGAAAAATGCGGCCTATCTCGAAAACTTTTTCATAACCTGCTACCAACATTTTCTTTAATGGAAGTTCTAGAGAAATTCTTAAGAAGAAATCACGGTCTAGTGCATTATGGTGAGTAATGAACGGTTCGGCTTCAGCACCACCTGGAACAGATTCCAAAATTGGCATATCCATTTCCAAAAATCCGCGGTCGCTGAGGAATTTACGCATGCTCTGCCAAAACTTATTTTTCTTCACAAACAATTCTTTAGTTTCGCTGTCCAACAAAATATCTAAGTAACGCTTGCGAAGTTTAAGTTCGGTGTCTTGTAAACCAAAATGATCGCTCGGTAATGGGCGCAAACTCTTCGCCAAGATTTTATAATCATGTGCTTGCAAAGTTTTTTCACCAGTCTTAGTGATGAATAATTTTCCTGTCGCTTCTATGAAATCGCCAAGGTCAAAATTGTCGACGAAAAACGCAAAGCGCTCGCCGCCGATGTCGTCGCTTTTAAGCAAGACCTGAATACGGCCTGTGCCATCATCGATATGTAAAAACAAAAGTTTGCCCATGCCACGCATACTACGGATTCGGCCTGCCAAGATTATGCTTGTACCTTCCAAAGACTCAAACTGCTCTAGAGCTTCGTGGTTTGAGTGTGTGCGAGCGGTTTCTGATGGAAATGGTTCGTACCCTGCGGATCGTAAATTTTCGAGTTTAGCCTTTCTGTGGCCAATAATGTCGTCTAGTCGTTCGTTCATGTACTAAATTTGTAAATAACTACCTAATTATAACAAAAAAACCGCTTCACTGAAAGCGGTTTTTTAGATCCCGGATAGCCTGCGTCCTTCGAATTCTCTCAGGACTTATGGCTTCCGGGATGACACAATTTTTATCACTTAAAAAATTGTGTCAATTTATAGAGACAATTTCGTATTCTTTATCACCTGCTGGAGTTGAAACTGTGACTTTATCGCCAACTTTTTTGCTAAGCAAAGCTTTGCCTACAGTAGATTCGTTGGAAATTTTTCCAGCGCCTGGATTAGCTTCATTGCTTCCAACAATCGCATAAGATTTTTCTTCGCCACCTGTTTTTACAGTAACAGTTGAGCCGATTGTAACATTATTGTGCTGAGTTGCAGCTGTAATAATCTCGGCGTTTTTAATCATATCTTCAATTTCTTGGATACGACCTTCGATAAAACTTTGTTCCTCGCGAGCCTGAGCGTAATCTGCATTCTCGGAAAGATCGCCATGCGCAGCTGCTTCACGGATGCGTTCAATAACGCCAGGACGCTTCTCGGTAACTAAAGCCTTTAATTCATCATTCAATTTTAGTAACCCTTCTTGGGTCAGTAAGTATTTTTTAGACATATTATTTAAAACTTCCTCGCCATCAACTTCTGCTGATTAACAAGAAAGTTATTAGTTTCGCTACTCAATCTGAGTGAGCTAATGTTACAACTATTCTCGCTTGGTGTCAACCCTGTTAAACCCGCCTAGGCGGATTTGTTTAACAGGGTCAACCCTTTTGACGGCTCTCAGCGACCAACAGAACATTTTCAAGAAGCTTTGCTACAGTGATAGGTCCAACCCCTCCCGGCACTGGAGTTAAGTATTTAGCTTTAAGTTCTACGGTTTCTTGCTCAACATCTCCCTTAATTGAACCTTCTGCCTCTGAAGTTCCTGCATCAATCACGACCACATCTTGCTTTAGTTTATCCCCAGTAACCAAACCAGGCTTACCCACACCAGAAATCACACAATCGGCCTCTAGAAGCATTTGGTCGACCTCAGTAGTGCTATTATCAGCAACAGCTACATCATAACCGCGCTGCTTCAATAAATGAGCCACAGGCTTTCCAACTAACTCGCCTTGGCCTAAAACAAGAAATTTTTTGGTATTCCAATCTTCAGGTAATGAATCTAAAATCTGGACTACTGCACCAGCGGTCGGTGGAATTAAGTCACTTTCGTTACTGTAAAATTTTTCGCTCGACCTCGAGTTCAATAAATCGACATCAACTCTTTCGGGAATAGTATCCAAAATTTGTTTGGTATCTAGATATGAAGGTAGAGGTAATTGAATTATCAAACCACAAAGTTCTTCTCGAGCAGATAATTCTTCAATTTTTGAAATTACTTCTTCAGTTGTAGATTCGAAAGGTAGTTGATGAAGTTCAAATAATAAACCAGACTCCAACGCTTTCTTCTCCTTAATTTTGACGTACGACAAAGACGCAGGATCATTCCCCACGACTATATCAACCAAAAGCGGTCTAAAAGATAATCTCTCAATTCGCTGTTTGGTGTGCAAATTTAAATCATGCGCAATCGCGCGTCCGTCTATTAACATTCCTTTACCCCATCTGACGATTAGTTTGTGTGCTAAACGAGCGCCTTTGCAGCCCAGTCCGCTTTAGCTTCGAAAGACAAGCAGGATGACACTTACGTGTCATTTACCCATTCGATTTTCTGCCCACCATTGTAAAGCATTTTTCACTATTGGTACAGCCGCCGCGTGACCTTCACCACCTGCTTCGACCAAAACTGTAATTGCAATTTCGGGATTCTCGTATGGCGCATAAGCTGTGTACCACGCGTGAGTCTTTTTAGGATCACTGCCATCGAACTGCGAAGTTCCTGTTTTCCCTGCTGCCGTGATTGGCAAACTTTGAAGTGAACGCCCACTACCTTTTTCTGAAGTTACATTATCTCTCATGCCAGCTTGAACAACTCGCATGTGTTCCATATCGATTCCAGCATTAATAAATACCTCGGCTTCTGGTGTAAATATAGTCTGACGGTTTTGGTCTAAAACTTGTTTTAGTAATCGTGGTTTATTTAAGACTCCATCATTAGCTACTGCAGCTGTCCAAGCTGTAACCTGAAGAGGTGTTGCTAACATGTCTCCTTGTCCAATGGAAATGTGGTATGTGTCTCCCAAATACCACTTTGCCATAATTGCGTCGTTGGTGTAATAGTTTGCTTTCCATGTGGGTGTGGCAATGCGGGCTGGTTTCTCACCAGCTATATCTATACCGGTCAGCTTTCCCATTCCAAATCTTTCGTAATACTCTGCCAACTTTTCAGCTCCGATTCCTTTAATTGGTGATGATGGGTGTCCACCAGACACTATGTAGAAATAAATATCGCTACTTTCAGAAATCGCGCTTCGAACATCCATCGGTCCTAAACCATCGCGCTTCCAACCAACGAAGTTATAAGTGATAGCAGGATTAAACTGATTAGGGATCACAATCACACCTCTATCTACGATGATAGTATCTTTAGTAACAACACCTTCCTGAAGAACAGCTGCCGCACCAACAGGTTTAATTACGGAACCAGGAGGATAAATCCCAGCGATGGCTCGATTAAACAGCGGAAGATTTTTATCGGTAAGCATCTTCTGATAATCTTCGTTTTTTATCCCAGGAGCAAATAAATTATTATTAAACCCGGGAACGGAAACTAAAGCCAAAATCTCACCAGTCTTTGGATTCATAGCAACAGCCGCACCCTTATTCCCAACAGAACTCTTCGTAAAGTCTTCGTAAATCTTTCTTTGCAATCCCGCATCGATAGAAAGTTCGACAATATTTCCTGGCTCAGGTTCAACTATTCCAATTTCTTTTATTGCGTTCCCCTTACTATCTACTTCAACTTGTTTATTTCCATTTACTCCTCGCAAATAATTTTCGTAAGATTGCTCTATACCACTCTTGCCTATAAAATCATTTAACCAATAATTTTGGTCTCGTAAATTCTTATATTCTGCATCGGAAATTAAACCTGTGTATCCAAGAGTGTGTGAAAAGACTTCTGGAGTCGGGTAATCTCGTACCGGAATATTCACTAAAGAAAAACCTGGTAGACTTTGTGCATTTACTTCGAACGCAATACTTTCTTGCTGAGTTATATTTCGTTTGATAATAATCGGTTCGAGCTGACTTCCCCGATGGTTCTCAAGCTTCTCGACAATCTCTTGAGGAGGTATTCCAAACTGCTCACTAACTTTTGAAAAAATTTCTGCTGTGTTGTTATCGGGAATATCAATTGGAGTCAAAGCCAAATTAAAACTCGCAGTATTTTTTGCCAACACTTCACCGTTACGATCTTGAATGAATCCACGTGGTGCCAAAATTGTTTGAAGACGTAAGCGATTACCTTCCGAAAGCGCTCGCATCTTTTCACCTTGAACAACTTGTAAGTTTACTAACTGTAGTCCCAAAACAGCACCAACGAACAAAACTCCGATTTTTAAACTTCGGAATGTGTTTGGAGTTCGTTCAATGGTTTCATCATAACCCTCAACACCCCCAGAACCTGCCTGAACTCCTTCTTCCCACTCCAAACCCTGCTTCGCCGACTTAGCCGAAGAACCTGATTCTATAAAAAATGGGTTTCTCTCAATAGGATTCATATGTACTTATAATTGTAGTTTATTTCGGGAAAAAGATTGTAAATATTTAGCAAAAATTTCCACAATGGCGAAAACTGGGTAGATTAACAATAAATTCACCAATAATGTGGGCAGGAATCCTCGCCAAACATAGTCGATACCCACAACCAAATTAGTAAACTCCATGTTGAACAAGAAAGTCGTAAATAGCCATAACCAAATTCTAATCAACAAAGTTCCTAAGAAAACCGCTCCCAAAAAATATTGCCAAGGTTTTTCTGAGAACAACCAGCGGTTGATTGCCAAGTAGGCGAGACTTCCTACTAAGATTAGTCCCAAGCTGAATGAACCAATTGGTAAACCTAAAAATATTTCGAGCCAGATCCCGCCGAGTATTCCAAAAATTAAATAATCAAAATTGTTTAAAGACCAAACTACTACCAAACTAAACAGCAATAATAAGTCTGGTACGAAAAACCCAAAATCGGTTAGTCGAAAAATGGTTTGATTGATCAAAACCACCATTACGATTATTAAAATGTATAACAGCCATTTCATGGTAATTACGGTTTAACTACAAAGACATAATCTAAACGGTGGGTTTTGATTGGTGAAACTAAAGTCAAACGCTTAAATAAATCATTATCACCTGAGAGAACTTGATCAACAGAACCAATTAAAATATTTCTTGGCACTTCAGGATTAATACCTGCGGTGACAATTAAATCTCCTGGTTTGATATCTGCTGATTGCGAAACCAAATCGAGAACTAATCCTGAGCCGAATGAACCCTTAACAACACCTTCATTATTAGAACGAGATGATTGCGCATCTACAGAAGATTGACTGCTAGTAATTAGAATCGCAGTTGAGTTAAATCTGCCCACATGAATAATTTTTGCAGCCAAGTATCCATTACTAATAACAGCCTGTCCTGGTTTTATTCCGGTATCCTCACCACAATTTATAACAATTGCGTCGCTTGTGCTTTGAGGGTCAATTGAGAGGACTGTACAAGGCTCAAGTGTAAACGGAGATCTTTCAACGAACTCTAATTCTGAACGCAAAGTTTCGTTCTGCGCCCTCAATTGCTCAAGCTCAACTAATTGTTGAGTGAGTTCAGCATTCTTTGATTGAAGCGCTGTGTTTTCTCTGACAAGCTCAGGAAGGCTTGTTAGTGTACTCGTCACAGTAGATATAGGTCTCACTACCGCATTCACAGCAGTAATAGCTGGTCTTGGTAATTGCAATAACAAATACTCGATTGGTGAAAACCAACCTTTCACCTGCATGACTAGCGCAATTAATATTCCCACTAGAACGGCAGCAAATATAAAGAATGTTTTTGTGTATATAAAGCGCATGGATTAGTGAGTAGTAAGTAGGAGATAGGAAGTAATAAGTAGTCAGTTATGTTTAATTAGGTTGTAAATTTGAGAGGTTTATTATGACTTACCCTTTACCTGCTACTAGTTACCATTTACTATCTACTATTCTCTATTTTCTACTCCCTACTATCTACTTTCTATTACTTTGGAATTCGAGAAAAATCTGTAGGAAGCAATACGTCACGGAGTGATTCTAAATCCTCAACAACGATTCCTGTTCCTCGTACTACGCAAGTAAGAGGGTCATCGGCAATTGTTACCGGCATTTTAGTTTCATCGCGAATTAACTGATCAAGCCCACGAAGCTGAGCACCGCCACCAGCAAGCATAATTCCACGATGCATAATGTCCGAAATAATTTCTGGAGGAATTTCTTCTATGACAGCTTTCACACTGTTAAGAATAGTTTTAACTGCTGGCGCCAAAGCTTCTCGGATATGAGTATCGGTAACAATAATTTCTTTTGGTAAACCAGAAACTAAATCGCGACCGCGTAAACTAGCGGTTAACTGTTCAGCTAAAGGATATGCGGAACCAATTTTAATTTTAATTTCTTCTGCAGTGCGAAGGCCAATTAGCATGCCAAAATTATCCCGTGCGTACTGCACGATATGTTCGTTAAGAGTATCACCTGCAATTCTCATACTGCGCGCAATAACCACGCCTCCCAAAGACAACACAGCGATTTCAGTAGTTCCACCACCGATGTCAATAATCATTGAACCTTGCGCATCTTGAACAGGGAGCCTAGCGCCAATACTCGCTGCCATTGGTTCTTCAATTAAGAATGCTTCGCGCGCGCCTGCGTTAATCGCCGCGTCTTGCACAGCACGCTTCTCTACTTCGGTGACACCGGATGGAATACCAATCACGACGCGAGGTCGACGTAGGAAGCTATAAGTTTGATTGTGAACTTTATCGATAAAGTAACGAAGCATTGCCTCTGTAATTTCGAAATCAGAAATAACTCCGTCTACCAAAGGTCTGGTAGCGACAATATGTGTTGGTGTTCGGCCAACCATTTTTTGCGCTTCGTTTCCAATCGCCAAAATCTGTTTGGTACGCTGGTTAATCGCAACCACAGAAGGTTCATTGATAACAATACCCTTGCCTTTAACATAGACGAGGGTATTAGCGGTGCCAAGATCTATTCCTAAATCCTGTGAAAATCTTTTAAATAAGAAGTCAAGCATTGCTAAACTTTTCCATGATTTGATTAAGAGGTACTAAACTAGTGTCACCCGAGGCGCGATTTTTAAGCTCTACGCTGTTTTCCGCGATAGTCTTGCTGGAAATTATGACTCGGTTGGGAATACCAATCAGATCGCTATCCGCAAACTTTTGCCCGGCTGACGCTTCTGTCCTGTCATCATATAACACTTCGACGCCTGCCGCCAGTAGGTTGGAATACAATTTTTCGGCCTGCTCTGATACTTCTGCATCCTTCCCACCCAACGCAATTAGATGGACGGCGAAAGGAGAAACTGACTCTGGCCAGATAATTCCAGCTTCGTCATGATGTTCCTCGACGATAACGCCCATGATACGCGAAGGTCCGATTCCGTAACAACCCATTAATACCGGTTTTTGAGAACCGTCTTCGTCTGTATAAGTCAATTTAAAGCTTTCGGAGAATTTGGTTTTGAGTTCAAAAATATTGCCGACTTCGCTGGCTTTGGTTTCTCGATAATCTTTCTCACCACAATCTGTACAAGTTTTTTCATCAGAAAAGATTTCTTTATTTACAGCAAGTTGGCATTTATTGCACACATACACTACGTCTTCACCATTTGGGGTTTCCACCTGAAACTCGTGAGAATATTTTGCAAACGTCCCGCCATCTGCTTCGACATACAAAGCAGGAATTCCTAGACGATTAAAAATCTTTGTGTAAGATTCGGCGACGACTTTGTAGTATCGCGCTAGATCCTCTTCGGTAGTGTGAAAACTATACAAATCTTTCATTCGAAACTCGCGCCCACGCATTAATCCAGATTTTGCACGAGCTTCATCGCGGAACTTTGTTTGAATTTGGTAAACAGCTAAAGGCAAATCACGGTATGAACTGATTCGCCCAACTCCTAACGGAGTTACGATTTCTTCGTGAGTTGGGCCAAGCGCGTACTCGTTATCATGCTGTGACTTAATCTTGAATAACACATCTAAACTATCCCAACGTCCAGTTGCTTGCCAGTTTTCTTTAGGCTGCATCGCTGGCATCAAAATTTCTTGACCACCGATTGCGTTCATTTCCTCACGGATTATATTTTCAATTTTTTGAAGAACGCGCCAGCCCAGTGGCAAGTAGGAATAAACTCCTGCCATTTCTTTGTGAACAAATCCAGCTTGCTCTAACAAACGCGCGTTTACCGAAACGTCGTCTTTAGGTGCAGTCTTGCTAGTTCTGGAAAAATATTGTGATTGCTTCATTGCTAGAAAAGATTTTTAATTGACTCGAGCTGAGAAACGTCGCGCGCAGTGATTACTAACATCAGTAATAGCAAAGCCATGAAACCAATTGCATTCGCGTACTGTTCTATCTTCTGGTTATTCGGTTTGCCACGAAGCTTCTCTATAATTAAGAATAACATTCGTCCGCCATCGAGTGCTGGGAGCGGTAAGGAGTTAAGTATTGCTAAGTTTAAAGAAAGAAAAGCTGTGAACTGAAGAAGTGGTAATAATCCTAAATCAGCTACCTGACCAGTGAGTTGAGCAATTTTTACTGGACCACCTACACCTTTTATACCCTCAGAAGTTGTGAAAATACTATACAATCCTGTGAAAATTGCTTGGAGTTGATTTACTGTGGTTTTTGCTCCTTGAAAAATCGCTTGAGGTGGGTTAAAACTCAGTTTACCAAAGTATCCCAAACCAATCCCAACAATTCCCTGCTCAGGACTTGCATCTAAGCTTGTCGTGACTGGAATCTCGAGTACTTCATTTAATCTTTTTACTTCGAAATTAATCACTTCTCCTTGCTGAGTTTGAATGTATTGTTGTAAGTTAGTAATTTCATTGATTGATTGGTCATCAACTGAAAGAATAATATCACTATCTTTTAGACCGGCAGTTTCCGCGGCACTTCCTTCACGAACTTGCCCAATTAAGATTTGCTGTTCGGTGAATTTCCCACCAGAAGGTAAATCAGCTAATTCGTTTACTGCAACAGGTAAACCAATCATAAAACCTATCGAGAAGATCACCCACGCAGTTAACACGTTCATGAGAACACCTGCTGCGAGAGTTAAAAATCTTGCACCAAAAGATTTGTTACTAAAACTTTTTGGATCAGAAGCCTCATCGTTATCTTCGCCCATAATTTTCACGAAACCACCGAGAGGTATCGCGTTAATGGAATATATAGTGGCATCCGTAGATGTTTCTTGTTTTCGCCACACAACTCGCCATCGCCCTGATCCTTCGACAGGCTCAGGATGCCCGTCTGCATTATTTTTATAGACGGGCACTTTTTGAAGACCGATTAATCGTGGTGGAAATCCAAACCCAAATTCATGAACACCCATACCAGAACGCTTCGCCACAACAAAGTGACCTAGCTCGTGTACAAACACAAGCAAGGATAGTACGGCTATGAAGATTATTATTGTGATGATCATTTAGTAGTATTGTCATTCTGAGCGTAGTCCGCCTAAATCTCGCGAAGATTTTGTGCGGACGAAGCGAAGAATCTCATCCGAGATCCTTCGGCTTACAGCCTCAGGATGACTGTTAATTTAAACTGTCATTAATTCAGTTTCTTTACCCTTGGCTGTTTCTTTAATCTGATCGTTGTATTTATCGACAATCACTTGAACCTGTTTCTGTGCATCAGCTACATCGTCTTTTGTGCTCTTCCCTTCTGTTTCGCTATGCTTTACTGTTTTCATAATTTCTTCACGCACTTTACGAATTCCAATGCGAGCTTGTTCTTCGATTTGACCAACAAGCTTTACCATTTCTTTACGACGTTCTTCGGTGAGAGGGGGTAATGTAATGCGAACAACAACTCCATCATTGCTTGGGTTAAACCCTAAATTCGCAACTTGGATTCCTTTTTCAATTTCACCAAGCTGACCTTTATCCCACGGACTGATCGTTAAAGTTTTTGCGTCGCTTACAGTAATATTTGCAACTTGATTAAGAGGAACTTTGGTTCCATAACTTTCCACCATAACCGTTGAAAGTAAAGCCGGGTTAGCACGACCAGTTCGGACGCTTGATAACTCATGATGAAAATGTTCGATAACTTTTTCGAATTGTTCTTTGTGCTGATTTATAATGTCTTGAATCATAAATTTTTCTTATAAATTATGAGGGGCTAAATTTTGGCCAAGTTCGAGAAGCCAGCGAGTACCGAGCGACGCGTACTGAAACGTACGCATAGCGAGGAACGGAGCTGGTGACAAAGAAATTGGCCAAAAATTTAGTTCCTCTACTGCGAAACTCCTGCGAATGCTAATTGGGGTAGCTTATTACTGACTAAAATTGAGGTGACTAAGCCATTTGTCCCTGTGTCACTTGATGTCCAGTTCACACCACCATCGGTAGATTTCAAAATCACAGCGCCACTACTTACGTATACAACATTATCAGTTGAAGGGGCAAATGCTACTGCAAAAGGAGAAGCGTCCTGCTGTCTAAATGGCATAGTAACATAATTCCAGGTGTTTCCGCCATTTTGGGAAGCATACAAACCCCGATTAGTGGTTAAAAGTAAATTTTCAGAATTAAACGGATTTATTGCCAAACGACGATGGTCATTTACATTGGAACCGAACCCAAAAATTTCATTTTGATTTCCAGTATTGTTATTTGCTCTTAAATTTCTGGTTATCAAATCAAAATTTAATCCACCATTTTGACTCATAAGTACTCCGGTTTTCTGAGCCACTATATATATCTTATCTGTAGTCCAATAAATACGATTGATGCGATCGTTATAAGTTTGAAGTAATCGCCAAGTTGCTCCCGAATCCTGACTGCCGATAATAGTACCCTTGCCTGTACCAATAATTAATTCGCTCGGATTATTTGGATTAATCGCAACCGCGCGGACAGGATTCCCTTCGCCGGCATCACTGTAAACTTCTGTCCACGATTTGGCACCATCTCTAGTGGCAAACACACGACCCCGATCCGACAGATGAACAGCGGCATAAATCGTTTGATCATCAGACGGATGAAAAGCAAAATCATAAATTGGAATACCCACTAACTCAACTTTCCAATTCTCGGCTGCATCTTCAGAACTGTATAAACCGCTATTAAAACTTGAAGCAAATAATCTGTCACCAGAATTATTGTACTTGAGTTCAGAAATACTTCTTTCTAATAAATCTTGTTCGACATCTTTAACTCTGTTAGCACTCTGCCAATCAACACCACCGTTAGCTGTTTTAATTATCCCAACCTTAACTTCCTCTCCAAAATTACAGGAAACTGCTAACAAGCTAACAGAAAAAATTAAAATAAAAAGTTTTTTCATATTACGAATTGATTAACATTTCTTGCAACACTAATTTAGTGTTGAAATTATGATTGAGCTCGGTGTGAGCTGTTTGGATAGCGCGTAACGATTTGGCTATTCTCCCAGCTGTACTATCGGTACCAAGTTGCCTTTTAAGTAAATTGGCATAGAGATTTAAAAGTAACCGTAACTGATTTGAGTCCAACTCGGTTAAATCAGATAATTTAGTTAAAGATTCTCCCACGGAACGACTACGAATTAGATCAGTGAGAAGATTATCAAATAATTCTGCGTTTTTTTCATTACCCTCGAACTGTTGTTGTAATTCGGGAAAACCAATAACCGCTTGAGCCAAATATTTTGGCAAAGTTGTTTCTAAATTATGACCAACCGGAAAGCATCGCACAGCTATAGCTCGTGACATGATTGTTGGGATCGCACCGTTCGTATTGGATATTAATAAAAACATACTGCTCTTAGAAGGTTCTTCTAAAGTTTTTAGCAAAGCATTTAAACTACTATTTGGAGCGAGTTCAAAATTCTTAAGTATGAAAATTTTTCTCCCATCTCCCACTGAAGTTAAGCTAGATAATTTTATTAACTCTCGAAGTTCATCTAAGCCATTGTCTTCCAAAAAGTCGAACACATATTTCTCGGATTGATTATTCCATGTTTCGGCTATCTTAACAGCGAACTCTTGAGCTAGTTTAAATTTTCCAACACCACTCGGTCCTAAAAAAATGAACGCATGAGGCAATGTAGATGCATCTGGGAAAGTCAAAAAGCTAGACAACAGGCGTTTCGCACCAAACTGTCCAGAAGTGTTCCAAATATCCAAATTTGCCGTTTTTTCAGTGGCTTTCACAGATAAATTATATCATATTATAGATGAAAAGAACCTCTCTTGGAGGTTCTTTAAAAATCTTCAGATATATGTTCAATTAGCACTTATTCTACAATAATTCGACCGAACGCACTTGGTGTGATGTGGTCATGAAAACCCCAGGAACCTGTTTTTGTGAACTTGAACTGAAAAGTTTCACCTGGTGCTAAGCCTTGCTTTGAATCAAACTCGGGATAATCTGTATGCTGTGGATGAGGAGCCGATGCTGGCCAGAAATCTTTATTACTGTTATTTTTGAATACAACGATATCACCGTTCTTAATTGTAAGATTTGATGGTGAAAAAGCAGAACCACTGAAGTTAATCTCATGAACGGTCACGTCAGGAGCCATAATATCTCCTTCACCGCTAAATCGACCTTCCATTTGAGCACCCGGGGTGGCAGGAGTTGATGGCTCTCCATCAACTGGGAGTAAATCTGATCCATTATTAGTATCAGATTCTGTGTCTTGTTGAAGCTGTGATTCGGTTGTGTTAGCTTCGTCTGTCGTAGAGTTGTTTGACTGTGCGTAGATAATTCCACCAACAATTAGCAGAACTACTAAGGCAATAATGCCGTACATTGCTTGTTTACTCATAATATATAGTTTAATTTTCTTCATTCTATTGTATCATATGAATATATGAACAAACCAAAGCTCGTAATTGTTGTCGGTCCAACAGCTAGTGGAAAAAGTGAATTGGCTGTTAAATTAGCCAAGAAATTTAATGGTGAAATTATTTCGGCAGACAGCCGACAAATTTATCGTGGGCTAGATATTGGAAGCGGGAAAGTGACTGGAAAATGGATGACAGTTCCATTTTCCAGTCATCCCGGAAGCCCGCAGGGCTATCCGGGATCTACATTACAGACCCCGGCATTCGCCGGGGATACTGCTATCCCATCTAGTATTCACGGACGAGCGAAGCGAGTCGAAGGATCTACTCCACGTCATCCTGAGCGAGCGAAGCGAGTCGAAGGATCTACTCCACGTCATCCTGAGCGAGCGAAGCGAGTCGAAGGATCTATTTCCAAAAAAGTCTTTATTTACAAATCAATTCCCCACTACTTAATTGATGAAGCTAATCCAAAGCTACAATATTCCGCAGAGAAATTTCAGCGAAAGGCACATAAAATAATTTCGGATATTTTAAAACGCGGTAAGCTACCAATCCTCTGCGGCGGCACTATGCACTGGATTGATTCAGTTGCATTCAATCAACAATTTCCAAAAGTCAAACCTGATTTGAAACTCCGAGCAAAATTATCTAAACTCAGCACTACTGAGATGTTTAAGATGCTTATGAAGCTAGACCCGGAACGTGCAAAAACTATTGATGAAAAAAATCCTCACCGTCTGATACGAGCAATTGAAATTGTTAAATCAACTGGCAAACCTGTGCCTTTGCTCTCCCCTCCTTTTCAAGGAGGGGTGGATTCGCCGAAGGCGAAGACGGGGTGGTCGACACTTTGGTTAGGAATAAACCCATCCATGGAAGTATTAGAAGGTAAAATCAGTAAACGAATGAAGTCTTGGTTAAAGCGCGGTATGATCGATGAAGTAAGTTCGCTTCACAAAAATGGTGTATCTTGGAAAAGATTTGAAAGCTTCGGATTAGAATATAAATATACAGCTCAGTTTTTGCAGAATAAAATTACTGCCAAACAAATGCAGGAACTGTCAGTGATATCCATTAGACAATACGCCAAACGTCAACTAACTTGGTGGAAACGGAATAAAGATATTCATTGGTCCGATTCACCAGACGAGTTAATCACCCTTGCCAAAAAGCTCCTAAGGTGATAGAATAATTTTTCGTTGAAAAACGAAAATACAACTTGAAGGAGAAAATAATTAATGTCAGAACTTTCTACACCCCAAAACGGAATTGGAGGAACAAGTTTTTCCACTTCCATTCCAAGCAGCGCCTTGATACTACTGGAACTTGGCAGTGGCCAGTTCATGAAACTCGACCCACCGAACAAGGGTGAAGGTTACCAGTTACACATCGTCACTCCGCTTTACAGCGAAGGTAGCTTCCCTCACCAAGGTGAAACCGTCCAATTTTCCTGCGAAGCGTCGCCAATCATTTCAAGCGGAATGAAGCTTAGTGAGTACCCTAAGCGTATTAATGAAGAACTCCAGGCGAAGATCTTTGATAAAGCCGTAATGTGCGGCCCACAAAAATTTGAAAGGATGAAAGAAGAAACAAAGCCTGTGACTGATTATCAGACGACCGAGTTTTGGGGGAAACCCTATGAACTGACTTACAAGTTCAGCTTGGCACGATCAGTAGTGAAATCTGCTTAGCTAAGTTCAAGACAAAAAAAAACGCGACAGCCCTCCTAGCTGTCGCGTCTTTATTTTATGATAATTTCTCTTTTAAAATTTCGTTAACCACTTGTGGATTAGCTTTTCCTTTCATGGCCGCCATCACTTGCCCTACCAAGAAGCCGAACGATTTTTGTTGACCAGCTTTGTAATCCTCTACGGCTTTCGGATTTGCAGCGATGATTTCGTCTACTGCAGTTTCAATTGCTCCTTCATCACTAACCTGTGACAAGCCAAGTTCTTCTACTATATGGTCTGGCTCACCGCCAGTTTCATACATCTTTTTAAATACTTGCTTCGCTGCTGAACCAGAAATTTTTCCAGCGTCAATTAGCTTTACAAGTTCAGCCATATTTTCTGCTGAAACTTTTGAGTCACTTGGGTTTGCCAAGTCGGCATTTAGTAAAGCTGAAAATTCTTGAATGCACCAATTCGCCGCCGCTTTGATTAATCTCGCTCTTTTTCCGTCATCCTGAGAGATCTCTTTCCCGTCATCCTGAGGCGAAGCCGAAGGATCTGATGATTGAGATTCTTCGCTATCACTCAGAATGACACTGGAGTCAGTAATTATCCAAGCGTCAATCTCACTAACAACATCCTCAAAATATTCATTGAGGTCTTTCCAATTTAGTAAAGTTTCGATTACAGATTCATCAAGAGCAAACTCTTGTTTGAAACGCACGCGCTTTTGTGATGGCAATTCAGGTAAATCTCCCCGCAGTTCATCAAGAAATTCTTTTGTAAAACGCATTGGCGCTAAATCTGGTTCGGGGAAATAGCGATAATCATTTGCTTCTTCCTTACTGCGTTGTTCAACAGTCTTGTTAGTTTTCTCATTCCAACCCATCGTGACTTGCTTTGGCATGCCACCTGCTTCAAGCATTTCGATGTGACGAGGAATTTCGTAATTGATTGCTGCTTCCGCAAATTTAAAACTGTTGATGTTTTTCACTTCAACCTTGTATTTTGGCAAGCTTTCTTCTCCGGGTTTGCGAACTGAAATGTTTGGCTCACAACGCATTGTGCCTTTTTCCATATCAGCAGAGCTCGCTCCGACATAGCGAACAATTCTTTGTAATTCCTGCAAGAAGATGCGCGCCTCTTCGGCAGTTTCTATATCTGGTTCGGTGACAATTTCTAAAAGCGGACTACCGGCTCGATTGTAATCAACGAGCGAATATGGCAAACCTTCTGGGTGCATGTTTTTACCAGCATCTTCTTCCAAGTGTGCGCGGGTGATGCGGATGCGTTTAGTGTAAGCATCGCGTTCCCCATTTGTTGGTACCAAAATTTCTACCCAACCGTTTAAGGCAATTGGTTCATCGTACTGAGAAATCTGATAACCTTTCGGTAAATCTGGATAGAAATAATGTTTCCGATCAAATTTTGAGTATTCAGGAATTTCGCAATTTAAAGCCAAACCCACCATCACCCCAAGACGAACCGCTTCTTTATTAAGCACCGGCAAAGTTCCCGGTTCCGCCGTAACGACTTCGTCTATATTAGTATTTGGCTGTTTTTCGTCAGGATTATTAGGCGCGCTAGAAAACATCTTGCTTTTGGTTGCAAGCTGTACGTGGATTTCGAGTCCGATAACTGGTTTGTATCCGTTTAAGTTCATATTTGATTACCTTGTATGTTCTTGTTGTGATGTAAAAATGCAATTGCTCCTTTAACAGCCAGAGCAACAATCACAAGAAGTAGAAAAATGTAAGCCCATGTTACAAAAGGTAGATACACTTGAATACTACTAAAATCCTCATTAATCACCACTAAATTCACTTTATCACCCTCATCAAACAATCCCAGAAAAGAAACACTACTATAAGCTGAAGTTGTAAAAAACTGTTCATTCCCATTATCATCAAAATACTTTATCTGCTTAATCACATCTGAACGGCAGTCAACTTCTGAAAAACAACTGCCAGTAATCTGGGTCTGAACATTCATGACTTCGCCTACTATTTGACGACCATCAACCAAAGCAGTTACGTTTTGCTTAATCAAGTATAAAGGCAATAAAGCAAACGCTGCAATTAGTAGCATTAAGATTATAAATATACCTTTAGTAATCGCTGAAGGCTTGTTCATTTATTTTGCTTTCTTAGTATGCCAATCAGTTGCTTGCTGATAAGCGTATCCAACATTAAAAACTTTTTGTTCGCCCCATTGCGGACCGATGATTTGAAGTCCAACTGGAAGTAGCACCCCGTCCTCGCCCGCTGTCGCGGACTCGGCCACCCCTCCTTGGAAAGGAGGGGAAGCAAAACCACACGGCAACGACAATGCAGGCAAACCTGCCAATGAAGCTGGGATGTTTAATTGATCGGCGATATATCCAAACAATGGATCACTCGCGGCGTTCCCCAAAGGCTGAGCAACATTCGGACTTGATGGTGCAAGTAAAATATCTACCCGCTTAAAAACTTCTTCGAATTCATTTAAAATCTTACGACGCACGCGCTGCGCTTTTTTGTAATAAGCATCGTAATAGCCCGCGCTAAGAACGTAAGTACCTGTCATAATTCTGCGTTTGGCTTCGTCACCAAAGCCCTCCGCGCGGCTTTTCTGGTACACATCTAATAAACTGCCGCCTTCAGATGTGGAATGGCCGTAACGAATTCCATCGTAACGAGCTAGGTTTGAAGATACTTCGCTTGGACATACGATTGCGTAAACAAGCGAACCGTACTTTGTGTTTGGTAAACTAACCTCAACAATTTCTGCACCTAAGTTTTTTATTTCTTCAATTGCCTTCTCGACAGCTTCCCGCACCCCTGCTTCCATTCCATCAACAAAATATTCTTTAGGCACACCGATTTTCATTCCTTTGATATTTGCGTCCAGTAATTTTGAGTAAGCAGGAACTTCACGCTCTCCAGTTGTGCCATCTTTTGGATCATGACCAGAAATACTTTCGGCAATCATTGCCAAATCTTTTACGCTTGTAGCCATAGCGCCCATGCTGTCCAAACTTGAAGCCATCGCCGCTACTCCATATCGCGAAACACGGCCATAAGTTGGTTTCCAACCACTTACGCCGGTTAACGAAGCAGGTTGGCGAATACTGCCGCCTGTTTCTGTAGCTAAAGCCCAAGGAGCAAGCCCCGCAGCCACTGCAGCAGCACTACCCGAAGAAGAACCGCCAGGCATACGAGTTTTGTCCCACGGATTTTTGGTTGCGCCATAAGCAGATGTTTCACCCGATGAGCCATGCGCAAACTGATCCATGTTCGCTTTACCAAGCAACACTGCTTTCTGCTCTTTCAGTTTTGCAATTACAGTTGCGTCGTACGGCGGGATATAGTTATCTAAAATTTTTGAAGCTGCTGTTGTACGAATACCCTTAGTTAAAAATAAATCTTTCGCTGCAAAAGGAATTCCTGTTAGTGGAAAGTTGTCGCCTGGTGAGTTTATAAATTCATCAGCTTCTTTTGCTTGTTCTAACGCTTCTTGTTCAGTAATTGTAATGAACGCATTGAGCTCCGGATTCTGCTCTTTGATTCGCGCCAAAAAATAGTTCGTCAGTTCGACTGACGAAACTTCTTTGTTATCCAATTTTTCCCGCAACTCAGCGAGAGATAATTCTTCGTAGTTCATGCTATAAGTCATCCCGGCAGCTACAAGTCCCGTGAAGCGGGGCGCGAGCTAGCCGGGATCCAGACCCCGGGTCTTTGCCCGAGGATACTTAAGATTACAAAATTGATTTCACTTTATAATAACGATCTTTTCGCTCAGGGGCATTTGTCATAATGCCTTCTTGATAATCGATTAACACTGCTTTATCTGGTCGCTGAACGTTTTCTAAACCTGTCACCGAGGAAACAATATCCAAACCGTCGGTATCAACCGCTTTCAACTCTTCAACATAATCCAAAATTGACGACAAGTCCTTCTGAAACTTTTCAACTTCTCCTTCACGGAGTTCAATTCGGGCTAATTGAGCGATTTTTCTTACTTCTTCAGGGGTTAACATTTACCTTGTTAAATTATTTATGATTTATGTGTTAATTATAACACTTTTACGAAACCAAAACACGTCTTCTAAACTAGCTAATTTCAGCTATATTTAACAGGGTAAATTATAGAGGGAATAAATAAAATAGAAAAGCGCAGAACAAAGTCTGCGCTATAATGCAATGAACATAAGTTCACTTCAATGCCCCGAAGTTGCGCTCCGCACCCCATGATTGGTGTATTTCTTCATCGGTGTAACGACGCACTTCATCCGGTCCGATCCGATTTGGACTATTTACTATGTCCTGTACTTCGCTCGGACTTAATCCTTCGATACCAATACCGACCACACCTTGGGCAGGTTTGGCAACCAAGTCTTCCATGCCAGAACTTCGAACAAATCCCGGCCTACCACTCTCTCGACGAATGCTCATTTTCAACCTCCTGTTTGCTGTTCTTTCCAACCTCTAACCCATAGCGACTCTGTAACCGATATCGCTTTGTTAACAATCCATGATCATTGACCGCTGGATGCTTAACAGCTTCCGACTCCGCCTGCTCCTTAGTAAAGCGTAAGCGTGAATTGCCAACATGGCCCTTGCCGCAAGAATTACCTTCCATTACTGACCCTCCTGAGTGTGAATTCTTCGTCTTAACCCTTTGCCCGCGAATCTCCTCACTAAACGCTGGGATGTGCGTTCTCTGATGCCTTGTAGTATCATGGCGCGATCACAGTCGTCACCTTTATCCAAAAACCCGTGGGAATTGATCGTTTGAACCAAACCTACTTTTGGGTCAGAATTTTCAACTTCATCCTTTTTCATTTTTTCCTCCGTTGCTAATTAAAATTAAAACTCGCTACCCGGCGGACCAGATAGCGAGTTAATTCCTAGAAAAATTATGCTCTATATCTGACGCCTGAAAACGCAAAAGGCAAAAAGGCAAAACGAATCGCCTTAGTAATGTTTGCGCAGGTTGTGTGCAGATATAAATTCATATGAGCAATTATATTGAATTTCTCGCTCTGTGTCAATCCAGCTATCCACACCCCTACGTCCGCCACTGGTGGACTTCGCAGTGCAGGCACCTTATCAGACGAAAGCATATTAAAGTAGGTGCTATTTTAACTAGAATTGAGCTAGTGGTTTTGCTATACTAATGTTACTATCAAACCAATTTCGGTAATAAATAATAGAAAGGAAATTATGTTAATTTTTGTAATAATTATCGTAGCGGTACTTATTATAGGTGTTGGTGTATACAACTCTTTAATTCGTTCTCGCAATCGTGTGGAAGAAGCATGGGCAGACATTGAGGTTCAACTTAAACGTCGCTATGACTTAATCCCAAACCTTGTAAACACTGTTAAAGGTTTCGCGGCACAAGAATCTGGTGTTTTGGAACGCGTCACTGAGGCTCGTACTCGAGCCATGGGCGCACAGACTGTGCAAGAACATCAGCAAGATGAAAACATGCTTTCAGGAACTTTGAAAAGTTTGTTTGCTGTTGCTGAAAACTACCCAGACTTAAAGTCCAACCAAAACTTTTTGCAATTGCAAAATGATTTAACGGATACAGAAAACAAGATTCAGGCCGCACGTCGTTTCTATAATGGTAATGTTCGTGACTTCAACACTAAAATTGAAGTGTTCCCGACTAACTTATTTGCTCAGATGCTCGGTTTCACTAAGCGGGCATTCTTCGATATTGATGATAATGGGCCAGAGCAGCAACCAGTTGAAGTAAAGTTCTAATAATATGAATACAAAAATCATTGTTGCAATAATTGCAGTTGTCGCTCTTTCAATATTACTGGTGTGGTCACTAGTTTTAAAAGATAAAAACCAAAGCGAAATCAACTCGTCTAACGAAACAGTGCAAGACAAAACTCCGGACAACGAAAATGAGAGCACCACACCTGAACCAGAGCAAGCAAAACCCGATAACACAGAAGCAGTACTACCTACAGGACACACTCGAATTTCTGGAACATTTAGTATGTATGCTATTGGAATCGCACCAGACACATTATGCTTTACCCCTGATGCAGGAAATCCAACCTACTGTTTTGAAAACCAAGCTGAGGCTAAACTAATGCTCAACACTAACAGTGCTGGCAAATTAGATGGAGATAAGTGCGAACAAATTTCAGGAAAAGCTTCTATAGTTTACTCAAGCTTCAAAGAAGGTTATTACAACACTGGCGGCGGTTCAGTTCGGTTGGAAAAAGTGGATAGAATTATTGAACCAGCTAAATGTGGACCTGTTAGTTAATCATGCTTACATACACCCAAATTAGTAAAAATAAAACCTATTCGGTTTTGCTCATAATGGTATTCCTTCTCGTAATCATCGGGCTTGGTTTTGTATTCTCGCAAGCGTACGGAGCACCAGAAATTTTACTGCTAGCAGTTGTGTTTAGTTCTGTATCAGCTATTATTTCATATTTTTTCTCCGATCAAATTGCACTTTCAATGTCTGGAGCAACCCAAATTGATTTGAATGCTAATCCTGAACTCTATAGAATTGTTGAAAATCTTTCAATTGCTGCAGGTCTCCCGATGCCACGTGTCTATATAATAGAAGACTCAGCCTTAAATGCTTTCGCAACCGGTCGTAATCCCGACAATGCCGTCATTGCTGTAACTACAGGTTTACTTCAAAAACTAGATAAAACCGAACTCGAAGGTGTTCTCGCTCACGAACTTTCACATATCGGCAACTACGATATCCGCTTCATGGCTTTAGTGGTTGTCTTAGTTGGAATCATTACACTTCTCGCCGATTGGATGTTAAGAATGTCATTTTTTGGTGGCAATAGAAAGAATAGTGAAGGCGGTGGGAATAACGGAGTATTCCTGCTTATTGGAATTGGCTTAGCAATTCTTTCACCAATAGTTGGAATGTTAATTCAGTTAGCTGTCTCCAGACAACGCGAGTATCTTGCCGATGCAACCGGCGCATTGATGACTCGTTACCCTGAAGGTTTAGCTTCTGCTTTAGAAAAAATTGCAGCCGATCATGAACCACTGGAAACTGCCAATAAAGCAACTGCTCACTTATATATTTCCAATCCGCTCAAAGATCACGAAGGCGACGGACAAAGTTGGTTTGCAGGATTATTCAACACTCACCCACCAATAGAAGAACGTATCAAGCGCCTTAGAGGGATGGATAAATAAAATGGAAAAATATAAACCAAATTTCAATTTTGAATCTTCACTTCCTCAAGAATGGTATTTTAACGATGAAATAGTTTCGAAAATTTATCAAAAAATATCAGAAAAAGAATTATCAGCAACAGAAGTTGAGTCTCTTTACCGAACAATTCAAGAAGAGCTCTCGACTAAATTAGATGAGCACCCAGCACCGACAGGCAAGCAATTAGAAGAAATCCAAACTTTGAACAACATAGCAAGAGAGTTGAATAGATACATCAGAACTAGTAAAGAAGGTTTGCCAGATGATGATGGTGTCATCAATACTGGTGAAAGAATACACTAATATAATTCATAAAACAGGTATTGACAAAAGTGCCTGTTTTTGGTATACTGGGCAAGTTCGAAAATCTGATAGTGAGGGACAATATATTATGAAAAAGTTACTAGTTTTGATGGTAGTTATCGGTTTAGGCTTTGCTTCGATGGCATGCAATGACGCAAGCGCTACTGGTAAAGCAGCGCTAAACTACCGGAGCCTTTCTGGTAGTGGTCATATAAACGCAGAAAACTTGAGCCACCAGGTTCAAGCCACCCTGCAGCAAGCGATGGCAGCTAATGGCTTCACCAACAGCTCCGAAAGCTGGATCAGGTACGAAGCCAAAGCAAAATGGTCGGAGGACAAACGATCCGTAACGCTCTGTGTCACGGCTGAGGACTACAGGTCATTGGACAAATCAGACAGTCTACTCCCCGGAGGGTGTGTGTCTGTGTCTAGCACGGAAACTGGCGTCCCAGATACAGTAGGGATCGGCTTGCTGCCCAAGGCAGCTGACAAGATGGCGATTTTAATGAAAAATCAGATTGACGGTAAGGCTATGCCCCCAGCGGAAACTTCGCCGCCGATCTCACCAACCAATGAAACAGTTGCGTCACCACCGACCGCACCCAAAGCGGCGGCAAACGCAAACACCAAAAAATGATCTCTATCCGAGATCACCTGCAGGGCTCCCCGTCCTGCAGTTTTTTATTTTATTAGTTTTGTTACTATGTCCATCCCAAACCCGCGTGATAATAACTTTCTCATTAGTTTTTGTTTTTCGTCGTAAGGCAGGGATTTAATCCATTCAATGGATCCCCGGTTCTCGCTTCGCTCGACCGAGGATGACATGGAAGATAGATACCTCATAGCAATTTCCTTCTCTTCTTTGGTACTTAAAAATTCATTTAAGCTTTCGTCAATTAATTCTTTCGGTAATTTTTTCTCATACATCTTCTTTTTCATCATGAACCGACCCCAAGTTTTATAGTTTTTCATACTATTTATAAAAACTTCGGCATAATTTGAGTCGTTCAAGTATTTTTCTTGTAACAGATTGTTTATAACTTCGTTTATTACAGTAGAAGTGTATCCGCGACTAGTCATTTTGTCTCTTACTTCGCCAACAGTCCGCATGCTTAAATTGAGCAAGAATAAGGCATATTGATAGCCGTGGTCGTAATCGGAAGGATCTTTCAGTGGTCGAGCTTTCTTAAACATAACTTTGAGAAATAATAGATAACAAAATTTCGATGCGTGTTACAATTATAATAGATATCGGTAGTTATATATAGAGTTGACATTCACTCATAAATCCGATATAAAATAATTAGCAGTCTAACTTTGAGAGTGCTAAATAATACACAGCAATAGCAATCCAATTGAGTGGCTTCCTAGATTGACCAAGTTCGAGAAGCCAGCGAGCACCGAGCGAAGCGTACTAAAGGTACGCTGAGCAAGGAGTGGAGCTGGCGACAAAGAAATTGGTCTAAGCCATCTCAAGTCTGGACTTGCTCCAGACTGCCAGATGGCGGTCTAGAAAGTCACTAAATGAACAACTTCGCCTTTATATTAGAACGCCTGTCGAGTAGAGCAAAAAACGCTCTCATCGCAGCACAAATGGTTTCTGAAGAACTCCACCACGATCACATCGGGACGGAGCATTTATTGTTTGGCGTTGTTGCCGAGAAATCCAGCTTTGCAGGCGAAATATTAAATAAAGCAAAAATTTCCTCCGAACTCGTGAAAGCTGAATTAACCATGGTTAATCAAAACAACGAAGTCGCTGTTTGGAAACCAATTCTATCCGCAAACTTAAAAACCGCTATCGAAAAATCTGCCATTATTGCCAGCCAGTACGGTTATCAGTTTATCGGCACCGAACATTTTCTATACGGACTAATTACAACCGAACACAATAAAGCTCGCGTCATTCTTTCTAAGATTGGGGTCGACATCGGTGAACTTGAACATAATCTTGTTACCGTATTCGAAAACATTTCTAAATTCCCAGACATGCCTCAAGATCAACCAGGAAACATGGGACCAGAAAATCACTCTCATCAATCCCCTAACCCAAACGCCCAAAAAGGAAATCCATTGGAATACTTTACAACTGACTTAACTAAGAAAGCTGCGCAAGGCGGCATCGATCCTGTTATTGGCCGTAAAAAAGAAATTGAACGGCTAGTCAGCATTCTAGGCCGTCGTACCAAAAATAATCCTGTGTTAATTGGCGAAGCAGGTGTCGGTAAAACTGCTATCGTTGAAGGTCTCGCTCTTGCTATCGCTAACCGCGAAGTACCAGACACTCTATTAGATAAAAAGATTTTATCTTTAGATTTAGCTTTGGTAGTAGCAGGTTCGATGTTCCGAGGTGAATTTGAAAACCGCTTAAAGCAAATCATCGACGAAGTGAAAGCTAATCCAAATATTATCTTGTTCATCGATGAACTTCACACCATGATGGGTGCGGGAGCAACCACTGGAAGTCTTGATGCTGCAAATATTTTCAAACCAGCGTTAGCGCGCGGTGAGTTAAGCACAATCGGCGCGACAACTTTAGCAGAATACAAAAAGCACATCGAACACGACGCGGCCCTCGAACGACGTTTTCAACCAATTTTAGTTGAAGAACCAAGCAAAGAAGAATCCGTTGCCATTCTTAAAGGTATTCGCCCTAATTACGAAAAACATCACAACGTTCAGATTACTGATGAGGCCATTCAAGCTGCTGTAGATCTATCCGACCGTTATATTCAAGACCACTTCCTTCCCGACAAAGCTGTCGATTTAGTAGATGAAACTGCTGCTTTTCTTCGAAGTATTCACAGCAACTCTAAACTTGCGAAAACAAAGCGCAAAGTCGAATTAGAGCTCGAACAATTAGAAGAAGAAAAAACTAAAGCTGTGATGTCTCAGGATTTCACCACTGCTTTGCATTTGCGCAGCCAAGAAGAAAGGTTGCTCGCTCAGAAAAAAGAATTAGAATCCATGGCGAAGGAAGATACTGGTCCTGTTTATTCCCTAACAGCTGAAGATATCGCACACACTGTTTCTTTAATGACCAAAATCCCTCTCAAAAAATTAGCACAAAGCGAAATTGGCAAACTTACCAATCTAGAAAAAACTCTGAAGACCAGAATCGTCGGTCAAGACGAAGCACTTTCAGAAATCGCAAAGACTATTCGCCGTTCTCGCGCAGGCTTAGCAGATCCAAAGCGTCCAATCGGTTCTTTCATGTTCCTTGGACCAACAGGAGTTGGTAAAACAGAAACAGCTAAAATGATTGCTCAAGAAGTATTCGAAGACATCGATGCTTTAATTCGCGTAGATATGTCGGAGTTTATGGAACGTCATAATGTTGCTAGATTAATCGGTGCTCCTGCAGGATATGTTGGCTACGAAGAAGGTGGTCGTCTTACCGAAGCTGTTCGCCGCAAACCGTATTCAGTTGTTCTGTTCGATGAGATCGAAAAAGCTCATCCTGAAGTATTCAACATTCTTCTGCAGATTTTAGAAGATGGTCAACTAACAGACGCGCAAGGTAAAAAAGTAAACTTTGCCAACACGGTAATCATCATGACTTCCAACTTAGGTATGCAAGAACTTAATGCGGCAAGCGTGAAAATGGGATTCACCGATAGAGACGAAAACGATTCGGAAAAAGTTAAGCTCGATAAAGAATACGACCGCATCAAAGAAGGTTTGGTAGAAAAACTAAAAAAGGATTTGCGACCGGAATTCTTAAACCGTATCGACAAAGTAATTATCTTCCGACCGCTTGCAGCTGCGGAACTAAAAAAGATCACGCAACTTCAATTCGCAGATCTTCAATCACGACTAGAACCACAAAAAACCACCTTAAAGATTACTCCAGCGGTTATTAAATTTATAACCGAAAAGAGTTACGATCCTCTGCAAGGAGCTCGCTATATTCGTAAGAACATTCAGGATTACATCAGCGACCCTTTGGCTGAACAGATTATCAGTGACGGCTTAAAAGAAGGTACGACTATAACTATAGGTCTTGAAGCAGACAAGGTTACATTCAAATCCGATAATAAAAAACCTGCTCCTGTTCCTGCATAATCTATAAGTTCAAACCCCGCTTAAAGGCGGGGTTTTACTTGCCCTGCGAAGTCCACCGCTAGGTTGACGTAGGAGGGTTTTACTTTTTGTCATCCCTGGGCTCACCCGTAGGGTGAGAACCGGGGATCCACTAAATCAGCTTGTCACTTTAATAGATTCCCGGTTCGCCCACTCCGCTCGCGCCCAGGAATGACATCCAAAACTTAGTTCAACTTTGAAAAAAACTTAAACGTGATTTTATCAAGGTTAGATTATAATTAATCATGTTTGATGAAATTGAAATCATGATTAAGGATTTAATATTCCCAAAACAATGCTTCAGTTGCAGAACTTGGGGGAATTTTATCTGTAGTGAGTGTGAAAGTGGTTTGAAAGTTCAAACTTTTCAAAGATGTATTGTGTGCCAAAAACCTAGTTTAAGTGGATGGACTCATCCAAAATGCAAAAAGAGGTATGCACCTGAACGCTTAATTTCAATTTTTGATTACCACTCCAAAGTGGTAAGTAGCTTAATCAACACCGGGAAGTCTGGTTTGGTTCCTGAAATTTTTTCTGATTTGGCTTTTATAGCAGCTCGTAAAATAAAAATACGTGATGAGCAGATTTGGAAATACATACTATGCCCTATTCCCCAAACTAAAAGTAAAGCTAGATGGCGAGGTTTCAATCAAGCTGAGTTAATCGCCAGAGTGTTATCCAAACATTTCAGTTTAGCTGTAGATAATATTCTGGTAAAACCCAAAGCCACTCGCCAACAAAAAGAATTAAATAAAGAACAAAGGGCTTCCAATTTGAGAAGTGCTTTCAGTGTCAGTTTGGGACCAATCCCAAAGCAAGTGATTTTGGTTGATGACATCACAACCACAGGCTCAACTTTTTTAGAAGCAACTATTGTTTTAAAGCGCGCAGGCGTAAAATCTGTTTGGTGTATCGCTATTGCTCAAGACTAATTGACCAATGACCACTTTTGCAGTAAAATGAGTGAGTTATTGATACATATCTGCGGGGCCGCTTGCAGCATCCGCGACTGTATTAATAATTTGACACATTCACACTTGGGCCGAGCGTAGTGAGGTTAAGCGTGAATGTGAGAGGAGCAACACCGGAACTAGTGAAAATTTGGCTTTAGCCAAATTTGAACGGATGGAGGTTGTTGCGACGAGGAGAGGTCGCATAGTGGCCTAGTGCGGCGGTTTGCTAAACCGCTGTACGGTTTAAAGCCGTACCGAGGGTTCGAATCCCTCCCTCTCCGCCAGAGGTTTTTTATTCACTTTGTGGATGAAAAACCTCTTTCGGTTTTGTAGAGGGATTCAAAGAATCCTTCGCTTTAAATCCAGAAATCTAAAACAATCCCAAAAGGGTTTTTATTTTGCCTAAATACTACTGCTTTGTGATAAAATATACATAATCAGCAGTGTTTCAGGACCTTCTGTAACAAAACAACTAAACCCACGTCTATAATCATGAACTCTCAAACCAACATCAGTAATATGACGGATTTGCCAGCTGGCAGTCTCACAAGACTCATCACACAAGCCCAGGCTGGTAAGCAAGAAGCTCTTTCGGATATTTACGAGGCTTACTTTATGAGAGTTTATCGCTTTGTTTACTATCGTGTTTCTCATAGAGAAACCGCTGAAGACATCACGGAAGACACTTTCATAAAAGCTTTCAATAGTTTAAAAAACTTAGAAAAGATTGAAGCTTTCGAAGGTTGGTTATTCCAAATAGCCAGAAACCTAGTAATTGATTATTACCGCAAAAAAAAGCAATTGGTTCCGTTGGATGCAATAGAGAATACCCTTGAATACGAAACTAATGTTGTAGAAATCATAAATCTACAAATTGAACAAAGTATCTTAATTAAACTTCTCAAAGAGTTAAATGATGAACAGCAAACGGTAATCAAAATGAAGTTCCTCGAAGAACTCGACAACTCAACTATTGCTCAAATCTTAAACAAGACCGAAGGCGCGATCAGAGTTATCCAACACCGTGCTATCAGTAAACTTAAAGAACTGTTCGACAACAACATCAGAAAATTATAAATCAATGAAATTAAGTTCAGACGACATCTTAGATCAAGCTCTTGCCAGACTAAATCAAGGCGAAAGTATTGAATCAATCGCTCAGCACTTCCAATCTGAAGAATTGGTGGAGATGTTAAAGTTGGCACAAACTTTAAACTCAATCCCGGTTAGTAAAGCTCCTTCCCCTACCATGCGTCACGCATATGCTCAGAAAGTCGGAGTTTGGCAAAAGCTGGTTAATACTTTTCAAACTTACAAACTTGCAACTATCCCTTTGGCACTAGCGATGTTATTAGTTGGTGGGTACGGAACAATTCAAGCTTCCGAAGACAGCCTTCCTGGCGATCGTCTATACGGAGTGAAAATCTCTAAGGAACAACTTCGCTTAAAACTTGCTTTAGATAACGAAAAGAAGGCAGAAATTCACTTAGAATTAGCAAAGAAGCGACTCTCGGAAACTAAGTTAGTTATCGCACTAAGTAACCCGGACCAGGAAGCAATCGCTTTGGATGCTCTCGCAAAGCAAACTGAAAAAACTTTTGAAGTAACTTCTCAGTTAGCTGCAACGAAAGCTTCACAAAATGATTCCAGTTTATTAAATAACTTAGTTGCTTTAAATAAAGAAAAGAAAACTGTTATAGAGAGTGCTGCGAAATTACCAGATGGTGAAAAACTTGCTAAAGCTCTCGACACAATCAAAGAAACTGACAAGAACTTAGCCAGACTTATTGCCGCGGTAAATGAACAAAGTTTGCTCGATCTTCCAAACAAAATTTCTGTCACAGGAATTATTAGTAATCGCAGTAGAACCACAGTCACTGTAGAAAAAAATGCCTTTATAATCAATCCTGAGACCATTATGATGAGTCAGGACGGTGAGCCTATCACCGAGCTGGATAGTCTAAACGGAAAAATTGCTGTAATCGGAACTCGTGAAAACAATTCCCTTATTGCGAAAAAGATAATTGTACTTGACCCATTGGCGGTATTGCCTACCCCAATCGCACCTACAACTGCGAGCGTTCAAGGAGCTACCACTTCCACAACTACAACACCAGCTCAACCAACCACCCCAACCGAACCAGTAACCCCAGAACCTGAAGATACATCAGTTCAAAAACCAAGCCAAGCTACTACTGGTTTCATAGTTGAACCAGCCGAAAGCCAATATCCTCAATAATCCTTTTTGGTCTACGCCCAGTTGAGTCCAAGTGGGCGTCCATCCAGAAATGATAGTACTACCAGAAATCGAAACCCAACAAAAAACGAGCCAATTCTAGAGTACGGCTCGTTTTTGATTTAGTTTGGTAAAATGTTATAATAGTAGAGTCATTTAGACAGTGTAGTTAGGGAGGTCCTACTTACAGTATCCACAATTTAGATTTATCTTAGATGCCCGTAGGGCAACAATATTCTTTAGCATGTGAGCGTCTGGCTTCGCCAGTGCGAACAAGGAGCGGGACGGCTTGCCGTATCCGCGACCAAGAAAGTGAGTTTACCACATTCACACTTGGGCCGAGCGATAGCGAGGTTAAGCGTGAATGTGAGAGGAGTACTTGATGGAGAGCGTAAGGGACAGGCTTTAGCCTGTACCGAAAGCTCGGAGACAAGTACGACGTGGAGAGGTCGCATAGTGGTCTAGTGCGGTGGTCTTGAAAACCACTGTGTCGCAAGGCACCGAGGGTTCGAATCCCTCCCTCTCCGCCACACTTCGCCCCATCCTTCGGATGGCAAGAAGGCTTCGTGTGGCAAGCCAATAAATCACAATAGCGAAGTGTGCAACCCATAGCTTTAGCGAAGGGTTGCAAAATAAACATGCATTACGTGTATCTACTAAAACTAATAAATGGTAAAATCTATACAGGTAGTAGTAAAGACGTAAAAGAAAGATTGAACCGACACACCGAAGGGTCAGTGAATGCTACTAAAAATTTTCTACCAGTTAAATTAATATGGTACTGTGCATTCTCTAAGAGGCAAGATGCTCTTAATTTTGAAAAATACTTAAAGTCTGGTTCTGGACAAGGGTTTAGAAACAGACATCTAATTTAAATGGCAAAAGCACCTCTATCAGTTTTTAAATGGGAAGCGCCGGAATTCCGTCACTACCCAAAAAACCCAGCTTGGTACATCACTATGTTCATTGTTGTTGGATTGCTAATCGCCTATCAAATTATTTTAGGTGACTGGTTTGGAGCTGTTTCGTTAATCATACTTGGTATTATTATTTCTTTCTTTGCCCGACAAACCCCCAAGCATGTCGAAATGGAAATTTCTGATCAAGGAATTCATATTAGTGGCGATTTAATTCCTTACAATAGAATCAAACATTTTTGGATTATCGATGATCATGAACATAAAGTTTTAAATATTGAAACAACTGCATATCTTAATCATCAACTTGCAATTGAATTAGAAGATGAAGATGCAGATGAAATTCGTGAATTCTTAATCGACATTCTACCTGAGCACTCAGAAATCGAACCAACCAGTGCGCAAAAAATCGCTCACCGGTTTAAGTTTTAGAGTCACTTTTCCAGAATCACCCGCTCATGCTGACACTTAACACCAAAATTGAAAGGCTATCTAGTGTTGGGCCTGCTTTAAAAAAAACCCTAAACAAATTGGGGATTTTTTATATTCTCGATTTGTTCTATCATCTTCCGTTTAGATACATAGATTTTTCTCAGAAGATTCCAATTGGAGAAACTGAAGTTGGACAACTAGTTACACTAGAAGGTCAGATCATCGATATCAAAGCGCGACGATCTTTCCGCAGTCGCTTGGCTTTCACTGAGGCTACTTTAGAAGATAGTTCGGGAGAAATTCGTCTGATGTGGTTTAACCAGCCATACATCGCAAAACAGCTAACCGAAGGCTCAAGAATAATAGTAGCAGGTAAAGTAGAATTTTACCGGCAAAACCAACTTACTAATCCTTACTTTGAAATCCTAAGTGATGACGCAGTTGCTTCTGGGAAAATCTTGCCAGTCTATCCCCTTACTTCGGGAATCACCAATCTGCGTTTAGCTAAGTTGATAAAAATTGCATGGGAAGGAACCGAAAAAAAGTTCACTGAGTTTTTAAGTAAGGAGGTTCTATCCAAGTTCAAATTACTCCCAATCGAAAAGGCAATTACGACTTTGCATTTTCCTGAAAATACTCAGGCAATAAACTCAGCTCGATTTAGAGTTGCAATTGATGATGTATTGCCGCAACAATTAGCTGCACAAATTAAGCAAAAACAGCTAGAAAATAGTTCGTCTCCGAAAATCGCAACCGACATTGAATATGTTAAGAAACAACTCTCCCTACTTCCATTTGATTTAACTAACAGCCAGAAACGGGCAACTTGGGATATTCTACAAGACTTAGAAACAGGAAAACCGATGAATCGTTTACTTGAAGGAGATGTGGGTAGTGGTAAAACTATTGTGGCGATTCTCGCATCATTGATGACTGCCAAATCTAATTATCAAACGGTTGTGCTTGCCCCAACAGAAATTCTTGCGCAGCAACATTATGAATCTTTTCGAAAGTTTGCTAAGGACCATGATTCAGAAATCGGATTACTTACTAAAAGTTTCTCGACAATAGAAGGAGAACAGGTATCTAAAGCAAAGTTTTTGACCCAAGTCGCAAATAATAAAATTAAAATCCTTATCGGCACTCATGCCGTTCTTTCCGGTTCAGTTGAACTAGGAGATTTAGGATTGATCATAATCGATGAACAACATAGGTTTGGTGTAGGACAAAGGGCGTTCCTATCAAAAGCTCACCAACAAGATCTAGTTCCACACTTCTTATCGATGTCTGCCACACCGATTCCTAGAACCTTAGCTTTGTCTTTATTCGGGAGTTTGAAAATTTCTCAACTCAAATCAATGCCAAAGAATCGTCTCCCGATTACAACTAAACTCTGTTCCGAATCAGAAAGAAAAATTGCTTATCAAAAAATCTCATCCGAAATTACGGCAGGCAGACAAGTTTTCATTATCACACCAAAAGTTGAAGAAAGTGAGTCTGAAACAAAATCTGTAAAGGCAGAGTTCGATAGATTAAAAAAACTGTTTCCAAATTTTCGAATTGGACTAATTTATGGTGGGTTGAAAAGCGCTGAAAAAGAACAAGTCATGAATGACTTCGCCGCTCATAAATTTGATATTTTAGTAGCGACCACTGTCATTGAAATCGGTATAGACATCCCAAACGCAACCGTAATTTTAATCGAAGGGGCGGAAAACTTTGGATTAGCCCAGTTGCATCAACTTCGAGGCCGAGTCGGTCGTGGTGAACATCCAAGCTACTGTTACCTATTCACAACCAATGATAACCATACCGAGTCTGAGCGACTAAAAGTGTTTGAGAAAATTTCTGACGGATTTATTCTTGCAGAGCACGATTTAGAACAACGTGGTTATGGAGATTTGTTTGGTGAAAATCAATCAGGTTTCAATTTTAAATTCCCAAAATTCATAACTCTCGAAGCTTTGAAAACTGCTAACCAAATTGCAGGAGAGATTTTGAGCAACGATGAAAACCTAGCGAATCACCAACACTTAAAATCACTATCAACTAGCTACCTAGAAACTCTCCATATTGAGTAAAATTGACAAATTACCTTAAATTTGGTATAAAGACTTAGTATTCACTCGATGAGATGAACGTCCAGTGGTACAAATACAAAAATCTAGAGGAGAGAGAAATGACAGACATAGAAGTCAATCATGTGCGGAGAATTCGGAGAGAAGTCATTAATGGTTACAATGTAACCATCACCGAAGTAAGTCAAGACGGAAAAAAATGGTTTCCTTACGGGGAGGTCATTCGCCATCGACACGAACGGGTCTCCCGAAGAAGTCGCAAGCATTAAAAAACACCCTGCAAGTCTCCCACTTGCAGGTTTTCATTTCGCTAAAAACCAACATACTAACCATGGTTTTTTATTTTAAATTCAAATTCTTAATCGATTTCACTTTGACTAAATTATTGAAACCTAATTTCTTGGCCTCTTTGTCCCGTTTCTGTGCCTGAGAAACTAGCCTAACTTCGCCTAGCAAACCAACTTCACCATACGCAATAGTTCCTTTTGGCCAAGCCTTTCCATAGTAAGAAGATAAAATCGCCATCACGACTGGTAAATCAGCGGCCCGTTCGCTAACTTTAAAACCACCTGCTACGTTTACGTACACATCTTGATTACCAAGATTGATTCCTAAAGTCTTTTGCATAATAGCTAATAGTAACTGAAGTCGGTTTGCATCAAACCCAGAAGCAACGCGCCTTGGGTAACTTGCGCTGGAAGTGTTTGTTAAGGCTTGAATTTCTATAAGTAAAGTTTTATTACCTTCCATTAACGCTGTCACACAACTCCCCGACATCGGGGTTTCGGTATTTTCCAAAAACATACTGGAAGCGTTCGCAACCTCTACTAAACCTGTGTCGTGCATTTCGAAAACTCCAACTTCGCCGATGCTTCCGAAACGATTCTTGGAACTACGTAAAATTCGCAAATTACCAAGACGCTCACCTTCTAAATATAAAACACAATCCACCATATGTTCAATAGTTTTTGGACCAGCCAACATTCCTTCTTTAGTAACGTGACCAATTAAAATAATTGCTACATGAAGTCGTTTAGCTAAACGAATAAGTTGATTCGTAACATAAGATAACTGAGCTACACCACCGGTAACACCACCTGCTTCTGACGAACTCATCGTCTGGATGGAGTCGATAATTACAGCTGTAGGTTTAAATTGCTCGATTGTTGCGATAGCTAATTCCAAATCTGTTTCTGCTAAAACTAAAATATCCTCTTTTAAGGTCAGGCGTTGGTTTCGCATCGCGATTTGCTGGGCAGATTCCTCACCAGACACGTATAAAACGCTCTGATTGGCCTTTTCCAGAAGATTGGCTAACTGTAGTGCTAAAGTCGATTTACCAATCCCTGGATCGCCACCAAGAAGAATTACAGAACCCGGTACTATACCTCCGCCTAATACCAAGTCCAACTCACCTATTCCAGTAAGAATTCGCGGTACCTTGTTCTGCCTTACCTCTGATAATTGAACAGGCTTAACCGCTGATCCGAAAGAAATAGAACCAACGCTCTTTTTGGTAGTTTGAATAGTTTGCTCCTGAAATGAATTCCATTCCCCGCAGGATGGACATTTTCCTTGCCAGCGAGGGCTTTGAAAAGCACAATTTTCACATGTATAAACTGTTTTTATGGCCATAAAGATATTATACCTTATTGCTTTAAAATCCAGATTAAGAAAATCTCAAAGTTGCAATAAGATTTTGAAAATTAAAAACCCGGCAGATTAAATTATTTGCGGGTTGATATGAGAAGTATTCCCAGACGCTGAGATGACAAAAAAAGTATTCCCGGACGCCAAAGGCGATCCGGGATCTGTGATGTAGGCCCCGGCCTTCGCCGGGGATACTTAGTTAAGCCAAGGATAATATAAAATTTTGTGTATAGTATTTTTAAAACGAAGAACTAGGTGAGGATAGGAACAAATAGTAAAGAGATCCGTCTTGAGCGTTACGGAAGAATAATATATTTTCTTCAAGGTTCAAGAATAATTCTTGCGCATCCACACCGCTTCCTAAGCTGAAATCGGTTTTAGAACCAGACATCACATCTATTTTAGCAATTGAATCAGATGTTAAACCACTGCCGACACCACCCGAACTTGGCACCGCAACAACAACGCTTTGACTGTCGCGACTCCACACAGCTTTGGTTTCACTTGAGCTCACGCCCAGACTTTTCACTTGCGAAGTTGTAAGATCGGCCATCCAAAGAGTTGATGAACCTGAACTATCCCGCTTACTGAATAACAACTTACGGCTATCTGGACTCCATAATACTCCGCGGTTATAACCTTCACGAGTGATTGTCCCCCATGTCTGGCCATCTGCTGATACTGTAAACAAACCATTCTCACTTAAATTGGTGTTTTGATTTCTGTAATAAGCAATGGTCCGCCCATCAGGGGAAACCATAATTTCAATATCACTATCATATAGCTCAGACAGTAATTGGTACCCAGTCGTGTCTGGGTTAGCCAGATTTAAAGTAGCATTTCCATTATCGTCTACCCACACGAACACAATTTTTGTACCATCAGGCATCCAGCTTAGACTTTTCACCTGTCTTGGCAATTCAACGTACACCCCAGTTTCTGGGTTATAGTAACTCCACTGACGTGCCAAACCGACTCCAGATTCAGCTATAAAACTTTGTCCAACTAGAGGCCATAATATTTTTGAAATACCACTTTTAGGAGGAATGGTGATCTCAGTTTTATTACTTAGTAAGACAGTGGAACCTGAAATGGCCATATCAGTTCTGAATAACTGACCCTGTCTGTTAAAATAAGCGATGCCATTTCCTTGGAAAAACAAGGCAGGCGTAATCACTGCTTCATCTGTTAATCGAGTAGCCCCAGAACCTGTAACTGGAGTTGGCTCCGGTTCTTCAAAATCCGGAAAATCTATCACAGGTTCTTGAATAACCACAGGTGGAGTTTCCACTGGAGTAGTTGGCTCATCATCACCTGTTGAGCGTAAATAAATAATTACCCCTAAAGTACCGACAATAAGGATAAATATCCCACCTAATATCGCAATTGCTTTTTTATTCATTAATTTATATTTTTGTATCTAAGAAGACTTTTATTAATTTAATAATATCATATTTTGCGTTAATTTACAAGCCCGCAGACTTGATCTACTATAGATGCGTATTCAGTTCCATTCCACCAGTCATAACCGGTTAATACCACCTTTGCAAAACCTGTACCCAATACTCCTGTCTGCTCACCTAACCAACATGAGAAGTAAACAAACATCACCAACATCAGGACAATTCCGATGAAGAGCAAGATATCAAATAAAATTATAGTGGTTTTTTCGAAACCACCGATTCTAATTGTATGTTTATCAATAATTCCTGACTTTTCAGCTCCTTGCAGGAATTCACCAATCCCAAATAAATCTAATATCCAGACCGTGAGTCTATAAACTAGCCGAGGTGAAATCAATAATAAATTAAAGATTAAAATGACTGGGGCCGCAATAACTATCCCAACTATACTAATGGAAACAATCAATCCAGCAATTGATAGCAATCCCCAAATAACCCAGAGCAAAAATCCTATCAAGCGTCCCTCGTCTTCTTGCAAGCTTGCAATTTTTGCAGAAACTTTTTGACCAATAACAGGCACCTGATTTGCCACATCTTTAACAGCATTGACTGCATCACCCTTACCACCCTTTTTCACAGATGAAGTCTTTGCTTTTCCCATCGAAGACTTGGTATTACCTACTCCTGAAGATTTCATTGCAGAAGGGCCTCCAGCTCCACCATATCCAGAAAGTTTCTGTGGGTCACGGCCAAGTTTTTGTTTAGCAATTCCTGGTTTACCAACGCCACCCATCGAACTACTTGAACCTTGCGAACCTGGCACACGCTGATTCAAATTTAATGGTTTAGGTGCGCTCAACCGGGACAGTGCATTTTGCTTAGCTTTTGCTTTTAACTCTTCACGATCCCCGTCTTGTTCTTGATCATTACCAACAAAAGAATCTCTCTCGTCTGAGAGAGATTCGTTTGAATCGGATGCATTAAAGTTTGTGGAGTCTAGAAGTAACATGTTAGGAGATGCCATCCTGAGCGTAATCCGCCTAAATCTCAAAGGGATTTTGGCGGGCGAAGCGAAGGATCTCTAATTATTGGATTCTTCAGCCTACGGCTTCAGAATGACAGAGGTAGATTCTTCGAAGAGCTCAGAATGATGAAGTTGCTTTGTTCAGAATGACTAAGGTTTTACTGCTCAGATAATTCTTCCTTACTTTGTTCGATTTCTAATAATTGTTTCGGGTCGGTTGTAATAATTTGGTCTTCAACATACGATGCATAAATTTTTATTGCAGCGTGCTTTAATCCAGCGAAGAAAATTCCTTCTCCCACATCACTTTCGAGCAACAAATATTTTTCTCCTTCAGTAAGGAAAAAAGTTTCTTGCACAATTTCAATTGCGGCAGGGCTTTGTTTAAGAAGCAATTGAATTGAAGAATTAGTCACAATTGGTTTTCCATATGGACTGGCCATAAAATCAGCGACGTCCTGAGTGATTGTGGTAAGACCCAAGTAATACTTACGCGCACGCTTAGCGATACCAAATACGAAACGAGCTGAGTCTTCATGTTGCATCATGATCCAAGCTTCGTCCAAAACCATAATTCGTTTTTTAAGTTCACTACGAACCACATTCCATATATGACCAAGGATAATATACATCGCGATTGGGCGAAGCGAATCTTCTAAATCTCGAATCGAAAATACTAACAATTGATTTTTTAAAACTACGTTGGTTTGATTGTTAAGCAATCCTGCAAAAGTTCCTTCGGTAAATTTACCTAAGCGTTGCGCCAAGCTCTCACCCCCAACCATTCCTGCTAAAACTTCGATTAGATCACTCATAATTGGCATTTCAACGGTGGCGTAATCAGAATTTTCAGTGATATCTTTTTTGGCATATGTTGCCCAGAGAGCTTTGTCTAGTATCGCTTCTTCGGTTGGATCGAGTTTACCTAAAACCAATCCCATCAAACCCACTAAATTAATAACGGCGCTGCGTAAAATATCTGCTTTGTCTTCATCTTCCATGCCAATCGGTAAATCAAAAGGATTAATTCGGAAATCTGAGTTAAGAGAAATATTAATATAAGTACCCCCAACAGCTTCTGCCAAATGCTGATACTCATTTTCTGGATCAATGACTATTACATCAATGCCGACCATCAACGAACGAAGGATTTCTAATTTAACAGCATAAGATTTTCCTGCTCCAGATTTTGCAAAAATCACAAAATTAGCATTCTCCATTTGGAATCTATCAAACAAAATCAAACTGTTGTTATGACGATTGATTCCATAAAGGATTCCGTCGTTTCCAGTTAAATCTGAAGACACGAATGGAAAAGTGCTCGACAACGGACTGGTGTTTAAATTACTCGCCACATCTAATTCGTCTACACCTAAAGGTAAAGTAGAATTAAATCCTGCTTCAACAGCTAACAATGCGCGTTTAGTCACAACTAACTTTGCACCCAATGCGCTTTCTAAAATTTTCGAGTTTTTATCTAACTCATCCAAAGAATCTGAATACAAAGTGAAGTACAATGCAAAACGGAAGAAGTGCTCTGTGCCTTGCTGAAGTTCATCTCGAAGTTCTTCTACGTCGTGATAAGCAGTTTCTAAAAGTGGATTTCGAGCAAGGCCTTTTTCTTGCTCAATCGTAATCTGTGAACCAATTTCTCCAATCTTACTCTTAAGCTTTTTTAGTACCATCCCAGAATCAATTGGATAAATGTACATCGAAACGTCTAAAGCACTCTCGGAATTGATAATAAATGAAAGCCAGTTTGAGGATAGGAATCGTGGATATGCGAGTACAAAAAAGCTACGACCAAATTTGCCGTTAAGTTCGAAATAAGAATTAGTAAATTTTAGTGAAGCAGGTGCGAGTAAATCACGCAGAGTTGTAACACCTTCACGGTACTGCTTTTCAACTTCAACTAGCTTACTGTCAGCAGAAATTTGACCTTTAAGATGCTCGAGTTCGGACTTTTTCTTATCTAATTCTGATTTATTGATTGAAAATAAAGACATAATTAATTTCGTAAGTCTTTAATAGTAACTTTTTCTAATTGACTAGCATCTATGCTTGGGCCAGCTGCAAAATTATAAGAATTATAAACAAGTTCGATTAATTGATCAGTTCCCAGTCTAACCACGCGCAAACCGCTACTAGATAAGGATGCGGCTACAGTATTTGCTCGCTCATCAAGTTGCTTGCGACCGTTTGCTAGATTAGCTTCCCTATCGGCTACTTGCTTAGATTGGCCTGTACCAAATAACTTTCCAAATATTCCAGTGGACGCTGGGGTAATGCTGGTAGTATAAGGAACGATTACGTAGAAATCTTTGTTCATTACGTTGGCCGATTCAACCAAACGATCAATGAACTCGATGTACTCCTGGGTTTGCATTCGAAGTAACTCATTGGTTTGCTTTTCGGCTAAAACTTTTAGCTTGCTCATGTACTCGGCAATATCCATTTTTCTAGATTGAACAACAATTTGAATATGAAACTCTAAAGAATTCAAAAATCTTTGATAACTATAGATTAGAGCGTTCTGTTCTTCTTCGCTCTTCAAGTCAAAGTTCGTTGAAGAAACAGCGAGTACCGCGCGCAATGTTCCATCGTTCATCACGATTAAATCATCTCTAATCTCTGAGAGCTTTAGAAATTGCTGAGTTGGTGAGCCGACTGTTTTTTTGCTTTTGGTTTCCATGGAACTATTTATTTAGATTGTTCGCGGTTTTGCTTAATCATATCTATTAACTTTGATTGCTCAGATTGTTGTTGTTGCAAAACATAATTTAGTTCTTTGATTTTCACAGCAGTTTGTTTCAAGTCTTTAGGTGCAACTTTTTCCTCAACTATAATTGGAGTATACTCTGAGCCAAAATCTTTTCCCTCTTTATGGTAAATATAAACTTTGGGGCCAAAAAGATATTGAACAAAATTTCCAGCACTAGAGTATAAAGGGCGGCCATTCAACTTTCCAAACACTAATGCGAGTGCTGGTATGCCTGTAAAAACTGCTACTCCGATAGTAATTGGTAAGTTTTTGCTGATTGTATAAATTATGAAAGTGAAAACAGCTGCCCCAAAAACTATCGCGAATTGTTTAAAGGTTAGACCTGCGATAATTTTATCTTCGACGTCGGTAAATTGTGGGACAGGAAATTGCATTGAAACTAAGAAATAAATAGTAAGAAGTAAGAAGTAATTTTAGCCAGGTTCGGATCAGTAGAGTCTTACTCACTACTTTCTACTGCTTACTTCCTAACTCAAATTATACCAAACTAAACGCGGTTAATTTTTAACGCCGTCAACAAATCTGCAACAAACTCAAACTCCTCTTGTGAAAGAGGTAAATTATCATCCGGACCACCATTTAATCTTACTTTTCCATAAACCAAATAATCTTTATATAGAGGACTTAGTTCTAATTGGGATAAAACTTGAAAATAACCGAATTGTTCTGCCAGACCAATAATGGCCTTATAAAAACCTTCCCTGGTTTGCTCGTGAAGCGCGGCGGATGTTAATGTACTTGCTTCATCCAGCGAGCTTAATTGAATTGTCGGTGCCACTTTGACTTGTCCATGAGTAGGTGGGGTTACAGGCTCCGGGTTAAATGCAGGCTTTGGTGCAACTGTCTGAAGTGGTTTCTGAGGTGAGCTAACAACAGGCACTGGTTGAGTAATTGGTTGAGCTTTAGAGATAACAGGAGATGGTGCTTGAACTCTAGGCTGTGGTCGTGGCTCAGGAACGCGAGGTGATTGAACTGGAGTTTTCACAGCTGGCTTAGCCGGTTGTGAGGAATGAAACATCTCCAAAGGCCGTGCCTTAATTCTCGGGTCGACCATCTGACTAGGTAGATTGCTAATGTGCGACAAAGGAGGTGTGCTCACACCTTGAGTTTGATTATTGTTACTAACAGGTGTAACGCTCGGTGCGGCAGGCTTCAAAATTTCTTCAAGCTCTGAGAGTTGCTTATCGTTCATCAGTTGCATCAAAGCAAGCCACTCGGATTTTTCCTGAGCATTTAGTATAGTAGAGGTTTCCACCAAGTTTGTAAGCTTTTGAATTTTTACTGGATCTGACATATTATTTCTGCTTACGCTGTTTAAGAGCGTTTAATTTTTCATCGATAGCTCTTTGTTTTTTTAGTTCCTCTTCTCGACGTTTCGCGACTTCCGTTAAATCGACATTAGTTGGCTCATCAAACACTAATCCTCGTTTTGCTTGACGGGACAAGTCTAAATCTCGTTGTTGCGGGATTTTAAATTCATTCTCATCTGAACCCACTTGTAAATTACGGTCGATTTTTGCTTGTTGAGTGTCTGTCCCCACAGGTGGTGTGTTATTTCGGATAACCCGCTGTGATTGTACAGGTTGAGTAACTTGAGTTGATTGTGTAGGCTGAGATGTTTGAAAAATTGTTTTCGGAGCGACTGTCTGTGATTCATTTTCTATCTCTTCCTCTAAATATTCTTCTAACCACGGAATTGCCTTGTATAAATCAAAGTTCTTTAATATATTGGCTTTCTCTTCGGGAGATTTTATTTCAGGAATACTATTCCACTCTTGCAATGATGATTTAGCATAATTATAACTTTTTATAATATCCCTTGCTATGAACTTTCTTTCCTCAGGCAAAGAATTGATATAAGGAGAATTAGAGAAGTATCGAATTTCCACCAAAGCATCTTTATTTGAAAAATCATTTGTAGAAGAATTAAAGTCCGCAATAAAATTCTTAATTGACGGTATAAATGGCTGACCTTTTACAACCAGTTTTGAATTAGCAATCAACTCTTCGTCAGTTTCCAATAACTTTATAAATTTTTCAAAAAAATCAATTTCTTCTGGAACACTATCAAGTTGAATTAAGTATTCCTTCAATTTCTCACTAAGCAATGAATTTGGGATTGAATAACAAGCTAATACAGATGCTCTTAATAAATCTAATAGGCGAGATGGGGTTAAGCTATTCATTCGTACATACTGAAGTTGCATCAATAAATTTTGATCAATTTCAATCTTTGGAGATTTTTTTAAAAATACCAACAATCTGACAGCCTCCCTGACATCATTTGTTGCGATAATATCTTTGATTGTGCTCATATCTATTGATTGCATAAGGTTTTTATTTCCCACGATCCTTAAAAGCTTGTTGAATCTTATTTCCTATCGCAGTGCCTTGTGGATTAAAATCTCCAAAGTTAGTAGCATTAGCCACCTTTTTTGCTACATTGGTAGGAATTTTAGGAACATATTTATCGAATTCTATGGCAGACAAACTTTCCATATGCTTTTTCATTGCATTTACATAACCACCAAAAATTTCATTCTTACCATCTTCTCTTTCCCTAACTACCTGATCAGCTTTAAGATTTGATAAATCATTAGGATTTCTTGACTCTAAGAATCCATTTACCTTTTTGGCTTGTTCTTCTAAGGTGGCTAATCTCAGACTACCTGTTTCAGCATCCATTTTGGTGGCATTGGATAACGCCAAGTTATTGCTTTGTTTATTAAGATAACTTACCTCTGACATAACCTGCATGCGAACATTAGGAGCCATTCCCTTTAAATTCTTCGCAAAGAATGCCTGCATCGATTCAATATTATTTCGCCCACCTTCACTTTGTAGAAGATCTTTAAAGAAGCCTTCCTTAGCTAACTTTTTTTGAATTGCCGTTGCTAACAAAAGATTATTATCTTTCATAGCCTTTTTATGAATAGCAATTAGTTCATCTGGGTCATCAACACCATCATATTTTTCCATTTCCTTCTTTTGCCCTTCTCTCAATAAAGCCCTTATTGCCAGAGATTCTGGAAGTTTTCGTTCACTGGCTTTTTGTTCTAACGACTCGGCCTGTTTCCTTAATCTCTCTCTTTCTGACTCAGGTAAATCACCCGTTACGCCGTACTTTTGCTTAAGAACATTATTGTCCTTAATTTGTTTCTGAGAATCCTCAATATTTTTTGCAAGCTCCTCAATACTTTTTTCCAAGTCATTGGAAATTTGTTTACGCAAACCTGGATCAGAGTTTACATCTACCCCACCATTAGTCGCAGGATCAAGTTTATCTTTAACTTTATTTAACTCTTTTACTTTATCCTCATATTCTTGTAAAACTGAAGCTGCTTCTGCTCTTTTTGCTGCAGCTCCAGACATATTTCCATTCGCCTCCAAGGTATTGGCTTCTATCTCTAGATTATCTGCTTTTAAATTGCCTTGATTTTCAAAATCAGTTATTTGGGTTCCTAAACTACCCAATAATCCAGCAACATTGATTGGCCCTGTTTCCGGTATTCCAGTTTTAAATGCATCATAAATTTGCTTAACAGATTGATTTTCTCCCAACTTGACTTCCTTGGCTAATCTCTCGTTCTCAGTAAAAATACTTGCCTGCTCTTTTAGTCTATCAGCTTCTGAGAGTAATCGATGAGGTGCACCGAAGGTCATTTTATGAAACAAATATTTTAAGGAAGTTCCCATATACTGGGTCGCAATACCGGGATTCAGTTTACCATCTTTCTTAAGTAAACGATTAGATTTCTGAGTGTTAGTCTCTGTACTAATTCTACCTTTCCAACCCTCTTTCCATGCTTTTGGATCTAACAATCCACCAGCAATTTTTCGTTCATACTGTTCTTTTCCATAACTTTTAGCCAAATTCCCAGCGCCTCGCGCTGCCCACATTGCTGGTCTCTTAGTAACAGCATCAAAGCCCTTCTTCGCGAATGAAACAATTTGTTTTGAACCAACACCACCAAATTTTTGAGCGAAGGCCATTCCGCCAAACAAGAAAACTAGAACGATGAAGTGAGACATTACAGTGACTGCAAACTCTACTATTCCCGCTGCCGCATCGCCCGTAGGAACTAACCCTCCCAGCGCAGTCGTACCAGAGCCTTCAACTTGAACCTGATCACCACTTGTTCTAGAAAAAGTAACTGCTATTAGAGCGGTCATATTTAAGAAAAACGCTAAAATAGGTACAACAAATGCATAGCGAAGAAACTCGGTAAACCATTTTTTACCATACTCTTTAGTTTCAGGTAATATTTGCGCCACATACGCCAGCGGCGACAACATATATAAAAGCCATAACATTCCTAGTCGCACAAAAATAAATGCTATTAGTGCAACGAAAGCAAAAAATGCTGCAACCGCAAGAACAAGTAAGATAATTGCTTTTGGTAAATCACTTGCGAACGAGTTGCTGGTGAAGTTGCCGCTTGCATCAAGATCTGCACCACCACGGAAAGTGATAATCGGGTCAACCATCAACTTATGACCCAAAGCTTCAACAACCCTACTATCTTTCGGTAAAAACTGGGCTTGAACAGTATCAGCTATACCAACAATGGCTTGACCAATTACCAAACTGAAGTTAACGAGCAACGCCATTAAAATTAATCGAACTATAAAGCTACGACTCTTGCTTGCGTCATCAACTTGGAAAAGAGTACGAAGCCCAATCCATAACAGCGCGATTATGAACAAGATATTCGAGATGTTTCTGATGATAACCCAACCTGGGTAAATAAAGTTTACAAAGTTATCTTTGTACGCCTGAATCTGCAACAGTGCGACCAAAACCGGAACTAAAATAATTGAAAATATGTAATAAATAAAGCTGGTCAATAATAAAACAATGTAAGCGATTACACTTCGGATGAAGTTGAAAAGTGTGCCAGCTGCTCCAGGATTTGCTGTATTCTCAGTCTCAGGTGCAAACTCCGGGGGAACTGCGCCCGGTGAACCAACTGGTGCACTCACAGTCACTTGTCTCCAAAATGCATAAGTATCATTGAACGGAACTTCAACCTTATTCATATCCGAAATTAAAACTTCTGGATATACATATACATAATAATTATTCAGAATGGTATTGGTGATAGAAAAATCAAAAGGAGCGCCAGTAATTCTGGTTTTCATTATGTCCGTAAGCTTCATGGGAGCAAAAACACCACCGATTCCAATAGCTGTACCGCTCGAGTCTTTGATCACCTTTCCAGTTCCTTCTAAAATCCCTTCAGATAGAGCAGGACCAGTAGCTTGACTGCAGGCTATATAATCAAGAAGAGGAAGACATTGATACAAATAAAATTTAGCTGAAATTTTTAAATTTTGGCTCTGGTAACAAGCTGCTGCTAGTTGTTGGTCTGTAATATTGCTAATTTTCACACCAATTTGAAAAACCTGTTCTGGATTGATTGGAGTGTTTTCAGATGGCGCAAACACATAATCAGCCTTGGCATTCGCATCAGATAATCTGGTCAAATCACAAGTAGAACTATTGGTTGGAGTTGGATTGATTGGAGGTGTTTGTGATGGTGGTAAGGGTCCTTGAGCATAACCAACGACCGGAACAAACAAAAAAGCAACGAGGGATGCTAGAACAATCCGCCTCAACTTGTCGAAAGCGAGAACAATCCGCTTGCTTCTTTTATGTAGGTTTTGTTTCAAAAATTTAAGCAAAAAATTGAGGAAATTTGATGTTTGTTTCGTGGTCACAGAATGTGTTTTAACCGCTAAATCTTGTAAATATTATACCACATACACATCTCAAACTCCAAGCTAAATCTGTGAACAAAAAACCGCCGCCCGAATTGCTTCGAACGACGGTATTTTTAAATTTTTATCGGATGCGGAACGTGCTTGTGTTCGGCATTTCCCCTCGAGGATTGAAGAACACTGTCTTTGCACCACCTACCGTTCCAACTACAAACGATTGAGTCCACCCACCACCACGCAACGGGGTGTCAGAACCTTGCACGCGAGCATAGAATTGAGCATTGATAGAAAATGACTGCGTTACATTCGTGAGATCTAACTCAATGCGACCAGCTGCTAATTCGGCTGGAGATAATTGGAAGTTATTACTTCCCTCAAAGTTACCACCCGAAACCACTGCTCGCACTGGATTGAACACAGGATCTTCATTTGTACCAGGTCGTGCTATCAACCCAGCGAAGTCTATCACTAACACATAAGACTGTCCGCTCATTAACACGTTAATGCGCTCTGTGCTGTTTGCACTACGAGCATAAATTTGAACATCGCCCTCACTTAAACTTTGTGAAGTAAGAGGTCCACCGCCTGAGCTATTATTATTTGTTAAACTTCCCAAGCTGACAACCCCCGCACCCATCGCTTGAAGCCCTGCTTCTTTAAACACTTGGGAAGTACTTTTACCACCAGTCAATAAATTTGTTAAGAAGTTACTTGCTATGTCACTGATAAAGTTCGCGTAGAAAGGTAAGTTGTCCTGCTTTAAGTCTGTAGATTGTTTGGTTAAATTACTTACCCATTCATTCACCTGATTTCCCAAATATGACGCCGGTGAATCAATAGCTTTACAAATATCAATTACCGGGGAGTTTACCTCTTGCGGTAATTCTACTAACTTTGTGTCTGCCGCAAAGAAAGCTGCTTCTGCTTTATCGACTTCAGCTTGAGTTGTCTGACCTTGCTTCAAGGCTTGTTGTAATCTCACTAGTACTGCTTCGGCAGCATCGCGCTCTGCCGATACAGCTTGAATTCTCGAATCTAATTGTTGTTGCTGAGACAAAGAACCACTACAGTCACGAGGCGGAGCATAACCAGCGCTTTGTGCTATCTCAGCTTGAGCTGTTTTATCTGCTTGCAGCTTAATCTGACTAGCTGTGTCCAAAGCGTTCATATACTTGAACATTGGACTAGCTTGAACATCGCCATAAGCAGCTAAACAATTTAGCGAAGTTCTGTTTGATGAATCTAAAGACCCAGCACTACCACAACTATTAGCGATATACTCTCTAGCTTGCTGATTTGCAAAGTTCGCTGCTATCCGAGCTTTTTCTGGAGCTTTTGGGCTTTGAATTAACGAGCGCATCATCATTTGCGTACGAGCATCACCCTGATAATTCTGATCGATATACTTCATCGCATAAATTTGCGTTGCCACGGCATCGCCATAAGCCAAGTAATCATCAATTTTATATCGATTGATTAACTCATTGGCTAATTTTGTGGTGATGTTCTTATTTACTGTAAGTAAAGTTCTTACCATCACCGCTTTTGCAACATCTTTCCATCCTGCATTAGCCTGTGCTTGCAGATTTTTTAAATTTGTTTCAAGAGCATTTAATTCTGTAGCAACCTCAGTCACAGCTTTTTGCAATTGGTTGGCATCATTTAAACTGGTTGGTTCAATTTCATTTAATGCCTCGAGGTAGGCATAACCACAATCGATCTTTCTTTGTGTGAGTTCTGCCTGAACAGATGCTTTTGTTGCTTCTACCGGACTACCGCCGATAACGCTCATAGCTACATTGAGCACTTGTTCAAAACGACTCACGGAATTTGCAATATTTTCTGTGTCTTCAACTGTATCTAGTATGTCATTACACAAGGATGCGATTTCTGCGATCGCAGTTTGCACTTCCGAAACCACCCCTGTGATCGATAAAGAAGTGTTGTATCCCAGAGAATCAAGTACCTGTGAATCATTCACAGGAACGGTTGGTCCCGTGCCAGAGAATTGTGCAATAGCTGTTTGTGGAGAAATTAAAGAAGCAGCGATTAACGCCGTTAAAGTAATTCCTGATGAAATTTTTAGAAAAAAAGATTTCATACTTTAAAATGAATTTAACTTATTACCAGTGCTCATCATCACAGTTAGGAAAAACTGTAGCTGTGATTCATCTCCACTACCTGCGTAAATTTCTGCCATCTTCATGATTGAGTAATAATAAGATAAGTGAACCTTGTGCATCTCAAGCTGGCTACTTGGGACGTTCAATTGTGAAATCTCACTTAGGATTGTGCTGAATCCAGCTACGCTTTGATTTAGCAAGTTTGTATCTGCTGTGCTAAGTTGTGCGAACAAACGAGCTCCTCCATTTCGAGTTTCGATAGCTGCTACAGCATCTTGGTAATCACTGATGGAAGTTGGAGAGTTGTCGTTGATTACACGAGCTGGATACTTGGCATCAACCTCAGGTAAATGCAACGAGTTGGGATCAGGTAATTCACCAACACCAATAATCTCTCCAAGCACCGCACCATCAGTACTACCACGATCTAATAATGCAAATTGGTTTTCTAGTTCTTGGATATAAGCATCTTCTGAACCAACGCCCATCTGAGCATAGACCTCGCCACGAATCTGATCGTAAGTAAGCATCGGTTGTTGTTCATCATTCCCGAATACAGATGTGATTGAAAGCCCTGTCTTTGGAATGACTAATGCTCCAAAAATCAAAACAGCCACAGCCAATAACGCGATGTGGTTAACAGTAAATCCGTACTGTTGTATTTTTGTTTTAACGAATTTCATTTTATGATGTACCTACTTGAGAAATTGGAAAAATTGGATATGGAAGCAAGCAAGGTATCGGGGTGTTCGTATAATTTCCCAAAACAAAAGTCCCAGGAGTGGTTAAATTCCGATTTTCATAAATTCTACTAGAAGGTACAGGTGCCACTGCTCTAACTGACATTGATCTAAAATCAAAGATAATTGTATGCGCTGTTCCACAAGTAGGTGATGGAGGAACAGAAAATAAAATTGCTCCACCAAATGGTTGAGTGATTGGCAGCGATTGGGTTTGTGCACGCGCGGTTTGCGCTGCCATAAAAAGGCTCACAAATATCCCAAGAATTAAAACCACCGAAGCGATTTTTTGTACAAATTGATTAGACATATTAAGTTTTATTTTGATTTTTGTTTCGGAAATTCAGTAACTTTGTTATTATTATATCAGAAATTAACCATTTTGGCAATAGCTATGAAACGGATTCAGATTTATATTTTATTACTCTCTCCCCTGTTCCTATTTGCAGGTTGTAATGAGCCAACTTTCGCAGAACCACAGCGTCCAAATGTTCAAAGTGAATCCACAATTTCAACTGCATACGATATTCCGATTACTGTTGGCGACGCAAGTTTATTAGTTGAAGTTGTAGCGACTGATGAAACTCGTGCCCAGGGATTATCTGGACGAGATCCATTAACAGAACAACAAGGAATGCTTTTTGATTTTACAAACACAACTATCAGACAACCAAGTTTTTGGATGAAGGATATGAAATTCAATATCGACATAATTTGGATCGCTGACAATAAAATAATTGGGATTACACCGAATGTTCCAGCACCGACTTCTAACGAGAGCCTTCCATCTTATCCTCCGCCAGGTGATATCACTCACGTTCTAGAAGTTATTGCTGGTTGGTCGCAAAGAAATCAAATTAAAGTTGGTGACACGATTCAGTTCTAAAACAAAACATAAAGAAATCCCGGGCTGAGACCCGGGATCATTTTTAACTCAAATGCGGAGTGCCAAATGTCATTCTGAGGCAAAGCCGAAGAATCTCGGAACTAGATCATTCGCTACGCTCAGGATGACAACAGGAATAAATTTTAATTTGGCAATTCAATTGAGTCTACTAACTTAATCCATTGTTCGATTGTTAGTTGCTGTGGTCTTGCCGTTGGGTCAACATTTATATTTTCCAAACTTTGCAATGCAACAGTTTTTTCTAGTCCTAAATTATTTGTCAGTGTGTTATGGATTTGCTTTCGCTTCCCTGCAAAGCAAGCGCGCAACACTCGAAAAAACTTTTGCTCGTCTTTCAATTTATATTTTGGTTTGGAAAATAATTCGATATGAATAACTGCGCTCTCAACTTTTGGAGCCGGATGAAATTTAAAAGCAGGAACTTTTGTAACTAATTTTGCGTCGCCATATAGTTGTACAGAAATTGCTAACAAGTTTAGTTGTCCAACTTTCGCAACAATATTGTTAGCAACTTCTTTCTGCATAAGCAATGTCATGCTTTTTGGTTTATGCTCCTGCTTCAAAAACAATTGAACAATTTTCCCAGTGATGTAGTAAGGAATGTTGGCGACAACTTTATACTGTGGTGTCTTCCCGGCAGCTACAAGCGACGAAGTCCGCCTAAATCTCGTAGAGATTTTGGCGGACGAAGTCGCGCGGGCTAGCCGGGACCCACTAGTGGATCCCCGGTTCTCACTACGCTCGCCCGGGGATGACAGGAAAGAGGAGAAATTAAATTTCAATGCATCAATTAACTCATACTCAAAATTTTTGTATTGCTTTGAAAGCGTGCGAAGAACTCTTATAAACTGTTCATCTTTTTCAATTGATAAAACAGTTGCTTCTCGCTTTAACAAAATTTCAGTCAAGTTACCAATCCCTGGTCCGATTTCTACAACCATATCCCCCGCTTTAACATCAGCAACATCAGCCATGTCTTCAAGAATTGTTTCGTCCATTAAAAAATGCTGACCGTATGTCTTGTTAGGATTTAGACCATAGTGTTTTAATAAACTTTTAAGAGTATCTATTGTCATTTTATTATTAAGTAGAAAGTAAAGAGTAATAAGTAAAATGTATTTACCCTTCTTACTTACTACTATTTACTTCTTACTGATTACTGTTTATTCCTTACTCAAATGGTTCGTAGGAATAATCGCCATCCTGAGCTGCGAGCTTAGTACCCGCTGCTGCATTAATAACTTCTTTAGGTAGCGCGTGTAAAATACGTGAAGGAGCATTATTCTGAAAACTGCCGTACATCTGACGGCCTTGCGCATATAATAAAAATAATCTCTTACGGGCACGAGTCAAGCCAACGTAGGCCAATCTAACCTCTTCTGCCAATTCTTTTGGATCAAACAAACTATTAGTATGAGGCAAAATCCCTTCTTCTAAGCCTACAAAAAACACAGTATCGAACTCCAAACCTTTTGCAGCATGAAGTGTCATCAATGTTACAGAGTTGCGTTCATCAGTTAAGTTGTCTAAATCAGTGATTAAGGCGACTTCCTCTAAAAACAACTGAAGGCCTTCATGCCAAGCCGTGTTATCAAATTTTGCAGTCACGTTAAACAATTCACGAACGTTTTCGCGACGAACTTCACCTATGTCAGTACCATCATTTAACAAATCATCGATTCCCGAAAGCTTGACAACAACTTTAAGTAATTCCGAAAGAGTCACTTCTTCCGGAACCAAAGCAGCTTTTTTCAAAATTCCCCAGAACTGATTTAAACCAGCTCGCTGCTTTGGGGGTAATGCTAATTGTCCTAATTTTGTAGCGACTTCCTCAACCGACAAACCTTTTGGCAAAGCAAGTACATACTTTCGGATTTGCTCGAATGATTTTTCACCAATTCCTCGTGGTGGCAAATTAATAACTCTATCTAAAGCTAAGATATCGAGCGGATTAATCAACAATCTAAGATATGCTAAAACATCTTTGATTTCTTTTCGTTCATAGAACTTCACACCGCCAACAATGTGATATGGGATTCCTGCTGTTATGAAAACTTCTTCAATCTGACGACTCTGCGCATGAGTGCGATACAAAACAGCAAACTCATTTAATGGTCCATGGTTTTTTGGCAGCTGCGGAATGCCAATTGCTCCAGACCATGATTTACCAGAACCGCCTCGTCGCTTTTGCTGTGCTAAAAAAGTATCTAATATAGAGAAGGTTTGAGGTTGTTCATCATCATCTAGTTCATATTCCCATTCGTCTTCTACCCCTGAGGAAAGACTAACAATCTTTTTGGCGACAAACACAGCTTCAGTGTGACCATCATAAACCTCTTTAATCATAACCTTATCGCCATCATCATTATCGGTCCATAACGTTTTTGGTTTTTGCTCACTATTCAACTCAATAACTTTTTGTGCAGCCGCTAAAATATTCTTAGTAGAACGATAATTTTGTTCAAGTTTAATCACTTGGGCGTTTGGAAAGTCCTTTTCAAAATTTAAGATATTAGCAATATTACTACCACGAAAACCATAAATACTTTGAGCGTCGTCACCAACCACAAAAATATTTCCTGATTTTGCCAATAAATGAAGGAACATATACTGAGCTTGGTTGGTGTCCTGATACTCGTCTACTAATATATACTGCCATCGCTCTTGGAAAGATCTTAGTACTTCAGGGAAATTCTGAAACAAAATGATTGGTAGCATTAACAAATCATCAAAATCAACATTGTTCTGCTTAAATAGAAAGTCTTGATAACGCCCGTAGACCTGAGCCGCTAAATCACGGATATGACCATCCAAACCTAAGTCCATTTGGGCAGGGGTTTGCAACAAGTTCTTCGCCGAAGAGATGTAAGCTCTAAATAACGGTGCTCCGAACTGCTTCGGCACAGCTAAATCTTTTAAAATATCCTTAATAATTTTTAACTGATCGTCGCTGTCGGCAATCGAGAAACTTGGGTTATAACCGAGCTTAGAAATATATTTTCTGAGAATTCGAACACCAATGGAATGGAAAGTTCCAAGAACTGGCTGACTCACCAACTTCTGGTTGCCACCTTCGGCAAGTAATTTCGCAATACGACTTTGCATTTCCTTAGCCGCTTTATTTGTAAAAGTCACTGCCAATATTTGATCAGGGCGGTAAAGCCCCTGCTCTATAATATGAGCGATTCGGTAAGTTAAAACGCGAGTCTTCCCGCTTCCTGCACCGGCCAAAACCAAAACCGGACCGAGCGGAGCGGTCACGGCTGTACGTTGTGCTTGATTGAGATGATTAAGTTCCATATCTACAGAAATTATAGCATTATTATAATTTCCAATCTGATTTGTGTTGAATACAACCCAAAAATAGAGGCCCTAAAAATATTGTGATTTAGTCGTGATTTTCCTTTTATTTATGCGGGTTGTGGAAAAAAAATGGCTTAAATTGTGGTCAATTTATCACTAATCCCCAACCTGACTTGTATTCAGTTCAGACCCTTGTTAAACTTGCTAAGTAATCACTCCAATCAGTCGATTTTGGAGAAAAATCCCAATAAATTACACTATTTAAAAACAATTAACCCAAGTTTTTGGTGGCTTCTGGAGGGAAGTTTGGAATACAAACGTCTGAACTGGGGCTGATCGGAAATTTGGTGTTGGCATTCTGCCAAAGGCACTCATATACCCGCTTCGCATTTAACGCAATATTTACTTAAAAAACTAAAAAGATATTGGTTCATTAGCCAATACTTCTTTAAAAAATTACTTCACAGCTTAAAGGCTCAATACCCTCACCTATCCAAGCACTACACTGACCACCACCCTTCAGTTCAACTAAACCAGAAACTGAATGGTTGGCAATATAGTGTTAATTTCTCAAGTGAAATTTTAGTGGGAATTGTGGTAATTACAGCGGCAGCGATTAATGTAATAATCTTTAATCCCTTATCAGCAGATTACAAGCACAAAGACGGTAGCTTAGCTAGTCAATTACTTCGCAATCACAGCAATCTAAACCCACAGTTAGCTGATCGACAAAATACCATTAGCACTAAAGTGGCTAATAATAGTATTTTCTCTCAAGCTAATGCCAATAGCTTCGATCAATTGACTCCTCGCGTTCTTGGGGACCAGACAGATCTGCCTAATTCTGAAGAAATTCAAATTGATGATACAGGTATCACCAAATCTAATCCGGACAGTGTTAAAAGTTTAGTAGAGCGACAAGTTACTATCTATAAGACCCAGCCATTTGATACAGTTTACACTGTTTCCGAAAAATTTGGTGTTTCAACAAAAACGATTCGCGAAACAAATAGTTTACCAAACAATGCTCTACTAGCAGGTTGGGATCTAATTATTCCACCAGTAGATGGTATTGTAATCCATGTTAGCAACCCAGATCTTTCCCTTGATGACGTTGCTGGTAAGTACCAGGCAAGTCTAGAAAAAATGATTGCATACAACGGACTAGATGGTCCTGATGCAGTGCTGGAAAAAGGTAGCTACCTAATCGTTCCAGGTGGTCAGCTTCCTGAACCACCTAAACCAGCACCGACTAATTCAACTAGAGTTGCTGCAATCACTCCATCTGTACCAAGAGCTGCATTCGTTGGTAGTAACAAGTTTGCTCGTGGGCATTGTACAGCCTACGTTGCGAGTAAGGTAAAAGTCTACTGGCGAGGTAACGCAAATATGTGGGCTAAAAACGCAAGGAGCGCAGGAGCGACAGTTAACAAAACACCAAAAGTTGGATCAATTATCCAAACTAGTGAAAACAGTCGCTATGGACACGTTGGTTACATTGAAAAAGTTGAAGGTACCAAAGTCACTTTCAGCGAACACAATTATGCTGGACTAGGAGTCCGTACAGTTCGAACTCTAGATATGAGTGATCCTAAAGTATTAGCAATCATTCACCCATAAGTAAACTAGCCACCAGTGTAAAACTGGTGGTTTTTGTATTGTCACTTACTCTACCCCGATTTGTGCGGCCGCACAAATCGGGGTAGAGTTGTTAAATGCAAAAATAAAAAGATGGTTTTCCTAGATAAACTTGGGCAACCATCTCAAATTATTTATTTACTACTTTTAAACTAGCTTGAGTAACTAAAATTTATGGCGTTACTCTTCCTTGATTACTGCCTTCAGGAAGGTTAGCAGATGAAAGGTCGGAGGTATCTAATTGAATGCTTTCTGAAGTAAAGCTATCTGTTGCTGTGAAATCTATATCGCGGAACAAACTAATAGCTTGTCCGACCTGAGAAGCTCCTGGTGTAGTGCTTACTGTGAACTCCAGCACCCGCTCTGGCCTTAATCTTCCCGCGTGTGCCACCAGTTGACCAACACTCCAAGTTAACTTTCCAGTAGATACATCAAACTGTACCGAACTACGTTCTAACTGAGTAATACTGTTAGTATCTAGATTGACCCCCACAGGAACATAGCCGATGAGAACACCTTCTCGATAATCATTAGAGCTGTTCTTCAGGGCTAATCGTACTCTGAAACTACTCTGAGTACCAACTTTTGGAGGTAGCGAACCACCGGCATGAGTAACTCCACCAGTTAATTCGGAAGGGCTAGCGATTTTTAGAACCACTTCACCACCGCTCAAAAATTGTGCGTTTTGATTGGATTTTATTCGCGGCCTAATCACAACTGTTAAATCTTTGTTTTCAGATGTAGTTGCAGGATTAGCGATTGTGAATCGAACAGTGACTGTGCCTGACTGCCCTACGTTCAATTGCTCGAGTGTAGGCCGCGACGAAGCATTCCAATTTACAACTTGATCTTGAACAAAACCTGCTTCGGTCTGAATAGAACCATTCACAATACTACTAGAATCAATTTCCGCCAAAAGTTGTAAACCAGTATTCACCACTTGAGTGTTGTTTTGATATCGGATCTCAATAGCAACTTGACTTCCTGGTCGAACGATTCCCCCTGCAACTCCACCAGAAGTCACCCTAGCATCCACGGACAGCGGCTGAGTTGCAATTTCAATATCATAAGTTACACTGGATTGGGTGAAGTAATTTCCTGAGTCGTCTGGTACCAAAAATTCAACTATAAAACTTTGACTTTGCCCCACCCTCGCTGAGCCCATAGTTCCTTGGAAACTAATCTGCCCCGATTGATTTGGAGTTAAACTACTTAGATTCCAAATATTATTCGCTAATGAAGTAGCTGGGCTGCTGTTAGAAAACTCAAATCCTTCTGGATATTTGACCTGAATACGTCCATTATCAATAGGGCGTGTTGAGGTGTTTCTATAAGAAATGTTATAAGTCAATGATTCACCACTATTAACTTGCTGCTTACCACTAATATCTAAAATAACATTTGCGGCAATCAACCTAGTCGTGTGATTAGTTTCAGCAGTAAACGTAGAACTAAAATTGTCGAATTTATATCGAAGTCTAGCAACTAATCGCTTATTATCATTGACATTTCCTTGAGCAAGTGTTTTTACTAAAAGTATTGCATTTTGACCTGGAGCTAAATCTGGAACGCTAAAACTTGTTCCAGAAATATTTTCTGCCTTAGGAGAGCTAGAAACATAAGACATTCCGTCATCATATACCAATTCCAAATTCATTCCAGTGAGTGAAGCTGAGTCTTCATTCAAAACTTGAATTCTGTAAATCACCTCCCCTCCTGCTTGAGTGGTTTGAGGAGCTTCAATACTAAGTTGTACTTTCGCCTCTTGAGTTCTCGGCTCGGATCGTGGCCAGAATGCAAACGCCGCCAAAGCGCCGATAATGAACAATCCTGCAACAATGGCAATTACATACCATTTATTGTTTGATAAAAAGTTCATAATTCCGCCTGATTCTGGAGGTTGTTCTGGTACTAAAACGTTTTCGGGAGGAATGCTTTGCGGTTCTAATGGTCCATTTTTATCCGGACCTTTAACTTCTTGAGGTTTAAAATCTTCCATAATAACTTAATTATATCACGGCTTTTGGCTAAAAAAGTATTGTGCACCATGGAGTGGTCTTTCTAGTTGGTAGCTAATAAAATTATTCAAAAAGAAAAGAATTTGTTTTTGCAAGCCTAGTTCAATTGCTTCATTAAAAGAATCGCCAGATAGTAGATGAATGTATAATTTATGGAGCTCCGGAGATATTTTTACATCATCAGTACTAATTGAATTTTTGGAAAATCTTCCTTCCTGTTTACTAAAATAGATTTCGGATTCAAGTTCTGAATTTTTATCTAGTTCCATTGGCGCGAATCCCAGTGCAGACAAACCTTGAGCAAAAAATCTTGCCAGTATCAACCCGGATAATTCGGAATGTTTTGCCAGTTCTATGAGTGAAGATCTATAGATCTCAAATAATTGTTCGTTTGGCTGTCCATCAGGAAGTGATCGATTGACAAATTCCTGCATGGCAACAAGCGTGGCCATGCTATCCTCAAAATCCAAAACTGAAGAATAAGCATTCATAACCTGCGCGCCAATCAACTTTGGTAAACTATTATTTCCTGCCAAATTAATTTCGATTTCTGCAGCAGGTTGAATTCTCCCTGCTAATCTACTTGTGAGTTTTTTTGCCGATTTCACAACTGCGCGAATTTTTCCTTCCGACAATGAAAAAAAAGTGAGGAGCAAATCTGCCTCACCTAAGTCTTGTGACTTGATTACGAAACCTGTTAATTTATATTCTCGAGACATTGATTATTCTTCCTGAGTTGGTAAATACTGTGGGCTCATTTTACCACGAAACACATTCGGGTCAGCAACATAAATTATTCCCCCGATAAAACCTACCAAAAATAATACAACAGCTGTGGTTATCCAAATATTTGCCCTAGCTTTTGCAACATAAGCAAAAGTCGAAGAGAAATGGGATTGTGTGTATGCAACTTGAGAATCAATCATCCGTGCACGAGGCACAGTTTCCTGCTGGGGAATATATGAAGAGCGAACCATTCCAGGAGAAAAGAATTTAATTAAATCACTACGAGCAATTACGCCTAGTAATTTATTTGTGCTGTCGGTGACAGGCACTGGGTTCACGCGTTGCTCTGCGAACATGCGGGCAATTTCTTCAATCGAAGTATCAGGTCGGGCAAAAGGAATGGTTTGGTTCATAATATCTTTTGCTTTTGCATTCACCACTTGCTCAACCACATGAGGAAGTTGCTTGTTCGAACCTCTCACATAATCTAGATTCGAAAGCATATGAATATATGTAGGTAAATACAAGTTTGAATCGGCGGTAATGAAATCTCGTTCCGAAATAGTACCCAAAACACGACCTTCATCATTTACAACAGGGACGCCAGTGAAATGATACTTATGAAGAAGATCCGCTACCTCACTTACGAGTGTTTCGGGAGTAACAGTGATTACCTTTTTTGTCATTAAATCTCTAGCTAGCATGTTTACCCTGTTAAATAAGATTTGAGCCTACGTTTGATAAATACTTTACTATGAAAAGTTTTTAAATACTTTTCTCGGTGAGTTGCATCTTGTTGGTTCAAACAGGCTTCATAATAAATTAGCTTCAAAGGCCTGCGATGCTTAGTAGAAACTACTTTACCTAACCTATGTTGCTCAAATCTTAATTTCAAATTTCTAGTATAACCAGTATACCATTTTTTATCCTTCTCTGAACACAGTACATAAACATAGTGCATGTTTAAATTTGAAATTATTTAACAGGGTTAATTATATCAAACAAGCTGTGATTAATATGAAAAAACCTCCGTCATACTATTATGTAGACGGAGGTTTAAGATTTACTCACAGAGCCAACTACAGGGCTGGCTATCGGCTGAAGCTGATAAAGCCGGATTAAACTTTTCGGTATCAATAAGGAAGTTTTGAATTACCTGTCTGGCTTGAGCTTCATTTTGAGCTTGGCTAATGGCTGATGAAAATGCTTCAATTTGACTATTAGTTTTGCGTTCTAAATAAGTAGTCCAGCCAAGCAAGGCAGCACTAACGATTAGAACAAGTACTAAAGCGTATTTTAATCCTGAGATTGCATCCATAGAATTATTATACCACGATTACACCAAAACTAAGCCGAGCCAAACCACAGAGCCATTAATCGTTGCCTGGGTCTCGTAATCAGCTTCAATCTCTAAGCTAGTTTTAATTTGATTGATAAAAGTCTTTTTTCGATCAACTAATGATGTAAGAATCTCGGCAAGGTTGTCGTCCTTAGTTGTGAAATACAAATCAACAATTTGTCCGACTTTTAGACCACTCTTCTTTCGCAAATCTTGAACGGCGCGTTCGATATCACGAGCCAAACCTTCATCTTTTAATTCTTGTGATAACTCTGTATTTAGTGCAACTATAAAACCATTATCCGCTTTCGAGACCCAGTTGGTGCGAGAGATTACTTCGGTGTTTGTCACTTTCTTCACATTCATTTCTTCGGCAATGATTTGCTCGAGTGATTCGTCTAGATTCAATTCTTCGTTAGCAATTTGGTACTGTAATTCTGCGAGTGGTTGGCGAACTTTTAAGTTGTGTTCTTTACGAAGACTTAGACCGATTTCAACTATTGAACGTAAAGCCGACATTTCATCCAAACTACTTTGACGATACTCACGAACTTCACTCCAAGAAGCTAAGTGCACTGATTCTTCACCGGTAAGTTCTTTGTAAATCTTTTCACTGAGATACGGCATAAATGGCGCAAGCATCTTGCTGATTTCAACAAGACTGAAACCTAATACTTGAAGCGCGGTGCGAGCGTCTTCCCCACCGGATTTAATTCTATCGCGGCTGCGACGAACAAACCAAGTTGAAAGTTCGGTAACTAATTCAGAAATAGCACGTCCTGCCTTCACTGTGTTAAAACCATCTAATTGTTTTGTAACTTCAGCATGTGTTGCAAACAATCTAGACAGCATCCAAACATCTAGGCTGTGAGTTACGTGAGGCGCTTCGGTGCCAATTGTGTCGTGGCTATACATTCTATAAAACTGGAATGTGTTCCAAAGAATTAAACTTAACTTTCGGTTTACTTCAGAAACGCCAGCTTCAGAGAAATTCAAGTCTTCACCGGTTACAATCGAACTCGTCAAAAGATAAAAACGAAGTGGATCTGCGCCGTATTGATCAATAACAAGATTTGGGTCAGGGAAATTATTTTTTGATTTCGACATCTTTGTACCGTCTTCTGCTAAAACTGTTCCGGTTGTAATCACATTTTTAAACGGAGCTTTGTCGAAAATGATCGTGCTCATTACATGCGACACGTAGAACCAAGCCCGGGTCTGCGGAATATATTCAGATACAAAATCTGCTGGTAAGCGCTGTTCTAACAAATCTTGGTTTTCAAACGGGGCATGGAGTTCTGCAAACGGCATGCTCGCAGATTCAACCCAGCAATCAATTACTTCAGGAACGCGAGCCATTACACCGCTACATTTTTCACAAGGCAGTTTGATTCTATCAATGAATGGTTTATGCAAATCAATTGACCCCTCCCTATCCCTCCCCTCCTGAGGGGAGGGTAGGGAGGGGTTCGGATCGTAGTTTGGATAAACTTCATCGAAATTTGAAGCTCTGGTTTTTAGTTCATCAATTGAGCCTATACAAACTTTGTTATCGCAATCTTCGCTCTCACACAACCAAAATGGCAAAGGCGTTGCCCAATAACGGTTACGTGAAATGTTCCAATCAGGCGCATTTTCAATTCCTTGCGCGAAGCGACCGTGTTTAAGATGTTCAGGATACCAATTGATTCCTTCGTTAAGTTCGAGCATTCGCGCTTTCACTTTTTGAATATTGATAAACCAAGCTGGTAACGCTGAGTAGTACAACGCTGTACCACAACGCCAACAGTGAGGATAACTGTGAGTGTAGTTAAGAGTTTTATAAACCAAATTTTTGCTAGTCAATTCATCGAGAACAATTTTATCAGCATCTTTAAAGAACACGCCGCGCAAGCTCTCAGGCGCAGATGGTAGATACTCACCCTTCGCATCCAACATATGTTGACGAGGTAAATTGCGTGCCTTGGCAGCCGCGAAATCTTCTTCCCCATACATCGCAGCATTATGAACTATCCCTGTTCCATCAGTAGTTGTGACATAATCCTCTATATATATCTTGTGAGCAGTACCAGATTCATCGGAAATTACGCCAGGATACAATGGTTCGTAAGCTAAGCCCTCCAAAGAACGTGCACTGATTTCTGTCTTAACTTCGTATTGCCCTTCTAAAATTTCCAATCTGTCCTTAGCTAAAATATAGTTATCGCCGTTTTGCTCAACAATAACGTAAGTGATTTCTGGGCCAATGTTTAGCGCAGTATTACCAGGTAATGTCCACGGTGTTGTGGTCCACGCCAAAGCATAAGTTTTATCGTCGGTCATGAAATCCAAAATTCGCTGACCACTATTTAACTTGAACTTGACGAAAACAGAAGCTTCTGTGACATCTTTATAACTGTTGTCCATCGCCACTTCAAAATTCGACAATGGCGTTTCACAGCGACTGCAGTAAAGCAAAACTTTATGGTCAGGGTAAATTAAATCTTTATCCCACACTTGCTTTACACCCCACCAGACACTTTCCATGTAGGTGGTGTCCATAGTTTTATAGGAGTCCTTGAAGTTAACCCAGCGTGCTAATCGCTCAATGGTACGACCCCATTCGTCTACATAGGTAAGGACGTTTTCACGACAAGCTGCGTTGAACTTTTCGACACCGACTTCTTCAATTTGCTTCTTTCCAGAAATACCAAGCTTGGCTTCAACAATATTTTCAATAGGCAACCCATGACAATCCCATCCCCAAACACGACGCACAGAATTGCCCTTCATGGTTTGATAACGACCGAATGCATCCTTAACGGCCGAAATTAAAATGTGTCCGTAGTGAGGAACTCCTGTTGCAAACGGTGGTCCATCATAAAAAACAAAAGGTTTAGCATCTTTAGTTTGCTCTAAGCTCTTCTCAAAAATATTTTGCTCGGCCCAAAACTTTAAAACTTCTAGTTCTTGTTCGTTAAAATTTGGAGTATTTGATTGTGGTTTGTTAGTTTGTTCTGTCATAATTTTCCGTTGTCATTCCCACACGAGCTTGCTCGGGCAGAGCCCGAGCATCGCGAGCTCGAAGGTGGGAATCCATTAGTTTAAAGGGTATGGATCCCGGCTAGCCCTCGTCCTCGCGGAGTTTATCCCCGCGAAAGCGGGGACCACTTGTAGCTGCCGGGATGACATCATAAACAAATTCTGGTTTATGATGTCACATTTCCTCTGGTGCTGGGATGCCTAAAAGATTAAGACCATTTTTTAATACTTGTGCGGTTCCGATAATAATTTTAATTCGAATATTTTGTTTCGCGCTATCTGTTTCTTTTAGAATCGGCACGGCTTCATAGAACGAATTGAATATCTGAGAAAGTTCGAAAAGATAGTTGCTAATAATATTCGGTGAAAAGTTTTCTGCTGTTTGAGTAATTATTTCCGGGAACTTTTGCAACTTACGAAGTAGTAGTTGCTCTATGTCTTCGAGTGCAATGTTCTGATCAATTTGTTCGACTGCGATACCTTGGGTTTTTCGTAAAATTCCATTGATTCGAGCATGGGTGTATTGCAAGTAAGGACCGGTGTTCCCCTCAAACGAAAGCGCTTTGTCCCAAGTGAACACGATATCGCTTTTGTAATTATGGGAAAGATCGAAATACTTTAAGGCCGCTTGCATTACTTGTTTGGAAACAGCTTCTTTATTCTGTAATCCAGGATTCTTTTCATTGATAATCTCTAAAGCTTTCTCTTGCGCTTTTTGAATCAACTCTTTCGCTCCAACCATTGTGCCTTTTCGGGTACTCATCTGACCTTCCGGCAAACTCAACACACCGTAAGCAATGTGAACAGCTTCGGTTGGCGAAGTAATCACTCCTAGTAATTCTAAGATTTTAAAAGTTTGCGCTAATGCGTGAGACTGGCGATTATCGACAACATAAATTTGTTTTTCAAAGCCTTGTTGTTTTCGGAAAATATAAGTTGCTAAATCACGAAGCAAATATGTTGTTCCACCATCGCTTTTTACAACCACAGCAACACCTAAACCGTAATCTTCTAAATTCACAATCTGCGCGCCCTGAGATTCAACTAATAAATTCTTAGCCTTTAGTTGTTCAATAACAGCTGGCATTTTATCCATGTAAAAACTTTCCGGCCAATCATTATCGGCTTTGCGCACACCTAAATCATCATAGATGATCCCAAATTCTTGCCAGCTCCATTCTTTAAACTGTTTCCAAAGTTCTTCGTTTTCGGAATCACCCTGTTCTAGTTTCACAAACTCTGCCTTACCTTGTTCGCGTAATTCTGGGTCGGCTTCCATTTCTGTATTGATACGAACATAAAGTTTATTCAATTCTGTAATTGGATCTTGCTTCACTGTTTCTGCATCGCCCCATTTTTTGTAAGCAAGCATGAGCAAACCAAATTGAGTTCCCCAGTCACCTAAGTGAGTATCGCTCTCGGTTTGATAATTTGAAAAGCCCAAAATTTTGAATAAGCTATCACCAATAATAGCAGTGCGCAAATGACCAAGATGAAGAGGCTTAGCGATGTTCGGCTGAAAATATTCAACCAAAACTTTTTGACCTTGTCCTAAATCCACTTTGCCGTAATTTTCTTTGGCTTCAATTATCTCCGACAAAGTATTTAACAAAACTCTTGGTGAAATTGTGAAATTAATAAATCCGTTCTGAGCTTCGATATTCGAAAAAGTATAACCACCATCAAGTTCGACTAATTTTTCTGCTAATTGTTTTGCAAAATCAACTGGGTTTTCTGCCGGAACAACATTGAACTTCTTAAACAGCATCATCGCGACATTGGTTGCGTAGTCACCAAAGCCGCTCTTTGGATAGCTGATATCGAAATTGCCCGAACCTAAAACCTCCTCCGCTTCGGAAGGAGAAATTTGCCTTACAGCATCGCTAATTAAGCCGGAAATATAAGCTTTCACCCTGTTAAATATTTAATGAGTAAAAATAGACTGGTAAGCCAATCTAATTGTTCCCTGTTGTTCAAGAAATTAGCATATTTAACAGGGTTCATGGGTTTAATTATAACACAAAATCGAAAGCAGTAATCTTGACAATTCCACTGTTTTACTTTATAGTAAGTCAACAAAACGGAGGCATTTAATTATGAAGAATACGCCAGAGAACTTCCAAATTGGAACAAAAGTAACTTGGCGCTCCAAAAATCGGAGCAGTTGGATAGACCTCATGGAAAAAAAGTTCGGACCTGGACCATTTGAGGTTGTCCATGCTGAAATGGGTCTTTATGAAAACCCTAAGGTCATGCTTGGCAATCGTCAAACTGATAAACCACTGTTCATTCTCGACGGAGATGATTTATTCGACAAATCCTGGCTCGAAGAATGGAAAGAATAACTTAGCCTGAGTACTCCCCACTCCGGCTTTTTTTATTAGTCTATTACAGGTAAAATATAAGGGACAACAATATGAAATCTTTAGCTTTCAACAAACGAGCGAAATTTGATTACGACATCACAGACACCTTTGATGCTGGTTTGGTATTGGAAGGTCGCGAAGTTAAATCAGCCAAAACTGGCAACGTCTCGCTAGCGGGTAGCTACGTCAAAATCTCCGCCCGAGGAGCAACCCTTGTAAACGCGCACATCGGACCTTACAAGTATGCGCCAACTGAAGACTACAACCCAACCAAAGACCGACAAGTCTTGTTAAACAAAAAAGAGTTGAACCAACTGCTCGGCAAAGAAAAAGGAACTATCATTGTGCCAATGGAAATTTTCATTGGTCCAAAAAATTTAGTGAAACTAAAAATCGGTGTTGGCCGTGGTCGCAAGAAACAAGACAAGCGCGAATACATCAAAACCAGAGACGACAAACGCGAAACTACAAAACACACAGACAAATAATTACATCAAAATTGAGTTTTTCTTAAACAGGGTTTGAACGTCCTGTTTTATAATATAAATATTCACCCTGTTAAATACATTTTAACTTTCAGATTCAACAGGTTGAATAGTTGTTCATAAATCTGAGCATCTAAATCAATATTAATAATTTAACAGGGTGAAAATCAACAGAGACTTAATCTACGTCACTATAATAGCAGGGCTTATCGCCGTGAGCGCGCAGTTCTATTATTCTTTTCATGTTGAACCGGCGTGGCAAGAACGTGCAGCACGCCAAGTGGAAGTGTATTACAACAAAGAAGTGGCTAGCAACGAGTTATTAATCAACGAAATAAACGAAGCCGAACGGTTTGTGTATTTCGCGATTTATACTTTCACCAGACAAGACATCAAAGACGCTCTCATTGGTGCTAAATATAGAGGTGTTGAAGTGCGCAGGGTCATGGATAAGAAACAATCAACCACCTTAGATATCCAAGAATCAATTGTAAAAGATTTACAACAAGCAGGAATCCCAATCGCCTTCAACGATCATAGTTCGATTATGCATTTGAAAACTTTGGTCACCGAAAAATCTTATTTCACTGGTTCTTTCAACTGGACAGCAAGCGGTACAGACCGCAACGATGAAATCATCGAGATTGGTCGCGACGAGGAACTCCGATTAAAACACCAAAACGTGATTGAAACACTCCTTTATAAATACTCGTTATAATCCAGAGAGTTAAATGTGATATAATTAACACATGGAAATGATATCATTAGTCGATTTATTTTTTATTATCACAGGCATCGCAATTATTTTTGTCACTGCGTTTTTAGTTATCGCACTCATCTATTTTATAATGTTCCTGCGAGCATTAAAGATGGTTGCCGATCAAGCTACACGTGGGGTAAAATTAGTTACCGAAGACCTTAGTGAGTTTAGTAAAAATATAAAGTCAGAGGGTTTCAAAATCGGTTCGTTCATTAAGTTTGTGCTAGGGATGAAACCGAAGCAAACAAGAAAGAAAAAATAATATGAAAAAATCATCAAAAAAAGCTGTAGCAGTTGGCGCGGGCGTTGCCGCCATCGCAGCCGCTGCAACCGCAGCATATTTCCTAACTGGAAAGAATGCAAAGAATCGTACCAAAATTGCTAAGTGGGCTAGGGATATGCAATCAGACGTTGCTAAAGAAGTTGGTAAAGCAAGTAAGTTAACCAAAGCTCATTACAACAAAGTTGTTGACCAAGTAGCAAAGAACTACAAAGGCATCAAAGATGTAAGTAGTAAAGATTTAACTTCCCTAGCTGGTGAACTGAAACAACATTGGGATGTAATCAACAAAGAAATTTCTGCTGCAAGTAGCAGTGTCCGCAAGGTTGTTCCAAAAACTGTTAAATCAGTTGCTAAGAAAGTTAAAGTGAATGGCTCAAAGGCAAAGAAGGCTGCAAAGAAAGCAGCTAAGAAAGTTGTTAAAAAAACAGTCAAGCGCCGCTAAGGTAGTGCAAAAGATTTAAAAAAATCCCTAGAAAATTAATTCGAGGGATTTTTACCATGTTAAACTTTCAAAGTTTTCAGCACTGATGGGTCATCCAAAATCTTTGTCACGATTGGTGCAAGTTGTGGCTCAAGCACCTTCAGTATATTCGAATGAGTTGGATGGACTTGAATGCTTCCAATCTCCAGCAAATCATCTTGAGTAAATCCCTTAAATAACTGGTAGGAGATTCCATACTCAGGAGAATCTACCACAACTAAATCTCCTACCATCAATTGATGCTGAGAAGCATCATAAGGAATAAAAAATCCGGCTACGAAAAGCATTGCCGAAATCTGGTCTTGCATATTCAATCTGGGCATAATTTCCTCCTTTTGGATACTAATCTTAGCCGATATCTTGACAAAAGTCAATATATACAGTACAATTATGCTACCCTTTTCTGGGTAACCTGGGATGTTCGTCCAAATTTTCTTAGCCAAAAGGTTATATTTATGAACCAATTGGTTTGTGAATATCATAGGAATATTTAGTCGGGGATGCCGGATTTTGACAGGACTTTAAAATCGTTTTATATACAAGACGAGCCAGCTTGCAAGCTCGTAAATCTTACAAGCAATCATACGTGAAAACGCATGGAACAAGGTCGTTGCTGCTTTCAATAGCAAGCAACTTGCACCTGCGTTCGCCTAACCTTTAGGCAACGCCCAGCCCTACTGTCCGCTCTGACCGTAGATCAGCTGGTTTATTTGGAGCTATAGTTGAATGGTCTGATATACATCATTCAACCGAAATTAAGTATATCGCCCGACTGCTTAGTTGTCCGTTGTGAGGCTGTCGGTATTTTAACGGACTAATCTTGTGACCAATGATTCGATTGCTTAGTTTTGGACGCGGGTTTAACTCCCGCCATCTCCACCAGAAAAACACCTCTATGGTGTTTTTTAATTTGCATAGATATTTCAGCACTTAGCACTAACCGCTTAGGCGGGCTATAATATAGGCATGAATCAGAAAGTTTCAAAATCCGATTTTGATGTAATTGTCGTAGGTGGCGGTCCGGCAGGAATGATGGCGGCTGGTCGCGCGGCTGAGCTTGGCGCAAAAGTTGCCATAATCGAAAAGAACAATAAGCTTGGCAAAAAATTACTTATCACTGGCGGTGGTCGATGTAACATCACCAACGCGGAATTTGATGTGAAAAAATTAATCGCAAAGTACGGCGTCAAAGGCAAATCCTTGTATAGCGCTTTTGCGCGTTTCGGTGTGGAAGATACACTCGACTTCTTTCACGTTAAGAATCTGCCAACAAAAGTTGAAGCCGAAAAGCGAGCTTTCCCTGTCAGTAATAAAGCCGAAGACGTTTGGAAGGTATTAGTTAAATACTTAAAAGATTCAGGCGTTACAATTATCTCCGACTCCCCTGTTAAGAAAGTCTTGTTCAACAAGGAGACAAATTTAATCACTGGAATCAAAACCTCAAAACAAACTTACACCGCAAAGCATTACGTAATCGCAACAGGCGGAAAGTCTCGCCCAGAAACCGGCTCCACAGGTGAAGGCATGGAATGGATGAAAGAGCTTGGTCATACAGTTGAAGAATCTGATCCGGCTTTAGTTCCTATCAGGCTACATGATGATTGGGTAAAGAAACTTTCTGGAGTGAGTTTTAAAAATGCCAAACTGACAGTTTTTCAAGGCAAAGAAAAACAAGAATCACGCACTGGTAAAATTTTGCTTACCCATTTTGGAATCAGTGGCCCGTTAGTTTTGAACATGAGCAAAGGAATCTCTGAGCTATTTAAATACGCGCCTGTAAATCTAGAACTCGACCTTTACCCCGATATGGATTTGGGAACTTTGGATAAACATTTTCTAGAGCTCCTCGGTAAAGCTTTAAACAAACAAGTGAAAAACAACTTAGGTTCAATCGTGCCTCCTAAAATGATTTCAACCATTTTGCAGTTCACAAGAATCAACCCTGAAATCACTACTAACAATTTAACCAAAACTGACCGCATGAAAATAGTTAGGTTAATAAAAGTACTACCCATGTCTGTGAGCGGATTCTTAGGAGAAGAAAAAGCGGTGGTAACTTCTGGCGGTGTTGTTTTAAATGAAATTGATTTCAAAACTATGCAATCCAAACTCTACAGCAATCTTTACCTCGCCGGCGATATCTTAAACTTCGATAGACCCTCCGGCGGGTATAGTTTGCAAATCTGCTGGACTACCGGCTATCTCGCGGGAGAAAATGCGGCTAAATCAAACTAATAGAATCTATTTATTTCCTCTCCCTCCTAACCCTATTTCCCATTAACACACTGGACAAAATCCATCAGACATGCCATACTTAGGTTATCAAGTTTATCTTTAGGAAAAATCGTCGAGCTCCATCTAGAACAGTTGCGTAAAGCAAGTTCTAAAATCTATAAATTTGCTTTATCAATAAGTTTGCAATCATGAACGGTGTAGTAAAGAAAAAGACCGACAAGGGATTTGGATTCATCTCCCCTGAAGGTTCTGACAAAGACCTGTTCTTCCATAGCAATTCTCTCGTTGGAGTTACCTTTGACGAAATTCAAGAAGGTGACAACGTTACTTTCGAAGAAGAGGATTCCCCTAAAGGAAAGAACGCGACTAACGTCCAACGCGTTTAGTCAAAATTAAACAGCTCAACCGGGCTGTTTTTTTGTTGGCTACGTCATTCCGGATTCTACAAGTTCACCGAAGGTGAACGCGGGAAATCCGGAATCTATAAGTGCCCTAATGGATCCCCGCCTTCGCGGGGATGACATAGGAAATATCTAGCGGCGGGGATGACATATTGGGATTTTTTCGTTGAAACAGATAAGCGCAATTCCATGTTATATTTATAGTATGAAAAATATATTTATCTTAGTTTTTACCACTACTCTGCTAATGATTGGTTGTAATCCAAATACGGATTCTGCTCCGAGCACATCTTCAACCACCAAAGAGCAGGAAACTTCCACTGAAGAAGTCTACCCAGTTTCACTGCAAGCGTTCTCGCAAAAACAATTTGACGGCCGAGATTTAGTTCTTGGAGATGTTCAGTCCCAGTCAGCTAACTACACTCGCTATTTCATCACATACAAAAGTGGTGAACTCACAATTTCTGGAATCATGAATGTGCCTAGGGGCGACGGTCCATTCCCTGTTGTAATAATGAACCACGGCTACATTGATCCTGCGATTTACACAAACGGTCGCGGGCTTCGCCGCGAACAAGATTACTTTGCCAATCGCGGTTACATTGTGATTCACCCTGATTACCGCAATCACGCGCAATCAGACAATGATCCCAACGTTGAGCAGAACATTCGCCTAGGTTACGCTGAAGATGTTATCAATTCTATTTATGCACTAAAAGCCGCCAACCTCCCCTACGCTGACACCAATCGGATTGCGATGATTGGTCACTCAATGGGTGGTGGAATAGCGCAAACAATTATGGTCACGCAGCCTGATTTAGTACAAGCGTACATGCTCTATGCCGCGGTCTCCACGGATGTTCGCGAGAGTTATTATAGATGGACAAAGAGCCGACCCGAGGCAGTTGCCCAAATCGCCGCTACTCACGGCAGTCCAGAATCGAATCCCGAATTTTGGGATAATATGTCACCAATAAATTTTTTGGATAAAGTTACAGCTCCAATTATGATTAATCATGGAACAAATGACGCCGATGTGCCGATTGAGTGGAGCCAAGATACCTACAACGCACTCCTCGCCGCAAATAAAGAAGTTGTATTTCATCAATACCCCGGTGAAGGTCACGAGTTCGGACCTGATTGGGGCACAGTAATGCAAAGAACAATTGATTTTTTTAATGCAAATTTAAATTAATACATTCAAGATCGCCTACTCGCCAAGAGAAACATCAAAAAAGATACCCAACGTGGAAGCGTTGGGTTATTTCTATCTTGCGCCGGCCGCCATTACAAGTGCCGGTTTTTCAAAAGATGGTTTAGGGGAAGTGTCGTCATCACCATCATCGAGATTATTATCTGGAAAGATTGGTGTTATTTCTAAATACCAGTCGGAGTTGCCCCGAAAATGTAACACCAAACTCTTTCCCCTCTTTTCACCCACTGCTTCTAAAATGTTATCAAGATAGTCTTGTTCATCTGAAGTGAGTAGGTTTAACTTCAGTTGAAGCGGGTCATCAAAAACAATTTCGATGGGGTAGTTCCAAAACGATTGGTTATTCCCAGCCCTAAGAAAAAATCTTTCTAGATGTGCTGTAATGTCTCGAAATACTGAAGCAGCATTCCCCATAGCTTCAAACTCTTGAGCAATAGTCATATTTACCTCCTGTGTGATAAGAAAATATTACCGCTGAGCTAAAAAAAAGTCAAAACTAAAAGAAAGCGATGATAGCGCCAATTGCGGCCACAGTCATTAACACAATCACCGAATAACCAACCGATTTCGCAAACTTGCCACTAACCCATTTGCCCATCAAATCTTTATCGCTACTAAGCTTAACAATGAAGTACAAAATAATTGGTGCTGTAATTCCATTTAAAACAGCTGAATAAATTAATGCCTTAATGGGATTTATTCCGAGGAAGTTGATACCCAGACCGAGGAACATTCCGATAATTATCACGCCGTAGAAAGCACGCGCGTGACTAAGTCCTTTATTTAAACCAGAAGACCATTTGAAAGTTTCGGCTAACGCATACGCTGCACTACCTGCCAAAACCGGAATCGCCAGTAAACCAGTTCCAATAATTCCCAGGGCGAATAAAATATATGCTTGATCACCCGCTAATGGTTGCAATGCTAACGCAGCCTGCTCGGCAGTTTCAATTTCAATTCCAGCTGGGAATAAAACCGCTCCACATGTCACGATGATAAAAAACATCACTAAATTTGAAATGAACATTCCTGCGATTACATCAAAACGCATTCGCCTAACTTCTCGTTTGGTTACAAGTTGATGTCTGAGTTTTGGATTAATTCGGCCTTCTTCTCTTCTGGACTCAACTTCTTGGGCAGTCTGCCAAAAAAACAGATACGGTGAAATCGTTGTACCAAGAATCGCACAAATCATAATAATCGTTCCCTTAGACCAAGTAATATTTGGCCAAATCGTATTCTGCCAAATCTCTCGCCACGGTAAATTATCTAAAGTCAGCGCGGTGATGATATACAAAAACAAAACTAAAGTAAGATACTTTAAAAACCGAGCGTACTGAGAATACGTAATAAAAATTTGCAGACCCAAACTGACCACGGTGAATATTCCTAAGAAAGTATAAAAATTAAAAGCTGGAAACAGCATTTGGCCAGCCGCGGCCATCGCACCTAAATCAGCTCCGATATTAATCACATTTGTGAAAAATAATATTGCAGTAAGCGCATACAAAACTTTTACTGAGTATCGTTCACGAATATTACTCGCCAAACCACGGCCGGTTGCCAAGCCAATGCGAGCGCACATCTCTTGAACAACCGACATCAACGGAAAAGTTAAGGGCGCCATCCAAAGCAAAGTAAAACCGTACAAAGCTCCGGCCTGAGAATAAGTGGCAATACCAGAAGGATCGTCATCCGATGCTCCAGTGGTTAATCCTGGGCCCAGAGCATACCAATAATCCTCTGCTTCACGCCAAGGTTTATTAATACTCCGAAGTGCGTGCTGACTTTCCAAAACAGCTGTCTCCAAAGCTTTCGCAGGGGCTTCTGCAACTTGAGTCACTATGTCTTTTGGTTTCATTTTGTTTCTTTAGAATTTCTTTACTATATTATCTCACATTTTGACCTTCTTTGACAAAATCTTAAAGAAAAGCTATAATTTAGCTCAGTTACAGGTAAATTTATTAGAAAAGACTTTGCAAAAAACCCGAATCAATCGGCAAATAACTGCACCAGAAGTTCGACTACTCAATGATGTAGGTGAACAATTGGGCATTTTGCCAATCAAAGAAGCTATTGCTTTAGCTGAAGAGCATGGACTAGACCTCGTAGAAGTATCTCCGCAGGCTAAGCCTCCTGTTGTCAAAATCATTAGTTTCGACAAGTTCAGGTATCAGCAAAAGAAAATGGAACAGCAACAAAAGAAGCGCGTAAAGAAAGTTGAAGTCAAAACGATTCGCTTAAGTGCTAAAATTGCTGCCCACGATATTGCTACAAAAGCAAAGCGCGCCGACGAATTCCTATTGGACGGCGATTGGGTTAAACTGGAACTAAGAATGCGTGGTCGCGAACAAGCGTTCCTCGATGTTGCTCATCAGCAACTGGAATCTTTCAAAGCAGCTTTAACCGCCCCCTATCGGATTGAAGTACCGCCGAAGAAAGCTGGAAACACAATCGGCATGACCATCGCCCCTACTAAGTGATAATTTGCGCAGCAAATTGTCATCCCGGGCTCGACCCGGGATCCATCTTTCATTAAACCAAATCCTAATTCTATTGGGATGACAACAATACTATGCCCAAATTAAAAACTCATCAAGGAACCGCCAAGCGCTTCCGCAAGACCAAAACTGGTAAGATCATGCATCGCACAAGCGGACAAGATCATTTCAACACAAGAGAAACCGGTAAAGTCGTTAAAAATAAGCGCCGTGATTCTAAACTTAGCCCTGCTAACAACCGTATCAAAGCTCTTATTGTTCACAAGTAAAATTTGCAAAGCAAATTTTATCCAGAGCTTATCGAGGGATCTCTAAACCCATGACTTTAACCTAGATCCTTCGTCCGCCTTTGGCGGACTCAGGATGACAACTAATCTAACTATCTATATATGACAAGAATCAAACGAGGCGTTTCCGGAAATAAGCGCCGTAAAAATGTATTAAAGCGAACGAAAGGTTTTGATAACCGCCGTTCTACCAACCTTCGCCAAGCTAAAGAAGCTTTACTCAAAGCTGAAACTTACGCTTACCGCGATCGACGCAACAAAAAGCGTGATCAACGAGCACTTTGGCTAGTGCGCTTGGGAGCAGCTCTTCGCGAAAACGGCACCACTTGGAGCAAATTCGCAGCTGTCCTAAAAACTGAGGGCATTACTGTTAATCGAAAAATGTTGTCCGAGATGGCTATCAAAGCCCCAACCGGTTTCGATAAAATGGTAAAAGATCTTTCCAAATAATTTAAACCCGCATCATGCGGGTTTAAAATTTATCAAAAAAACTCCCTCGAAGTGAGGGAGTTTTGATTTAACTTAGGATTATTGATTCTGTTGTAGCTGTTGTCCAGCTGGTGCTTGTTGCTGACCCGCTGGTGCTTGTTGCTGACCCGCTGGTGCCTGCTGTTGTCCAGCTGGTGCTTGTTGCTGTTGAGTTCCAGCATTTGGATTAGCTTGATAGTCACGAATAGCTTGTACTACACGACCATCTTCTTTAAGATCTTCGTAAAACAAAATGTGTTCACGATTAATTTTCATTTCATCAACTGGACCGTGCAATTCTTGCCCTAATTTAACCAAAGAAAGTTGTGGTTGCTGTTGTTGTGAAACCTGGTCTTCTTGCTGTGATCCTTGCAAAGGAGGTTGTGTTACCTGAAGATAATAAATATCTACTAAAGTAGAATAGCTTGCGGTCACATCCGAAAGTTTACCAAAATATACCTGACCATTTGAAAGGAAAACTGCTTGATATCCTGATAACTTTTCTTCTACTTGCTGTGCTGTGTCACCACTCTGACCAGTAAATAATTTGTCTCGGAACAATACTGCACCAACAACTAATAATAGAACTACAACTGCTAGGATGATCCATGGCATGTTGTTGCGTCCACCTTGTGGAGCTCGTGATGACATGTTCATACCCATACCTTCGACGCGTTCTGGAGGACGGCCAACTCGAATTTCTTCTGACATAAGATTATTTTTATTAATTAATTAAACATTGAGTGACTGATTTTCAGTCTAGCACAATAGTACTATAGAGGCCTGACTATTGTCCATGCTTTGCTTAATTATATCTGGGCTGAGTGCTGAATGGTTTTCTTGCCTTGAGTGGCTAAATTGGTATTGAATTAATTCATTTACTAGACCGCTCTGGTAAGCCAAATGCTTGATAGAATAGCTTGGGCTAATTTCTGAGTGCTTAGCAAACTTTACTGCCGCAGGATTAGCTACACTAACCGTTACATCTGGATTTGGATCATCGATTACTATAAGTTCCGGTGTTTCAAGTTGAACGATTTGTAAATCAAAATTACACGGCTTCCAGAGTAACAAATCTAGTCTGTGAGAAAATGAATCGGAAAAAATACAACTATTAGGAGAGCTTGATACTACAATATCAGATGTTGATTCTACTGTTGCAACAGCCAATTCTGTTCGATTAGTAGTTGGTGTATGTTTAGTTGTATCTACGAAAACATCTTCGACTGTTCCATTTTGAACTCCTATTGTTCCAAAAACAATCGCGAAGACAAAAATAATTTTTAATAACTTGTTCATTATGGCTGGATTTCTGAATTTAAAATAATCTGCTGTTCAACTGGTAAGTTTGAGTCTTGCTCACCCGCTACTTGACCTACACTATTATTAACCGGATAAACCAAAGTATTGGTTTGAGGACCGGTACCTGGTAGATTACTCAATAACAACCAACCGGTTGCAATAACCACGATGGCCAATGCTACTGCAGGTGCATACCATACAGTAATTACAGATTGAACTGGCTCTTCTCTGTCATCTGATAAAGTGAGAATCATTTTTTCTTGCTCGAGCTTTGGAGCGACATCAATGCTTGCTGCATAAGCTGTTGCCAAATCTTTTTTATGCTTTAGAATTTCTTCGTGACGAGCAACAATTTGCTTTACCTCAGAAAGTTCGTTAGAGACGCCTTGCATAAAATCTGATAACTGAAGGACTTCGCCCCGCAATGCATCAAGTTTCATTTTTGTAATTAAGGTCTGAATGGTATGATGCTGTCTTGATGCAACATCTGCCCTGAGTTTGATTGGAATTCCGGAGACTTCACTGATTACATAATTATCAGCAATAACTGGTGTTGGCGAGATAGCGTTCATGGAAACTGAGTTTGTAGTTGGCTCAACTTGCCTAGCGTCAGCTTGTTTGATTAACACCTCAGCTAATTCAGCATGGGTTGCTGGACGAACAGCGTCCATTGAAGGCATAGCAATGCTTTCATCTGAAACTTGTGGTTCAGAAAAATCGAACAGACCTTTGTCTTCTTCGCTATCCATAAAATCAGAAGTTTGACCACGCTCTTCTTCAATAGCATCGGTGAAATTTAAAAGGTTTTGTAACTCACTTTGTGTGGTATACCAATTCCTTCCAATTTTCGCAGCTTTAATCTTACCAAGACGGCAAAGCTGACCAAGATAATCTTGATGATAACCACTTAATTCCGCCGCTTGAGACAGCGAAATTCGATGTGGGAATTGATTGTCTAAAGTTTGTGTATTCAATCGTTTATCTTTATTTCTACCAGCGAATTCTGCGGTTTTTGCAAAAGTTCATTGAAATTATTATAACACATTTTACTGTCAAGGCCTACGACAAAATACAACATTTTTTTACATAACTTAACAAGACTGTTTCGGAACCATATAAACTTTTTATACTTGACGAGACAGAGAGTTAAAATGTATGATGAATTTACGTTCTTAAATTTGTACTTATGCCTCGACCATTAGCAAAATTTTCACAAGACATTCTTCTTCTTTTAAATAATAAAGGGCCTCAGATGCTCCATCAACTTTACGAAGCGTTTGAAGACCGCGCTAATAAGAAGAAAATTTACGATACGATGTTTCGACTCACCACCCAAGGTGTAGTCAAATTAAAAAACGACCGCTATGAAATCAGTTCTGATGCCAATATCTTAATGCACACTTTAGCAAAAGAACGGGATGGAATTTGGAAATTAGTGATCTTCGATATCCCCGAGAAGCAACGTCAAGTTAGAAATGTAATTCGTGCTAAATTAGTTTCTTTAGGATTCATGAAATGGCAAAATAGTATTTGGATATCTCCATACACAATGGCACCAGAAATCGAAGAAGAATTAAATGAACTAGCTAAACATTATTTTATAAGACTAATCAAAACTACAGATATCAATGTTACAGAAGATTTAGAAAAAATGTTTAAAGAATAAAAATAGCGATGGGCTAAACCTCATCGCTTTAATTTTTCAAAATTTCTCACACGCCCCTACCCCGATTTGTGCGGCCGCACAAATCGGGGTAGTACTACTTTTTTAAACAATACTTTTTTAGCAATTCTGTTTCATTATCCAACTGATCTACTCTTAAAATCCTTATATGATTAATCAAACCACCTATCTGTAAATACTCTACTACCTCTTTGGAAATTGGAAACGGGGAAATAAACACGCTTGCTTGCAACTTTACAAAACCAATTCGTTTTAACAGGATTCTGAATTGATTCCGCTGAGAACGGGCTTGTTCAGGTATATCAAAAATGATTACTCTCCATTTCTTATCCCATACTTTAGGTAAGTTTTGAACGGATTTAAGTAAGAGGACTTGAAGTTGACCCAATTCAGTAAGACGAATAAATTTCTGATTGCCAACCCTTGTAATCCTTACCTTACCTTGATCTCTGAGTCGATTTAATGCATAGGTCACTCTCCCTGATTCATACTTCCTTAGTCGTCGCGCCCACATATGTGGTGTCTCTAGTGGTAAAGGTAATAACCGGGCAGTGTCATACAAAAATTCCAAAATTCCTTCCACAGTTTTTATAGCTAACTTTTTATTTTTTCTATTCATCATATTTCTCCCGCACCGATTTGTGCGGCCGCACAAATCGGGGTAAGGAAAAATTATATCAGATGGTGGTTCAAGATTAGATAAAGATTACTGAATAAAAAAACCAGTCGCACCGAAGTTTGACTGGTTTGAAGTTGAATTAACAACTTCTGGGTTCGATCAAGGGAGTGTCTTCCTCCCAATCAAGCATTCTACTTGGAGTATTCTCTGAAGTAGTCTGTACTGTTCGAAGCATGGCTTGAGGAAATACATTGTACAACTCATGACCCACTTCAACAGTGAAGGTTCCGGCCGCATCGCTGCGCCCCACCAACTTACCCTCAAACGAACTGCCGTCAGATAAGAAATACCGCGCCTCTTTGTCCCGGAAAAGGTTGATTCCGTTCCGGAAGCTGTTCGATATCGCAACCTCTTTCCAACGTTCGACGGGAATGTACTCAGTAACAGGGTTAAGCACCAAAGTTACAACAAGTGCAACTAGTACAAAGATCGAAAAACCAAGAACATTGACCACGGAAACTTTTTCCGGATAGATGAAAACGAACACGACAACCAAAGCAAGTAAGACAAAAGCCCACTTAATCCTTCTCATTAAAACAATCCTCCTACAGATTCAAATTAAAAACCTCTCACTAAGAGAGGTTCTTACTATATTAGAAAACTGATTACCAGTCAAGGGTCCCACCAGTTTGGTACTCGGTAACACGGGTCTCGAAAAAATTCTTCTCTTTACTTAAGTCGACTGCTTCACTCATCCATGGGAAAGGATTTTGAACATTGTACTGACTTGCTAGCCCAATACTATTTAAACGACGATCTGCAATGTGTTCAATGTATTGTTTGAAGCCATCCGCGTTCATTCCGAAGATTCCTTTTGGAAATACAGTTTGTGCAAAAGTATATTCCAATACAGTAGCTTCCTTTACCAAATCGACGACACGCTGTTGAAATTCTGGTGTCCAAAGTTCTGGTTGTTCAACTTTGATTGTATTAATTAAATTAATACCGAAGTTTAGATGCTGTGATTCGTCGCGCATGATGTATTGAATCTGCTCGGCACTACCCACCATTTTCTTTTGGCGTTGGAAACCAAACATCACTGCGAAAGCACTATAGAAGAAGATACCTTCCATGATCAGAGAAAATACAACGATGTTTTCTAAGAACTTTTGATCGTTTTCAAAAGTTCCAGTCGAAAAATCTGGGTTAAAGATTCCTTCGTTGAAAGTAAGTATAAAAGAAGCCTTATCGTAAATCGCTCCAACCTCGCGATACATATTGAAGATTTTGCCTTCGTCTAAACCTAAGCTCTCTACAATATACTGATACGCATGAGTATGAATCGCTTCTTCGTATGCTTGGCGCAAGAGATACATGCGACATTCTGGTGAAGTAATGTGCTTATACATTGCGATAACAATATTATTCGCTGCGATAGAATCTGCTGTTGTAAAAAATCCTAATACAGTTTCAAAAGCTCGGCGCTCTTCTTCGGTGATAACATTGGGATTCTTCCATTGTTCGATATCGAGCTGCATTCCAATTTCGGTTGGTAACCAGTGATTAGCATTGCCTGCGTTGTATGCATCCCAAGCAAAAGTATGCTTCATCGGGTAGAGCTGTATTACGTCGGCATCTTTTCCGTTGATAATCCGGCGGTCGTTGATGTTGATTCGTTGATCTGTTTTTTGAATTGGCATGGGTATTATTTCCTTAGTTATTTCTGAAGTTCAAATATTAAAGTGCGTCTTACTGACAAGCTTCGCAATCCGGCTCATCCAACCTACACATCTTAAAGTCGGTCTGTTGAAGAACACTTCCACCGGCCATTGCGGCAGCAGGCTGGGATAAGCCAAGTGATGCAGCAAAATTCTGAGGCGCTTCCGGTTCGACTTTAATAGTAACAGCCTCTTTAACTTCTTCTGGAAGGATTGCTGGTGCCTCGACAACTACTTGCGCTACTGGCTCGACTACTGGCTGACTCACAACAACTTCTGGAATCGCTGCAGCTGCAGCAACCACTGGCGCTGCTTCTGGGATTGATTCATTGGAAGGCTGACTCAATGGTTCTTTAGCAACTGCATCTTCAGTTTTTTTACCACCACGAGTGTGAGTACTACCCATTTCGGAAGTGCTCACTGTGGATTTTTCAACCTGAGAAGCTGCTAACGAACGTAAGTAATAAGTTGTCTTCACACCCATATCCCAAGCGTACAAATAGATATCGTTAATGTCTTTACCAGATGTGCCCGCGTAGAAAATGTTAAGTGATTGAGATTGGTCTATCCATTTACCTCGGTAAGCCGCCGCTTTAATTAACCAGCGCGCATCGACTTCGAATACTTCTTTATACTTCTCTTTAATATCTTGAGGAACTTCTGGAATCTCGGTAACACGACCATCATAGAATTTTAGTTTAGTGAGCATGTCATCATTCCACAAACCGCGTTCTTTCAGATCCTTCACTAAGTAGTGATTAACAACTACGAAGTCACCAGAGATATTTGATTTCACGTAAATATTTTTATAAATCGGTTCGATCGAAGGAATGGCTCCGGAAATATTCGAGATGGTTGCAGTCGGCGCAATGGCCATAGTATTCGAGTTGCGCATGCCGTGTTCTTTGATAGCCGCTCGTACCACAGACCAGTCCATTTTCGCTTCGCGGGAAACAGGAATTTCGGTACCACGCGCGCGTTCTAAGAGAGCAATTGTGTCTACTGGCAAAATGCCTCGATCCCACTTACTACCTCGGAAGCTTGCGTAAGCCCCGCGTTCTTTTGCCAACTGAGTAGAAGCAAGAATCGCATAATAAGAGATAGCTTCTTGACTGTAGTCTGCTAGCTGCACCATCTCTTCGCTGTCGAACTTGATGTTCATTTGATACAACGCATCTTGGAAACCCATCACTCCAAGTCCAACCGGACGATGCTTCATGTTTGAATTCTTACCTTCGATAGTTGGATAGAAATTTAGATCAATCACGTTATCGAGCATACGCATCGCGATACTAACTGTGTACTGAATCTTTTCGATGTCCAGTTCGCCCTTGCGTATGTGTCGCGCTAAATTAACCGAACCTAAGTTACAAACAGCAGTTTCTTCTGCAGAAGTATTCAAGGTAATTTCGGTACAAAGGTTTGAGCTATGAACAACACCAGTGTGATCTTGAGGACTGCGAATATTGCTAGGGTCTTTGAACGTGACCCATGGATGACCGGTTTCGAACAACATTGTTAACATCTTCTTCCATAAATCTTTAGCTGGAAGTTGGCGGAATAACTTAAGTCCACCAGCTAAGCCACGCTGTTCGTATTGTTCGTAGCGCTTCTTAAACTCTTCTCCGTAAATTTCGTGAAGGTCCGGTGTTTCATCTGGAGAGAACAATGACCACATACCACCTTCTTTAACTCTTTGCATGAACAAATCTGGAACCCAGTTAGCGGTGTTCATATCATGGGTGCGACGGCGATCGTCACCAGTGTTCTTACGAAGTTCCAAGAAATCTTCAATGTCCCAGTGCCAAGTCTCGAGATAAGCGCAAGTCGCGCCACGACGACGACCGCTTCGGTTAATCGCAACAGTAGTATCGTTTGCAATCTTTAAGAAAGGAATAACTCCTTGGCTTTCTACACCGGTGTTTTTAATTAACGCACCGGTACCACGAAGCTTGGACCAATCATTTGCAACACCGCCAGCCCATTTAGACATTTGTGCATTGTCGCCAATACTCTTAAAGATATGATGAAGATCGTCTTCAATGGTTGTGAGATAACAAGAAGAAAGTTGGGAATGAATTGTGCCCGAGTGGAATAATGTTGGCGAAGAAGGCACAAAATGCAAAGTAGATGTGATGCGGTAAAACTCAACCGCGCGCGCTTCTTTATCGTTCTCGTTCAGAGCTACGCCCATAGCAACCCGCATCCAGAACATCTGAGGTGTTTCCAAGACTTGCTTGGTGTGAGGGTTCTTAGTGAGGTACCTGTCGTACAAAGTCTGAACGGCCAAATAATTTAGCAAATTGTCACGTTCTAAAACTAACTCAGATGCCACGTACTCTAAGTTAAATGTGAGCATCCGCGGATCGAGACGCCCCATAGAAACCGATTCACGTATCTTTTCGATAAAAGTTTGGCGCATTTGAGACTCTAAAACAGCAGGAGAAAAATCGATTTTATCGGCGCCAATTACTTCTTTGTAAATTTTATTAGCTAAAGCACGAGCGGCAACAAAAGAGTAAGCTGGATCTTTTTCGGTATACGCACGAAGTACCATGATAAGAGCGCGTTCGATCTCGGCAGTAGTGATATCTTCGTATAGCTCTAAGCGAACTTGATTAACGACAGTTGCCACATCAACATCAGCAGCGTATTCTCCAACGATAACCTCTAAGCTCTTTTGCAATTTTTCCAAAGAGAACGGCTCCTTCTGACCACTGCGCTTGGTAATCATTAACTGGTTTGCATCTGCTTTCTGCAGAATCTCTTCCTTTTTAGCCTGACGTTCCTTAGTATGTTCGTAACGGTAAATAATGTAGGACTTCGCAACTTCAAACAAGCCTTTTTCCATCAATTTACGTTCAACAGTGTTTTGAACATCTTCCACACTTGGCACGCGACCAGCGAAAGTTGTATCAAGATCCATAATGACGGCTTTGGCGATCTCGCGAGTTAGTGTTTGGTTGGTTTTAAAATTTACATCAACATAAGCTTTGCTAATCGCGATTTCGATTTTGGTACTATCGAAGTCTACCACTTCACCGCTTCTTTTTTTAATCTGGACTAAGTTGTCTGGCTTTATCATTTTATTTCTATGAGTTAATTAATTATTTTATTTCGTATCAGAGTTTTCAATTTTGAGGCAAGTTCGAGGAAGCAGCCGAGGCTCGACTGAGCCGTAGTGATATCTACGGCGAAGTCGAACGCAGGCTACTGACAAAGAAATTGTCCAAAATTGGGAACTCATAACTTCAAAATTTCTTCTTTGAACTCGCGAATGTCTTCGAACTGTCTGTAGACGCTCGCGAAACGGATGTAAGCAACTTTATCTACTTTGCGTATTACCTTCATGATGATTTCACCGATGTGTACGCTAGCGATCTCTCCGCCGCCAGCTTTCTTTTGAATCTCTTGCTCGATTTCAGAGACGACTTTTCGAAATTTATAATCGGTCATATCGCGTTTTTCAAACGCTCGCCTGAGACCTCGCTCCAGCTTATCACGCACGTAAGGTTGCTTGGTTCCATCTCGCTTTACGACCGCCAGACCGAGAATTTCGATTTGCTCATACGTCGAGAATCGGAAGTTGCATTTTTCGCACTCGCGCCGGCGTCGGATTGCTCCTGCTTCTTCAACAGGCCGGGAATCCACAACCTTAGTATCAATATTTAAACATTTAGGACATTTCATATTTTATCGAACAAATTGTATATTTTTTGTTTGTTTCGTTTACACACTATGTAGTGGTGTCTAATGAAATTATACCCCTATATCTTGTGTTAAACAAAAAAGAGGTGAATTGCCGATTATCACTCAAACTCTAGGTACTTTTTATTTTTGAACGTTCGTCCAACCCAGAGTTATCCCCACAAAATCAAAAATTCCCCTCTCAGGGAATTTATACTTACTCACACAACTTAACTTAACTTAACAATCCTCGATTATAAGATTACAGTAATCTTTTTCCCACGTTCAAACTGCTGAATCATTTTGGCTGTATTTCTTAGGATTCTCTCACTCGACTCCTCTGTGGCATGAGCAATATGAGGCGTTAAAAAAGTATTGGGGTGTTTGGCCAACTGACGTTGGAACTTCAATATCAACCTATCCTTAGTAGAAAGGTGGATAGCCCCTGAACGAAATTGGTACTCATTTTGAACGACATCTGCCAAATAGGCGGAAAGCAGACCCTTATCTAAAACATGAAGGACCGCCTTAGGTTCGACCACGGATCCCCTAGCCATATTCACCAACACAGCTCCGGGTTTTACATGAGATAATAAAGTTCGATTAAAAAGCTGTTCAGTTAGTGGTGTGGCTGGGATATGTAATGTAATGATATCTGCTTTCTGTACAAGCTGCTTAAGCCCCAAGTACTTCATGCCTAATCGTTGAGCATTTGATAAATTCTTTTTTGTATCGTAACCCAAAATTTCCATTCCAAAACCTTTGGCAATTCGCGCTACGTGACTACCAATTGCACCAGTACCAACAATTCCTATTGTCTTACCAAATAATTCTGTTCCAATTAAACTCTCATCGTTAAATTTCAACTGCCTACCGACGGTTAAACCTTTATTAATGTGTCTCTGATAAGTAAGAAGCATTCCAAATGTAAATTCAGCTACAGCGATACTGTTTAAACCAGCATTATTTGCCACAGCAACATTTAAGCGATGACACGCCGCTAAATCTATATGATCAACTCCCGCAGTTCGTGTTACAATCAATTTTAATTTCGGAAGTCTCTTAAGGATTTCCTGAGTAACCGGACTGTCCGAATGAATCGAAATAATCTCCGTACCCTGGGGTGGTAAATTATCAATAGATAAACTACCTGTTTGAAATCTAACTTTTAAACCAGCAAAGTTAGCCTTGAGCCAAATTTTTTGCGCCTTTGAAAGTCCAAAAAATGTTGTTTGCATATTATTCCCTAATTACTACGATAAAATCGGAAACATTACTCCCTGTGTTTCCTGTCATTATAGATGCATTTAAATCTGACAAGATACTATACTCATCATGTCTATCTAGGAACGACTTTAAGTCAATACCTTTACTCTGTGCTATTTTAAGATTTCCATTATCGACAATTCCTCCTGCTACATCACTATTATCTCGCCCATCAGAATTTAGGGCGGCAAAAGTTGTATTCGAAGGTAGTGACAATAATGCCGCTAAAGTCATTTCCTGATTCCGACCACCACTTCCTTTTTCTGATTCTGGGCTATTTATAGTCACCACACTCTCACCAACGGCAACTAAACACTCGCCGGGTCTAATATCTTTTAAAATCTGAACAGCAACTTCTCTCGCTTCGCCAGAGAACGCCTTATTCCAAATCCTTACCTTCAATCCTAAATCGTGAGCAGCACGTTCCATGCCCAAAAGAGCTGTCTGTCCGCTACAAAACAAAATATTATGAACCTTTTCAAAATACTTAGCTTCTTTCGGAGTTTCTTTCAACCCACAATTTTCCATATTACAACGATCTAAAACCTGATACCTATCCATAATCTCCATAGCATCTTGTGTTGTGGTAAAATCTTGAACTGTTGGCCCACTAGCCACCATAGAAATATCATCACCTGGTATATCACTAAAGATAAGGCTAATGATTGTAGCTGGGTATGCATACTTGGCTAAGCCACCCCCCTTAACCGAACTCAAATGCTTTCGGACTGTGTTCATCTCACTAATCGAAGCACCTGCGTCCATTAAAGCTTGTGTAATTTTTCGCTCTTCTTCTAATGAAACTATTTGTGGGCTAGTGAGTAAACTACTTCCACCACCACCGATGATCGCAATAACCAAATCACGCTCAGTAACCTGTTCAAGCATTCCAATGATTTCATCCGTCGCGGAAACATTTGCACTCGAAGGGAGCGGATGCGTCCCGACGCGACTAACAATTTTTTGGGTTTTAGCTGGAACAATATCAATAATTAATCCACCAGAAATCCGCTCAATCATTTTTGCTTCGATCCCTTCGGAAACTTTTGCCACCATCTTCCCTGCACCAACAACAACCACCTTATCATAACTTTTTAAAGAGTATGCTTTATGATTAACAAATAAAGTATCAGTCTTTGCATCATAAGCAAACTGCTCATGCATCAACTGTTCTGTATTTATTGCTTCAAGTCCTGCTTCTAAAATCCGCAAGACTTGCTTACGAGTCGATGTAGTAGCCAGTTGAAGAAAATTCTTAATTATCATTTTATACGTTCTGAAGGATTCGGTTTTGCCAATAATTTCATACCTGCATAAACAGCAGCACCCAAAAAGACAAGCGCCGCTAAAACAAGAAAGATTGAACCTGTATCAATCCCATTGTTCTGCACTGGCTCCATTGCCGTAGCCTGCTCTTCAGATAAAATTACCCGTTGTCCCTGAGAAGGTTCGGGTAATTGATTTGGTTGTACGCGATTTTGTTGTGCGAGTTTCAAAATACTAATCGATAATAATGTATGTTCCCTTGATCACGGTCCAAGAACCTCCTGGACCACTTGAAAATACGTCACTAATTAATCCAGCGTCGTATTCCAAAGTTGCGCCTCCAGTCATAGTAATCTGTTTTGCAGTGACGGCTTTTAAAGAACTACCTCCATTAATCTGAACATTACCGTTCTGCGCAACTAATGCCACTGTACCAGCGCCTCCACTTAGTGATATGGCGTTATTTCCACCACAGTTGGGAGCAACTGGGCATGCACTGGTTGTAATCAAGAATGGGTAACTTCCTGGTGTACCTGAACCTGCAAAATCTGAACCACCAGACAAAGTTACTCTCCCGTCCGTCACAATAGCGCCACTATTTGGCCCATAACTAGGCGATAAATGCACCTCGCCACCGCCAGAAATTGTTATATTTCCTTCAACCCACAAAGTCCCTGATACTACTAATGTTCCGCCACCGCCAACTGTTAAGTCACCAGTAATTCTGCGTGGACCAATTGTTGCACCAGCCCACCCCACACTTACATTACCACTGGTAACACCGCCTGCCTCAGCTTCATCTTTCCATGCTTGAATATTGTTATCGGATAGTGGCATCGGCTGAGCCGGAGGATCGGATCGACTTGTATTACAAGGTTTATTTGTATGACTACCGGTCTGACAATACAATGGACCGCTAACTGTTGCCCCCTGCACACGATTCGCCCAAGCTTCATCAGCAACACCAGTTCCAACATATACACCAGTCACATAAGTATTCCCACCAATCATGGAAGTTCCACCACCCATAAAGATTCTAAAGTAACCGTCGAGACCTGAAGGTGTAGTGTTGGACCAAGTAGACGTGTAGCGGCCAATCCGAGCTGTCCCATTGGCATAGCCATTATTATTAGCACCTATAACATAATAATTCGATGCGTTAGAGTTTCCATCGAGTACAATCCAATATGTTTGCGATGGATCCAAAATAGGAGTGGTGGGCATGGTTACTGTCACCCAACCAAAACTTGAAGTTACAGAAGATGCTGTAAGTGTTCCACTCATCAACTGCGTAGTTGAAGGAGTTCCTGCGTTGTCAGTAACAATTCTAACAGTAGCGTTCCCAGGATTACCCTGCTTTCTTAAATAAAACTCAATATTATTCATTGGGGCAGAAATACCTGGGCTAAAACTCTGTGCAAAGTCTTGTGTCGCAGTCGCATTTCCGTAAGTAATACAAGTTGAAGCTGTACAGGTTGATATTGGTGTTGGTGAATCATTCACCTGATCGGCCGCTAATGCGGGTGGGTTGGCTGCAATTGCGCTACCAGTGATTACAACACCTGTGGTTGCATTTATGTTACCGTTAGAATATACATTTCCATTAAGTTGAGAGCCACCGGACATTACAAAACCACCGGTTCCTGCTTGAACTCCATATCGAAACGAAATCTGCTCACTATCAATACCTACGTTTACTTTTATGGTTCGGGTAGATTCAATATTTCTATGAACAGCTGTTCCTACCGATGTAATTGTTTTGGTTTGCGAATCAATTGTTGTGATGGTGGTTGTAAATTCTCCTGAATCTAAATCAGTATTTGTTTCGCCAGCATAACTAGGATTAGAGTTAAGCTGAGCTAGTGCATGATCAATTCCAGCTTCTGCTAAAGAAAGCGCTTGACTTCTAGCAACAGATTGATGGCTCGACTTCACTTGAAGATGAGTATAACCCCATAGTGAACCGGACATAGTCAATAAAATTGCCATAAAAACAATTGCAATAATTAGAATATGACCGGATTGTTTAGATTTATTCATATCAATAATTTCTTAATAAAATTGTTTGTGATAAAGAAAATTCTGCAAATTTATCACCGTGATAAAGTGCACGATTTGTAATAGTCGCGGTAATTCGATTCGACGAAGCAATGTCACCGCTATTATAGCTCAGAGAAAAACTATGAACATTATCACTCAATAACTTTGAACCTGCAGGTCGAACACTAGAAGCATGTGTTTCTATAATTTGAAAAAGGTTCTGTCCATCACGATGAAAAACGACATAATCATATTGATCTGGCAAAACTTCATCAGAAGAAGTAATTACAGGCAAGCTAGCAACTATCGTACTGCCGCCGGTGGTATAAAGTTGTCCGCCTATAGTACGACTAGGGATGATTGCTACGCCTTGTGCCAACATAGAATTCATTGCTCCTAAAGTGGAACGAGCCGAATTTGTTACCGCGATCTCAGCCATTTCAACAGAATAAACTTTTTGTTGCCACTCAAAAATAGAAAGTAATCCCATTAATAAAATAGCAAACAGAAAAACAACGATTACAATTTCTATTATCGTGAAGCCGTTCTGTTTTATTGATTTATGGTTTGTCATTTCCCTATTCCATGCTCAGACAAGAAAGTCGATAATGAAATTTCTTGCATTGTATTACTTGATGGACTACGCCAACTCACCGTAACGGTCGCCTCTGAAAGCCCTGTTGAGATTTCTGTGATTTCCAAATTAGCTGTCCCCTCTGGTAAAGTTTGAATTTGAGCATTAGTAAACGTACCTGAAGTTGGTAAGCTATCGTAGCTTACTGTTCGTAAATCTTGAAGACGGGTTTCAGCAGAACGAAGCGCGACTTCTTTATAACGATTATATTTATTCAGTGTGATCGAATTTGAAATCACCGTGTACAATAGTAAGGTAACGCCGATAATTAATAGCGTAACTAATACTTCAATAATGGTAAAGCCGCCTTGCTTTCTATGAGCAAACTGAGGTGCAATGAGAATGTTGGTTTGTTTTGAGAACACGATTTTATTTCTTAGATGGATTTGCCCCCCAAAGCTTTTATTCTGTCTATATAATACCACGAAATACGCCGAAAATATAAGAACCTGGGGATTGAAATATTCGGCAGATTCTGTTAAAATAGCTGAGTATCGAAAACTAAATATTCGGGAGTAGCTCAGTGGTAGAGCTATCGGCTGTGAACACATTCTTGATAAAGGTGAAAAACATTAATTTATTAATCTTTTATGCCTGAAACAAGAAAATATTCCGACCGTGCAGAATACCTCAAAAAGGCAGTCACTAAGAAACGCAAAACTATCAAAGAGAGGGCTTTGCAACAACTTGGTGGTCAATGTATCTACTGTGGTTACAGTAAATACCAAGGAGCACTAGAGTTTCATCATAAAGTAGCAACAACCAAAGAATTTGGAATCGGCCAAAAAGGCCATTCGAGATCTTGGTCAAAGGTACTAGATGAACTTGAGAAATGTATACTAGTTTGCTCAAACTGTCATAAAGAAGTACATGCTGGTCTACGCAGCATACCGGAGTAATCCGTTATGAAAACGAGGTGAATTGTCAGAGCTATTTATAGCGAAGATGCCCCATACATTAATAAATGGGGTACTGGGAGCCTTCATAGGAAACTATATGGTAATCAGCAGCCAAGCTTTGATTCGCCTTTAGGCGAGTCATTGAAGGTTCAGAGACTATCCGCAAGGAGTAGGCTTAATTGCCGAAGCGCCTCGCATCCCATTGGGATGATGATATAGTCCACCCCTATTCGAAAGATTAGGATAATGTGTAACCGATCGGTCCTGGGTTCGAATCCCAGCTCCCGAGCCATAATAAAAATCTCATCGTCAGATGGGATTTTTATTATTGTTGGTTGTGCTGGGATTCGAACGGGTTGAAGTAAGGCAAGTATTTTGCTGCGGCAAAATGCGCAGCCGAACGATCTGCAAACAGCTGGGAGCTGTTTGCAGCAACCCCGGACAAGGAGGCTTGCAGAAGTAAGCCGACGCGAAAATCCCAGCTCCCGAGCCATAATAAAAGTTTCATCTGCTGATGGAACTTTTATTATTGTTAGGATGGGATTCGAACGGGTTGGAGTGAGCTACGTCGGTTCAGCAGAACCGACGGCAGCGAACGATTGAAAGAGTGCTGGGATCACTCTTTCACAACCCCGGGCAACGAGGCTTTCAGCAGAAAGCCGAGGCGGAAATCCTGACCAACCTCCATTTCCACCACAGGTGGAAATATTAGGGAAATGCCGAAGCTTTAGCTTCGGCCTGCTCCCGAGTCAACTAAAAACACTCTTGATCAAGAGTGTTTTTAGTATACCCAAAGAGTACCTTCGAACTTTTTTATGATACAATATGACTATGGAAACCCCGCAATCAAATCCACAGGACTTAACTAATTCTAGCGGCTTAGTGTTTAAACAAACTTTTCTCGGTCTATACTTGGGTTTGATTATATTTGCTCCGCTTTTCATAGTATTTATACTTGTTAAGTATTTCCCGGGGGTAATCAATCTGGACAGTTTTGAAAACCAAATCAAAATGATTTTATTTGCAGGCATATACGGTATCGTTGCTGCAATATACTCTTTGTATATAACTCACAAACAATTTTTACAACGCATATTAATACTTTACACTAAAGGGTCTTTCCAGCCTGCAAGAGTTGAATCAATTTCAAACGTTATATTTAAAGACGCATTTAAGTTTCGTCTACGCCTAGTTATTAAGTATTATTTAATAGTCATAGTTGCTGCATTGCTAGCTTTTGCCTTCGGGTACTATGCTATTCACCAATTTGTATTCGGAGAACAATATGAAATCTCTACGGTTCTTTATCAACTAGGGATTGTTGCCGTATTGATTATCTTTATTTGGTCTTATTCTAGGTATTACTTAACCGCCAAATTAAGATACGTATGGTTTGCTTATCTAAACAACTATGGGGTTGAGGGAGCGCATATGAAGGCAGTAGAAGAAATGAGCACACTTAACTCTATTACAAAAGGCAATCCGATGCTGAGATCAATGTTGGCTCAAATAAAAAATGATACGCTAGCTGATATCAGCGGAACAGTGGTTGGATCGGCTATCCAAAGCATACCTTCTGCTACTAAAATAGGTGGGGATTTGAAAAATATCGCTGGTGGATTCGCCAAACAATATGCTTACGACCTGGCTAATTACCAAACTTTGATGAATAATTATAACCTTTACAATAGCGCGTATAAAGAAGCATTCAAATCTGATTACACGATAAATAATCGACTCTAAGTTAGAGGAACTTCAATCCTATTCTCCACAAAATAGGTTCGAAGAGCAGAGGCCAAGGGGAGCCATGAAAAATGCAACACCTTTAGGTGGTGCGTTTTTCATTTCTAGAGATGGGATTCGAACGGGTTGAAGTGAGGTGAAGTTTTCTCTGCAGAGAAAACTGAAACCGAGCGATCGAGAAACTGCTGGGAGCAGTTTCTCGCAACCCCGGGCAACGAGGTCGTCAGCAGGCAGCCGAGGCGGAAATCCTGACCAACCACTATTCCCACCGTAGGTGGAAATATAAGCGGAAATGCCGATGCTTTAGCTTTGGTCAGCTCTCAAGCCAATATAAAACCGCCTTGAATATGACGGTTTTATTATTTACACAAATAGAACTTATTATTTAAAGTTTACTATTCAGTTTTAACGCTGATTCTTTTCGGTTGTGTTTCAGGAACTTTGTTGAACTTAATTGTCATCATCCCGTTCTTGCAAGATGCTTCTGGCTCTGCATTCTCGTCTACATTACCTGGTACGGCAACGCGGTAGGAAAACGCGCTTGAAGCTTGGCGGTAGAACTTGCGGTCTTTGTTTTCTTCTTTCTGTTCTTGATTACCGCGAATCCATAAAATACCTTTATCGTATGTAACCTCTATTTTATCAGGATTAATTCCCGGAACAGCTGCTTCTACATAAACTTGCTTATCATCTTCCGAGACTGTCAGCCCCGTAGAAGGCATGAATGAGCGCCAGTCTTCATCATCAAAAATTGAAGGAAGACGAGATGACAAATCTATAAACGAGCGAGGGATTAAATCTAATGACATAAAGTCTCCTTTCTTTAATTAATTATTTCTATTATCACTCTACACTATAGAGTGCTAATTTGTCAAATCCTACACTAGTTTAAAATGCTCTCAAAAAATGTACAAATAAGCGGGAAAACAGGGATTCTAGTGCCATTATGTTTCCCGAGCCAAAGAAAAAACCAGAACTTCTGTTCTGGTTTTTTGTGTAGTTAAATATTCGTGACGACTACTACCCTTCAATCTCCTGCATTTCTTTCTTGAACTCTTTAGTTTCAATATCGTCATGTTCTCTGGCAATACCCATTCTTTCTAACAAATAAACAATCACGAACCCTAAGATAGCAAGGACAACTGGGCCGAGCAAAGACAGTTCCATCGTTGGTAAAATATTGACTGAATTACCTACCGTATCTATATCTTGCCACGGCCAAATTCGGCGCAAGGAACCAGCCATCACGCCAATTAAAAATGCAATTACAGCGAAATGATAATGCTTTAACAACCAAGTTAGCAAACGCACAAACAACGCCAAGCCCACAATAGCACCAGATGCAAAGAATACAAGAGTAACAAAATCTCTACTAGCCACTGCGTTGATAACTATTTCGTATTGACCAAGTAACACCATAATAAGCGAGCCAGAAATCCCGGGAAGAATCATCGCGGTGATCGCAATTACACCCGTTGCAAAAACTGCCAAAGGTGATGAACTTCCCCCAATGACTGGTAATCCAACAATAATGTATGTTAAGGCAAACCCCAAAACCAAAAGCGAGATGTGTCGCAGTGTCCATTTTGTAATTCGTTTCGAAACAGCATAAACCGAGCCAATGACAAGGCCAAAGAATAAGGCCCAAACTAAAACGGGCTGAGTTTCTAACAAATACGAAACTATTTTTACCAATCCAAAAATTGAAATTAAAATTCCTGAACTTATCGGAACAATAAACGCAAAAGGAATTAATTTAAAGGCCTCGACAAACTTTCTTTCTAAAATAAGTTTGGGTACCTGCCCTGTTATTAATTTAATAGTGTAAAGCAGCTCATCATAAATTCCGAAAAGGAATGCGATAGTACCTCCGGAAACACCTGGTACTAAATCTGCTACTCCCATCGTTAATCCTGTGATAAACAATCTGATGGTACGTCTTTTTGATTCAACTTTCTGCATTACTTTATTGTAACGCATGAACACATATGTACCAAGTTCACACTAATAATGAATTGATGTAAAATACAATTATGAACAAAATCATTCCTGGAGGGACAGCTCATAAATTGCCCGCCGATTTACAAAAAGCGCTTTCTGTAAATAAAAGTGTTTTAGCAACATGGGAAAGTCTTACTCCTCTCGCCCGTAACGAGTGGATTTGCTGGGTTACTTTTCCTAAAAAGATGGAAACCAGAAAAGAACATGTGAAAAGAACCATATCCGAGCTTAAAGAAGGTATGCGCAGGCCATGCTGCTGGATTGGATGTATTCACAGAAAAGACAAAGAGATCAGTCCTTCAATCAAGGGTATTCTTGCTAAAAAATCCAAAAAGGCAAAGTAAACCCCATCTTCTCGATCATGATTAGAAAAATTCCTGCTAATAAAAGGTATAAGGCCGAGCACGATTGGCTTACAACATACCACCTATTTTCTTTCGCGATGTACTTCGACCGCGGCAATATGAACTTCGGTGCACTCCGCGTTTTCAACGATGATTACATAGATGGCGAAAACGGTTTTGGTGCTCATAGCCACGACAATATGGAAATAATCACAATTGTTCACGAAGGGACTTTAACTCACCAAGATAGCATGGGCAACACTGGCACAATTAGTAAAGGCGAAGTTCAATATATGTCAGCCGGCACTGGAGTAACTCACGCGGAAGTTAACCAAGGGAAAGAAAAAGTTCATCTATACCAAATTTGGATAATGCCAGATAAACAAAATCAGCCACCTCAATATTCGCAAAAGGATTTCAGTGAAGCCCCTAAAAATATTTTAGTTCCGGTTGCATCAGGTCAAAATATGGATGGAGCAATCCCTATCCGCACCGACTCTACTATATACTTATCTAAATTGGAACAAGGAAATACGATTCGTCACACCCTAAAACATGATCGTGGATTATTCATTTACATTAAGGAGGGAAATTTAGTAATCAACGGAACTGAATTTGAAAAAGAAGACCAAGCAAGAATAATCGACGAGACAGACATATTGATTAAAACATCAGAAGGCGCAGAATTCATCGCCATTGATGTTCCAATGAAATTGCCGATTTAAAACCCATGAGCGTTGAGAATATACTGATTTAAGCTATAATTAAATCATGAATAAAATAAAGATCGAACAACATAGTGGCCTTGGGGCTTTATGGTTAGCTGGTTGGTTATTCACCATCGGCTTCCTTGGTTTAAGCTTCGGGAAAGGAATTTTGGCCATCATACTCTGGCCATACTATCTTGGCGTGTTTGTTCGTTAAATAAATTTACAATCTATGAATCAAAAAAATTTAATCACAACGATTATTGTTGTCGCTTTAATCGCTGCGGGGTTTTATTTTTTAACTCGTGAAGACGGCAAAGTTTCTAATTTTGAGGAATGTGTTGAAGCTGGTAATCCAGTTATGGAAAGCTATCCACGACAATGCTCAAGCGACGGTCAAACTTTCGTGGAAGAGATCAAACAAGAAGTAATTTCAAATGATAAAATTCAAGTCCAGTATCCAACTTCTGGAGAAACCGTTACCTCCCCTTTTGAACTCCGCGGGCTTGCCCGCGGCACCTGGTACTTCGAAGCAACTTTCTCAGCTGAGCTAGTTGATGCAAACGGCAATCTTCTCACAGAACTCCCAGTGATGGCTGAAGGTGATTGGATGACTGAGGACTTCGTTCCATTTTCAGCCATGATAAGTTTCTCTACCCCTCAAACCAATACAGGAAAGTTAATCCTTCGCAAAGCCAACGCTTCGGGATTACCAGAACATGATGATTCAGTTGAAATCCCTGTAGCTTTCTAAACATTCGCTATAAAAAACAGTGCCTTACTCTGAGGTGCTGTTTTGCTTTTGATAAACACTCGCTGCCAAGGCCGTAGCGATTGGTACTGCCAGAATTAACGCAGTGCTTCCGGACAATGCCCGAACGATTTCTTCGGCCATATATTCGCTATTTAGTAGAACCCAAAGCGGTTGATCTGTGGCCGACACGATTAATAAAAATAATGGTAAGCTCGCTCCAACGTAAACCAAAATCAGCGTGTTGATTAACGATGCGATATGTTCCTTACCTACCGACATCCCTGCCCAAAACAACTCTGTCTTAGTTAAGTTTGGATTTGCTTTCGACAGTTCTTCAATTGCTGCTGTCTGAGTTGTAGTCACATCATCAAGAATTCCCAGCAATGAAATAATCAAACCGCCTAACAATAGTCCGCGCAAGTCTATGTTTCCAAGAAAACCAGCCTGCAAAACAAAGGCATCACTCTGCCCAAGTCCAAATAACTGAGCAAGTAAAATAAATAAATATGAAAGTCCAATCGCAGAAGCCAACGCGAGCAATGTGCTCATCACTGCGAGCTTGGTTCTTTTGTTGAACCCGTGAGAGATGAACATGGTTAGGATTGCAATCAACCCTGCGGATACCAACGATACAGCTAACGCATTTTTTCCTGCCAACAACTGAGGAGCAGTGAAGAAAATTAATATTCCACCAGCCACAAGTAATCCAACTAAAGAGAGTGCTCCCTGACGGCGACCAATTAACACGGCTAGAAGAACAAAAATTCCGGCCACAATTATCAACCCCGAAGTTCGTAATCTATCTAAGACCACGTACTCACCTTCAGCAACATCACCAAATAATAATTGATCGCTTTCGGACGGCGGAAGATAACCTAAAACCACTTTATCACCAACGCGAAACTGATTAGCATTTTTGGAATCTAGGATTCTAGAAAAATCTGTTTCAAAAATCTGACCAGAACTATTCCCAGAAGTAACTCTAACTTGAAGACGTTGATAAAGAGTACTTGCTTGAAGCGCTTCGTCCATACGCTCTTCTTCAATAGAGATTATCTCTCCTTGTTCAAACGAAGAAAAACTCTGCGTATCAAACTGACCTTTATCGGAAGCTATCTCTGAAGCAGGAGATTTCATCCAAACCCAAATACCTGCCAAAAATGACAACACAAGGAAACCAATTAAAATGTTTGTTATAGAGAAATAGTTTTTCACCTGCTTATTATAACAAAAAACAGCCACTAAGGGCTGTTAGTGTTTATGTTCAAGATTAACGTTTAAAACATGTAAAAAATAAACCAATAGTTGCTGAAGAATTATAAACACGAATCTTAAGCTTTGGGTAAGAAAAGCGATTGCCATCCAACTCAAAACATAAGACAAAATGTAATCCAAGTTTGTCATTTCGCCCAAAAATTTGGTTACAAATTCGAGGGGTTGGAAATATAACACTGCAAACAAGCTAAGCCAGTATGTATAGCAAAAACCGCAACGCAAAGCATGTCCTAGTAAACTAAGCTTATGTTCAAGAAAATAATCGAGTCGAGGAAAATCAATTAAAAGTTTTCTCCATAAAACACTGATTCCAGAAATTGCAAAAATTAGGATAATAGCGAAAGTAATAGTCATAAATTATAAGGTCTCGGTACTGCAACAGCAGTACCGAGAGTTAATGTTTAGTCCAAGATGGCAGCAACACGTATGCCATCCGGAGTGTTTGACAGGATTGGTAAATACCTGCCGTTTCGTTCCAAGTGGAAGTTGCCGTCGATTTTGACGACCTGTTTTGAGCCACAGACACTTTCGTAATCCGTGACCGGAACAGCATTCGCCGTCTTATCAACTTCCACACCTTCTTTGTCCCAGGCGCAGTCGAAGCAACTGCAAGGGCAGTTGGGATTGCGTATGATGGGCTTTGAATTGTTCATTGAACCTCCGTTATTGCTATCAGATTTGCGAATTATTCGCATTTATATAATAACATCATCTTATTAGAAATGCAAGTGGTTTGCATTACCGTTCAAAGCTTGTTAATATAAGCTTAATATTATGAACACCCAAGCTTTATCCAAAACTTACCGTCCCTTGCTCGAAAAAGCAGCTCTCAAAACAACCAAGCCCAGGTTGTTAGTTTTAGATACCTTAACAAAATCTAAGATCCCCCTCACTGCCCAAGAAATTCACTCTCAACTTTCAAAATCAAAAATTGACCAAGCCACTGTTTATCGAAACCTACAGAGCTTAACCGACGCTAAAATCATCAGGCTTGTTAATTTCCAACATGATCACAATCATTACGAAGTTGCTAATAATCACCACCATCATGCTATTTGCGAATCCTGTGGTAAGGTTGTAGATATTTCAAAATGCGACCTCTCACAGCTTGAAAAGAATGTTAAATCAATTAGCGGATTTAGTACCATTAATCAACACTCATTGGAGTTTTTCGGGCTCTGTACTAAATGCGCCAAAAAATCCGCACAATAATGGTATAATGTAAATATGGAAAAATATAAATCTCAATTGATATTTCTATTTAGAATATCACTTGGCTGGATTTTACTTTATGCAGGTATCAGCAAGGTCATGAAACCAGACTGGAGTGCAGAAGCATTTTTAAATAACGCAAAAACTTTCCCCGGTTTATATGAATGGTTCGCATCCCCTGCGGTTCTACCATTCACTAATTTCTTGAATGAGTGGGGGCAAATAATTCTAGGAGTTGCGATTATTCTCGGAATCGCTATGACAATTAGCTCTTTATTAGCAGCGTTGATGATGATGCTTTACTATTTCCCTGTATTAGTTTTCCCAATGGCTGGCCCAAACTCTTATATCATCGATCAACATATAATTTTCGCGCTTGGTTTTCTTCTTCTCGCAGCTCTTAAAGCTGGTGACCATTACGGACTCGGTATACAGTGGTCTAATCTTTCTTTTTGGAAAAATTACCCACAATTAAAAAAGTGGTTAGTTTGAAAAAATAAATTAAAGGGAGTCCTTGTTTGATTCGCTCTGGCCAATCTGCAAGTAAAAATCCCACAAAGGAAACAAAAATGGTAGAGCAAGTTTTACTCGTAATTGGTTTACTTTTGCTAGTCGGCGGGGTTGGCATGTATTTACACCCAGCGATGTTCAAAAAAATCATCGGTGACTACACTGCCTCATCTGCTTTGGTCTATTTTCATGGCGCTATCGCCTTGATAATTGGTGCATTTATCATTCTAAACCACAACATTTGGGAAATGTCTCCGCAAGTTGTCATTACCATTCTGGGTTGGGCAGCATTGATTCGTGGATTATGGATTTTGCTCAACCAAGAATCTTACATTAAAATGGTGAAGTCATTCTGGGCTAAAGGAAGTCATGTGAAAACAGAGGCAATCATTTTAATAATTCTTGGTGCTATCTTGGTTTACTCTTACCGTGCTTTGTTCGAAGGTTTAATCTAGATAACTTACCTGATAAAAATTAGGTTTAAATTAAAACGCCTCTCAAGGCGTTTTAAATTTTTGGTCTGTTCCATTCCGTCAATTTACCCGCTGTAATTTCGATTTGACTTGCAGTTCGCAAAGTTTTTGCTTGACTGGGTTTCAATATTTCATAATGCAAGCTGTCGGCTAAAGCATTATTAATGTGCCACAAAGGCTTGTGACTTACCAACCATGAAGTGTCTTTAATTTTTCTTAAATCAAACGGAGCACTATAAGTCCGTAAGGTCTTTTTTCCATCATCCAAAAAATACTCGTGAAAATATGACATCGCCAACTCATGAACTGAAGTGTAAACCGGATCACGCCAACGTAGTACATTATGGTTGGTTTTACTGATAGCTCCCCAAAAGCCATCTTGCTCAAAAAGAGCCACAACATGATCATCGTCCTTACTGGTGGTCACTAAATCTAGCAGCATTGGTCGTCGGCCGTGATACCACAAGGCAGCTGCCGCTAGAAGCGCACCTTCCATACAGTGAGCTGTTTGCCTGCGCAATACTTCACGAGGCGAATAACAAGTATCTCCATCTAATTCAAAATTAATCGGTAATTTGTCCAAATAATCCTGAATCTTGTGAGGAGTATTTAGTTTTCCCAAAACTTTTAACTCGGCCTGGTTGAATCCAAAAAACTCTTTCATATATTTTTACGATTGACTAGCTAAAGAACTGGTGTTATCGTTGCGGTAGCCTAAAGGAGGGTCTATGAGTAAATACTATCAAATATTTCGGCAAAAAACTCTTTTGCCAGTTATTCACGTGCAAAATCTCGATCATGCACTGCGAAATATTGAGGTTTGTTTAGTAGCTGGGACAGACGGCACATTCTTAATCGACCACAATACGCCTGACCAGCCAGAGAACCTATTAAGGATTGCTAAAGAAATCAAACATCGTTTCCCTAACTTCTGGGTTGGGGTTAATATGCTGGGTATTGGGTTGAGAAAAATTCCAGATTTCGATATCCAAGGAGTAGATGGCATATGGGTAGATGATTGTGGAATCAATCTTTACTCTAACACTCTTCAAGCTGAAGTTTTTTGGAGAATCATCGCAGAGTGGAAAACTATGTATTTTGGCGGAGTTTCCTTCAAATACACTTCCGGATATTCTGCAGATTCGAAAGTGAGCGCAGACCTTGCCAAACTTGCAGAACCATTTATGGATGTTATTACAACGAGCGGTCCTGGGACAGGCATGTCGGCGCCGGTTGATAAAATCAAAGCCATGAAAGAGGCGCTTCACGAAAAGCCATTGGCAATTGCGAGCGGTGTCGAACTAAGTAACATCAACGATTATCTGCCGTGGGTAGATAGTTTTCTGGTCGCAACCAGTATCAATAAACCGGGGACAGAAAACTTGGATCTTCACAAAACCACGAAACTAGCAGAAATCATACACACAGCGGACTAAGTCCGCTTTTTTATTCCTTAACTTTGCTACAATAAACATATGAATAAATTTCAACTCATTTTATTAGGAATTGGGGCAGTCGCAATCGGAGCATGGCTGTTCTTCGGCGATCAAATTAAGACTGAGGTTACTCAGGAAGTGTTTAAGCCAAACGATACAACCACTGAGCAAAGGGTCGAGGAAGTATCTTCAGAGCCAGAAGTTGTCGCTACCCGCCTAACAGTGCCATGGGAAATTGCGTTTCTCCCAAACGGTGACATGTTAGTTACCGAACGTGATGGAACTTTAAAACTATTTGGAAGCAGTGAAGCAGAATTCCCTATTAGTGGAGTAAGACAAGGTGGTGAAGGTGGTTTGCTAGGGTTAGCAATTCACCCCAACTTCTCACAAAATAATTTTATTTATTTATATTTCACGACCACAAATACTACGAACAAGGTGGTGCGCTATCGTTTAGCAAACAATCAACTTACTGAAGACAGAACGATTATCGAAAATATTCCAGGCGCAAACAATCATGATGGTGGGCGCATCGCATTCGGTCCAGATAGATTGCTCTATATAACTACTGGCGACGCTCAGCAAACTTCACTTGCACAAGATACTAATTCTCTAGCCGGTAAAATTTTAAGAATCACAGATGAAGGTGCAGTGCCTTCGGATAATCCTTTTAACAATCCAGTGTATTCCTATGGACATCGCAACCCACAGGGAATCGCTTGGGATTCACAAGGCAAACTTTGGAGCACAGAACACGGACGCAGCGGTGTTTCAACAGGATTAGATGAATTAAACTTAATAGAACGAGGTGCAAATTATGGTTGGCCTACAATCGCAGGCGACGAAACCAGAGACGGGATGAAAAGACCAGTCGTGCATTCAGGACCAAACACAACATGGGCACCTTCCGGAATGGCCATTTACAACAACACAGTTTACTTCGCAGGATTACGCGGCCAAGCAATTTATCAAACAACAATTTCTGGTGGTGCAGTAGGTCCTGTAACCTCTCAGTTCTTCAGCCAATATGGAAGACTCCGCGCCGTCACTGTTCACGACGGCTACTTGTACTTCTCCACTTCCAATCGCGACGGCCGCGGCCGACCCAATGCCGAAGACGATAGAATCATCCGCATCAAACTCTAGAATAAAAAAAACTGCCCTCGATTAGCCGATGGGCGGTTTTTTTATTTAAAAAACTCTTTGATTGCGACCACGTTACCATCTTGCATGAACTCGTCTGTTTCTCCGTTTATCATGGGCGGTGAGACGTAGTAAATGCCCGCAAAAGGGTACTTTTTGTACTTGTCGAAGGTTTTATCCTTAAATACTTCTTTGGCCTGAGAGGCGCTCATATAACCCTGGATAATTAAAATTATATTAGCCAAATCGGCGCCCTGCGCTTCCAATTTTTCCTTCTTTCTCTCGATCGCATCAATAGTTGGTTGCTTACTGTAATCAATGGCGCTGTGTTCATGTAAAGCGACAAACGGGACTTCCACGGCATGAGTCAGTTGCAAATCTAAGTGCTGTTCTACGCATTGAGCACATTCGAGATGCATATCAATCGGAGAATTCTCACCGAGCTCAGGCGTAATTTCATAATTCGTGCCGTGTGTTTTATTTATGAAATTTACAAAAGTTGAAGCCCATACGAATTCCGAATTTTTTTTGGTGTTCTCAAAATCCATTTATCTCCTTTTGACACGACCAGAAATAATTTTCACAGGTGCGATTACAGGATTGGTCTTTCGTTTCTTTGGCATCTTAATTGCAGAACGCTTTGGCTTCTGCATATCCGCTAATTCACGAGGATGCTTACCGATCTTGTTTTGTTTTTCCATTTTGCGAATTAAGGCCAATGCTTCATCAGCCCCATCAACAAGCTTTAGCAAATTCAGGTCAGATTTGCTAATGGCCTTTCCTTTTTTATACATTGTTCCTTCAATCCATTTAATCAACGGTCCCCAGAAATCTTTGTTAATTAGAACAATCAAAATTGGAGTAACTTTTTTAGTCTGTACTAATGTCAACATTTCGAATAGTTCATCCATTGTGCCATAACCACCAGGGAAAAATACGTATACCTGAGATGCAGAAGCAAGCATGACTTTTCGAGTGAAGAAATAATGAAACGAGGTGGATTCGTTTACGTATTTGTTAATGCGTTGTTCTTCTGGTAATTGAATGTTCAAACCAACCGACTCGCCACCAGCTTTTAGAGCGCCAGCATTTGCAGCTTCCATTACACCTGGGCCACCGCCGGTGATAACTGCATAACCAGCTGTTGCCAACTCGAAACCTAACCGCGTTGCATCTTGATAAACTTTATCGCGAAAACCAGTCCGAGCTGAACCAAATACACTGACCGCTTTTTTATAATGACGGATAAATCTGTACCCATTAATGAACTCATTCATAATCTTAATGAGTCGCTGACTAGAAAAACCACCCTTTCGAATATTAAAGATTGTCTCCAATTGGCCATTTGACCAAGCTAAATCGTCTTCGTGTATTTGGGAAGGAAGTACCGCGCAAACCTGTCTCTGAGCTTGTTTCTTCATAATTAAATATTAATTACTTTACCTTAATTTTATCATATTCAGATATGAATCTTCGGATTTTGCTATACTAATGTTATGAAATTAGGAAAATTAATAAAAGTTGGAAGTTTATTAATTATACTGGTAATTTTACCAATTATCGGAGGTAAAGTCGTCAATACTCCTGTTGAAACGCTCCCTGTCAGTGATCAAAACAAAGTATTATATTCGCAAAATGAAAATTTGTTCAGAGATCATAGTACTGTAACAGTTATGGAAATTTCTGGAATAAATCAAGAACCAAATCCTGCACCTAAACTTGAGCCCAAGACAAGCCCTGTTACAACAAAACCTCAAATCACTAACCAAACACCCGCTCAAAATCTTGTAGAATCTATTGGTTGCCGAGGGACACTTTCACAAGAATTTCAATGTTTACTCAACGAATACAGAGAATCAAAGGGCTTAGCATCAGTCAGTTTTGATACCGGCCTAGCCCAAGTAGCCAAAACTCATTCTGAATGGATGTATGAATCAGGAATTTTTTCTCATACTGGAATCAATGGCTCCAGACTTACAGAAAGATGTGCCGCGGCTGGTATTCGTTGTCTAGCTGAAAATTTAGCCCACAATATTTTAACCGCACAAAAATTACTTGATAGCTGGAAAGCAAACCCTGGCCACAATAAAAATTTACTTGGACCATACAATACCATTGGACTAGGGGTATTCGATAAATACGTGACTCTATTAATGAATTAATATATAATTGGATTATGAAATATGCTTTTAAACATTACTACGGTGATATTGTTCGCTACCTATTCTTAGCAGCGGGAATTTTAATGTTATTGACTTTACCCATGTTTCAAGGCTTCATCGGTTTACCCGTAATATTTTCAATTTTAGCTATTGCGGGATTGGGAATTGCAGCAGGCCTCACAAACCCACAACAATTTATTAGCGCTGCAGTAAACTTCTCATTTTCCGTAATTGGTTTTGTGACATTCGCTTACAGCTCCGTCGCCTCATACCAAAGTATGGAAAGCACAGATAAATTTCTACTGACCAATGTCATATTAGCTGCCATATTTTTGTTTGCTCTCTACTTCAGTATGAAAACATTGCGGGCTCAAATGTTAACAAATGATCCAACCTTGTAAAATCTTCTTACCCCGATTTGTGCGGCCGCACAAATCGGGGTTTTTTGTTTTAACCTATCTCGTTCAAATTAAAAACTGTCCTTCGACTAGCTTAGGACAGTTCTTTATTTACGAAGCAATTGGCTGAGCACAACTTGCGCAACGCTTAGCGCCAATAGGAACTTTGCTTAAACATTCGGAGCAATCAATATGAGTTGGACTTTCGGGTTTTTTAAACCTGCTAGATAGTTTGTTCATCGGTACGACAATAAAGAAGTAAATTGCTATTGCCATCAATACGAAAGCCAATATGGCATTCAACAAATTTCCGTATGTTATGACACTGCCGTTTAACGTAATTGATAGAGTAGAAAAATCGGGCTGTCTAATTATCGCCGAGATCAAAGGTGTAATCAAATCCGTAACCAATGAATTTACCACAGATCCAAAAGCGGCGCCAATAACAACACCAACTGCTAAGTCAATGGCATTACCGCGCATAACAAATTCTCTAAATCCTTGAAACATATTTTTAAGTTTAATTAGATTCATAATAGCGAAAATAAAAAACACCGACAAGTGTCGGTGTTTTTAAATAGCTTATTATGGCAAGTAACCCATTGTGCCTTCAAATCTATATCCACCTGTTACAGCGCCATCTCGTTCGGCTGTTGATGTGGTATAGAAATGATCTCCGATCCGACTGTTATACAATCGATACAACTGAGTCATTTGACTGCTTGGTGTGGTAGAGATGTAACCCAATATGCCTTCACGAGCATAACCTGAGTTGTTTATTTCGGCTTCACTTGTACTATAGAAGTGGTTGGTAAATCTTGAACTCCATGCACGGTACACCGCAGTACGGTTTGGACCAGGGACACTGTATACGTGCCCAGCAATTCCCTCAGAAACATATCCACGTTGCAAAGCAATATCTCTTTCAAAAATATCGGTTGTGTAGAAGTGGTCTGTAATTGCATTACTCCAGAGACGATAAATAGGAATAATTTCACTACCCGGGCGAGGTACTCCACAGAAATAACCTACCGTACCTTGCTGCACAAATCCAAGTGAAACAATGGCATCACGTTCAACAGTTGAAGTGGTCATTAGGTAATGACGCGCAGAATGATTGTACATACGGTACATTGCATTTGATCCAGACACTTGGTTTGGATAAATATAACCCACTACACCATCTAATCGATAACCAAATGTCTGAGCACCGGCCATGTCAGTTGTGTAGTAATGATCCTTTAGTTCAGGATTATACGATTGATACATTGGGACTGTTCCAGGAACTTGAGTCCTATAAATGTATGCTGTGATTCCTTCGGCAACAAATCCACTTGGAACTGTTGGTGAAGTTGAGTAATAGTGATTAGTATCACGACTACTATAGAAACGATATAACGCGGTTAATTGTTGAGGTGCATTGTCAACACAATTTTGACCACTGCCGCCACCTCCAGTACCACCGCCTCCACCTGTACCAGTTGAAGTAACTAACAAAGGAAATGTTTTTTGATCTGAATTTGGAGCGAAATCACTAGAGTTGTCGGTGACTTTCACAGTGATAGCGTAAGTTCCAGCTTGAGTGAAAGTTGCATTGAATTGACCAGCAGTATCGATTGTACCGTTCGCATTTGGTTGAATACTCACCAAACTAAATTCATAAGGCTGAACACCACCAGTTGCTGAAAATTTTGCACTGTACGGAACCTTGACAATTCCATTCGGCAAACTTTCACCAAGCAGTCTAAGCGGATTGTTAATATCATCACATGTCATTGGCGCACCAATGCGATATGTGACCTCTCTCTGATTAGCAATATGAACATCGTTAAAGTCATATCCTAAACAATGAAAAATTTCTGACGTAGGGAAAGGGCGACGAGTTTCACCTTCGATGAAATAGACACTAGAAATATCACTGTCAGGGAAACCACTTCTTAAGCTACCTGGTCGAATCTGTCCAGAGGGTGGGTTACAGAATAAGGTTTCTCCGGTTGGCATTGCTGATTGGATTTGAGTTCCCACACTAATCAAAGTTGGGTTGTCTCCCAAACAAGCAATCACTTCATGCGCTGGGAAAGGCAATGGTCGTTTGACGTTTCCTTCAACTCGGAAAACCGCCAATGGATTACGTGGGAAATAAATGTAGCTTCCACTTGGAGTTGGAGTACCAGTTCCTGATCGAATAATTTCCACCGAAGTAACTGTGTAGTAGTTACCGTCAAGAGTTACTCGCAAGCGACTTAAGCCGCCAATGTAAGAACTAGCGATATCAGTAGGAACGGTCCACTTTACAGTACCGCTATTGCTAACGTTATTTGCGATTGTGATTGCATCATCACAACCTTCTTCTTCTGAACAACTATATGGTTCAATCTCTACAGTTGCTCGACTACCACTCGCACCGTCCCAAGAAATGGAATAGGTTTGACCTACAGTCCACTTCGCATTTGGTGATGGATTTAATATAGAAAGCTCTGGATGCAAACAAGGTGCAGTGAGACAATCAAAAGCCCCACCCCCAGATTTTGTTGTGACTGGTTGATTTGGATCTATACAAGGTTCAGTGATACAGTCAAAGACTGGACCACTATCCTTACCCCCTTCATCAACCTGTTCTTTAAACAAATTTGCTCCTGAAAACAAGCTGGTTAATTTTACCCCTAGAGTTCGTTCAGCATAAGGGGTCGCCAAGAACACTAAAGTTCCCGCTAAAAGTCCTAACAGAATTATTAATAACTTAACTCTGTGGTTTGAATCTGGTTGATTTGGACCAGACTCAGGCACATGCATGCCACCATTTGGTTGATTCATTTCCTTTTATTTAATTGTTTTTTTATTTTTGTTTCTTTGCAAACAAGTTGTTTGCTGTACTTCTTATATATATAATACCACGAATTTAGATTTTTTGCAAGTGCTGCTGGTCAGTAATCGAAATGTTTGCGACAATATAGATATGAAATTATTTGAGTTGGGTTTTCAAAAATATCTATCCAAAGTTAGACTCGATACACCAGAGTTAATTGCACGCATTACTTCCGAGAATAAAACTGATTGGACCATGGTAACTACAAACGAACAGTTGCGTGGAATCGTGATGAATACCTATCGCAAAAACAATTCCATAGAAAATCTTCCAAAGGTCGGAGATTTTGTTTTATACGAAAAAATTGATAACGAAAAAAAGGCAAAAATAATTCGAGTCCTTCCCCGCTTCTCGTCACTTAGCAGGAGATTGCCGGGACAAAACGATCAAGTGCAAATACTTGCCACAAATATTGATACTATGTTTGTAATCTCCGGTCTAGATCAAGATTTCAATATCAGTCAATTACGGAGATACCTAACGATGGCACAATCAGATAAAATCAAATCTGTATTGGTGATTAATAAAACTGATATAGGATCTGGTGCAGACACTAGAGAAAGATTGATCTTAAAACAATTTCCTAAATTAAAAATCTTACATACCAGCGCTAAGATAAAAACTGGCATTGATGAACTCTATAGACTATTGAAACCTCAAGATACAGTAATTTTTCTTGGTAGTAGCGGTGCTGGGAAATCAAGTCTAATTAACGCTTTGCTTTCTTCAGAAAAACAAAACACTAAATCTGTTCGCGAAGATGGTAAGGGTCGTCACACTACTACAAGGCGAGAAATGTTTCTATTACCTAATGGTACTATTGTGATTGATAGTCCAGGAATCAGAACTCTAGAGGTTGATACATCCGAGCACAGCCTTCAGCTCGACGATGAACTATCAGAACTTTCTCTAAATTGTCGCTTCCGAGACTGTGATCATATTAAATCGGAGGGCTGTGCTATTATTGAAGCAGTTGAAAATAATCAGATTAGTAAAGATCAATACCACAACTTCTTAAAGTTAAGGAGAGATTGGGAGCGAAGCGTAGAAAGAACAAGTTTGTTTAAAAAAGAACAGACGAAAAAGAGAATGAAGGCCCATAGCAAAGCTTTACGTAAAGCATATAAAACCCGTAAACCAACAAAAAAATGAAGTTTATAATTATTATTATTTTAATAATTTCTGTGGCGCTTGGATCGATCTGGCTATACCGCTACATTAATTCAGGAAATGAAACGATGAATAACCAGTTAATCTCAATTAATGCTCTATGCAATGGAAAAAAAGAATGTGTTTATGTGGGTGAAGAGTTGGCAGTTAATGTTGTGATTACAAATATTCACTCTGAACCAATTGAAGTCCCAATTAAATTTTTACAACAACGAGGTCCCAGCATCACGTTAATCAATGAAGGGACTGAACAAGAACTAGTCCTCCCTACTAACCCCGCTAACCCAGAGCTTATCAACGATCGTATTACCATACAACCAAACGGAACTTCAAGAATTTCTTGGATTATCCATGATGACGAAATTCGATCTGTCGGCGGTGATACAGTTGATATCAATGTCGAAGTCACACTCGCCTCTCCAATTTACAGGGGAGGTGTAATTACCGAAGTAATCACTGAATCTAATTTTAAAATCACGCACTAAATTAAAACCAGCTCACCGGCTGGTTTTTGATTTACCGCTTTGTTTTTGATGTTTAGGGCAACGACAATTCTTGCCAATAAATTCATCAAAATACTCTTTCCCGTAATCATAAAGTAATTCTTCACCTGATTTAATGTTGCGGGTAGCACGGATTTTAATCCTTTTCGCATACTGAATAGGCTCGCAATTAGTGCGCACACAGGAATGATTAATATAGCGCGCAATGTTCTTTCTGCTTGTTCCGTCAATTGTCCAGGTTTTTCCCAGAGCAAACAAATACTTTCCGCCTTTTTTCTGAACCTGCTCATCATTAAGTAACGGTCCGAAGTATTCAATAATGGTTTGTCCTTTTTTGATTGGCGCGATGGTGAATAAACCCAAACCAGCACTACTTCGCTTCACTTTTAATATATCAGTAAGGTACTTTTTTTCTGGTTTCATATCAGAACAAAACAGCGGCCACAGAGGACCGCTGCTGATTTTAAATATTAATTAGCTTCTGGTTGTGTCTCTGGTTCAGTTGAGGGCTCGGCTTCTACGGTAATTGAATCTGTAGGTGTTTGTGGTTCAGTAGTTTCTGTTGCTGGCTCAGCGTTTAACAACTCGTCAATTTTATTCTTCAATAACTCATATTGATAATTTTCCATTTTCTCTCCATTAATGAAAATGGTTGGTGTTGAATTGACTCCAAGAGACTGTCCGTCTTTTACATCTGCAGAAATGATTTCGTTATATTGACGGGTCTGTACTGACTGACGGAACTGTTCAATATTTTCTACACCGATTTGCTGAGCATAACTAACAAAAATGTCTAGTTGATTGTTTCCAATAATCCAAGATGCTTGGTTTGTGAATAATAAATCAGTCATCTCCCAAAACTTTCCTTGCTCACCCGCTGCTTCAGCTGCTTCAGCCGAAATTCTCGCTAAAGGATGAATACTATCTAAAGGAAAGTGCTTAAACACAAAATTAAACTCTGGATTATCTCCGTACTCAGCAATAAGCTGCTTTAAAATCGGATTCGCTGCAGCACAAGCAGGACATTGAAAATCTGCAAACTCAACCATTTGTACTTTGGCATCCAAAGAACCAGTCATGTAGTTATGATCTCGAACAATTGAATCTGTATCAACAGGTGCTCCAGGATCTTTTGGTTGTGGATTAGCGAAAATTGCCAACAACACTCCCCCAATAATAACAGCTCCGGCAATCGCGATTAAAATTTTTGCTTCTTTACTCATTGATTACTCCTTGATCGTTGGAAGTTGTTTTCCAGTGAATAATTAATAAACCAATTATACTTGTAAATCCTAGTAGTGCTAACAATGGGATAGTAATAAAACCAAACCACTCTATATATTTAGTTGTGCATGAAATTCCAGCCACACAAGGTGCTGCTGCTTCAGGTAAAATATTATAATAGAGCAAATTATGATATACAGCAATTAGCCATCCTGGGATAGCTAAAATAAATGCAGGAATCAACATCTTTCTATCTTTGGTATAAATCGCCGCCCCTATGATTACAGCTAAAGGATACATTGATATTCTTTGATACCAACATAACACACAAGGCGGGAATCCTGCGATTTCACTAAAATACAGACTGCCGAGCATAGCTATTAAGCTACCAGCAAACGCCAAATTTAAAGCGTTTTTCTTGATAAAGTTAAACATGAAAAAATTATAGCATATTTATAGAATTTGTTTGATAAAATAAATACATGAATCACAGGTTACAAAGAACGCTAATTTATATCCTATTAGTCACAAATTTTATAGTCCTTATATATTTCTGGTGGTCAGGCAACGCCGATTTATTTGCATCAGAAAGTTTGAGCGGACCTTTACTTGCCATAGGGCGATTAGCTGGTCTATTAGCTGCAACTTTGATTTTAATTCAATTGATTTTGATTGGAAGAGTGAAATGGGTGGAATCAACTTTTGGGTTAGATAAACTTTCTAGACTTCATCGACTAAATGGTTACGTAATTTTAGGATTGATAGTGGCTCACCCAATTTTACTTACTCAAGGATACGCTATCATCAATGATACTACGTACCAAGGTCAGTACATAGACTTCTTAAAAAACTGGGACACGTTACTTAGGGCTTTTGTTGGTTACTTAATTTTATTAGCTACCATCGTTCTTTCGATTACGATAGTACGGAAAAGACTTAAGTACGAAACATGGTACTATGTACATATTTTTAACTACTTGGCTATAGCATTAGTTTTTGGTCATCAATTACGATTTGGACCTGCTGCAGAAGATCAAGTGTTTATGATGTACTGGTACACAGCATATGCTTTTGCTTTTGGAAATTTAATTTGGTATCGATTCCTTAAACCTCTAATCAAATTTTCTAAACATGATTTTCATGTTACAAGAGTTGAACCAGAAGGTCCAAATGGAATCGCCACCTCCATATATATCACTGGCGATAAATTACGAGACTATAAAATCAAAGCTGGTCAGTTTATGATTTTTAGATTTTTCCAAAAAGGTTTCTGGACACAAGCTCACCCGTTTTCCGTTTCGATGCTACCAGAAAGTGGTGAGTTCAGAATCACTGCCAAAAAACTTGGTGACTACACAAACCAATTAGAGCATATCACTCCAGGAATAGAGGTTTTAATTGACGGTCCGCACGGAGTATTCACTGAAGAAAAAATAACCCAAGATAAAATATTGTTTATTGCCGGCGGTGTTGGAATCACTCCAATCCGAGCCCTACTTGAATCACTTGGGCCAAAAGGTAAAGATTTAATATTACTTTATTCGAACAAAAGCCGCGCTGAACACATTTTTGCTGAAGAATTAGAAGCGCTTTCTAAAGAATTTGGTTTCAAGATTAAAAATATTTACAGTGACGAAAAAGTTGATGGCGCTGAGCAAGGCTACCTCGACCAAGCTATGTTAAAACGACTAGTTCCCGATTTAGTAGAAAGAGATGTCTTCTTGTGCGGCCCTCCACCAATGATGGACGCTCTCAAAAAAGCTCTCACCAATCTAGGACTTCCGAAGAAACAATTCCACTGGGAACGTTTCGCTCTCTAATAGATTTATCCAAAGAGCCGCAAGTGCGGTTCTTTATTTTTTCTTCAGTTTTACTTGTCCCAACCTTGTCCACACATGGCTCTTGACTAAGGCAACTAAAATAATTTAAAATTTCTTCTTAAACCAAAATCAAAAACTAATTAAGTCGCGGGGTTTAGGAGCGACTACAAAAAATATATGCGGCTACTAATTATCTTCGATGATGTTCAGTTTGCAGAAAAATTGAACAACGCACTCAATCAACTTAGCTACGCGGTTGATCTAATCGAGTTTGAAAACAACGACCAGTTTTGGTCACGTACCACAGACTACGATTTAATTATTCTAGAACACAGCACTCCACAGGAAATAATTGAAACTTGTATTAAAATCCGGCAGAGTGGTAAACAGATGCCACTGCTTGTAGTGATTGAATCACTTACCAGTGAGGAAGCAATTGCGATGTTTAATTGCGGAATTGACGATTACACCAGTAAGTTTAATCACTGCTCCGAAATTGCGGCACGAGTGAGAGCAATGCTACGCCGTGGCCCAAATCAGGCAGAAGACAAATTCACAATAGATGATTTAATTTTAGATTGTCGAAGTTACTCAGTTTCACGTGGACAACAAACTGTACATCTTACCAAAAAGGAATTTGGTTTACTTGAATATCTCCTTCGTCATCCTAACCAAGTGATGTCGCGAACAGCGCTCATCGAGCATGTTTGGGACATCAACGCTGATTTATTTTCTAACTCACTTGAAACCCATATCTTAAATCTGCGAAAGAAAATTGAAGCACCGAATCGACCAAAGCTCATTCACACTATCTCTGGGCGCGGATATAAAATCGCTACGCAAAAATAACCAATACGTATTCTTAACAATAGCTTGGAAACACTTAGACAAGCATTTCCGCTGGGGT